>Ga0185299_10000637_pt1 | contig 87139 bp, 100 predicted proteins | sample PaiPotPPA55metaG_FD_128002 | JGI IMG/M metagenome (GOLD analysis project Ga0185299, IMG submission 128002) | Iron sulfur acid spring bacterial and archeal communities from Banff, Canada, to study Microbial Dark Matter (Phase II) - Paint Pots PPA... ...
TTTCATCGAATATCAATAAGTATACGACAACCTTGGGTGCCTCTCCGGTCACGCGATGTAATTGAGTATCGCCACCACCACAAGTGCGGCGGTTTCCGTACGCAAAATACGCGGGCCAAGCGAGACCAGCTGCGCCCCGTGGCTGCGCATCGTGGCCGCCTCGACTGACGAAAAACCGCCTTCGGGGCCTACAACGACCAGAACCGAATGCGCGCCCGCGAGCAGCGGCGGCAAGTGATCGCGCAGCAGGCGGTTTTCGGCCAGCTCCCACGCGACGAGCACGCGATCGAAGGATGCAAAGCGCTCCAGCAGTGCGGGCAGTCGCAGGGGAGGAGCGACCGGTGGGATACGTGCGCGACCGCATTGTTGCGCGGCGCTCTTTACGATCCGTTGCCAACGTTCGAGTTTGCGTTCCGCCCGATCGACGATCGTACGCTCGGAGAAAAAAGGCAAGATATCCGCCACGCCGAGCTCGGTCAACTTCTCGATGATGAAGTCCATTTTTCGGCCCTTGGGAATTGCCTGGGCTACTGTGATCGAAAAGCTCGGGGCTTCCGGACCGCCGGCGATGCCTTCAACGAGAGTCGCGCGCAGGCTGCGCCCGTCCAGATTTAAGATAGCGCCAAACCGCTGCGTTGCCGAGTCGATCACTTCGATGCGATCTCCGGTCCGTTTGCGCAGCACCGTGACCATCTTTCGCGCATCGTCACCCTCGATTGGAACGCTGTCGCCCAGAGCATGCACTCCGGCCACAAAAACGCGGTCTCTAATCGGGTCTGAACGCGTCTTTGACGCGCTCGAAGAATGATTTTTCTTCATCGATGTGGTCGCCGCCCGCGCGTGCGTATTCCTCGAGCAGTTCGCGCTGGCGGTGCGTGAGTTTTGAGGGCACGGCGACGTGTACCGTAACGATGTGATCTCCGCGCTGCGCACCCCGCACGCTGGGCATCCCGTGACCGCGCAAGCGATGAGTGGTTCCGCTTTGCGTCCCCGGCGCAAGTGTCAGCGGCAGATCGCCTTCCAGCGAAGCCACGTTGATCTGCGCGCCCAAGGCGGCCTGTGGAAAGGAAACGACGACCTCTGCCAACGTGTCCGCGCCGTCGCGCCGAAATTCCGCGTGCGGTCTGATGCTCAGATAAACGTACAGATCGCCCTGCGGGCCGCCGTAGCCGCCGGCTTCCCCGCCGCCTGCGATCCGAATGCGGCTACCCTCATCTACGCCCGCCGGAACGCGAACGCTTAGCGTCCGCTGCGTCTGCGCCCGGCCATGACCTTGACACGCGCGGCAAGGCTTTTGCGCGACTTGCCCTTGGCCCATGCATGTGGTGCACGCCGACTGCGTAGCAAACTGACCAAACGGTGTTTGACGCACGTGACGCATCACACCGCTACCGCCGCAGCGGTCGCAGCGAACGATCAGCGTTCCCGGCTCCGCTCCGCTGCCGCTGCACACCGTGCACGTCGCCAGATGCTCGAAGGTAATTTCCTTGGTCGCGCCGGCAAACGCTTCTTCGAGCCTTATTTCCATATCGTAGCGCAGGTCCGAGCCGCGCGATGGACCCGCCCGGCGTTGCGCCGTCGCGCTGCGCGGCTCGTTGAAAAACATATCGAAGATGTCGCCAAAACCGCCGGCAAAACCACCGAAATCGGCGAATCCGCCGTTACCTCCGGGTGCCGCCGTGCCGTAGCGATCGTACGTGTCTCGCTTGCGGCGATCCGAAAGCACCGCGTAGGCTTCATTGATTTCCTTAAAGCGATGCTCCGCCGCGCTCTTGTCCGCGTTCACATCCGGATGATGTTCACGCGCGAGCGCGCGATAGGCTTTTTTGATCTCGGCTTCCGAAGCATCGCGCTGGACGCCGAGGAGGTCGTAGAAATCTCGGGTCGGCATCGGCTATTTTAATTCAACGTCGGACAGTTGCTCGCTCAAGGTTACCGCCGTACCGGCTGCCAGCGCCATCAGGCGGCCGTACGGCATCCGCCGCGGGCCGAGGATCGCGAGCAGCCCGATTGCATGTTCGCCAAAATGGTAGGGCACCGTGACGATGCTGCATTCCGCGATATCGTCGGATGCGAGTTCGTGGCCGATCTTGACGGTCGGCTCATCACGATTGATCGAATCGGCTACCAGGTCGTAGAGCGTTCGTTGTTCCTCTACGATGCGTAAAATCGAGCGCAATTTGTGCAGATCGTGGAACTCGGGCTGATCCAGCAAATTCTGCGCGCCTGCCGCGCTGACGCTGGGGGCTTCAGACGAACGGGCGTTGCGCAGCGCGCTACGCACCGCGGCTCGAACGTCGGTACTCAGGCCGAGCTCATCGATTGCAGTCGAGACATCATCATCGGTAATCTCGCGCAGCAATTTGCCGTTCAGATGCAGGTTGAGGGCATTTGAAAGGCGGGTCAGGTCGTCGGGCGTCACGTCCGATTTCAGTTCGAAAACGTTCTGCGAGGCCGTCCCCATCGAGCTCATCACGATCGCGACGGCGGTGCGCGGCGCCAGCCAGATCAGTTGGATGTGCCGAAAGGCATGCGACTCGGCCGGCGGCGCGATGATGAACGCAAAGTTTTTGGAAAATCGGCTCAAGAGCCGGCTCGTGCTGGCGATCATCTCGCCCAGCTCGTGGCTCGCGTCGCGAAGCTCGTCGCGGATTCGCCGGCGCTCGGAGGCGGTCAGATGCTCGGGTTGCATCAGCTGATCCACGTACGTACGGTAGCCGGCATCGGAGGGGATCCGTCCGGCGGACGTGTGCGGTTGAACCAAGTACCCGCTCGCCTCAAGCTCTGCCATCTCGTTACGGATCGTCGCCGAGCTCACGCCGAGGTTGTATTTTTGCAAGAGCGTGTTCGAGCCGACGGGTTCGGCGGTCTCGATATACTCGTACACGACGGTGGCCAAGATATAGGCCTTGCGGCTATCGAGCTGAGCCGAGGGGGTCTTCATACGCCCATCTTAGCAGTCTTCGCGGCGGACTGCCAATTAGGGGGCGTCCGAGCCGGTTCAGAAGGCTCGATCGACGGCAGCTCGGAGCTCAGGCCAATCGAGCTCGCCAACCGAAACGTACGACACGCGGCCGGCGGCATTGACGACCACGGTCACCGGAAACTCCGTCACTGAGTACTTATCAAAGATGACGCGCTGCGGGTCTTCGAGCAAGGGCAGGTGCAGGTTGTGGCGGGCGAGGTAGCCGCTTGCGGTGCCCGCGGCCTCATTTGAGAGGGTGATGAATGCGACTCGGCTGCCGTAGGTTTCTTCTAGCCGCTCGAATGCCGGCATCTCGTCGATGCACACGTGGCACCAGGTCGTCCAAAAGTTAATGACGACGGGTTTACCAAGTAAGGCCGATAGCGTTCCGCTTGCGCCACCTGCAGCAAAGGTGAAGTCAGGCGGCGGCTGATTGAAGTGGATCGTCGCTAAGCCGGTTGACGGGTCGGCCGCGCGGTGACGGGCCTGCGCCGGAGTCGCGAGCGCCAAGAGCGTCAACCCAAGCAAGATCGCGCGCGCCAAAGGCATTCGTTTTTCTTCGGCAGGCGCGCCACGTAATTCCCGGTAAGACGCACGCATGAAAACCGCTGACGCCATCGAGGCACTCTCGCGGGAGAGCCGTCGTTTTCCGCCGCCGCCCCACTTTGCCGCGCAGGCCAATGCGCAACCCGGCATCTACCAAGAGGCGGAGCGCGATTTCGAGGCCTTTTGGGCATCCTGGGCCCGCACGCTGGACTGGATGAAGCCGTTCACAAGGGTCTTGGAATGGGACGAGCCGTTTGCAAAGTGGTTCGGTGACGGCGAGCTCAACGTGTCGGTCAATTGCCTGGACCGGCACGTCGCCGCCGGACACGGAGAGCGCATCGCCTACCACTATGAAGGCGAGCCCGGCGACCGTCATTCGATCACCTACCGCCAGTTACTGGATGACGTGTGCCGCTTCGCCAACGGGTTGCGAGGCCTGGGCATACGCAGGGGCGACCGCGTCGCGATCTACATGCCGATGATTCCCGAGTTACCAGTGGCGATGCTGGCGTGCGCGCGAATCGGCGCCGCCCACTCGGTGATCTTCGGCGGTTTCTCACCCGATTCGATCGTGGACCGGGTCAACGACTCGGAGTGCGTGGCACTGATCACCGCGGATCAGGGCTGGCGCCGCGGCAAGCGAATCGAGCTCAAAGCCAATTGCGATGTCGCGTTGGAGCAGACGCCTTCGATTAAACATTGCATCGTCGCCAAGCGCGTGGGAGACCCCGTACAGATGCGCGCCGGGCGCGATGTGTGGTGGTCTGAAATCATCAAGGATCAGCCCACGCAGTGCGAACCGGAACGCATGAACGCCGAGGACCTTTTGTTCCTCTTATATACGAGCGGCACGACGGCAAAACCCAAGGGAATCAAGCACACGACGGGGGGCTACCTTACCGCCGTCACGATGACGCACAAACTCGTCTTCGATCTCAAAGCCGACGACATCTATTGGTGCGCGGCGGACATCGGCTGGGTCACCGGCCATTCCTACATTGTGTATGGCCCGCTTTGTAATGGCGCAACATCGGTCATTTACGAGGGAACTCCGGATTTTCCGGAGCGCGACCGATTGTGGTCGATCGTTGAGCGCTACAAGGTCAGCATTCTGTACACCGCGCCGACGGCGATCCGCACGTTCATGAAATGGGGGAGGGAGTATCCGGCCAAACATGACCTCTCCTCGCTGCGTTTGCTGGGCTCCGTTGGCGAGCCGATCAATCCGGAAGCCTGGATGTGGTATCGCGAACACATCGGCGGCGGACGCTGCCCAGTCGTGGATACCTGGTGGCAAACCGAAACGGGAGCGATCATGATCAGCCCGCTTCCGGGCATCACGACGACGCTGCCGGGCAGCGCGACGCAGCCATTGCCGGGCGTTGCGGCGGACATCGTCAACGACCAAGGGCAGACCGTTGCGCCTGGCGGCGGCGGCTATCTCGTGCTCACCCGCCCGTGGCCCTCGATGTTGCGCGGAATCTGGGGCGATGACGAGCGCTATCGAGAAACGTATTGGTCCAAGTTCCCGCACAAGTATCTCGCCGGCGACGGCTGCCGGCGCGATCTCGAGGGCAACTACTGGTTCATGGGTCGCATCGACGACGTGATGAACGTCAGCGGCCACCGTATATCCACCACGGAAGTAGAGAGTGCGCTGGTTGAACATCCTGTCGTGGCCGAAGCAGCGGTGGTCGGAAAACTCGACGATTTGACCGGCCAGGCGATCTGCGCGTTTGTTTCCTTGCGGGGCGGGAGAGCCGGCAACAAAGAGCTGGCTGACGAATTACGCGGGCATGTCGGTGCGCGCCTGGGCAAATTCACGACGCCGAAGTACTTGACGTTTACGCAAGAGCTACCAAAGACGCGCAGCGGCAAGATCATGCGCCGCCTGCTGCGCGACATCGCCGAAGGGCGGATGCTCGGCGACACGACGACCCTCGCCGACTCAACGGTCGTCAAGGAACTTCAGGAACGGGCGAAGGCCGAGGCCGGTCAGGACGAATGATTCTCAGGGCCGCGGCGACGAGGGCGGCGCAGCAGTCGTGCGCACGCCGTTTTCGTTGTTCATTGGGTTCGGTGTCGCGCCCTTATCGGCGTTCAAGTTACCGCTCGGATTAGGTATCGGTGAGCTAGGTGCGTGCATCACCGGATGCATACCCGTCTGCAGCGGACGCATCCGATAACCCAGCGCCTTTAAGTGAGCCTCGCAGGCATACGAACCCGGCTGCTTTCCATAGCGCGGATTGTTGCTCAGCACGTACATCTTGCCCGGTAGCGTCCAGACGACGCGTCCCTTGCACGAAGGGACCGTGACCTTAGGCGCGGCCAGCAACGGCGAAAAAGCGACCATCGCGGCAATTCCGAACATCAGCGCAAACGCGTTCTTCATGAGCTCATTCTACCCAAAGAAACCCGCCAGCTCGTCGAGTTGCTCGATGCGGGCAGCAGGCGGCAGCGCGTCGAGGATCGTGCGCCCGAAATGCGACGATCCCGCGCGCCCGTCCAGTAGCGCCAGTAACCCGTGGTCGCTTTTCGAGCGGATAAGCCGCCCAAATCCCTGCTTGAGCCGCATGATCGCCGACGGAATCATGTAGGTCTCAAAGCCGCTCAGCCCGCGCCCTTCGATCGCCTGCAGACGCGCGGCAACCAGGGGATCGGCTGGAGATGGAAACGGGAGCCGGTCGACGATCACGCACGAAAGCTGATCGCCGGCAACGTCGATCCCTTCCCAAAACGTGCTGGTCGCAAAGAGTACGGCGTGCGGCGTCGTTCGGAACCATTCCAGCAGACGGGCTCGCGGCAATTCGCCTTGCATGCGAACTGGATAGGGGATCCGTTCGCGGACGAGAGCGTACACTTCGCGCAGCCGCGCGTACGACGTGAAAAGTACGAACGCCCGCCCGCGCGAGCGGTCCAAACACTCTTCAACGATCGGAGCGGCGAGCTTTGCGAACTGAGGCGCCTTCGGGTTGACGTTCGCAGGCGCCACAAAGAGCCGAGCTTGCGATTCGTATGCGAAGGGTGAGGGCGCGATCAGATCCTGGGCATCGGTGACGCCGAGGGTGCGCCGCAAGAAATCGAAGGAGGAGCCGCTTGCAATCGTCGCGCTCGTCAGCACGACGCTCTGCGTGCGCTCGAAGAGCGTCGCGCGCAAAAAGGCCGCCACGTCGTAGGGAGCGCTGTTGATTTGGTAGCGCCCGTCGCTTTCCGAACGCTCGACCCAAGCGATCGATGCTTCGTCTGAGAATTCGGCGCGCTCGATCGTTCCCAGATGCGCCATGACGGAGCGCATCGCCAACTCGCGCCTGCGTTCGCCTTCGGCTTCGTTCTCGGCCGGCCGGCGGAGCCCGCGGTGCCAATTCGCGTAGAGCCAATTCTCGAGCCGAAAAAGCGTTGCGCGCAGCATCTCGAGCGGCTCGGAAACGCAGTCGTTGGCCGCCAGCGGGTACCGATCGCCCGGCACGCGAGCCAGCGTTGACTCAAGCATGCGCACGCCTTCATCGAACTCGGCTTCGAAATGTGCCGGAAGATCGTAGACGCGGTGCAGTTTGCGCATCATGCGCGCGATCGTGCCGCGGGAGAGCGTTGCGGTCAGCGCAGCCGTCGCCCAGCGCTCGCATTGATGCGCCTCATCCAGCACGACGAAGTCGTACGCCGGCAGGAGCCCTCCGCCCATCGCAAGGTCCAGAAAAAAGAGTGCATGGTTGACGACGACGAGGTCGGCATATTTGGCCTCATCCCGCTTCTTGAAGAAAAAACAGTCGCGGAAATGCTCGCAGAACTCGCCGACACAATCATCCGCATCGGCGTCGAGCTGTTCCCACTCGTCGCCGGGCGCCATGAACGGCAGCTCGGCCCTGTCGCCCGTCTTGGTTGCCGACGCCCATCGCCATAGCCGTCCCATCGATGCCGATGAGGGCAGCAGCCGGTCGGAGCGACTGCGTTCAAATTTCTGGCGACAGAGATAGTGGTTTCGGCCTTTGACGACGCTCGAGCGTGCCGGCAGATCCAGCGCTCGCACGACGAGTGGGATGTCCTTGTTGAACAGCTGTTCTTGCAAGGCGATCGTGCCGGTCGAAATCACGACCTTCTTCCCGCTGCGAAGCGCAGGAATCAGATAAGCCAACGACTTGCCGACTCCGGTCCCCGCCTCGACGATCGTGTGAACGCCCTCCAAAAACCCTCGCTCGATCAGTTGCGCCATCTGCAACTGCCCCGGCCGAAATTCAAAACCGGGTATCGCGGCGCTGACCGGGCCGCCGATTCCGAACACTTCCTCGATGGCTATCATCGCTGGTCGTACAGGTGCGAATCGAGTTCTTCGCCGGTTTGGGAATCCACCACGCGCGTTCGCACCGGGCGCGGGACTTGGTAGATCAAGAAACCGAACGCGAAGCCGGCGATGAGGCCGCCGACGTGAGCCGAGTTGGCGATGTAGTGCGGTAGCGAGAAGCCGATCACCAGATTGAGGATGATGATCGGTAGCGTTTGCGCAATCAGCGACCTCCCGCGCGCGCCGTGCCGTAAACCGATCGCAACCAGCGCGCCGAAGAGGCCGAAGATCGCGCCGCTGGCGCCGACAACGGGTACACTCGAGTTGAATTGCGCCGCGGCAAAGCCCGCCGCAATCGCCGAACAAAAATATACGATCGCCATCCGCGGCGTTCCCATGATGGCCTCGACGATTGAGCCGACTTGCCAGAGCGCGAACATGTTGACGCCGATATGCAGCAGGCCGCCGTGCAAGAATGCACCCGTCAGGACTCGCCAATATTCGTGGCATTGGAAGATCGCGGGGCCGTAGATCGCTCCGTGCGCGACCATCGGATCCGCATGGCCGCAGTTCGCAGGGGCGCCCGGCGGACCAAAGGCGCCCGTCAGTGACTCCCAGACGAACACGATGGCGTTCGCCGCCACGAGGATCTTCGTCAGCATCGCGTCTAGTGCGAACCGTCGGTAACGATGACCATGCGCGCCAGCTCGAGCGAAATCGCATGCTGCTTGCCGTTCACGCGAACCGTCACCGGCCCGCCGAGCGGCGCTTTTTTGGCAAGGTTGACACGCGCGCCCGGACGCAAGCCGATATCGGCCAAGTGGCGCAAGATCTCGGGCACTTCGTCGGACACCCCGTGCACGACCGCATCCGTCCCTGCGTCGAGTTGCGCTAGCGGTATGCCGATGCGTGGCGGATCGCTCAAATCCTTTGGCGGAATCGGATGTCCGTGGGGGCAGGTCTTCGGATCGCCCAAGATCCGCATCAGATGCGCTTCAACCGTGTCCGAAATCGCGTGCTCGAGCATGCATGCGTCGGAACGGAGTTCATCCCAGCCCATGCCGAGCACATCGGTGAGCAGACGTTCGGCCAAGCGATGCCGCCGTATGACGCGCACCGCGACCGTCAAGCCTTTTTCGGTTAGGCGCGCTTCACCGCGTGCGCGGTGTTCCAAATACCCGTCCGCCGCAAGTTTTTTCAGCCGGCCCGACACCGAAGCGGGTGAGACGCCGAGTTCCGACGCCAAGCCGGAGGTCGTTACGCCCGGGCCTTCTCGCTCGAGACGGTAGACGGCTTCCAAATATTCTTCGGTTGATTCGGCGAAATGCGTGTGTCCCGCCATACGTGCTTAGCTTCGACGCGAGGCCAGCAGTTCCGCGCTCGCACGTTCGACTCGCGCCGCCATCGCGACTTTCGCGGGGGCAGGTGCAAACGAAGCAACGACGGCTCGGCGCGCGAAACGCAACGCCGCATCGAGGCCTGCGGCGGCGGCAACGTACTCGTATTCGGTCGTAATATCGCTTGCGAAGAGTGCCGGATCGTCGCAATCGATCACCAGAGAAATTCCGGCCCGATCGAGCTCCAGGAAGGGATGCGCCGCTGCGCGAGGCACGACGCCGGTTGCGAAATTCGAGGTTGGACAGATTTCCAGCGTGACATCGCGGCTTCGCAAGAGGTCTAACGCTCCGGGGCTTTCAAGTGCCCGAATGCCGTGCCCGATGCGTTCAGCGCGCAAGATCGTCACCGCGTCATGCACGCTTTGCGCGCCCGCCGCCTCGCCGGCATGCGCGACCGCATGCAACCCGTACGCTCGCGCGTGCGCGAACGGCTGCTCAAAGAGGCGCGCCGGAAACTTCGCTTCGTCGCCGCCCAATCCAATGGCGATTACGCCATACTTTTGCATCCGTAGCGCGAACCGGACCGTTTCCATCGCGCTCTCGACACCAAAGTTTCGGGTGAGATCGCAAATGAAGCGAATCAACAGGCCCTTCTGCGCTTCGATTTCTTGGGCCGCGGCGTGGAGGTGCTCGAACGCCTCTTCGAGCGCTAACTCGACGTGAAAGAATTGCCACACTGCCGGTGAGACATGCAGCTCCGCGTAGATGACGTTGTTGCGCGACGCATCTTCAGCATACTCGCGTAAGATTCGCGCGTAGTCCGCGGGACTTTGGAGCGATCGGCAAACCGCGGCGAAGGTAAAGAGAAACTCCTGAAAATCCCGGAAGGCATAGACGGAAGTGGCGTGATCAGCGGGCTCAGTCGGCTCAAACCCTGCCGGACGGTAGGTGGTTGAAACCCCGTAGCGCGATGCCAGCTCCATGAACGTCTGCGTTCGAACAGTCCCCTCGAGGTGGCAGTGCAGCTGCACCTTGGGCAGTCCGCGCAGGGATTCTAGTGCAAACAAGGCTTCAGTTTCTCGGCACGCTCCCAAAATACTACGATAGAACCTTTCATACTGATCGAAGTTTCAGCTGTTGCGGGGAGGTACGCTGCGCCGTTTTGTCGTACCTACGAAATGCGGGGTGGAGCAGTCCGGTAGCTCGTCGGGCTCAAACACAGCGCAATCAAACATGAACACAAAACAACGCAATGAAGTTCATCAGTTTCGGCAGTGAGATTCACATGGTCGAAGCTGAGCGGCGTCAACGAAGACCTCGGTCGTCTGCTTACCGTGACGCTTGGCACTTGATCGCGCAATGGGCACCACAGGAAGAGATTCTTGTGCGCACTCCTGTCAAAGTCGGGGAAGCCGTTAGCAGGGTAATCCCGAGCCAAGCCCCCTCGGCAGTTCCGATGGGGACGGTGTAGAGACTTGATGGCAGGCACCCGTCTCCTAAAAGAGCGGGTGAAGGGAAAGTCCAGACTACGAATCTGTCACCGATGACAGAGCGGCGAAAGCCGAAGTAGTAAGCATAACCCGAAGGTCGCGAGTTCAAATCTCGCCCCCGCAACCATGTCGCAGGTCCGACGGAATCGTCGGACCTGCTCGTTCTCCGATACATTGACAAACATCGATTCAAAAGATAATATCGAAAGATGTCAATGCAGCGTTGCTGCCCGCCCGCCCGCGTGTTCGCGAAGGACATCGGCGAAGAAGCCGCCCTCTTGAAGGCGCTCGGCGATCCGCACCGCCTCGTGATGTTAGCGACTCTCGCCCGCACCGAAGACGAGGTCTGCGTCTGCGATTTCACCGACGCGCTTCCCCTCAACCAGCCCACGGTTTCGCACCACTTGAAGATTCTGCGCGATGCGGGGCTCGTGACGTGCGAGCGGCGCGGGACGTGGGTCTATTACCGGTTGGCACGGGATGCTCGCAAACGCCTTGTCGCCGCGCTCAATATCGCTTTACCGGAAAGGGTCATCGCATGAAAACGCACCTCAGCTTCCGCACGCACGATCTCGATAAAAGTATTTCGTTTTACAAGACGCTGCTGCAAGTTGAACCGGTGAAGCGCTACGAGGACTACGCCCTCTTCATCACCGAAAACCCAGGCCTCGAGCTCGCGCTCGATCGGGACTCGCGCCCGGTACGCGTGGAAAGCGCGCACTATGGAGTCGCGGTCGCCGATCCAAGCGCGGTCGAGGTCGCGATCGCTCGCTTTCAGGCAGCTGGATTCGAACTGGACATCGAGCGCGAACAAACATGTTGCTACGCAAAGCAAACCAAAGCGTGGGCCACCGACCCGGACGGACGCCGCTGGGAGGTCTACGCCGTGCTCGAAGAGACCGAGCAACGAGATGCAGCGCACTCGACCTGCTGCGGCAACGAGACTGCGCGTGAGTGCTGCAGCGGCGCGGCGGCTGAGAACGCCGCCTGATGACGCCGGCGCGCCGAATCGCGGCTGAGTTTCTTGGAACCGCGATCCTCGTCGCCGCCATCTTGGGCTCGGGGATTATGGCGCAACGTCTGTCCGGCGGGAACACCGCCTTGGCTTTACTTGCCAATGCCGTCGCAACCGGCGGCGCACTGGTCGCCATCATTGCCGCCTTGGGGCCAATTTCAGGCGGCCATTTCAATCCCGCGGTATCCCTTTCCGACGCTTCTGCGGGCGGCATCTCTTGGCGAGACGCCGTGGGCTACTGCGCTGCACAAATCCTGGGAGCGATCGTTGGTGCCGTGCTTGCGAACGTGATGTTCGGTCTGCCCGCGGTGTCGTTACCGCACCACCACCGAGACGGCGGGCTGCAGTGGCTCAGCGAGTTTGTCGCAACCTTTGGCCTGATCACCGTGATTTGGGGCTGCGGAAAATTTCGAACCGCGGTCGTTCCCTTTGCGATTGCCGGTTATATCGTCGCCGCGTATTGGTTCACGCCGTCCACTTCGTTTGCAAACCCGGCCGTGACGATTGGGCGGGCACTCTCAGACACGTTTGCCGGCATCCGGATCGTCGACGTTCCTCCATTTATCATCGCTCAGTTACTGGGCGCGGCGGGCGCTACCATATTTTTCGCGTGGCTGAGTCCGCGGGTAAAGACGCAGGCCGCCGACGTCGTTGTTCCCCATGAGGCACGCGCGTGACCGCTCTGCCCACCGTGATGCTGCGCGAGGCGGCGGAAACCGACCTCGAATCCATTCGCTCGATCTACAATCAGGGAATTGAGGACCGGATCGCAACGCTCGACGAAGATCCAAAGTCCGAAGCCGAGATTGCGCAGTGGTACGGCGGACACCGGGGGCGCTACACGGTTCTCGTCGCGACCGACGCCGACGAAGTCGTCGGCTGGGCATCACTGAACCCTTATTCGCATCGTTGCGCCTATGCGGGGGTCGCAGATCTTTCCGTCTACGTGCGCCGCGACCGACGCGGAGCAGGCATCGGCGTGCGCCTTCTCGCGGAGATCGAACGGTGCGCCGCCCGCAACGGGTTCCACAAGATCGTGCTCTTCGCGTTCGCGTCAAACGACGCGGGGCACCGCCTCTATCGCAAGTCCGGTTTCCGAGACGTCGGAACGTTCCGAGAACAAGGGCGCCTGGTTGGAAAATACGTGGACGTCATCGCGATGGAAAAGATCGTGCGACCGCTGGTTCTATTCGTTTGCAAGCATAATACCGGTCGCAGCCAAATGGCCGAGGCCTACCTCCGATATTTTGCGGGCGACCGCGCGGACGTCGCCTCCGCGGGCACCTCTGCCGCCGACACACCTGACGCCAATGTCGTCCGCGCCATGGCGGAAGACGGGATCGACATCTCTTCAGCTCGCCCCAAATTGCTCGATGCAGCCACCGCGCAACGCGGCTCGACGATTATCACGATGGGGTGTGACATTCTTAGCTGCGAACTTGGGAGCGTTCCACATGTAGACGCGGACTGGGGATTGCCCGATCCCAATGGTCAGTCGATCGAAACTGTGCGTGAGATTCGCGATCTGGTTAAGGCCAAAGTGCAAGCGCTCGTGCAAGAGCTCTAGCCGGCGGAGCTTTCTTATCAAACCTACCGAATCAAGCCCTCTGAAGTCCTCGCACGCACGCAGCGCCGAAGGCTCCCTGCGGATTCCTTTTTCAAAGAATAGGAAGCGATTGACTTGCCGCTGAGTTCGGCAAGCTGGAGCGCCATAGCGGGTCCACGCACCACAGCGCGATACCAAATCTGACGCTCTGCTCCGTCCGCTTGGACGAGCGTCCCCGCGAGGTTGAACGAGGCGCTATCAAGCGCTCGAAACCCCGGGAAGCCGTTAGAAATCCCGCCTGACGAACATCCGTCGAAGAAAATGAACGCCTGCGTTGGGCGAATGATCAAACGGATGCCTTTACCGCCCCACTGACCCACTAGATCGACCGTCTGCGGTTGCGACGCGCAAAAGGTCCGCAGCGAAGTCGCGACCTCGTGCGACCGCGGCCTTGTGTCGGGGCGAGCGTAGCTCAACACGCTGACGGTTGCTCCGGTTGTGGCAAGATAACGCTCGGTCGTGACTCCGTCTCCCGACAGAATTTGGTGCTGCATTTGAATGCCGCACTGCCTCACACGTTCATCCACAAGAATCGTCCAGCCGGCACGTTTCATGTATTGCACCGAAAGGCTCGGGTCGGTTTGCAGTCCTGTCCCCGAGAAGGAATCGATCTGCTCCTCGTCGCCGCCAAGCGTCCGATACACCCACACTCCATGCATGTGGTAGACTTTTGGCGTCCCGAAGGTCTGATACTGCTTCGGAAAATTGAGCGAACTGATCATTTGTTCTTGGCTAGGACAAAAGGCCTGAATTCGACGCACGATGGTCGCGGACCGAGACACGGAAGACGGGCGCGAATAGAGGATCGCATAGCCAGTATCTCCGTCGACGAACATCCACTTATCCATTGAGAAGGTCTTACCGTGCTCGGAACCGTTGAAAGTAGAGAGTATCGCGTCTTTTCCGCAGACCTTAGTCGGCTTGCCAATTTCTGCCGACGGAACTTCAACGAGTTGCTGTGTGAGGAGCTTGAGCGCTTCGTTCAGACGAGCTTGCGTCGTGGCGGCCGGGAACGAAGCAGCAACGATAAATTCATGAGTCGCCGGATTCTCGACGAAAGCGCTGACGGTGTACGAAGCGTCGCCTGAGAAAACACGGTGGAAGCTCGGGGGCGGATTGAAATTCGCAGAGGTCGCGCCCATCACCGGCCCCGCTCCAAAGCCCAGGGAAATAACCAGCGCGAGGTTAGGCAGCGCCGCGAATCTGCTCATCTCACTTCGCGGTAGTCACGCTGGCCCGTTTGCGCGTTATAATACACCTCGGTTAAAACTCCGGTCGTGGGATCCGTAAAGCGCTCGCCGGTCGGCTGCCACTGACCGCCCTTTTTAACGAAGTTTTTCGTGTAGCGCCAGCGCTCGAAGAGGACCGCTGCTACGAACAAAAGGCCCAAAACCGTAAGTTGGACGCCGGCCGGCCAAGCGGCTCCGCCGATCAGTATCAACGTCACGCCGGCGGCGGCGATCAACGCCGCCACAATCAGCACCGCTGTGCGCAACATCCTAACTAGGCGGGCTCGATGATCGCCGCAGTCCCGTACGCCACGATTTCGCTCATGCTGACCCCGATTTCGGAGGAGTCGAATCGCATCATGATGATCGCGTTAGCGCCCATCGTCTGTGCATTTTCTACCATACGGTCGACGGCGTGCCTGCGCGTTTCTTCCAGTAGCTGCGTGTACTCCGTGATCTCGCCCCCGAAGATCCCTCGCAAGCTCGCCATGATGTTTCCCGCCAGCCCGCGGCTCCGGACGACGACGCCAAAAACCTGCCCCTTTGTTTCCTTCACCCGGTAGCCGGCCACATTTTCAGTCGTAGCCACGATCATGCCGTCACCTCCGGTTGCAAGACGCCGACTTCATGGCCGACTTCGTCGAAAGCTGCCAAGGCGCGATCCATCTCGTCTTTGGTCAACTTCGCGTTCATCTGAACGCGAATGCGCGCTGTGCCTTCGGGAACGACCGGAAAGCCAAAGCCCGTCACAAATATCCCCTTGCGTAACAATTTGTCGCTCACCGCGATTGCGAAGGCGGTATCTCCAACGATGATCGGGATGATCGCGCTCTCGCCCTCGAGCGGCTTATATCCAAGGTTCTCCAGGCCCCGCCGAAAGTACGCGACATTCTCGCGCAAGCGGTCGACCAATTCCGGATGGGCCGCTAGGTAATCAATGGCAGCTAGCGAGCTGCACGAAACGGTCGCCGGCAAAGCGTTCGAAAACAACTGGGGGCGCGACTTTTGAATCAGCATCTCGATCAATGCGCGGCTTCCCGCGACGAAACCACCGGCCGCGCCTCCTAACGCCTTCCCAAGCGTACCCGTGATGATGTCTATCTGACCTTCCAGCCCGTAGTGCTCGATCGTGCCGCGCCCGCTCTTACCCATCACACCCGTGCCGTGGCTATCGTCGACGACCGTAACCGCGTTGTATCTCTTGGCGAGAGCCACGATCTGCGGCAGGTTCGCAAGCGAACCTTCCATCGAAAAAACGCCATCGGTCACGACGATGATCGGGCCACGCGGGTTTGCGGCCCGCAGCTTCTCTTCCAGATCGCGCATATCGGAATGCTTGTACCGTTCGCGCTTGGCCTTCGTTGCAAGGCGACAACCGTCGATGATCGAGGCGTGGTTGAGCTCATCGGAGATCAGCGTCGCACCCTCTTCGGCGATAGTCGGGAAGAGGCCCGTGTTCGCATTCCAGCAGGAGACGTACGTCAGCGAGGCTTCCGTTGAAAGAAAGTCCGCGATGCGCTCCTCGAGCTCTCGATGGATATCGAACGTTCCGCAGATGAAGCGCACGGAAGCCGTGCCTGCGCCGTATTTTCGTAAGCCTTCGATTCCGGCTTCAATAACTTCACGCTGATCGGAAAGCCCGAGGTAGTTGTTGCTGGAGAGCACGATCACGTGCCCGGCTTCTTCCATATCCACTTCGGCCGCCATCGGCGTCGTCAAATGCCGCAGGCGCTTGTACGTCCCCGCCGCCTGCAAGGCATCAAGCTCCGTCTGCAAGCGTGCGTTGAAGCTTGAATTCATGTGAAGTCCAATACGATTTTCGCGGCGGTGCCGGATTTCATCAGCGCAAAGGCCTTGTCGAACGATTCAAAGGGGATGATGTGGGTGATGATCGGTTTCAGATCCACGCGGCCGCTCTTCACGAGCGCTTGCATGTGGTACCACGTTTCAAACATCCTGCGACCATTGATGCCTAGCACCGTGAGTCCTTTGAAGATGATGCGGTCGGCGATGTCGAGGTTGACGTTCTCACTGGGAATCCCGAGCAATGCAGCGCGGCCGCCGTTGCGCACGAGGGCCAAGCCCTGATCGATCGCGGAGGCGCTGCCCGACATCTCCAAGAGCACGTCCGCGCCGTTGCGGTCGGTTCGCGCGCGCACTTTGTCAACGAGATCCGGGTCTGTCGCCAAGAATGTCTCGTCGGCGCCAACGCGCGCTGCCAGCTCCAGTTTGCCCGGATTGACATCGATCGCGAAAATTGAAGCCGCGCCCGCTGCACGCGCAACGGGAATCGCCATCAGCCCGATCGAGCCGACACCGGTGATCGCCACGCTTTTCGTGCTGACGCCGGCTGCCATCACCGTATGCACTGCGTTGCCGAGCGGGTCGAAGACTGCCGCATACTCATCGGGAATCGCCGGATCGAGCTTCCAAACATTCTGCTCCGGCATGGCGATGTAGCGTGCGAATGCTCCGTCGCGGTCGACGCCGATGATGCGAACGCCTTCGCAGATGTGCGCTTCACCCGTGCGGCAGAGCGAACAGATTCCACAGGCGATGTGTCCTTCGCCCGAGACGCGGTCGCCGTTTTGCACTGTGCGAACCGTTGAACCGACGGCGACGACCGTCCCCATGAACTCATGGCCGACCGTGAGCGGCGGATGCACGCGATGCTGCGCCCATCCATCCCACGAGTAGATGTGCTGATCCGTGCCGCAGATGCCGGCTTTTTCTACTCGGATCAGTACGTCGCTCGGGCCAATTTGCGGCACCGGAATCTGCTCGAGCGTGAATCCCGGCCCTGCCGTAAGCTTGCGCAACGCCGGCATCGTAGCCGGTACTTGAGCGCTGGTCGGCCCGGTCTGCGGCCGTTCGCGAGTCGGCAGGATCATCGCGCCCTGGTATTCACGGCAACCCAGGGCGCGACCTCGGCGTCTTCGCTTAGCGGTTGTTCTCCGTCACCTTCATCGTGGACACCGCGATGTAGCCGAGTTTCTCAAGAACGTCTTTATTGCGCATTACATAAGCAATGAACTGCTCCGCAGCGGCGGGGCTGCTGGCATGGGTGAACATATGTTCGTAAGACCAGAACGGATACTTGCCCGACCGAACGTTATCTTCGGTTGCGGCTATGTGGTCGATCTTCACCATCGTCACGTTCTTCCCGCGCGTGTAGGCGAACGCGACGTAGGAGACGGCGCCCGGCAGGGATGCAACCGTTGTGACAACCTGACCGGAACTGTCCTCGACCTGGCCTTCGGCGATCTTCGATGTGCCCATCAACGTCGCAGTAAAGACCGCACGCGTGCCGGATGAACGCGGGCGATTGATGACGGCGATCGCTAGATCTTTTCCGCCCACATCCTTCCAGTTGGTCACCCTGCCGGAAAAGATGTCACGGATCTGCTTTTTCGACAGAGCGCCCACCCCGGTGGCGGGATTGACGACCACCCCAAAGCCAACAACGGCTACTTTGTGGTCTTTGAGGCCGCTGTTGCCGGGCGCGATGACATCGGAGTCACCAATATCTACCGATTTGGACATCGCCTGGCTGATGCCGACATATGACCCGCCACCGGAAACCGAGATCTTCACGTCGGAGTGGCTTGTCTGGTAGCCTTGCGCAGACTCCTTAACGAGCGGCAGAAGGGCCGACGAGCCTGCCACGGTCAGATTCGTATCCGCGCGCACGGCGGAAGGGACGATCAGCGCAGCAAGGATTGCGGCACCAACGATTTGCTTGAACATCTGTCTCCTAACGTGAAAAAAGAAAATTAGAACGTATATTCTAGCTGAGCTCGATTGTATTTAAAATCAAAAGGCGCGCTGAGTTGTACGCGATCGGCGTAGCGGTATCGAAACGCTAGGCCGTGATATGGGAGTTTGGGGTCGACCCGGTTGAAAAAATAGGTTACATCGGCGTTGAATTCCCGACGCCTATCCGCGGGCGCTGAAGGAAGGCTATAGTTGTACCAGCCTTGCGAGACGATCGCTCTCCACTGGTGGTCATTCGTTTGAAATGTACCGGCGATCTTGTTGGCGTAGGCCGGCTTGTGCGTATCCGCCAAACCTTGGGAAATCGACGTCGTGTACAAAGGATCCGTCGCGTAACTGTCAGTGTACGGCGATGCCAACCCGCCGCCGTAGCAGAATACGCTCCCCTTCGGAGCGCCGGGCACTTTCAAACCCACGCCGCCGCCAAAGACGCCGCCTAGTTTGACCGCGAATTTTCCGGAGCCGCCGCCACACAGCGACGCCGATGCGGTCGTATATGTGGTTACCGGCGAGGTATTGAAACTCAAGGCGAGATCTATGTTCTTGCCCGCGCTGGCTCCAAATTGAGCGCCGAACGTGTGGTTGTGCACGATTCCGATGTCGGACGTGCCGGTGTTTGATTCGATGATGTACTGCAAGCCGAGATACGGATTAAACGGCGAATGCGAAGCGTAGTTATACTTCGTGTCGATATGCCACATGTTGACGATGTCGTAAACCTGGTAGTTGTAGACGTTGGCAATCAGCTGCGGCGAAAACTTCTGCGTCCCGTAGAGAAGCAAAAAGCCCTGGGTCGTGAATTGGGGATTGCAGGGGTCGCCCGGCACCCCGAGGCCGGTGTCGTCGCAACTGGTCAGCAGCGTGTTGGACTCGAAATCCGATGTGGTGCGATGGCGAAAGCGCGCCATGTACATGGCACCTAGGGTCGTCTGTGGGGAGAGGTTGACGCTCAGGCCCGTACCTTGAAAAATGACCGGAACGAGCCGCGAATCCGAGGGGTTGGCCCAGGGCGTATTGATGATCTCTTTACCCGTGACGGCCGAAAGATATTTCGTCTTGAACTGGAGGTAGTATTCGCCGAGTAAACTGAGCGTGTAGCCAGGCAGCGTGTTGTCGACCTTGTTATTGAACCCCGGGTTCGTTCCGTTTGCGCCAAACGGCTCCGCGCCAAAGTAGGTCACGCCGATCGTCCACGGCGAGTTCGGAAACGTATATTCGCCGTGCAGCTTGCCTTCGGCATTAATGGCCTTGGCATTGATGCCGACGCGGTTTGTGCGCGTAAAGTCGTAGACCCGGACGTTTCCGCTGAATTTGAACCCGCCGCTCGGGGAGGCCGTAGGCTTAGGGGTCGGCACGGCCGGCCCTTGCGCGCTAGCTATCCCGCCGGCACAGCACAAGAGGAACAACGCGCTCATGAACGACCGCGCCAAGGAATGTAACACTTTAACGTTTCCTTTGTAAGGAATGTGGAAGCAACGCCCCTAGTGTAAGGGGCCTACCTTAAGGTCGAGTTAAGAACGGTTTAACCTAGCCGTAGCGGCCGGTTATGTAGTCCTCGGTGCGCGTGTCCTTGGGCTTGGTGAAGACGTCCGAAGTCTTGCCGACCTCGATCAGGTCGCCCATCAAGAAAAAAGCGGTGAACTCGGATATGCGAGCTGCTTGCTGCATAGAGTGCGTAACGATCACAACCGTGAATTCGTCCTTCAGCTCGGAGATCAGGTCCTCAATTTTTGACGTAGCGATAGGGTCCAACGCCGAGGCCGGTTCGTCCATCAAGATCACTTCGGGCTCGACCGCCAGAACGCGCGCAATGCACAAGCGTTGCTGCTGGCCCCCCGAGAGGTCCAGCGCCGAGCGGTGCAAGCGATCCTTGACCTCGTCCCACAGCGCGGCACGCCTTAAGCTGCGCTCGCACACTTCGTTCAGCTGCGCGCGTTTGCCCAAACCGTGAATTTTCGGACCGTAGACGACGTTCTCGTAGATCGATTTCGGGAACGGGTTCGCGCGCTGAAATACCATCCCGATCCGGTGCCGGATCGAAACCGGATCAACGTCGCGCGCGTAGATGTCCTCGCCATCCAGCGAAACCGTCCCTTCGACGCGTACATTCGGCGAGAGATCGTGCATCCGGTTGAGCGCCCGTATGAAGGTCGATTTGCCGCAGCCCGACGGTCCGATCAGCGCCGTCACGCAGTTCTCCGGTATCTCGATCGAGGCGCTTTTTATCGCCTGAAAGTCGCCGTAGTACACATCGAGATCTTCAACGCGCATCTTTGAAGAAAGTCGTGGTTCTGCAGCGTTGGTCGTCGTGCTAATCATTTGCCCGTCAATCGTCGGCTAAGTAAGCGCCCGAGCACTCTCGCCAAAATGTTGAATATCAATACCATCACCAGCAGCACGAGCGCCGAGCCATTACCGATTCGCGCAGCATCCGGCACGAGCCCTTCGGAGTGGGTGTACCAAAGGTGCACGGACAGCGTTTCAGCTGTGTGGAACGGACTCCAGTCGTAAGCACTGCGGCCCGCGCTGACGCTGACCCCGGCGGTATAGATCAGCGCCGCGGTTTCACCGAAAATCCGGCCCGCGACCAACACGATGCCGGTGGTCAGCGGCGCAATCGCACTCGGCAAGACGACACGGCGGATCGTCTGCCATTTCGTGGCCCCCAGCGCCATCGATCCCTCGCGCATGATCAGCGGTACGCTGGAGAGTCCCTCCTGAGTCACACGCATCAGCGCCGGGAGATTGAGCAGCGTCAACGTCAATGCGCCGCCCAGCGCGGTGAAATGCCAATGCAGGAGCGTTACAAAAACGATCAGCCCGAAGAGGCCCATCACGATCGAAGGAATCGTCGCTAGCGATTCAGCGCAAAACTGCACGGCGGTGGTGAATACTCCAGGACGCGCGTATTCTTGCAGATAGATTCCCGAGCCCATTGCGATTGGCACGGTGAAGAGCATCGTCAGAAAGAGAATGTAGAACGAGTTGAAGATCTGCGGTCCGATGCCACCGCCGGCGGTAATCTCACTCGGCGGAGCTGTCAGGAAATGCCACGACACAACCCCCGCGCCGAGGTAAAACAGGTAAGCGATAAAAAAGACCAGCAACAGAACGATGCTGCAGGCCGCCATCCACAAGACGCCCGTTGCGGCCAGATCGGCAAAACGACGGCGGGATGCGACGCGACGGCGCGCGAGCAGCGGTTCGGCTTGTGCGATCGTCGTCATGCGGCCCTTCGAAGGGCAGCACGCACCGCAACGATTAGCAGCATCGCGATCAAGAGCAACAAGAAGGCCATTGAAAACAGCGAGTGCTGCATAACCGAGCCGGCCTGTGCGCTGCCCATGTCAGTGACGATTTCAGTGGTCAGCGTCGATGTTGGGCTTAACAGCCCCTTCGGCAGCACGGCGCTGTTCCCGATAACCATCTGCACGGCCAGCGCTTCACCGATCGCACGCGCGATTCCAAGGATGATCGCCACGAGCAAACCGCTGCGCGCCGCGGGCAAAAGCACGTGAAAGATCGTTTGCCAGCGCGTTGCGCCTAGCGCCATCGACCCTTCTTTGAGCGAGACGTGTACCGAATGCAGCGCATCTTCCGATAGCGAGATGACGGTTGGCAAAATCATGATGGACAGCACGATGCCCGCAGTCAAAAGCCCGAACCCGGTTTGACTCCCGAAGTGTTGGCGCGTGAATGGCGCCAGCAGGGTCAAGCCAAGCCACCCGTACACGACCGAGGGAATACCGACCAAAATCTCTATCGACGGCTTCATCAGCGCCGCAAGGCGCTTGGGCGCGAGCTGCGAGAGGAAGATGCCGACCGCCACCCCAAACGGGCCGCCGACGGCAATCGCAAACAGTGTGACGCTTAGCGTTCCGACAATGAAGACGAGCGCACCCGGAGCGCGACTCTCCGGATCAAAGGTTGGCGATCCCAGAAACGTGAGCGGCGAGATATGATCGACCAGGAACAGCCGCAACCCTTCGGAGGCAAGGTAGATGACGATGACCGCCATCGCCGCCACGACCAACACGCTGGCCGCAAAAAGCACGGTCCGGGCGATGTTCTCCTGGAAGTGGGCACGGCTCGAAGGAGTCGCAATCACAAGCCCCTCCATGGTACGGAAGGCCTGCGTAAGCCCACCTTAAGCTTGTCTTAAGAAACCTTAAGAAAAATGGCCTTCGGCCACGTGGTCGCCCGAAAACGCGTCCCGGAATAACTCCCGGGCGTGCTGCCAAGTCAGTTCCGAGCTCTTGGCGTTGAGCAGCGCTAAGAGCTGCCTGCGCGAATCGTCGCTCACGGGTGTCTCGAAGGCGAACAATTCTTCCGGAGCCATGCGGTAGCTAAGTATCGCACAACTACATTAGGGCTGCGTTATGCCGGCATTAAGGTACGCGAGCTTCCGGCGCCAAGGGCAGGCGACAGACAAATTTTGTCCCGCGTCCCAGGCGCGATTCAACCCCGATCGACCCCTTGTGCGCATCGATGATCTGCTTGACGATCGCGAGCCCCAGACCCGCTCCGCTGACCTCTTTGGCCCGTGACCGGTCGACAACGTAAAAGCGTTCGAAGATGTGCGGTAGATCCTTAAACGGGATGCCGATTCCGCTATCCGCCACCGTGATCAGCGCCTCGTCTTTTTCGGTTGCAACCTTTACGTTCACGGCGCCCTCCGCCGGGGTATAGCGCAACGCGTTGTCGATCAGGTTGACCACGACTTGAGCGATCCGGTCGCGGTCCACCTCGACGCGCGGGTTTACGTCCTTTTCCAAGGTGAGCGACACCCCTTTGGCGTTGGCTTGCGGCCCAAACGACCGCACGATCGGCTGCACGACGCTCTCCATATCAACGCGTTCGAGCTTGAGCGGAACGTCGCCGGACTGCGCGCGCGCCTGTTCGACCAACTTTTGCACGAGCGCACCCAAACGATCCACCTGCCCCAAAACCTGCGGTAAAAAGAGATCGCGCACCTCATCGTCGGGCGACCCCATAACGGTCTCGAGCATCAATTTGGCCGACGAGAGCGGTGTGCGCAATTCGTGCGAAACATTTGAGAGGAACTCTTGGCGCGCGCGTTCGATCGCGAGCAGTTCGGTCTGGTCTTCCGCTAGGATCACTGCGCCCTGAACGGCTTCGTAACTCGGCGTGGTGGCCGCGGTTTCCGTCAACGGATACACCGAGATCGCATATGTACGGTTGCCGGTTTTTCCGGTCAGGATCAGCGGGCCCAGCGAGGCTTCGCCCCCCAGCGCATCCTCGACGCGACGCTCGAGATCGAGTGAGGGGATGGCCTCGATGACATGCTGGCCGCTCACTCGGGCGCTTTCAAAGCTGAAAATCGCAGCTGCGGCCGGATTGGCGAAGGTGATGCGCGCGCGCTGATCCAGCATCAAAACGCCCAGAGGTAAAGCGCGCACGAGGCGGTCGAACCGCTCGTCGGGCTCAGGAGCATCCTTTGGAGGCGGTCCGGCCGGTGGCTGCGGACGAGCTTGTTGCACCCATACTCCGCGGAGCGCGTAGCCTCCGAGCAATCCAGCCAGCAGCGCCCCCAGCGCGATCAAGTCCGGCGTGTTCGTGCCTACTCTCTGAACATGTAGCCGCGGCTTCGCACCGTAAGAATGTGACGCGGATTACGCGGATCCGTTTCGATCTTCTCGCGCAACCACCGGACATGAACGCTCACGGTCTGCTGCTCGCCTTCGAAATCATATCCCCAAATCTTGTCGAGGAGCGTTTGACGGGTAACGACGCGACCGCTGTTTTCCATCAGGAGCTGCAAAAGCGCGAATTCTTTTGGCGCGACGGCGACCGCTTGACCGCCAACCGTAAGCATGTGACGCGCCGGATCGAGCACGATGTCCCCCAGGACGAGCCGTTCCTCTTTGTGTTGCAATTCCATCGGCAACTGCCGTCGCAAGCGCGCCTTGATACGCGCGAGCAGCTCGTAGAGGGCAAAAGGCTTGGTCACGTAATCGTCGGCGCCGAGTTCAAGCGCCAGCACTTTGTCGATCTCTTGATCCTTGGCGGTCAGCATGATGATCGGCACCGCACTGTGCTTGCGAATCTCCTTGCAGACCTCAACGCCGTCCACGATTGGCAACATGATGTCCAGCAGAATCAGATCCGGCTGCTCGCGCGCTGCCGTGGCAATCGCAGCACGCCCATCGGACGCGGTGCAAACGGCGTAGCCGCTGCGTTCGAGATTGAAACGCAGAGTCTGCAGGATCGCCGACTCATCGTCAACGACAAGAACTTTCTTGGGCAGCTTATCCGCGGCACCGCCGAAGCGATCGGCGTCCGCTTTAGACGAATTGATCGTAGAGCTTTGCGACGGCACTGTAGTCATCTGCTCCATCCCCTTTTGCAGATTGCGCGGTGTAGAGCTGGTACGCAAATGCGGATGCCGGCATCGGCAAGTTCATTGCGCGCGCCGCTTCGAGGGCAGCGCTCAGATCCTTCCGCAAGAGATCAAGCGCAAAGCCCCCCGCGAAGTCGTTCGCAAACCAGGTTTTCGGCAGCCACTCTTCCAGCAGGTAGTTGGCGCCGGTCGCGGTAGCAAGCACCGCTCGGACGGTCTCCGAGTCGGCGCCCGACTTGCGCGCAAAGCTCAGCGCTTCGGCGTTTGCAAGCATGATGTTTGCGATCAGGATCTGATTGGTCAGTTTGACGGTTTCACCCATCCCGACCGGCCCCACGTGGGTCGGCGTGCCCATCGTCTTCAGAATCGGCACAAGAGCCTTAAAGTCTTTGGCCTGCGCGCCGACCATGATCGTCAAATTGCCTTGCGCAGCCCGAACCGGGCCACCGCTGACCGGCGCGTCGATGAAACGGTGGCCGCGTTCGATCAGACGCCGCGCAATGCCGCGCGTAGCGAGCGGCGAAATCGTTGACATATCGATGAAGGAAAGCGGCGTGGCGGCGCCCGCCAAAAGGCCGTGTGGGCCAAAGATCGCTTCTTCAACCTGCGGCGCATCGGGCACGCAGGTGATGACGGCGCTGCTGTGCGTAGCCACCTCGGCGGGGGTGCCGGCTTCGACGGCGCCTTCGGCGAGGATTCGCTCCAGCCGTTCGCGGTTGCGATGGGCGCAGGCGAACACGCGATAGCCGCCTCGCAGCAGGCAGCGCGCCATTGGTTCGCCCATCGCCCCGATGCCGACAAAGCCGACAGCCACGCCTTTACGCACGTCCCTGCCATTGAATGGAGTTTGGGCGGCTCCCTGCGAAGGGTGTGATCGTGCGAACGTTCGTCGCGATCATTCGCCTCTCTCGGCTGAAGTTTTTGGTGGGTGGATTCCTGGGCCTCGCTCTGGGGACGCTCGTCGCGCGCTACGAACATCATCCGTTCAGCCTAACCGCTTTCGCCTTGGCTCTGTGCACGGTCGCCGCGTTTCAATTGATGACGCACTACAGCAACGATTTCTTCGATCAAGCGTGCGACGAGCGTTCGACACGTACGGCGTTCTCCGGCGGCAGCGGCGTCCTGCAACGAAAAGAACTGGAGCCGCTCTTCGCGGCACGCCTGGCGCTGGCGATGGCAAGCGCGGGCTTACTGGCTACGATCGTGGTGGCGATCCGCTCCTCCACGCTGGCGACCACGCTAGCGCTTTTGATCGGCGTTCTGTCGTGGTCGTATTCGGCGCCGCCCGCGCGGTTGCTCGCACGCGGTCTTGGCGAACTGACGACCGCGCTGGTCGTTGCAGTCCTGGTTCCACTGTTCGCATATGCGATGCAGGCGCAAACGATCGATGGGCGCGCTTTCGTCAGCACGCTGCCCGCCGCGTGCGCGATGTTTGCCATGATGCTCTGCGTCGAAATCCCGGACCGCGTTGCGGATGGCGCGAGCGGAAAAGAAAACTTGCTGGTCCGCTACGGCTTGCAAAGAACGCGGCTATTAGTCGAAATGTCGCTGCTCGGCATCTTTGTCGCTGCGGGCTGCGCGACGCTCTTGGGCGCCCCGAAAACGTTCGGCTTCTTCGCCCTGGGTGTGCTTCCGATTGCGATTTCGCTTTGGCGGGCCCTTAGCAAGCCGGCTGTTCTGGATGCCACGATCGCAGCGTACGGCGTATTCTTATTCGCCGCGACCGTCGGAGTCGGCGTTCTGGGCTATGCTACGGCTGCAGTGTAGGGGGCTCAGGCCCTTCGACAGGCTCAGGGTGACACGAAGCAAAGACTAGACGTGTAGCAAAGAAGGGGGCTCCTAGCCAGTGATTCTTACGACCGTTCGCCGACCGACATTCGACGATCTCAACCTTTCGAGTGGAAAACGCGTCCGCTTGCACCGCCTGATGTACGAGCACGGGCCCGCGAACGGCACCCTGATGATGCTGCCAATCGATCAGGGCCTTGAGCACGGGCCGGTCGATTTCTTTGCCAACCCCGATTCGCTGGATACCGACTGGATTTTCCGGCTGGCGGTCGAGGGCAATTTCTCCGGCGTCGCCATGCACATCGGACTAGCTGAAAAATACTTGAAAGCGTACGCGGGCAAGGTCCCTCTGGTCCTCAAAGTCAACGGCAAGACGAACATTCCAAACGATGACGAAGCGTTTAGCTCGTTGACGTCTTCGGTTGAAGATGCGGTGCGCATAGGCGCCGACGGGGTAGGCTACACTCTCTATGTCGGCAGCCCGTCGCAAGACGTTGATCTCGTGCAGTGCAACGAGGTGCGGCGCGAGTGCGAAAAATCCGGGATGCCGCTGGTCATCTGGGCCTATCCGCGCGGCTCGGCGATCAAGGCCAAAGGCGGCATCGACTCGCTCTACGCGATCGATTATGCTGCCCGCGTGGCGTGCGAGGTTGGAGCCGACATCATCAAGTTGAACGTTCCCAAATGGGATAGCGCAACGGCCGACAAACTCCCAAAACCGTACGACACGCTGCACCTCTCGGACGAGGAAGGCTTAGCGAAGGTCGTCAAGTCGGCGGGGCGATCGCTGGTGCTGGTATCCGGCGGCAGCAAGATGGGCGATGAAGACACGATGCACAAAGCGCAGATCGCCATGGAAGCCGGCTGCGTCGGATTGATCTTCGGGCGCAACATGTGGCAACGCAAGTGGGACGATGCGCTGACGATTGCTTCGCGCATCCACGATCTGATGAAGAGGTATGGCAGCAACGGCAACCCTTGAGGAACGCGTGAATGCCGCGCTCGATAAAGTGCGGCCCGGCATTCAAATGGATGGCGGCGAGGTCTGGCTCATCAAAGTCGAAAATGGGGTGGCTTTCGTGCAGATGTTAGGCGCTTGCGGCGGCTGCTCGATGGCCAACGCAACCTTAAAGATGGCAATCGAACAAACAGTCACTGCGGACGTGCCCGAAATCAGATCCGTCGAACAGATCTAGTGCGAAGTGCCACGTCTGAAGGCACCAGCGCGTCTCTTGCGAGGTCCGGTCCTTGCCGCGATACTGTTAGCAGCGGTTATCGCGGTCGGGACGATCGGGTACGTTACGCTCGAAGGATGGACATGGTTCGACGCCCTTTACATGACGATCACCACAATCACCACGGTGGGTGGGGGCGAACCACAGCCCCTGAACCTCACCGGCAAGTGGTGGACGATCGTCGTCGTGGTCATCGGTTTTGGCGTACTCACTTTTACCTTGGTCACGCTGATTGGATACGTGATCGAAGGACGGTTGGGCGCGGCGGTGGGCGAACGTCGCATGCGCCGGCGTGTGGCTAAGATGACAAACCACTTCATCCTCTGCGGTTACGGCCGCGTCGGGCGTGAGATCGCACGCAACTTCACCGAGGAGCAAATTGGCTTCGTCGTGATCGATATCAATCCCGATTCGCTAGAACGCGCAGCCGCAAGCGGCCTTACGGTCATCAATGGAGATGCGGCAGACGTCGCAACTTTGAAGGCGGCCGGCGTAGAGCGGGCCAAAGGTTTGATCGCCTGCGTCGATAGCGACGAACAAAACGTCTACGTCACGCTGTCGGCGCGCGTTCTCAACCCGAAAATTTTCATCGTCGCGCGTGCGAATCGTGACGACACCGAGCCGAAGTTGCGCCTCGCCGGCGCCAGCCGGATCATCTCTCCGTACACGATCGGCGGCCGCCGGATGGCGAATCTGGCCATGCGTCCGACGGCAGTCGAGTTTGTCGACACAGTGCTTTCCGCGAACAACGGTGAGCTTCTTCTCGAAGATTTTACGATTCGCGCGGATTCGCGATGGATCGGTCGCATGGTTTCATCGTTAGCTCCTGATGATGATGAAACGGTCATCCTCGCTATGAAGCGCAGCGGCAAGATGTTCTTTCGTCCCTCACAAACGACGCTGGCCGCAGGAGACGAAATCGTTGCGGCAGGCTCTCCCGACGGCATCCGGGCGTTGGAAAATCGGCTCTAAGCCAGGCCTCTTCGTCGCGGCTTACACGCGAGAAACCGCTAGCCACCAAGCACCCAGCCCCGTCAATGCTGACAGTGCGATAAGCGCGGCGACCGCGGGGAAGATACGCGCAGTGCGGGCGAAGGCAACCGCATAGATGGCTTTCAAGGCATCGTTGGAAGCAGCCGCAATCAGGACAGCGACGGCGATGTTCAGGCTGCTCAGCGCGTGAACGCTGCCTTGGGTGAGGCTTAAGACAAAGGGGTCGATGTCCGTCAGGCCGAGGATGGCCGCTAGGCCATAGACACCCTCGTGTCCTAAGTGCCCTTGAGCCCAGTTCGAGACAACGGAAACAAGAACGAACAGCGCGGCAAAGATCAACGCGGTCGTCAACTGCAGCGGATTTGGCGCGAGCGCCGGAGGAGCATCGCGTGGCGCCGCCGGGCCCTTTTTCCATGAGAGAAGCGCGGCCAATGCGCCGCCGATGAGGGCCAGCAACACGAATGGTAGGGCGATCACCTGAAAAGTCGGCAGGCTAAAGATCCCGATGATGATCAGCAGACGTAGATACATCACCGACGATGCCACAACGATGCCGGCATTCAGTTGGGAAGCCGCTGCAGTTTCGGCAGCGCGCCTGGCCAGGACGACTGTCGTCGCCGTCGAGGAATAGAGCCCACCCAGGAGCGCTCCAAGGAGCGTGCCCTGCTTTGGAAACGCGTAGCGTTGCAGCAGATAACTGCCGTACGAAAGCGTCGAGACAGCGACAACCGCCAGCCAGATCTTATAAGGCGTAATGCCGGTCGTTCCGATCGCTGGCGCCAACCGCAAGAGTGGCAACACGACCCCGATCAGCAACAGGAATTCTCCGGCCGTGAGAACCTCATCGGATGGCAGCGCGCGCGCGAACGCGTGGAGACGATGGCGCCCCGTCAGCAACAGCGCTGCCGCAACAGCGATGCCAATCGACGCCCACGGCGGCGCAACCAGCGTCAAACCACCCAACGCGTAGGCGAGCAGATTGCAGCTGGGCACGATGAATACGCCATCGGCGGACTCCTCCGGCCCAGCGCGATCGCGCATCCACGTAAGCATCCACCAGCCGACCACTACCGCGCCGGCGACGAATGCTAACGCATGGACCTGGTCGACGGCGTAAAGCGCCGCGCCGCAGAACGCAAGCAGTGGAAAGGTTCGAATGCCTCCCGGCCGGCCAGGCAGTTGGCCGGCGAAGTGCTCTTCAAACGCGATTCCGAAGAACGCCGACAGCCCCAGTACGAGGAGCAGGCGCCCGACGGTCAGATGCTCCGGCACCACGACGCTCGACCTTCTCGCCCGCGATCAAAGCGTCATTTTTGGCGGCGTTATTTCACTTTTTGCAGCGGCAGCGTCCACCAAATCATGTAACGCCAGCTCGGCGCAGCATTCTGCGCCATAGCTTCCTTACTTCACAACCCTGATGGTGAGGATCATGTTAGCGTGGCCCGCTCCGCAGAACACCGCACAGTGTGCGGGAAACGTGCCGATCCGGCCGGGAGTAACCGCAACCACCGTCGGCTTGGGTCCGATGTTTACGACCTTGTTGATGCCGAGTTCGGGAATCGTTATTCCGTGCGTGCCCTGCGTGCTTACGAAGCGCAACGTCGTGCGTTGGTGCAACTTCAAGGTGATGGTTGAGGGTGCGAACACAAAGTTTCGCGCCGTCACATTGATTTGAGACCCGCCCGCAGTCGCAGGGGAGCAGACCAATGCCCCTACACCAAGCGCGAGCACAAATGATAGCAGTTTCACAATGAGGCCTTCCTTAATCGAACGTGGAATGCGCCCGACACCAATAATCTCGGCGTCGCGGCTGTTCCCGGCTTCATTGTGCACCCGCTGGTGTCGCTCTACGATGTCTTTTGTAACAATGCGTGCAAAAAAGCATGCTCGTCGCGCGAATCCACGCAAGCGAGAATTGCGCGCGTTATTTCAGTGATTCGACGAATGCTGCGACGTCGCGCACGTCTTTATCGCTCAGCACGCTTGGATACAAGGCGGGCATCGGCGGTGCTGGTTTCTTGATCCACGCGGCAACCGCGACCTCATCCTTGCGGATATGCTCGTTCTCGAGCGAAGGACCCGAGCCGCCCTGTCCCGTGGCTCCGTGACATGATGCACAGTTTTGAGCGAAGACCTGCTTACCATGCGCGAGATCTGCCGGACTCTCAGTCGCATTGGGCGCAGATGCTGGCGCAACCGTGGAAGCAGATGCGACCGCTGGAGCGCCTCCATTGACTTTCTGCAAAGGCAACGTCCACCAGATCATATAGCGCCAGCTCGGCGTGGAGTTTTGCGCCATGGCGGCCTCGGCGTACAGATGGAGGTATGGCGCGATATGGTACGAGACGTCGATGTTTCCGGTTTGCATCTGAGTTCCCAACCCATCGTTGGTGAACTCTTTGCGAAATGCGACGAGAGCTTTATCTCCCAGTGGCTCATACAGTTCGATTGTCGCGGCGGTGCTGGCCGCGGCATTAGCGCCGTTCCCCGGATTTTGGTCGTACCCGCTTTGATACACCGCCAGAAGCCCCGGCAGCATGTTCAGTGGATCGCGCTGAACGTACGCCCCGATCGTGCGATATTGATCGGCGCCGCCTTCCGCCAGCGGAAAAGAGCCGCGAGACCCCAGTAAGCCGAATTCGAGTGGCTGCTCCGGATTTGCATGCGCGATCTTCCACAAGAACGTCTTATCCGTATCGTTCGTAAAGTCGCCGATGCTATTGATATTGCCACCAGAGCCGAAGTAACCCACTTCAGCATCTAATGAACCACGCACGTAGTTCAGTTTTGTACCCCAGCGGTTGGCGTCGAGCTGATAGACGTGCTCTCCCACCGTAATTTCCGGCGTAGTGAAGGGCGCGAGGTCGAACCACTGACTGTACGGAGATGGTCCGGGGCCGGGCATCTTGCCGGCGAAGAGGTGTCCGTCGCGGTGAAAGATGTCGTTATAGGTCAGCCACATCGTGTCAGTGCCGCCGGGTTGTCCGTTCTGGACGATCCACTGCTGAACATGGAAGGTCCAATCTTGATCGAAGGCACCGGCGGCGTGGAGCGCAAGGTTCCCAAACTCCCAATGATGCGGCTCCGCCGGGTTCTGAGAGTCGTAATTTGCGCTTTCTCCGATCCAAAGTGGCACTGAACGGTGCAGCGTGTGAGGGTCTAAGGATGCGTAACCGGTGCGCTGCACGTAGCGGCCGTAGGAGTTGAGCGCAGGCACCTGCGTGTGGCAGACGTTGCATTTCATTCCATAAGCCTCGGCAAAGGGCGGCATCGCCGATGCGGGCCCCCCCAAGGCAGAGCCGAGGATCGCGACGCCAAGTGCTACGCGCGCGAGCCTTTTCAGCGGGCAGTGTCCACGTTGACGGTCAGCGTCATCTTATCGTGGCCGGGACCGCACATGACCGCACATTGCAGCACGAACTTTCCGGCCTTCTTTGGGGTAACGGAAACCGTGACGAATTTGCCGGGAGCAATCGTCGTTAGCGGGATGCCGAGCTCCTCAGATTTGAGGCCATGAACGCCTTCGGTCGACGTCAGGCGCAGCTGCGTCGTCTCACCCACATGAAGCGTGATGACATCGGGCGTGAACTTCCAGTTTGCCGCGGCGATATCGATGCTTGGGTGGGCGTACGTCGCTTGCATGTGACCGCCAAGTGCCACTGCAAGCATCGTCACTGCAAGAAAAACTTTCAAAATAACGCGTGTCATGAAGTACCCTCCAGGTGGGCTCCTTAGCCATACGCCGTTGAGCTCCTTGGCTATATGCTAACGAGGGCGTCAACGTTTCTTAAGCATGTCCGGTGAAGACGATGTGAATTTTTGCGAAGGACATTTCACAACGGTATTTCGATCATTGAGCGGCAACCTGATGGTCTTCGACATACTGTTTGATCTCGCGCAGCAACTGGTCGATCGTTCCGTTTGCCAACCGCTCCCCGATCGCGCGATCGAACAGTCGGCCGAGCCCGCCGCCCGGCGGCGTGTACTGGCCCTCGAGGACAAGGACCGATTTGCTCCCCTGCGGGCGGACCGTCAAGGTTGCCGCAAAACGCGGGAATGCCCAAGCGTGCGGCCGCCATGCAAAGGTCACTGCCGCGTGGCGACGCACCAGATGCGTCCAGTCGTCGAGCAAGCTGTAGCGTACTTCAACGGGGGCCGTCGTGGACGCGATTGCCTTGACGTTGAGTTGAGGGGACCGGCCTTCGAAAAACGCAGCGACCTCGTCGATCACCCGTTCATGAGGCGCATCGATCTCCACGGATCGCACGATTTGTGTCATCCCGCTCCCATTTTACCCGCTTCTTGTGAATGCCCGAAGAAGGACAGCGCGGACAGAGGTTCTCGAAACCTTCAAACCGGAAAGCTACACTTGATCGTAACGCGGGGCCGGAGGCTGGCGCCGCGACTTTGGGAGGTTCAATGATGAGCAGGATCAAGGAAAGCACGCTTGTTGATTGTCCGTTGCACGAGATCATGTACTACGCGGAGCGGTATTTCAGCGTCCACCGCCGCGGACAGGAACCGGGCGTCTTCACGCTGAGCATTGACTCGGCAAACCTGAAGATTCCCGGCGGCGTGCAAGCCAGCCACACCGTGAAGATTGCACACGAAGTCAAGAAGGATCCCGCAGGACTGGATGTGATCTCGCTCGCGTGGGACCCCCAGGACCAAATCATGCCGAAGTTTACTGGCGTCCTGAATGCCGAGCGGCAGGAAGCGGCCCACTCGATGCTCGTTCTAGAAGGCCAGTATACCCCGCCGTTGGGAATTGTCGGGGCTGCGTTCGACGCTGTTCTTGGTCAACGCATCGCTTCGGCGACCGCGGCGACACTGCTGCGTGACATCAAGGCCTTCATCGAATCGACGTACGAGAGCGCGCGGAAGACGACCCTGGCCTCATCACCAAAGGATTGAGCGCCGCCAAGATTTCTTAGGTCAATCGCGCGGCCGGCAGTCTGATCAGGAACGTCGCACCATGTTCGTGCTCGCTTTCCACCCGGATTTCGCCTCCGATTGCCTCGACGATATCGGAAGCGACCGCTAGGCCAGTGCCGCTGCCTTCTTCGGCGACGTTCTTTCCGCGGTAACCACGCTCAAAGACATGTTGCACGTCTCCGGCCGCGAGGCCGGGCCCGGTATCGCTCACCCGAAGCGAAAGCTCGCCGTCCGGCCGGTCGCAGTGAATCTCGACGGACCCGCCAGGCGGCGTGTACCGCACAGCGTTGATCAGTACGTTGCGCAAGAGTTGCCCGATGCGATCGCTGTCGCCGCGAAAATGCTCGCAGGCAGCATAAAGCGTTCTACAAGGATCGTACACGACGCGCACGCTTTTTGCCTTGGCCATGCCGGAGATCATCGCGGCTTGAGCCCGAATGATGTCGCACACGTTGAACGTGTCGAGCCGAAGATGCACCTTGGCTGGCACCGCAGCCTGATCCGTGTTCCACTCTCCGAGCAGCACGATTGCCGTTCGCAGCGCATCGTGGACGCCTTGCATGCGAGTTTGCGACGGCTCGAGGATCCCGTCCAGGAGACCCTCAATATTGGCCTGCACGACAGCTAGCGCATTGCCGATCTCGTGGCGCAGGTCGGACTGTCCTTCAATTCGCATTCGCATGCGCTGTTCAAGCGCCGCAATCAGCAAAAAGAGGCGGTTACCGATAGGATCCTCCATTGCTTCCAAAAGCGCTTTAGCAGCATCGTACTCTCCGACCATCGCCAGGTCGATCGCATGCATGATCTGCCGCTGAGTCGTTTGCTCGATTTCCTTCATCGCTTCAATTTATAGCCGACACCGTACACCGTGACGACATAGCTCGGATTCTGCGGATCGGGCTCAATTTTTTTTCGGAGGTTGTTCACGTGGCGATCGAGCGTTCGCTCGTAAATGTCGCCGTCGTCAGCGATGCGATCAAGCAGCTGACCGCGCGAGAACACTTGATCCGGAGACTCGGCGAGGATCTGAAGAATATCAAATTCGGAGCGCGTCAGGTCTGCTTCTTTGTCGGCTATCCGGACCGTGCGGGCATTGACGTTTAGCTCGAGATCGCGGACCCGCAGAAGCCTGGCCTCGCCATGGTGCTCCCCATTTCTTAAACGGCGGAAAATTGCTCGCACGCGAGCCACGACCTCACGCGGCGAAAACGGCTTGACGATGTAATCGTCAGCCCCCATTTCCAAACCGACGACACGATCGACCTCGTCGGTCCTCGCGGTCAGCAGCACGACCGGAATTGAGGCCTTCACCCCATATTCGCGCAGGAGATCCAAGCCGCTTCCGTCGGGAAGGTTGATGTCGAGGATCAGCATGTCCGGGGATTCTTCGCTTAGGGCCGCAACCGCGGATGCAACGCTGTCTTTGAGAATCGGCTCAAATCCCTCGCGCTGCAAGTACGCCTTGAGAACCTCGAGAATCTGCGGCTCGTCGTCCACGATCAGAATCCGCCGGGGGGAATTCATCTCATCACCGGCCGACAGACTCCGACGCTGGCTCGCGGCCGCCCTCCCTCGCGGGAGCTTAAGCGCAAGTAGCGCCGTTACGATAGACCTTTACAGCCATGTTGCGCAGGTCTTTGACAGTGTACTAGGTCTCGTCGATTCCAGGTACTTTCATCGATTCTCGCCAATGGGCATCGCTCGCCTGTCGCCCACTCTTGTGAGCGATTCGGATGCGATACGCCAAGCCCGGCCCTCCAACGCGTGAGACGTACGTTTGCTCCGCGGCATTGCTCAGCGCATCAGCGCGAGCTATGGTGCGGAGACGATCTGCAATTCGCCGTACCGCATCGATCGCGTGCGCCCCATGCAAAGACTCGAACTCGCCCAAAGCGACGGCGCAAATCCAGTTTGTCGCGTTTGATATGCGATCGACCTCGACGCAGACGCGTGGATGGACGCCCATCGACTCGATTTTGGCGCCCAAGAGGCTGTATCCATAGAACGAGTCGCCATCGTACGCATAGGTGATCGGAACGATGTATGGCTGTCCGCGGCGGTCGACGTAGCCGATGCGTGCCGTGCTCTCTGCTCGCAAAAACGCGTCAAGGGCTTCATCGGCTAACGCGGCAACCGTAAAGTCATCCATACATTAAGATATCGTTCGACGGAAAAGCGCTCTTACGCGAGCGGCGAATTCTGGCAGCGAAAACGGCCCGCGCAAGTAGTCATCGGCTCCGTCGTTCAGCCGCTCGACGGTTCGATCGATTAGCCCGTGTGAAGCGATCACGATCGTCGGGACATGTTGACGCTTTTCTTGGTCGCGCAGCAGCGCGCGGCTCTCACCGTCGGGCAAGCGTTCTTCAAGGATCAGCATATCGGGTAGATGTCTTGAAAGCAACCGCTCGGCATCCTGGAGTCCGCCACAAATCGTGACCGTGTGTCCTTGCCGCCGCAGACGATCGCTCATCGCCTGCGCAAGGCGCCCTTCGCTCTCAACGATCAGCACGTTGGTCATACCGTTGGCCAAGATTCTAGACGCCAAGCGGGAAGCCGATGCGAACGCCCCGGCGGGACTGTGAAGAACCTGTGAACGGGCCTGAACGATCTGTTCCTCAACGCTTCGTGCGCGGGACCTAGGGTATCTAAGATGACGCACCTTTACCAGCGCGTCTTTGTAAAGACGCCCTATCATTTGGCCCGGCTTTACCTTCACGAAGCATTGGCGAATGCCGCCGACTCGCATGCGCTCACGACTCTGACCCTCTCGCTGCCCGTTCACGAGGGCGGCGTCGGCATCCAGCGCGAGGTGACCGCGACTTATGCGAGCGGCGCCGATCCGATGCACCTCGACGAGCCGTGGAAGGTCCACTGGACGCCCAAGGGAGGCGGGCCGTATCCGGATTTCGATGGCGAGCTCACGGTCCGTGCCGACGAAGACTACGATGCCTGCGTTCTGGAGCTTCGTGGCGACTATAAGCCTCCTGGAGGAGTCGCCGGCAAAGCGTTCGATGCGATGGTCGGCAGCCGCATCGCTTCGGCAACCGCCCGCGAGTTACTCAACACGATCGCCAAAGAAGTCCAGCAGCGCTACGAAAGGCAGGAAGCCGCTAAGCAAAGCCATGACGGCGATTAAGGTCAGTATGCTCGCCAGCCTCGCGGCAACCGACATTCACCGGTACGAAGCTGAAGCACGCGCCCAACGCTTGACTTATTAAGGCATCGAATGGATCACAAAGACGTGGAATCCGACCGCAATATCCCGCTGCCCGCGACGTTCAAGTTCGTGATGGTGATGGGGGTCGCATTCGTTATCGGCTGGCTGTTGATGTTCGCTTTGTTGAAGGGGCGATGGTGATGCACGTCCATCGATACGAGCGCTGGTGGATGACCTTCGGACTGGCAATGCTCGGGCTGTTCTTGGCGATCATCGCCTTCGCTGCGTTCGCCGATAACATCAACCCACCAACCGGCTAAAGCGGCCGCGTTACGCTCGCGTGGCGCAGTGGGGACAATACCACACGACCGATCCCGCGCGCGCTACGGGAACCATATGCTCACGCTTGTCGCGATGGCCGCAGTTGGCGCAAGAAAAAGTTTGCCCGATCGGAACTTGCGCGCGCCTCTCGCCTCGTGACGCCAAGTACACGGCGATGACGATGCCCGCAAAGAGTGCCCACGGAGCAATCGCGAAAAAGGGATGCACGAGGGCCGTCGGGTCCATGGCCTAGGTCGTTCGCTTTGGCGCAGGCGCCGAACCTTTACGATGTCTCATAGGAGCGAATTGCGAGCGCGGCGTTGATGCCGCCAAAGCCGGATGAGTTCGAGAGTACCACGCGCGGCCGGCAGGCGATTTCTTGCGCGCTCGGATTGATCGGACAACCGTCTTCCGTTTTCGTGAGGTTGGCTGTCGCCGGAATGATGCCATGTTCCATGCTTAAGAGCGCGATGCCAAGTTCCCACGCGCCGGTGGCGCCGAGGGCGTGCCCATGTTGACCTTTCGTCGCGCTGATTGGAATTCGCGCCGCGGCATCGCCGAAGGCATGCTGGTACGCAATCGCTTCGGTCCGGTCTCCGAGCGGCGTTGAGGACCCGTGCGCATTGATCGCTTCGACTTCGCCGGGCAAGATTGTGGCCTGAGTCAGCGCTTCGTTGATTGCGCGCGCGACTTGCACGCCATCGGGGCGTGGCGCCGACATGTGGTAGGCATCGTTCGATAAACCGAACCCCACGATCTCACCATAGATCCGCGCGTCGCGCCGAACTGCGTCCTTGAGCCGCTCCAGCACGAAGATCCCGGCGCCTTCCGCCATCACAAAACCGTCGCGCTCGCGATCGAACGGCCGGCTCGCCCGCTGAGGGTCGCCGTTACGCTTGGACATCGCGTTGATCACGGTGAACGCGCCGAAGATCAGTGGTGAGAACGGCGCTTCTACGCCGCCGGCGAGCGCTGCGCGCGCGTCGCCGCGCGCCACGGCTTGAAAGGCTTGACCGATCGCAACCGCTCCGGACGCGCATGAGTTCGCATTGGCGACATTGTGGCCGGATAATCCGAATTCCAGCGAGATATTGCTCGTTGACGCACCACCGAATACGGAAATCGCAAGCAACGGATGGACCGCGCCCAGACCCTGGTCGCGGTAGACACCATATTGTTCGTCCGCGTAAGCCAGGCCGCCAAGCGCAGAGCCGACGAAGACGCTGACCTCGTTGCCGTTTCCGTTGACGGAGAAATTCGCGTCCTCGAGCGCCAAGCGTGCCGCGCCGACGGCGAATTGCGCGTAGCGATCCGTCCACTTCATGCGTTTGGCCGAAAGATACTCCCGCGGATCAAAATCATCGACTTCGGCGCCGATCTGCGAGGGAAATTCTTGCGGATCAAACCGGCTGATGCGGCGCACGGCTACCTTACCGCTGCGTAGGTTTTCCCAGAATTGCGAACGCCCGGTTCCAATGGGCGTAATCAGTCCCATGCCGGTAATGACGACGCGATGGGAAAGCCCGTTTCTATTCACGTTCGGCCAATTGCTTGATGCAACCCAACGTTTTGGTCGCGATGTTGTGCACGAAAAAATTGCCGATCACATGTTTCCCTAGAAATTCGCGCGCGATGGGGAACTGAAAATCCAGCGCATGCACGATACGCACCCGCGTGCCGCCGGCCAGAGATTCGAAGTGCCATTCGACGTCCATGCCCTTGGTCCAACCGCGGACGTGACGAAAGCGAATGTGTGGTTGGCGTGCGTCGTTCCATTGCTGCGCAACCCAATACACCGGAATAAAATCGCGCCGCGCGAACATTTCAACCGTCCGCTGCGCACCGTCTTCTTGCAGAATGTTCACGCAACGATAGTGCGGCAGAATCGAAGGCCAGCGCTCCGTGGCCGAAGCCAGCTCGAAGATCCGCTGGGCGCTTGCCGCAATGAACACTTCGTTGCTCGTCGTGATCATGAGACCAGCCGGAGGAGCGTCTTCGAGTTCAACGCTCGATCCGCGCTCGCCGTGCCCGCGATCGCCTGCATGATCGTGGAGCGCAAGGATGCGCTGCGCTGCAGGTTGGCCGCGGCGCGCTTGGCTAGCCACGGAGTGCGCATTAGGAATGAAACCAGGGACGCCAAGCGGCGGCGCGCGCCAAAGACCCGTTGATGCTCGTGACGGTATCCCGCCTGAACGCGCTCGCGCGACTGGGCGCCCTCGAGCTCGGCAACGATTGCCTCGGCTGCCAGCCTCGCGCTGCGCAAAGCAAGATACACCCCCTGGCCTGTGAAAGGATCGACAAATCCGGCCGCATCGCCAGTCAAATAAACGTTTGCATCCGCCACACTTTTGGTCTGATACGCAAGCGGTCCAATCGCGACCCGTTTGCCAACGCGGCCGAGCGTGCCAATCGTGCGCCGACCGCCCGCGAGCTGCGCGGCAGTTTCTTGCATGCGCTCGTCCAAGGCGCCGCTCCAAGCATGCAGATCCGCTTGATCGACGACAAGCATGACGTTCGTAAGATCCGCACCCAGCGGATTGATTGCAAAATAGGCGTTTTTGGCCACATACATTTCGATGAATCCAGCGAGGTCGCCGAAGCCTGCGTAGTGGCCGCCGACCGCGAATCGTCCACGCCTCCTGCCTAAGGGGGCCAGCCCCATCTTGCGCGCCACGAGCGAGCCGAGCCCATCGGCGCCGACGATCACGTCTGCATCGAGTCTACGCTCAAACCCTGAAGCGTCTCTGAAGCCGATCCGCACGCCGTTTTCGGTTCGCTCCACATTTTCCACGCGCGCAGTCACCGCGGCAACGCCCGATTGGCAGGCGTGCGCGAGCAGCATTTCATCGAGCCGGCTCCGCGCAATCGACCACGCCGGTGCTGCGAACGGTAGTTCAAGTTGCACGTCTCCCATGTGCAAGCGGATGCCTTGGATGGGATTGCAAATGCCGGCGAGAGCGCCGGCGATGCCGAGCGCGTCCAATTGGGTTTGCGCCGCCGCGTTCAGATACTCGCCGCATACCTTGGTACGCGGAAACGCTGCGCGCTCGAGTAACGTGACGTCGAGGCCGGCCTTGGCTAACCACCAGGCACAGCTAGACCCAGCCGGCCCTCCACCGACCACGACAACCCTAGGCATCGATCACCAACATCCGATAGAACGGTCCCCGTCGGGCTCGCGGATTGCGCCATCCCGCCTGGCGGGCCAATTCGCAGGCTTCCGGCGGCGTGTAGGCTCGACGGGTTGAGAGCGGCGCATCGTGACGCGTGAAACGATTGCGCGTGAAGATCCGGCTTAGCAATGAGGCGCCAACGTATCCCATCAGCGCGCGCCGCAAGTCTGAGATGATCGGAGATAGACGCGCCACGCGACGCATCTCACGCAGCAACCCAATCGCGGCCGGCGGATCGAAATGATGGAGCGCCAAGTTGCAGGTGACTGCATCGAACGCACCATCGGGAAACGGCAGTGCCCGCCCATCGCCCTGAACGAACGAAAGGGCCGGCTCGCTGCCCGCGCGGGCTTGCGCGATCGCCAGCATCTGGGGGCTCGAATCCAGGCAGGTAACCCGCAAGGTCGCGCCTCGTTTGCGCGCTTCGGCTACGAGGGCTAAAGGAATGTCGGCGCTGCCGCACCCGACGTCCAGCACACTCGAAGCGCCTAGACGAAAAATCGCCGACCGTACCGGAGCGATGCCTCCCAGCCAGCGATTTGCGCGTTCGATGTCGCGGAGGTTCTCTGCGAGTTCGTCGATCGACTCGGCGGGGTCGTCCATTAGCTCCCGGCCGGTCGCGCGTTTCACCTTCTGGGCAACACGCCTATGCTTTTTTCTTAAAGTATTCGGCGTTAATCTCAGTGTAGTTCTGCCACTTCTCCGGGACGTCGGAATCGGCAAAGATCGCCTCGACCGGACATGCCGAAACGCAAGCGCCGCAGTCGATGCACACCTCCGGATCGATGTAGAGCATCTCATCACTGTCGGTTCCGTGAATGCAATCGACCGGACAAACGTCGATGCACGATTTGTCCTTCGTGCCGATGCACGGTTCGGTGATGATGTAGGCCATAGACTGGTACTTGCGGCGCCCGAATGGCGCCTCCTACTAGGCGGGGGTGCGCCGGCCGCTGACGAGGCGGATGATCAAGAGCAGGACGATCGCACCGATCAGCGCCTCGATGATCCAACCGAATAAGCCCGCCAGATGCAAGTGAAACACGTTTGCAAACAGCCAGCCGCCGATCAGGGCGCCGATCAAGCCGACGACGATGTCGCCGACCAGCCCCCCGGGGCCTTCGCCCGGCACGACGTATTTGGCAAGCGCACCCGCGATCAAGCCGACGATGATCCAGACGAAGATTGCAGTCATGAGTCCCAAGCATCGCGGCTACAGCGCGCTTCTCCTGCTAGCCGGGGCGAGCGGCACTTTAGCACGGCCGTATGCGTTAGCTGGGCATGAAGCTCCTTATACTCCCGGTGTTGGCCATTGCGTTGTGCGGCGCGGTGGCGGCGCCCCGATCGAAAGAGATCACGATCACCGTCAACGGCCAGTCGGTCATCAGCCGCGCGCCTGACGTCGCGACCGTCGCGCTGGGCATTGTGACCATCAATGACGTCGCGCAAACAGCGACCAGCGAGAACAATCGCCGTTATGAGGATTTGCGCAACCGTCTGCACTCGATCGGTATCAGCGACCCGGCGATTCGCACGCTGTCCTTCAACGTCAACTACGTCGCGCCAGACCCTAGCCTGCCGATCAACCAACGACCTCGAAGCGGGTACACGGTTACGCGCGAGATAGACGTCAAGTTATCTAACCTCGATCTCGTGGGGCAGATCATCGACCAAGCGGTCGCAGCCAACGTTACCGACATCAACAACGTCGCTTACACGCTTTCAAACGAGCGCCAAGTCTACGCGCAAGCGCTTGGGAACGCCGTGGCGGATGCGCAACGCCAGGCCAAAGCGATGGCCTCCGCAGCCAATCTGCACATCGTGCGCATCTCGGGGATGCAGAGCGGTTACGCATCGCCCCCGGTCTTGATGCGCGCCGGAGTCACCGCAGACGCGTATCGAGCCGCACCAACGCAGATCGCACCTTCAAATATCGACGTCCAGGCGACCGTCACGATTACCTATGTCGTAGGACCCTAGACGAAACCACGGCGCGCGTCGTGAGTAGGATGATCAGATGACCAAGTCGTGCGAGCAATGCGGCCGCCCCGCCACAGTCACTGACGCGGCCCTACGCGGCGGCCGTTGGGTTGCGATCGATCTCTGTACCGAGTGCGCAAACAAACGCCGTCAGACCGCCGCGCTTCCGGCGCTGGGCGCAGCGCTTGGCGCTGCCGCGCTCCTGGCGGGCGGCGCCTACCTGATCGAGCGGATGACCCGCGAAACGCGCGAACTCGGTCGAACTTCTAGCCCGCTCGAAGACCTCAGCCGCCGTTTTCGCGGCACCACCCCGACGCTCTCGCAATTCTCGCGTGACCTGACGGAGCTTGCGCGCAGCGGCAAGCTCGATCCGGTGATCGGGCGGCGCACCGAGGTCGAGCGTTGCATTTCGATTCTCGCTCGGCGCAGCAAGAACAACCCCGTGCTGGTCGGCGAACCCGGTGTTGGAAAGACCGCTATCGTCGAGGGCCTCGCGCAGCGCATCGTCAGCGCAGACGTCCCTGACGCCTTGCGCAAAAAGCGCGTGCTCGCGTTGTCGCTCGGCCCCCTCGTCGCCGGTACAAAATACCGCGGCGAGTTCGAAAGCCGCGTCAAGCGGATCCTGGACGAAGTCCGCCGCGCCTCGCGTGACGTGATCCTGTTCATCGACGAGCTACATACACTGGTCGGTGCGGGAGCGGCCGAAGGTGCGCTTGACTTGAGCTCGATGATCAAGCCCGAGCTGGCACGCGGCGATCTGCAATGCATCGGCGCGACGACTTTCGACGAATACCGTAAATACATCGAGTCAGACGCGGCGCTTGAACGGCGCTTTCAGCCGGTCATGGTCGAGGAGCCGACGATCGAACAAACGATCGAGATCCTGCGCGGCCTGTCCGAGAGCTATGCGCGCCATCACCATGTCGTGATCGCCGATGAGGCGATCGTTGCAGCGGCTCAGCTGTCGGCGCGCTATATCGCCGACCGGTTCCTGCCGGATAAAGCAATCGATCTGATCGACGAAGCAGCGGCGACTCGGGCCCTCATCAATAAAGGCAACGTGGAGAACCCGGTGGTCGACGAGCAGACCGTTGCCGCCGTCGTCGCCAAGTGGACGGGAATTCCGCAAGCGACGCTGACCGAAGCGCAAAGCAACAACCTGTTGATGATGGAAGGTGCGCTTGCCAAGCGCGTGATCGGACAAGAACGAGCGATTGCGGCCGTCTGCGAAGCGATCCGGCGAGCCCGAGCCGGGTTGCACGATCCCCGCCGTCCAGTCGGGAGCTTTCTCTTTACCGGTCCAAGTGGGGTCGGCAAAACGGAACTCGCCAAGGCGCTGGCGGAGCAGCTCTTCGGTACAGAGGACGCACTCGTAAGGATTGACCTCTCGGAATTTACCGAGTCGCATACGGTCTCGCGGCTTTTGGGAGCGCCACCCGGATACCAAGGGCATGACGAACCGGGACAGTTGACCGAGCCCGTCCGGCGCCGCCCGTACTGCGTGATCCTCTTCGACGAATTGGAAAAAGCACACCCGGACGTGGCAGCGATATTGCTGCAAATCCTCGACGACGGCCGCGTGACCGACGCCAAGGGCCGAACGATCGATTTCCGCCACGCACTGATCATCTTGACCAGCAACTTGGAGAGCGATCAGATCCCCGAGTATTTTCGCCCCGAGTTCCTCAACCGGATCGACGACGTCGTGCTCTTCAACGCATTACTGCCTGCGCACATCGAGCAGATCGTCGCGATCCACGTTGACGCATTGGCCGAGCGACTGGGAGCGCGCGGAGTGACGCTGCGCCTGGATGAAGACGCACGCCAACACTTGGCTCAAGAAAGCATGGACGCGGGGGCGGGAGCCCGCTACGTTGGCCGCACCGTGTCGCGCCTTGTGAGCACCCCGCTTTCGACTGCGATCTTGCGCGGCGACATTCGGGCCGGAGCCGCAGCGCAAATAACGCTGGAAGGCAAAGAACTCAAGGTCCAAGCGGCTTAGCAGTTATCTTGATCTTGGCCAACGTTCCAGTGTCGTCCTGAGCTTGTCGAAGGATGACTCGCCGAAACGAGTCGCGGTGTCATCCTGAGCTTGCCTGTGCCCGAATTGGGTATCGAAGGATGACTCGCCGAAACGGAGTCCGGTGTCATCCTGAGCTTGTCCAAAGATGACTCGCTGAAACGAGTCCCGGTGTCATCCTGAGCTTGTCCAAAGATGACTCGCTGAAACGAGTCCCGGTGTCATCCTGAGCTTGTCGAAGGATGACTCGCCGAAATGCGGCTGTGCGACAGTTCCTTCAAGGCTTTAAAGTCGCCATTGATCAGCGCAGTCTTCTTATCGTGCGACCAGCCCTTGATCTTCTTCTCGGTGCCGATCGCATCCCACACCTCGTGGTGTTCGGCACACCACGCTAGTGCTACCGGCCGACGCGAAAACGTGTAGCATGTGCGATAAACCCCGAGGTTGTGTTGTGCGAGCCGTGCCTCCAGCGTACTCGTTATCCCTGTGTAATATGTTCCGTCGCTGCAGTTCACGATGTAGACGTAGTAGAGCTTCACATGGCCCTATTGGTGCAAAGCCATCCTTCGACAAGCTCAGGATGACACTGGGACTATCGCGGCGGCACCACGGGCGCTCCCCGAGAACCTCGCTTGGTGCAAGGTCATCCTTCGACAAGCTCAGGATGACACTGGGACTATCGCGTCAGCACCACTGGCTTAAAGAATCGATTTGATCGCGGATTCGATCTCTTGCTTTGACATCTCTCCGTTGCGAATCAACCGGATCGTTCCGCGTCGATCGATGAACACGTGCAACGGTAGGCCGATCGCCCCGTAGGGAGCGAGTACATCCCCGTTTGCATCCACGATCGCCTTGTACGTCAACCCGAACTTCTGAATGAAGCTCTTCGCTTTGTCGTTGTCCTCGCGCTCGTCCACCCCCACCACGACCAAGCCACGTTTGCGGAACTGCTTTTGCAGCCCGTTGATGTATGGCGCCTCCTCATTGCACGGAGCGCACCAAGTCGCAAAGAAGTTAAGGTACACGCCCTTGCCGCGCAGGGCTGACAATGCCAGATTGCCGCCCGAAGCAACCGGGGCGGTAAAATTTGGCGCGCTTTTTCCCACCGACGCACTCTCAGCCGCCCAGACGGGAGCACACAGCGTGGTTGCACAGAACAGGGCCGTTAGGAAGCGAACCATATCACTCTTTAGTAACGCGGCGAGGTAGTGTAAGGTTGCTATCCATACGAGGGGTAGGCGACGGCGGCTGCATCGCGTTGCATCTGCGCCTGTAGCTCGTGAGCCGAGGCGAACTGCTGTTGCTCGCGCACAAACCGCAATTCGCGCAGGGCAACCTCCTCGCCATAAATGGTCCGTTGAAAATCGCGCAGCCAAGCCTCGACCGTGCGGGTTCCTCCGTCGAAGGTTGGATTCGTGCCAATTGAAACCAGCGCGGCATAATCGCGCCCATCGTGACGCGCGACTGCGGAGTACACGCCATCTCTGGGCAAGATTTTGGCGGCGCGGACGGTCAGATTGGCCGTAGGGAACCCAAGCGAGTGTCCGCGGCCGGCTCCCAGCGCCACGCGACCGCGCAGCACGAAGGCGTGCCCCAGCAGCTTTTCTGCCTTGGCCACCTCTCCTCGCGCGATCAATTCTCGAATCCGCGTACTCGAGATGCGAAGCCCCGCCTCGAGTTCGTTCTCGACGGCGACGAAGCGCACGTTGCGGCGCTCGAGTTCGCTGCGAGCAAAAGAAACGTCGCCGGAACGGCCTTTGCCAAACCGGAAATTCTCGCCTACCACGACGCCGTGCACGGCAAGCGAGTCGACGAGCGGACCCTCGATGAACTCCTGCGCAGAGAGCGATGCGATGCGTTCGTCAAAGGCGACGAAAAAGCACTCCTCGATTCCAGCTTCGGCGAGCAGATCGATACGCTCCTCGACCGAGCTGATCAGCGGCGGCGGGGTCGTCCGTAAGAAGGTCGCCGGGTGATTCGAAAACGTTAACACGCCCGTCCGATAGGTAGGTCTTCGCAGGCGTCGCAACTCGCGTACGATCGCCGCATGCCCGCGGTGCAGCCCGTCGAAAAACCCAATCGCGAGCACCAGCGGATGGTCACTGCGCCACTCGAGCCGGTAATGGATCTTCAAACGAAGACTTTTTGCGGGGCAAGCAGGGCGCCGTGCATTTCGCCCACGCCGACGAGCGTACGCGACTCATCGCGCACGAACACGTGCTTGGAGTGCGGACCGGAAGGTACCGCCACCGCCCGACCGGCTCGAAAGTCGACCGATCCGCGCAAGTCGAGCACGACTGTTGGAAACGGTATGATGTGCTCCGGAGCGATCAGCGCGGCACGCGGGTCGTTTGCAATCTCGTCGGGCATATGGCTTTCGAACAATACAAACGGCCCGCACCCTTCGCGCACCAGCGCTCCCATGTGCGCGGGCACCCCGATGGCCTTGCCGATATCTTCGCAGAGCGTGCGAATGTAGGTGCCTTCACTACATGCAACGCGCAAGCGCACGGCGTTGCGTGCTTCGAAACCCAAGATGTTGAGCCCATAGATCGTGACGCGCCGGCTCTTTCGCTCGACGACCGCACCGGCTCGCGCTATCTCGTAGAGACGCCGGCCATGGTGTTTGAGCGCGCTAAACATCGGCGGCTGTTGTTCGATTCTTCCGATAAAGCGATCCAGCGCCGCGGGCAGACGCTGTTCCCAATCTTGCGGCACAGGGCCCGCATCGATCGTTTTCCCATGCGCATCGCCGGTTGCAGTCGCCTTGCCGGCAACGAGTAAGCACACGTAGCACTTGCGCTGGTCGCTGAGCAACGGAATCAGGCGCGTCGCTTTGCCGATTGCGATCGGAAGCACGCCTGAGGCTTGCGGATCGAGGGTGCCGAGGTGACCGGCGGCTAGCTTGCGATCGCGTGCATAGGATCCGTAAATGCGCCGCACGCGCGTGACGACTTGCGCCGACGTCGGGCCCGCCGGTTTGAAGACGTTGACAAAACCGATCAAAGCCCTTCGGCGACCAGCGCGTGTTCGACTGCTCGCGCTGCTTCCGCAAGCGATCCGATATACGTCAGTCCCGCCGCTCGAAAATGTCCGCCACCGCCTAAGCGAGCGGCGGCCGCTTGCACGTTGATGCGACCGTTGCTGCGTAAACTGACGCGAATCTCCCCCTCGACGACCTTAAACAAGGCGGCTGCCTCGACGCCCTCGATCGATCTCAAATGGCCGATGATCTCCTCGGTATCCTCACCATCGGCTTCGCATTCGCGCAACATTGCCTCATCAACGAAAGACCAGCAGTAGCGTCCACCCCGCAAGAGTCGCGCTTCGCCCAGCGCGCGCCCAAGCAGTTTCACCGCGGCGTAACGTTTGTGCGCAAATATCTCTTCGGTAATCCGCTCCTTGTCGGCGCCGGCCATCATCAGCTCCGAGGAGAGGATCAAGACCTCGGGCGTCGTGTTGCTGTGCATGAAGCCGCCCGTGTCCGTCATGATCGTCGTCAGGATACAGGTCGCGATATCGCGGTCGATCGGAACATTCAGCGCCCGCAAAAGGCGCATCACGCACGTACCGGTCGAACACTCGGTTTCGATGACGTAGTTCCATTTGCCGAACCGCGAGTTTCCTAAGTGATGGTCGATGTTCAGCGTATTTTCGCGTGCGATCGGTGGCAAGAACTCGCCGGCGCGCGCAGTGTCGCTCATATCGCCAAACACCCACAGCGTGTCGGGCGGCAGATCGTGCGGCAGTGCGCGTGAAACTTGCTCAGCTCCCGGCAAAAAACGGAGGTTGCGCGGAACGGGATCTTGCTGGAAGTAGTGGACGCGTTTGCCGAGGCGGGCTAGCCCGATGCCTAAGCCGAGTCCAGCTCCGAGCGTGTCGCCATCGGGCCTTACATGACTGACCATCACAAACGAAGAGCGGCGTCCCAGTTCGGCGACGACCTCGGCCGTGGTTGCGCTCGCGGCGCTTTCTCGCTGTTCGATCACAGACTTCCTTGCGCCTCACGCAGCGCTTTGCTGACCGCGATCGCGCGCTCGGTCGTGCGGTCCTCGACAAAAGTCAACTCCGGCGTGTACCGCAACGAGATTTGATGCCCGAGCTCTCCGCGCAGGAACCTGGAAGCGTGCCCAAGCGCCTCCATCGTCTGGCGCGCGACATGACGGTCTCCGATAATCGAGACAAAGACGCGCGCCCGTCGCAGGTCTGCCGTCACTTCAACGCGCGTCACGGTCGTGAACCCAAGCCGTGGATCCTTGAGCTGCAGCGAAATCAGCGTCCCGATGACGCGCTGAATCTCATGATCGATGCGCAAGAGTCGCTGAGAGCGCATCACGCTGGGACCGCTTCGGGGGCGACCAGCTCGCTCGTGTAGGCTTCGATGACATCCCCCTCTTTGAGGTCGCTGAAGCGGGCGATCTGGATGCCGCACTCAAAATTCTCAGCGACTTCCTTGACGTCGTCCTTGACGCGGCGCAGCGATTCGATCTCGCCATCGAACACGACCGCAGAATCGCGCAGGATGCGGGCTTTAGCGTTGCGGACGATCTTGCCGCTCGTCACGTAGCAGCCGGCAATCGTGCCGACCTTGCTGACCTTAAAGATCTTGCGCACCTCCGCCCGGCCGAGCGTGATCTCACGGAACGTCGGTTCGAGCATTCCAAGCATCGCCTTGCGAAGATCGTCCTCAACATCGTAGATCACCTGGTAGAAGCGTAGATCGACTCGCTCGTTTTCGGAGAGCCGTTTGGCCGTTTCGTCGGGCCGAATATTAAAACCGATCAAGACCGCGTTCGAAGCGCTCGCTAAGTTCACGTCGTTCGGCGTGATCGCGCCGACGCCGCCGTGAATAACGCGGATGTCCACTTCAGCGGTCGAGAGGGACTCCATGCGGGCACGCAACGCCTCCAGCGAACCCTGCCCGTCGGCCTTGATGATCAAGTTGAGCGTCTTCTTTCCTTCCGCCGGCATCTGCATGAAAGTCTCGAGCGAAACGCGCTGTCCGCCGGCCGTTGCGATGCGCGTATCGCGCCGGCGTGTCTTGCGTTTAGCGGCGGTTTCGCGCGCGACGCGCTCATCGCTTACGACCATTAACGTGTCGCCCGCGGAGGGCACATCCTGCAAGCCCATGATCTCGACGGGAATCGAAGGGCCGGCTTTCTTGACCTGTTTGCCCTTGTCGTCCACGAGCGCACGAATCTTGCCAAACGTTCCACCGACGACCACGATGTCGCCGACCCGCAGCGTCCCGTTTTGGACCAGTACCGTGGCTACGGCGCCGCGGCCTCGATCCAGCGCAGACTCGATCACGATACCGGTCGCACGCCGATTCTTGTTGGCGCGCAGCTCCTGAATATCGGCTTCTAAGAGGACCGTCTCCAGCAACTTATCGATGCCTTCGCCCGTCCGCGCAGACACGGGGACGGTTTCGATCTTGCCGCCCCAATCAACCGGCTGCAGCCCTTCTTGCGCAAGCTGCTGCTTGACTCGCTCGGGCTGCGCTTCGGGTTTATCCATCTTGTTGACCGCGACGACGATCGGCATATCGGCGGCCCGCGCGTGCGCGATCGCCTCCTTGGTTTGCGGCATCACGCCGTCATCGGCGGCTACGACCAGCACGGCGACGTCGGCAACCTTCGCACCACGGGCGCGCATCGCCGTAAACGCCTCGTGACCGGGCGTGTCGATGAACGTGATCTTGCGATCGCCTTTCTCAACAGTGTACGCGCCGATTTTCTGCGTGATGCCGCCCGCCTCGCCGGCGGCGACATCCGCCTGTCGAATCTTATCCAAGAGCGACGTCTTGCCGTGATCGACGTGGCCGAGCACCGTGACAACCGGCGGCCGCGGCGCCATCATCTCGGGCCTGTCCTCTTCTTGCTCGACGGTCACTTCTTCGCCGGCTTCTTTGACGACCGCATTAAAGCCGAACTTACGCGCAACCGAAATTGCAACATCGCTCGAAATGTTTTGGTTGATCGTCGCCATCGTGCCCGTCTTGATCAATTCGGTGATCACGTCTTTGGCCGGAATGATCATCGAGGTAGCGAGCTCTTGAACCGTCAGCAAGTCCGGAATTTCGATCGTTTCAAGCTGCCTTGCGGGCGCAACGGGCGCCGTATCGGTGCGCTTCTTGCGAGCGCGCTCCTTTTCAATCAGCAGGTCTTTTTCGCGATCCTTTTTGGAGAGTTTTTCCTCTCGCACGCGTCCGCGATCGCCCGGTCGGCCTCCGGAGCTCGGCGTAGGCACCGATTGGTCCGGCATCGGCGGCCCTCCGGGACGCGAGCCCAGCGGTCGCGGCGGCGTCAAGGGCCGGAACGGCCCGTTTCCCGACGGACGGCGCCCCGGTTGAGCGAGCCGTCCCGGCAAGCCGGTGCGCGGTTGGTAGCCCTGACCTGGCAGACCCGGCATTCCCGGGCGTGGCGCGACGCCGGGGCGCCCGGGAATGCCGACGGGTGGTCCAGGCAGCGCCGAGCTCGCCGCTTGGGGCGCCGGAGGCTGGGGCGCCACGATCGACGCCTGGCCCGCGGGTACTGGTTGCAACGTTGGGATCGGCGCTTCAGGCAAATCGGGCGGACGGCGCCGGGCGACAGGGGGTGGAGCGGGCAGAGCTTGCTCGGGCGCCGGCGCCTGTGCGACCGCGGGGCGCGTGGCCGTGCCACGGCGCGAGCTCGTTGCGACGGGCTTTAGGGACGGAACGGCTTCGGTTGGGGGCGCGGCGGTGCGGGCGGCGGGCTTGGCAGGCGGGGCTTTTCTGGGGGCAGCGGCGGCTTTGGCCGGTTTGGCCGCGGGTGCCGGAGCGGGCTTCGCAAGAACGCTGCGAACGAGCTCCGCGATCTGTTCGGGAACGACGCTGAGCTGATTCTTAGCCTCGAAAACACCGCCCAGCCGCTCGTTAAAGAGCGCGATCAGCTCTTTGGAGGATAGCCCGACTTCCTTCGCGAGCTCAAAGATTCGTACTTTACCGGTTGCCATAATTTTTGGTTTTGGCCCCAAGGCAGGGCGCGCCACACTATTTCATGACGCGCATCCCCTTTAAGGGCACCCAGATCCCCTTCTTCACTTAACGGTCAGATCGAACATCGTAACCACTTTCAAACACACTTCCCAGCGCCGCGGATGCGAGGCCGGCATACCGCTTATTCTTGAAAACTCGCTGCGCGCATGCAGGCGAGCATAAATAAGCTCCTCTGCCGGCCGACCGCCTCGTACCAGCATCGGCATGCCAACCGTCGGAGGCGCGCACGAACCGGTGCATCGCAGGTTGCGCTTTACGCTCGCGGCAGCCCACGCAAGTGCGGACGGGTTCAGGCTTAGCCCCCACCGTCTTGGCCTAGGCGCTCGCGTTTGAACTCTTCCAGTTTTCGGATCAACTCGGAGTCGATCGCCGGCTCGACTTCGGGCTCCGCGACCTGCGCGGGCGCTTCCTGCACGGCCTCGACCGGCGGCGCGACCTCGGCCTGCTGGGCGCGTTCCGCCAAATAGCGCTCCCGCGCCCCTTCGCCCTCCGCCTCATCAGCGATGTCCAAACGCCATCCGGTCAGCCGCGCCGCGAGGCGAACGTTTTGCCCCTCACGCCCGATCGCTAGCGAGAGCTGGTAATCGGGCACGATGACGAGCGCTCCGCCGTCTTCAGGGAACAGTTCGACGCTGACGACCTTCGCGGGCGCAAGGGCGTTGTTGATAAACGCGACGGCGTCAGGGTCCCATCGAATCACGTCGATCTTCTCTCCGCGCAGTTCATCGGAGACGTTTGCGATACGGCTCGACTTGGGTCCCAGACACGCGCCCACCGCATCGACCTCGGCACGATTCGAGCGCACGGCAACCTTGGAGCGGCTGCCGGCTTCGCGCGCGATCGCCATGATTTCGACGATCCCGTCTTCGATTTCTGGCACCTCGAACTCCAGCAAGCGCTGCACGAGCCCTTCGGCCGCTCGCGAGAGGATAACGGTCGGCCCTTTGGGCGATTTTCGAACGTCCAGGATATAGGCGCGAATGAAGTCGTTGATCCGGAAATTTTCCCGCGGTACCTGTTCTGAAAGCGGTAAGAGCGCTTCGTCCTTGCCTTCAAGCAGGACGTACATGTTGCGCTGCTCGTAGCGCTGCACCGTGCCGCGCACGATATCGTTGACGCGCGCTGCGTACTTGTTGTACACCGTGTCGCGTTCCGCTTCTCGGATGCGCTGTACGATCACTTGCTTGGCCGTCTGGGCGGCAATGCGGCCGAAGTCCTTGGGCGTCACAACCTCGTCGTAGAAATCGCCGACCTGGTAGCGCGGGCCCGCCGCTTTTAGATCGATCTCAAGCTTTGGATCGGTCACTTCGCTTGTGACCGCGCGACGATGGTAGACCGTATATTCGCCGGTTTGGCGATCGACCGTGACGATCGCGTTGGCCTCTCCTCCGAAATGCCGCTTGTAAGCGGTGATCAACGCCGCCTCTAGTGCTTCGAGCAACATTTCAAAGGGAATGTCGCGCTCGCGCGCGATCTCGTGCAGTGCGGTGAGCAGCTCGCTGGAATCAAGCGTGGTGTTCATGGTACTTTCTCTCTTGCTTTGCGCGCCGTAGATCGGCGCGAACATCATACTCCAAATTAGCGGACCTAATCGCTACGAGCGGCACGGGAAGTTCGCCGCCCGTCGTTTGCAAAATCACGTTCGTGCCCTGCACTCCGCGCAACGTGCCGCGATGGGTTTTAGCGCCCCGGATCGCCATCGTCGTCGATATCTTGGCGAGTCGGCCCGCAAAACGTTGGTAGTCGCCGGCCTTGCGGAGCGGCCGATCCAGACCGGCTGATTCGACTTCGAGGGTGTACGGCTCGTCGCATTCTTGCAGCTTGGCGTTGAGCGCCGCCGCGATGCGCTCGCAAAGCGCAACATCGGCGCCCTGTGCACGATCGACCACGACCACTAAGAAATGCGAGCGCGCACGACGCTGCGCCGAATGCGAAACGAATTCGACGTCTGCGAACGCCGCATCGTAGTGCAACTCATCGACTGCGCGTGCGAACGCGCGGATCAACGCCATTTGCGTTCCTCCTAAGAACAACGAAGCGCGGGACCTGCCCACGCTTTGTCGATACCGACCGTAGTGTAGGATAGCAAAAAGTCGTGCCGCAGGCAAACATTGCAAAACGGCCGCACCCTCGCCTTAGAGGACACGGCCCTTTTGCTGGTTTCCGAATTCTTCGAGTCTGCGCCAACCGGAATTCGTCCGGCAGCGTCGAGCGCTTAGATCACTTAGCGCCCACTAGGCGCGCTCGCTTGGGTCTGCCTGACCCGGTGGACTTTGCGGTTCCAACCGCCCTCCTTGTGTCTTACGCTCATGTATCTCGAACGAGATAGTCCAATTTTACTCCCGCCGTCTGCCCGTTTCAATAGAGGCAGAAAGCCAATTCTAGGGTGCGCTCGGTGGAGAAAACGGCTGCAGAAAGCTCGGCTGGCAGAGCAGGGTGGCGTCTGCTTCGATGATCGGCATGAAAGCGTTCTGCGGGCGCGGCCCCGGATCCGGAACGGCGACCGCGCCACCGTGGAGGGGACCGCTCGAGGCGGCCGCCGCCGCCCCATATGACGGCGGCGCCGATGGGTAGCGAACGAGCCAGCCGGTGCACATCGTCAGCAAGCCCGCTTTCTTAAGAGAAGTCACCCACATGACGATGCGATCGGCTGCCCGGCGGGCGGGAGCCCGGAAGATGTACTTGGTCCTCGCGACGACCTCCGCAGGGGGTGTGGGCTCGCCGGGCTTCGGCACGGCCGACGCGCCGGGTGAATAGCGCTTGGTCAACGGATGGACCGGATTGTTCGGCAAGAGCTTGCGCAAGCGCGCGTTGAGGTCGGCGTACGCTTTCTCTTTTTGGGATGTTAGTTTGGCCGGACTTGACGTCGGACGCACGCTTGGCCGCGGGCTCGGAGTCGGCGGAAGACTGATGGGTCGCGGCGGCTGCGCCTTGACCGACACCTTGGCAGCGGGCACGGGCCCTGCGCTCCCGATTGGTTTGGGCCCCGGGCTGGGGGCATTTCCGCGCTGCGCGGAGGGCCGCGCGGCACCCGAAGGCGCTGGGCTAGGAACGCCCGCGGTCCGTTGTGGCGCCGGGCTGCCCGCGACTCGAGCCGCGGCGGATGCGGCCGGCGCCGGGCTTGCATGAGCGATAGGCCCTGGGGTGACCGGCGCGCGCGTCGGCAGCGCGCTCGCTGCGACAACCGGAGACTTCAGCGGTAGAGGCGATGCGGCCGGATGGGGGAGCGCTGTCGCCCGTGCCGTTGGAGCCGCGCTGGGCGCAGCGGTCGGCTGCGGTTTGAACACGGGCTTGGGCGCGATGATCGGAACAGCGGTCGGAAGCGAAAACGGAACGGCGGCGATCGGCGCGGGTGTCGGCGTCGCAAGAGCGGGCTGAGCCCGCTCTTGGTTGCGCGCGAGGGGCGCTGCCGGCGCCGGCGTCGGGTTGGGCGGTGCATTGGGCACGTTTTTTGCGAGCTCACGATGCGTCGGGACTGGGCGGTGGCCGGCGATGATCGGCAGCCCTTGCAAACGTGCGACGCGCGGCGCATGAGGAGCCGGAACGGGCTTTGTCACGGGCGAGCTCTTGGCGCGCGTGCTCAACTGCACGTGCGAAACTGTCAGCGCAGGCGCACCTTCAATGGCTTCGGGCGATGATTGTTGGGATGACGACGTCACAACCGAAAAGAAGAACAGTGCGATCAGCGCGTGCAGAACAAGCGAGATCGCGTAGCCGATCGCCAAGCGGCGCGGCAAGCGTTCATCGGTTCGATCCCGGCGCGGCATTTCGCGTAAGTGCGCTCCGCATAGCGCAGGAGCCTGCTGTACAAATCGCGCAAGCGGGCTCGCGAATGGAAACGATCCTGCGCAAGCGCACGAAAATCGTTGCGACGATCGGGCCAGCATCCCAAGATCCGGCAATCTTACGTTCGCTGTTCCTCTCGGGCGCCAATGTCGTGCGGCTCAACTTTTCGCATGGCACGCCCGACGAACACGCTGCGGTCATCGAGAACACGCGCAAGATCAGCGCGCAACTGGGCATTCATACGGCGGTGCTGCAGGACTTGCCGGGCCCCAAAGTGCGCACCGGTGACCTCGCGGGCGGCGTCTCGGCCGTCCGGCTCGAGCGCGGGAAACGATTCGCGCTGACGACCGAGCCCCTGCGCGGTACGGCGGAAGGCGTCCAAGTCTCGTACGCGGATTTGCCGGCGGACGTGACTGCCGGCCACCGTATCTATCTGGCCGACGGCGCAATTGCGCTGCGGATCACAGGCAAGACCGCTACGACGGTCGAGACGGTCGTTGAAGTCGGCGGCGACCTGCGCGCGAAGCAAGGGATCAATTACCCGGACGGCTCGCTCAACGTCTCCGCAGTAACCGATCGCGACCTGGAGTTCTTGGAGTTCGGGTTGCGCCAAAGCATCGATTGGGTTGCGGTTTCCTTCGTGCGATCTGCTGACGAAATCGAGCGGGTCAAGAAGTTCATCGCGCAGCGCAACGGCGTGGCCCGCGTGCTAGCCAAGATCGAAAAACACGAAGCTCTCGACGACATCGAAAACATCGTGCGCACGGCGGATGGAATCATGGTCGCGCGTGGCGACCTAGGGATCGAAATTCCGCTAGAGGTCGTTCCGATGGTTCAAAAAGACCTGATCGCGCGCTGCAACCGCGCCTCTAAGCCCGTGATCACTGCCACGCAGATGCTCGAGTCAATGATTACGGCCGCCCGTCCCACCCGCGCCGAAGCTACGGACGTCGCCAACGCGATTTTGGATGGAACCGATGCCGTCATGCTCTCCGGTGAGACCGCGCGCGGCGCTTTTCCGACCGAAGCGGTGCGCGTGATGGCCGAGATCGCACGCGAAGTCGAGAAATCCTATCCGCACCACATGCTGCAGGCGCGCCGCTTGGAGAACATCAAGCCCGACATCGCAAGCTCGATCGCCGAAGCTGCGACGCGCAGCGCGGATGAGTTAGACTTGCCCTACATCGTCACCGGAACGACGACCGGCAATACCGCGCACCACATCTCTGCGTTTCGGCCCAAGGCGCGGATCATCGCGCTTACCCCAGTCCTTGAAATCGCACGGCGTCTAGCGTTGATCTGGGGCGTTGACTCGCTGCTGATTGAAAACTACGCCTCGATCGAAGTGCTCTTGCACATCACCGAGCAGCGGCTCAAGACCCAGGGACTCGCCAAAGAAGGTGACTTGGTTGCCTTTACGACCGGGATGCCGGTCGGCGCCGGCGGCACGAACCTCTTGAAGATCCACCGGATCGCGTAAGTACCTGCACTGAGCCCGCCGGCGCGCCGAGGCTTGTCCGGGCGGCATCTTGAGCTTGTCCCGGTGTCATCCTGAGCTTGTCGAAGGATGACTCGCCGAAATGCGGCTGTGCGACAGTTCTTTTAACGCTTCAAAGTCGCCCCTGATCAACGCTGTCTTCTTATCGTGGGACCAGCCTTTGATCTTTTTCTCGGTGCCGATCGCGTCCCACACCTCGTGGTGTTCGGCACACCACGCCAACGTTACCGGACGACGCGAAAACGTGTAGCACGTGCGATAAACCCCAAGGTTGTGTTGTGCGAGCCGTGCCTCGAGCGTACTCGTTATCCCGGTGTAATAGGTTCCGTCGCTGCAGTTCACGATGTAGACGTAGTACAGCTTCACAAGTCCCTATTGGCGCAAGGTCATCCTTCGACAAGCTCAGGATGACACTGGGACCATCGCGTCAGCACCACTGGCGCTCGTCAAGAACCTCGTTTTGGCGCAAGGTCATCCCTCGACTGCCGCAAAGCCATCCCTCGACTGCCGCAAAGCCATCACTCGACCCTTCGACAAGCTCAGGATGACACTGGGACGGTCGCTGCGCTTCGATACCCATCGGGCACAGGCAAGCTCAGCGTGACAACGTGGTTACCCGTTTCGGCGAGTTGCTTTCAAGAGCGCCTCAGCGTGTTTGAGTGCTGCGCCGAGCTTCTCTCCCGACAGCATGCGGGCTAATTCGCCGGCGCGATCCGAACGATCGCCGGCTTCGCGCACTTCGATCGTCGTTTTGTTTCCGTGTTCGACCTTTTCGAGCATGTAGTGGCGGTCGGCCCAACTGGCAATCTGCGCCAGATGCGTCACGCACAAGACTTGCGCGCTTTTCGATAAGCGCGCCAGCCGTGCGGCAACCGCAGCAGCGGTGACCCCGCCGATTCCAACGTCTATTTCATCGAAGATCAGAGCCGTTCTATCGCGTGCTTGCATCACCGTCACGATCAGCGCCAAGAGTACGCGCGAAAGCTCGCCACCCGACGCGACCTTGCTCAACGGCCGCAGCGGTTCGCCGGCGTTAGCAGAAAACAGAAACTCGATTGTCTCCGCTCCGCTTTCGCCAATCGCTTCGAGCGGCTGCAGCCCGACGGAAAAGCGCCCCGCCGCCATCGCCAAGTCGGAGAATTCGCTCTGGACGCGTTTGCCTAAGCGCGCTGCAGCCGCCGAGCGCAACTCGCTCAACGCAGAGGCGCGTTCGGTCAATACTTGCGCCTTGATCGATCGCTCGTGCGAGAGTTGATCGCGCCGTTCGCTTCGAGTCGAAAAGGCATCGATCAGCGACGCATATTTTTCCGCGGATGCTAAAACGGCTTCTAAGGTGCCGCCGTACTTCTTCTTCAAGCGCGAAAGAAGATCGAGCCGCGCGTTGATCTCTTCCAACTCGTTGGGATTAAATTCGGTCTCTTCGAGCTTGCGCAGGAGGCACACCGCTAGCTCCGATGTCTCCTCTTGAAGCGCTCGCGCGCTTTCGCGCATCGCATTCAAATCTCGATCGATCGAGGCCACGGTGGAGAGCGCGGCCTCTGCCGCGCCTAGCGCATCGGCGGCGCCTTGATCCGAGCTTACCGATGCGTGCGCCGTCTTGAGCGCTCCGGAAATCCGCTCCACGTTGTCCAGATAACGCCGGCGCTCACTCAATCGCTCGTCTTCGCCAATCACAATTGCGGCGCGCGTGATTTCGTCGGCAGCGAATTGCGCAAAATCCGCCTCGGCCTGGGCACGTCCTTCGCGCTCGCTGAGGTCGGCCAATTCCCGATCGATCGAGCTGAGCGAATCGTAGGCCTCGCGGACCGCTGAACACCCGGCAAGCAATTCAGGTCCACCGTATCGATCCAGCAGTTCCTGGTGATATGCCGGCGCCAGCAATCGTTGCGCCTCGTGCTGGCCGATCATATCGGCAATGTAGGGAGCGAGCTCGCGCACGGTCCCCGTCGTCGTCTGCCGCCCGTTCAATCGCACGACGGATTTGCCGGCATCGCTCAATTCGCGCGAAAGGATCGCGTCTTCATCGGCATCTACGGCGTAACCGGCGGCATGCATTCGCTCGCGCAGCGCTCGATCGGGCTCGAGCGTCAAGATGACGGATGCCCTGCCGGCGCCGGCTCGAACGGCATCCACGCTCGCACGCTCTCCCAAGGCGAAAGCAATCGCGCCCACGACCATCGTCTTGCCGGAGCCGGTCTCGCCGGTGAACATCGTCGCGCCCGGAGCGATTTGTATTTCTGCCCGATCGATCAATCCGTAGTTCTCGATCAGCAGGGTTTTAAGCATGTCAGCAGGCGGTCCGGCTACGCATCATATTCTCTTGATAGATACGCCCCAGAGCATCTTCTCTTCAAGCCGCTCGAAGAAATGGAGCCGCGAGGTACGTGCAAACCGGACCATTTTCGGATGTTTGGTAATCACGACGCTCGCGCCGGGCGAAAGATCGCTGGCCAAATCGCCATCTGTTTCCAGATTTGCGTGTTCGATTTCGGAATCGCAGCTAATCGTGATCCGTGAATTGATCGGCACGATCAGCGGGCGCGAGAAAAGGGTATGCGGGAGCAGGGGGGCGATGCCGAAGGCCTCGACCCGGGGTGAGATGATCGCACCGCCGGCGGAGAGGAAGTACGCGGTCGAGCCGGTGGGGGTCGAGATGCAAATTCCGTCGGCTGGGATGTGCGCGGCTTGTTCGTCATCCAGACAGAGCCCGAACGGAACGATCCGCGAAATGCCTCCCTTGCGAACGACAACGTCATTGAGCGCAAAGAACTGCTTGCCCCGATATTCCGCTTGCAGGGCGACGCGATCTTCGATATACAAGCCGTTAGCAAAGAGCTCGGGCAGCTGATCGATGCGTGGATCATCCTCATCGAATTCAGTGAGAAAACCGAGGCGGCCGGTGTTGATGCCCAATAGCGGCGTATCGGTTTCGATGGCGAGCCTCGCCGCGCGCAGCAGCGTGCCGTCGCCGCCGATCGTCACGATCAGCGCAGCGCCTTCAATGCGCGCTTGGCCATCGATCGATCGAACCGGAAAACCACGCTCGGAAAACGCGTGCGCAACCCGGGCTGCCAGCGCCTGCGCATTCCCGCGACTCGGATCAACGTAGAGCGCAATCGTCTGCGGCTTCGCCGTCACGTTCATGTCGCGGTCTCGTTTACGGTCAAACCAATGAGTTCATCCTCGATCGAGCGGCCGCGCGCTTGCAGGCGCATGAAGAATTCGCGGTTGCCCGCCGGTCCGAGCAGCGGAGAGGCGATCAGGGCTACGGCCTGCAGGCCAAGCTCTTGCATCTGATCGCGGACTTCGCGCAGCACCGCCTCGTGTACTTCGCGGTCGCGGACGACCCCACCGCGCCCGATGCGCTCGCGACCTGCTTCAAACTGCGGTTTGACGAGAGCGACGATCGTACCCTCCGGAGCCAGAAAGCGCCTGGCTCGCTCGACGATCGTTCGCAGCGAAATGAACGACACGTCGATAACGATCACATCAAAAGGGGTACCGAGCGCGCCTTCCGGCACGAAGCGAAAGTTCGTGCGCTCGATGACCGTAACGCGCGGATCGTTGCGCAGCGACCATGCGAGTTGCCCGTACCCGACATCAAGCGCCGTTACGTGGGCTGCACCGCGCGCGAGCAGACAATCTGTAAACCCACCGGTGCTGGCTCCGATGTCCAGCGCGCGCATACCGGCCGGATCGATACCGAAGGCATCCATCGCATGTTCCAACTTCTCGCCGCCACGACTCACGTAGGGTTGTGCGCGCTCTACTTCAATTCGAGCGTCTTGCCTCACGCTCAAGCCGGCCTTGGTGGCTGGCTCACCGTCGACACGAACGCGTCCCGCTAAGATCAGAGAGCGCGCCCGCGAACGCGTTACCCCGGCACGCAGGGCAACAGCATCATCGAGACGCATGCAGGGGCGTGAGTTGCGTGAGCAAGGTCGCTGAGAGGACGGTGGTTGTAAACATGGCACGAGTCATTCGCAAGGGCTCACCACAGCTCCGGGTTCTTGCGCTCGCAGTCGCAGCCGCCGCCTTCCCGTCGATCGCCGGCGCTGCCCCAACCGCATCCGCACCTCTTCCGAACGGGAAGTACACCTACGCGATCATCGACAGCGGGAAGCGCTCCGGCACGAGCACGATCGTCGTTACTCGAAGCGACGGCGCCTTATTGATCGAAGAGCATGCGTCGCCGATGGAGTCGACCGGGGTGACACGGCGAACGCTCGATCCTTCAACCTTCGCAACGCGCTCGTATGCGGAATATACAGAAGGCCAACCCCGCTTAACGGTGACGATCGTCGGGAATACGGCTTCGATGCGGAACCAAACTCCAACCGAGCGGATCGTCGCGCCGCCGGACTCGCCCTTCGTCGTCTGGGATGGTTATGTCGCACTTTTTTTTCAGCTTCCGGCGACGCTGCATGCCTCCAAAACGCCCCACTTGACCGTCGCCACCGTGTTGTTCGAATTCAAGGCGGACCCGCTGAGAGCATCGATCGGCGCCGCGCGCCGTCCACAGAATGTTCCACTACGCGACGCCGGCATAACCGTAATGATTGGGAAAGACAAAGGAACGCTTTGGTACGACCCACAGACGTTCGCACTCGACGAATTCGATCTGCCGGCGCACCGGTTCGCCTTCACCCGGCTCTCCAGCACCCGCTGACGCTATCGCAACGCCGCGCCGATACGGCTAAAACGGGATCTCGTTGTCAGGTTTTTCCGGCTGCACCGGCACCGCGTCGGTTCCTTGCATCGCACGATCGATCTGTTCCTGGGCCGATTTGAGCAGCTGATCGCACTCGCGTGCGAGTGTCTTGCCTTCCTTAAAGAGGACGATCGTCTTGTCAAGCTCGATGTTCCCGCTTTCCAATTCGCTCACGATCGCTTCCAGTCGCGCGATCTTCGATTCAAACGTCACGGGCTGCTTGTCAGGCATCTGCGATCGTTCGTTCGACGCGCGCCTGCAATGCCCCATGCTGTAGCCGTGCCTCGACGAGTTCGCCGGCTCGTGCTAAAGACGCATCGCGAAGCACTCTTCCGTTCAGCGAAACGATGGCATAACCGCGCGCAAGGGGGGCCTGCGGGCTGAGCGCGTCAAGGCGGTGATGCGCAATCTCCGTTCGGTGCTTTGCGCGCTGCAGGGCGGTTCTTGCGGACGCGTGCAGCGACGTCCTCACCTGCTCAAAGCGCCGGACGCGTTCGAAAACCCGGCTGGCCGGACTCTGGCGATTTAAGCGGTCCTGCATGCGCCACAATCGTTCCCGCGGCATGCGCAGCGGGCTGTCACTACACCGGCGCAACTCTCGCGTTAGCGCGTCCAGTTGCCGCACCCGCTCAAGGATGTTTCGCTGAACTGCGGACGTAAGCCCGGCGCCGAGCTGGCCCACGGTGCGCAAAGCCGCGTCGCGCAACGAACCGAGATATTGCGCAGCGTTCGACGGAGTCTCGACGCTGAAATCTGCGACATCATCGGCGAGGTGCCGGTCTCCCGTATGCCCGATCGCCGTCAAGACCGGATGCTCCGCACGAACGATCGCGCGGACGACCGGTTCGAGATTGAAAGGGAACAGATCCTCGAAGGTTCCGCCGCCACGCGCCAGCACGATCAGGTCAACCGGCATGCGCGAGGCACGATCGATCGCTTCCGCAACGTCGATCTCCGCGCCAGACCCTTGGACGCGACTCTCGATAAACTCGATCTTGATGTGCGGAGCACGAGCCGACATCGTCGTGACGAAGTCTTCGGCGCCCTTGCCTCTGGCAGAAACTAACACAACACGTCGAGGAAAGCGCGGGATCGCGCGCTTGCGCGCGGCTTCAAAGAGACCTTCACTGCGAAACCGGCGTTTGAGCGCCTCGAGTTGGGCGTAGAGTTGTCCCACACCGGAAAGCTCGAGCGCCACAACGTACAGCTGATACTTACTTGCGATCCGGTAGGCGACGACATCCCCCCTCGCAATGATCTCGGCGCCATTTTCAACTGAGGGCAACCCTTGCGCGTTGCTCGACCAGATGATGCAGGCGAGCAGATCCGTACCCTCCTTCAGATCGAAGGAAAAATGGCCGCCTTTGAGTGTTCGCAGGTTCGACACCTCGCCTTGCACGCGCACGGACTGCAGACGCTTATTGGCGCGCAGCAGCTTATCGATGTACGTGACGACGCGGCTGACGCCGTAAATTTCCGACTCGAAGAGCCCGGCTTGTTCGCTCACGGCCTGGCCGTTGGCAGAGGCTGCAGCGTCGCTGCGCCTTCCGGCGGTTGATACGCGTTGATGTCGACGCGCCGCGCAGCGCCCGGACTCGAGCACGACGACAGCGGCTCCGTCCCCGGCAGATAGTACTCGTAGCCCCGGCCGCCACAGTTCGCGACTTTGATCACCTCGCCGTTCGGGAACGGAAAATCATGCGGCGGCGTCTTCTCGAGCGCAGCCCGCATAAAGCGCGCCCACGTGCGCGCGGGAATGTTTCCTCCGTACGATTCGTTCATCGGAGAATAATTATCGTTGCCGAGCCACACCGCGGTTACCAAGTCCGGGGTGAATCCCACGAACCACGCGTCACGGTAGTTGGAAGTCGTTCCCGTTTTGCCGGCCGCCGGACGGTCGATTTGCGCGTTGGTGCCCGTTCCCGACTGGATGACGCTCTCCATCATCGAATCCATGATGTACGCGGTGCCGGCGCCGACGACTTCCGTCTGCTCGGGATATCGATTGTTCAAAATCGTCGTCCCGAGCGAATCTTTGACGATGCGAAATGGCGAGGGCTCGATATGAACGCCCTGATTAGCGAGCGTTGAGAATCCAGAAGCCATATCAAGCGGGCTCACCCCCGAAGTGCCGAGCGCGAGTGACAGGTTTGCTTCCAAAGGTGAGCGCACGCCCATCCGTTGTGCGTAGGCGATCACTCGATCGACCCCAATCAACTGGGCAAGCTTGACCGCCACGATGTTGCGCGATTGCGCCAGCGCAGTGCGCAGCGGGATCGCGCCCATGTAGCCGAAATCGTCGTCCTTGGGCGCCCACTGCGTCCCATCACCCATCGGGTACGATACCGCCGTATCCTCCATGATGGCCGACGGCGGCATTCCGCTGTCGATCGCAGCGGTGTAAACGTAGACCTTAAAAGAAGAGCCCGGTTGCCGGTGCGCTTGCCAAGCGCGATTGAACTGATTGTGCAGCGAAAAGCCGCCGGCCCCGCCCACCATCGCAACGATTTCACCTGTTGACGGACGAATGGCGACCAGCGCCTCCTGATGCGCGCCAATGCCTTCCGCGACCGCATGGTCGACGCCCCAGTCGACCGCGTCTTGGGCGAGCTTCTGCACGCGCGGATCCAGAGTCGTGTAGACTTGCAAGCCGCCTTCGTAGACCGCTTGTCGTCCGAAGGCCTTCTCGAGCTCCATGATCGCGTAGGTCGTGAAATACGGATACGCATAACCTTGTAGCCCGGAGCTGCGCTCGCCGATCAGGTTCAGCGGCGCCGCAAATTCGCGATCCGCTTGCTGCGGGGTCAGATAGCCGCCGGTGACCATGCGATCCAAGACATGGCGCTGCCGCTCCTTCGCGCGCGGCAGATTCACGTACGGCGAATAGTCTGAGGGAGCCGCCGGCAAGCCCGCCAAGAGCGCAGCTTGCGCCGCAGTTAGTTTCGAAACGCTCTTTCCAAAATACGTGTGCGACGCGGCTTCAACACCGTAGGCCTGCGAGCCAAAATAGATCAGGTTGAGATAGCGTTCGAGGATCTCGTCTTTCGTGTAGAAGCGCTCGATTTCCATTGCCAGCAGCGCCTCTTGGACCTTTCGCGACACCGACACTTCCCCTGAAAGGAAGAGGGCACGGGCCAGCTGTTGGGTGATGGTCGACGCGCCTTGAAAACGCTCGTGCCGCCAGTCCGCCAGCGCCGCTCGTATGATGCCTTCGAAATCTACGCCGTGATGCTGGTAGAAGTGCTGATCTTCGGTTGCGATGAAGGCGTTGCGCACGATCTTCGGAATCCGGTTGATCGACACCCATTCACGATTCTGGCGGTACAAGTTCGCCAGTAGGGTGCCATCCCGCGCATAGAGGTGCGTCGAGCGTTCCGGCTGGTAGTCCGCCATGCGGTTGATGTCCGGCAAGTTCTGCGAATAAGAGGCGATGACGCCGGCGATGGTGCCGGCGGCGAATAGCGTCACAAAGAACACCACGACCAAAAACACGCGCCCGATGCGCCACCACAGCGGCGCCCTTACATTGCGACGCCGCGCGCGCCTAGACATCGGGCTCCAGCGCGGCGCCATTACATGCGGCCGAAAGAACGCCATTGATGAACCGCCCGGATTGCGCGGTCGAAAATTTCTTGGCTAGCTCAACTGCTTCATTGATCACGATCGCGCGCGGCATTTCGGGCCGATGACGCAGCTCGAAGACGCTCATGCGCAGCAGGAGGCGATCGATTGTCGGTAACCGGTCGATCGTCCAACCTTCAAGCAACGGCGAGAACGCGCGGTCGCTCTCGCCTGCGTGCTCGAGCGTGCCGTAAACGAGATCCTGGATAAAGGCACGCTGCGCGCCTTTGCTCCCGCTGTGGATAAAGATTTCCGAGAGCGCGTCGGCAGCCGGCTGATGGCCGACTTCTACGCTGAAGAGCGTTTGCAGGGCGAGCTCGCGTGCCATCCGGCGACTTGGCATGACGATTTTATGCAGCCGGCGATTCTTGCAGGAGCGCGGGAAGAAGATCGATATCGTACGTCCCCGCCCGAAACGCTCGCGTTGCAAGGATTGCTAAGCATGGCCCAATCGTCGTCGTCACGCCCTCGATGACGGTCTCGCGCAGCGCGCGCTCCATGCGAGCGATGGCCGCTTCCCGCGTGTCGGCGAAAGCGATGATTTTCGCCAGCATCGAATCGTAGAACGGTGGGATCTCCAATCCGGAGTACACGTGCGTATCGACGCGAATTCCAGGACCACCGGGGAAAACGACGTCGGTGAGCGTACCGGCGGCGGGCGAAAAATTCCGTCGCGCGTCCTCCGCGTTCAAGCGACATTCTATCGCGTGGCCGCCCGCTCGCAGATCAGCCTGCGCGTAGCCAAGCGCTTCACCCGCCGCAACTCGGATCTGTTCTTTGACGAGATCTATCCCGTAGACCATTTCCGTGACTGGATGCTCGACTTGGATACGGGTGTTCATCTCCATGAAGTACGCGTGTTTGTCGCTGACCAAGAACTCGAGCGTACCGGCATTGGTATAACCAACCGCTCGCGCGGCGCGCACCGCGGTCTCGTGCAAGGCCTTGCGGGTCCGCTCTGCCAAATTCGGCGCAGGAGCTTCTTCGATCATCTTTTGATGGGAGGGCTTTTGCACCGAACAATCGCGTTCGCCTAAGTGCACGACCTCGCCGAACGCATCGGCGAGGACTTGCACTTCGATGTGACGCGGATGCGCGATCAGCTTCTCCATGTAGAGCCGGCCATCTTTAAAGCTTATATCCGCTTCCGTCTGAGCCGCTGCAAAGGCGCGCTCCATCTGATCCGCTGATCCGACCTCACGCATCCCTTTTCCGCCGCCGCCCGCGGTGGCTTTCAAAATAACCGGATAACCGATCTTTTCTGCCGCGTCGGCGGCCTCACGGGCCGTCTCGAGGATGCCGGTGCCCGGGGTCGTCGGGACACCCGCTTCTTTCATGACGCGCTTGGCCGTCGCCTTATCGCCCATGGTGGCGATCACTTCGGGGCGCGGACCGATAAACACGAGCCCGTGATCGCTGCAGATTTCGGCGAAGCGTGCGTTTTCAGCCAGAAAACCATACCCCGGGTGGATCGCGTCGGCGCCCGTGATCAGTGCCGTTGAGATGATATTGGGAATGTTGAGGTATGAATGTCCGACCGGCCCCGGCCCGACGCAGAATGCCTCATTTGCCTGGCGGACGTGCAACGAATTCCGATCGGCTTCGGAATGGATCGCGACGGTCAACACGCCCAATTCCTGACAGGCGCGGTTGATGCGCAGCGCGATTTCACCGCGATTGGCAATCAAAACTTTTCTAAACACGCTCGATCTCAAAGAGCGGCTGCCCATATTCGACAGCTTCGCCGTCGCTGACCAGCACCGCGACCAGCCGCCCGGAACCTCGTGAATTCACGGGATTGCGGATGCCAAGCGCTTCGACGTAGGCGAGCTCGCGATCGTCTTCGAGCCGGGCACCGGGTACCGGGACGGGCTTGTTCAAGTGGACGATGCCGACGAGGTTCGCCTTGATGACTTCGAGCGCCGCCGGCTCGCGTGCTTGCCCCGGGGCGATGGCGCGCTCTGCATCAGGTGGTCCGGCGAGGTTTGTGCCTCGCGGCGCGCGCCGTAACTCAATTGCGTCATCGCCTTCCTCGCTGACGCGCAAGCGGACCAGATCGGTCTCCTCAAAAGCAGCCACCAACCGACGTACGCGGCCGATGAGCTGATCGCTCTCGTCGAACATGAGCGCAGTGCATTCGCCGGATTGCGCAGAGTATCCTAAGCGCGCCGCGGCATCGCGGTAGCGCGGATCGATGTCTGCCAGCGGCACGAGGGCAAATCGGCGCTCCAAAAGGCGCGGATGCGGTATGATCAGATCCGGCTCGTTGATGCGCACGTCTGCGTAGTAGAGGATGTCGAGGTCAATGACGCGGGGCCCCCAGCGGTGGGTCGGGCGCCGACCGAGTCGCGTTTCTATTTGCTGGAGCGCATTCAAGAGTTCGCGCGGCCCAAGCGCCGTATCCAAGAGTGCGGCCGCATTGATGAACTCAGGCTGATCGCCGTATCCCCACGGTTTCGTGCGATACAGCCGGGAAACGGCGGCGAGGCCTCCTACCGTCGCAAGTTGCGCCACCGCTGTTCGAACATTCGAGATTGCGTCGCCTTGGTTTGAACCGATGCCGATCGCAGCTACAGGCACGAAGCGATATAACCGGGGTTGCCTCGTCGCAGCGTGACAACCGGCGTAGCGCCATCGAGGAGTGACGGCTTCGCGATAGACACTTCTGCGCACGCCACCCGTACGTCGTCAAAAATCGTTGCCAGCAATTCGGATGCTAACCGCTCAACCAAGAAGAAGGAACGCTCTTGGACCGTGCGGACCACGCGATCGTGCAGCGATGCGTAACTGATCGTTTGTTCCAAGGCATCGCTGCGCGCCGCGGCGCTCAAGTCCACCTCGATTCGCACGTCGATGTCCAAGCGCTGCTCGCGGCTGCGTTCCGCGTCGGTCGCGCCAACTCTACCGTAGGTCCGTATGCCGCGGATCTCAATTACGTCCATCCCGTCGGCCTCCAGCCGCGTTCGATCGCATCGCACACGCTGATCACATCACGCATTTCTTTAACATCGTGCACGCGAACGATATCGATGCCCGCTGCAATTGCAAGTGCGACGGTTGCGGCGGTGCCAAAGCCGCGTTCGTGCGGATCGCGCCCGGTCAATTTCCCGATCGTTGATTTGCGAGACGGGCCAATCAGCGTCGGAAATCCAAGCGCCGTCAACCGTTTGAGCGACCGCAGTACCGCAAGGTTATGATCCGGCAATTTGCCAAAACCGATCCCGGGATCGAGGATCACGTGGGCGGCCGGGATTCCTGCGCCCACGGCACGCTCGGCGGCTTCTCCCAAAAACCCGAGGACTTCGTCGACCACATCTCCTTCGTAGAATGCCGTGGCCTTGTTGTGCATGGCGATCACCGCCGCACCGCACTCCACGGCAACCTCGAGGAGTTCGTCGGGTAAGCCCCAGATCGAATTCAAGATATCCGCACCGGCACGATGGGCCGCGCGAAAGATGTCCGGCTTGAAGGTGTCCGCCGAGATCAGAGCCTGGGCTCCAAGGCGCGATCGGACGCCGGCAATCACTGGCAGGAGGCGCTCCCTTTCGGTTTGCGCATCAATCGGCGTGTGGCCGGGGCGAGTCGATTCGCCACCGATATCAACGATGTCCGCCGACCAGGTGTGTTGCTGCACGGCATATTCGATCGCGCTTGCGGCATCCGGCCGCCCGTCTCCCGAAAACGAATCCGGCGTGACATTGACCACGCCCATCAGATAGGTTTGCACGCCCCAACGCAGCGTGCGCGAGCGAAGGCGTAACGCGCCGCGACCCTTATCCGGCCGCGGTTTGCGTACTGACGTTCTCAAGCCACCACGTGCGCAGTTGGGCCACAACGAACGTTGAGCCTGTTACGACCACGATATCGTCACCACCGGCGTTTCGCCGTGCGACCGAGAGGGCCTCAACGGGATCGTTGATTTCGCGACCCCATATGCCTAAACTTTCAGCTACGCTCGCCAGGCGCTGCGGTTTGGCGGCTGTTCGGCCGACCGTCGTAAAGGTCGTGAAGATAAATGAGGCGCCGAAGTTTGCGAAGGCACGCAAGAGGTCGTGGGCATCCTTGTTATCGCCGATGGCGATCACAAACCAATACCGGGGGTCGCGGTTGAAGTGCGCCCGCAGGGCGCGCGCCAAACTGCCCGCCTTGTCAACATTGTGGGCGACATCGAACACGACGGTCGGATGCGCCGGAAAGATCTCCATGCGACCGGGGACATGCACGCCTTCGAAACCGGCTTCGACGCTAGCGGCCGATGGCCGATAGCGCGCCGGGAGCTGCTCCAACGCCACGACAGCGGTGGCCGCATTGCTCCTTTGGAAATCACCGAGCAAAGGCAATTCGATCCGATAGCGCGCCTGGTTTGTCTGGAGCGTAAAGCTTTGCCCGTACTGGCCCTCGCGCTCGTCTTCGATCGCCACGACCTGGGATTGCACCGAGAGGTACGGTGCGCCCACGGCCGCGCAACCTGCACGTATCACGCGTTCGGCGCCCGGGTCGACGACCGCCGTCACAAGCGGAACGCCGGGCTTGGCGATGCCGACCTTATCTGCGGCAATCGCTTCCAAAGTATCGCCCAGCACGTCCGTGTGATCGAACCCGATATTGGTGATCACGCTCACGAGCGGAGTGATGACGTTCGTGCCGTCCAGGGTGCCGCCAAGGCCGACTTCGATGACCGCGATGTCGACCCGCTCGTGCGCGAAATGTAAGAACGCGAGCGCCAGAAGCGTTTCATAGTAGGACGGCCGGCTGAATTCGCGCGTCGCTTCGTCGATGGCGGGCTGCATCTCCGTCAAAATTTCCGCAAAGCGCTCCTTCGAAATGGCGAGCCCGTCGACTTTGGCCCGTTCGGTCATCGAGTCAAGGTGGGGTTTCGTGTGCAAACCACAGCGATGTCCGCTCGCACTCAACACCGCAGCCACCATCGTAGAGGTCGAACTCTTTCCGCTCGTTCCGCCGATATGCACGGAAGGATACCGACGCTGGGGATTACCGAGGGCGCTCAGGAACGCGCGCATGCGATCCAAACGATATGGCACGCGCGGCGAGGCTAGCTCACCAATCGTATTCAAAAGATAGCTTTCGGCTTGCTCGTAGTTCATCCGTCGACAACTCGCTCGCACAGCAGTTCGAGCGCATGCGGCAAGACCGGCAGGATGACGTCGAGCGATTCGCCGACCGCCTTGGGGCTGCCCGGCAGGTTGACGATCAGCGTTCGGTGACGAACGCCGGCAACCGCGCGCGAGAGCATCGCGCTTCGCACGATCTTGATCGAGGCGCTGCGGATTGCTTCGCCGATTCCCGGTACCTCATAGTCAAGGATCGCCGCCGTCGTTTGCGGCGTTCGATCGCGCGGAGCGAGCCCCGTGCCACCGCTGGTCAAAATCAGCGCTGCGGCGGAGCGGTCGCAGAGGTCGATCAGCTGCGCTTGCAGCGCGCTGGGATCGTCCGCCATGACGCGCTCGTACACGATTTCGTAGGCAGCGCCGAGCCGCTCTTTCATGATTGGGATGCATTGATCCGGGCGCTCACCGGAGGCTGCGCGATCCGAGAGCACGATCAGCGCGACCCGAAATTTCACCGGCCGCTTTTCCAAGCACCGCTTTTGCCGCCGGTTTTCTCGAGCAGCTCGATATTTTCGATTTGGATTCCCCGATCCAGCGCTTTCACCATATCGTAGATTGTCAACGCTGCAATCGAGACGGCAAGCAAGGCCTCCATTTCCACGCCGGTGGCCGCGGTCGTTCGTGCTTCTGCCTGTACCCTGAGCGTGTCTGCCTCCCAGGCAAACCCAACTTCAATGTGATCGAGCGGGATCGGGTGCGTGAGCGGAATCAGCGTCGCGGTTTGCTTGGCCGCGAGGATCCCGGCGATCTGCGCCGTGGCGAAGGCATCGCCTTTCGTCAGCGTTGCGCTCAAAAGCGCCGCGCGTGCGGCCGGCGAGAGATGGATGCGCGCCACAGCTCGCGCCGTTCGCGCGGATCGGTCTTTGGCCGAAATGTCAACCATCGAGACCGTGCCATCGGCGCCAACGTGCGAGAGCTTGTTCACGGCGCCCGCCATGCAAAGCGCAGCCAGATGAGAGCCAGAACGCCAAGCACGAGGAACAAAGCGAAATGTCCGACGTGATGCTTGTGCGTAGGATCGGCGGCGAACCAACTGATGACGCCGAACAGGTAAAGAATGGCGATTGCAAAGCAAACGATCGCAATCACGAGCGCGAGATACTTCAAGCGATGGCTCCTTTATAGAATAGGTACAGGCAGAGCGCGCCAAAGGCCAGGCAGTACCAGCCGAACGGCCGCAGGTCGTTGCGTTGAAAATACCTGGTAAGAAAGGCCACCGACGCATAGGCCGCAATTCCAGCGACCAGGCATCCGATCACCGCTTGCAGGGCGATCACGTGCGTCCCCGGAGCCCACAGCCGCGGAATCTCAAGGAGCGCCGCGGCGCCGATAACCGGCGTAGCCAGCAAGAACGAGTAGTGCGCAGCATCTTCGTGGTCAAGATCGATCGCTAGGCCCGCCACGATCGAAGCGCCGGAGCGGGAGATGCCCGGCAAAAGCGCCAGCGACTGTGCGAAACCCACGGCAATGCTTTGCGTCCACGTCATCGCTTCCAGGTGTTTATACTGCTTACCGCGCGCTTCATGCTGCCGCCGCCGCAAGAACTCGCCGGCGAACATGATCAGCGCGTTGATCATCAAGAAAAGTGAGGCAAAGGCCGCTGAGCCAAAAAGGTTGCGCACCGCCGACTCCAGGAAAACGCCCAGGATGCCAACGGGGATGGTGCCGACCACCAGCAGCCACGCAATGCGTTCGTCGCGCGCGCCCGACATGCGGCCGCGCACGACGCTCGCGATGAGCGCACGCGCGAGCGCGATCCATTCGCGGCGATAAAAGATCACGAGCGCCAGCGCCGTCCCTAAGTGCAGGACGACGATAAATGCCAAGAACGTCGGATCCCGGCGGTTGACGCTCCAGTGGAAGAGCGCCGGCACCAAAATCGTGTGACCAAGGCTGCTCACCGGAAACAGTTCGCTGACGCCTTGCAAGAGCGCAAGCAGGATCGCCTGCACGAATGTCACGGCGTGCACGTTTTGCAACGCAGCGCGCCTGCCCTGTCATCTCAGCTGGCTCGTCGTTGCAGGCTCGAAGCGCACGCGGTATGTGTACGTAGCTGCGACCTTCTTACAGCCGACGACATCGGGGGTGTACGTGCTCGCCTTAGCGAGTCCGACCGCGACGTCGTCGAGCTGCGCGTTGCCCGAGCTCGAAGCGATCGCGGCCTCGACGACATCGCCGTGTTCGTTCAGTTGCACGCGCACTTGAGCCACGCCGGCGCTTGCGTCGCGCCGCGCCTGCGCGGAAACTTCAGGCGGCGGCGGCGTCGCGAGTACGGCAGCCACGGCGTTTGATTTCAAGCAGCCGCCTGCGCTGCTCGGCGTCGCCAGATGCGCGGGTGTCGGCACGGGCGATGGCGTTGCAGGCGGCGCAGACGCGGCAGCGATCGCGACCGCCGCGGCATTGTGCGCATTACGTGCCACTACCTTCGGGACGTTGATCGGCACCGCCCGAATGCGCGGCGGCGGAGGGCGGGTGACCAGTCGACTGACGCGCACTTTGGTAACTTTAGTAAGTTTGATCAACCGAACGCTTTCGGGAGGTTCTTGAGCGGTTGGAACGCCCCAGTGAACAAAACGCAACCCCAGCAGATGCAACAGGATCGAGATCCCGAGTGCGGCCAACAATAAGCGTCGCCCGGTTCTAGCAGTCATGGTCTAATCAAAAAACGCTCCTCGCAGGGAGCGTCTTCGTGCTGTGAGGGTGCGACCTTCGCCCTTACTGGCTCGGGTCAAAACTCGCACGGAAGGAATACGTTCCTTCCACCGGTTGGCAATTCGACAGTTTCGGAGCGTAGGACGACTGTCGTGCCGCGATCATGGCGGCTTGATCGATCGCCATGTTTCCCGAGCTCGACAAAACGCTCGCGCTCTCCACGGATGCGCCCGGCGATAGCGTAATCTTGACGAGAACCGTCACGGCCCCCAGCCCTTGCTCTTTCGCCGACTCGGGGTACTCGGGCGCAACGCCGTTGGTCATCGTGGCCTCGCGAAAGGGATCGGCGCAGGCCGGTTTGGGGGTCGGCGCGGCAGCCTTTGGACCAAGGTTGCCTGAGCCGGCCGGAGTGCCTTGACCCTGGGGCACGCCGTTCTGGCTGCCCGTCGTAGGAGGTTTGTAGCTCTCGCTCGGACCGCTAGCCGAGCTGCTCTTGGCGTGCACCAAGTTGACTTTGAGCTGCGGCTGCACTTGGTGCGGGACGGGTTTGGGCGGCGGGGTGGACTTCGGCGGCTCGGTCGGTTTTGGCGTGGGCGTCGGAGGCGGCGGCGTGGGTACCTTAACCTTGACCTTCTTCACGAGCGACACTTTTTCGACTTGCTGTTCTTCGGCATGGGACTGCTTGAAGGGAATCAGCGGCCCTAAAATCACGTGCCCCAAGATCGAGATCACGAACGCCCAACCCAAAAAATTGCGGACTCGCTCGCCGGTCGTCAAATACGGAGAGGCGTTGGAGCCCTTTGCCATCGCTTAGGTCTTGCTGCCTTCGATATGGTTGGCTAGACCAAAATCCGTCAGATCTTGCGATTTGGCGGCGTCCATCACTTGTAGGATCGTGCCGTAGTTCGCATTGGGATCCGCCTTGATGATGACGCTCTTGTAGACATGGCCCGTTTGTTCTTGCAGCGTCTTGAATTGATCGGCTGCCTGCTGAATCGTCACGGTGAACGAGCCGATTTGAATCTCGCTCTTGTCGTTGATAATCACGACAATCTGCGACGCATGGACCTTGTCGCGGTTCTTAGCATCCGGCAGCCTCGGCTCTTTGGTGACCGCGGCTAGGATGATGAAGATGATCAGCAGGACCAACAACACGTCCGTAAAGGGCGTGATGTTGATGGTCGACATGACCTCCTCTTCGCCTGCTCCGGTTGAAACTGCCATGTGCTACGTCGCCTCCGCTAGGAAGTCACGAATCCGACATCTTCGAGACCCGCCAATTTCGCCGCGTCCAAGATGCGTATGATGATCCCATAGGGTGCTTTCGCGTCCGCCACGATCGAAACGTGCTTGTGCGGCTTCTTGATCGCGACGGCACTCATGTCCACGTAAATATGTCCAACGTCGCTGCGTTTGCCGTCCACGAAGATTACGCCCTTATTGTTGACGTCAACTTCGATATTGTCTTTCTTGTTCGGATTGTCGGTCGGATTGTTGTTGGACTTGTTAGGCAGCTCTTTTTCGAAGCCGGGCGGTGTGATCAGCGCCGCCAGAATCATGAAGATGATCAGCAAGACGAGCAGCACATCGGTGAACGGCGTGATGTTGATCTCCGCCATTACTTCGTCTTCTTGTTTGGCTGAAAGGAGCGACACGGGTTATGTGGCGGGCTGTCTCGCAGGCGCCGTGGTCGTCGGTTGATACAGGTCGGTCGGAATCGGCGCGCCGGTATTGTGGAAGTGCAGCATCTCGGCCAGCTGGTTGGCGGCCACGATCATCTCTTGATTGTACGCCTTGATGCGCGTCTTGAAGTAGTTGAAGAATATGACGGCGATGACCGCTACGAACAACCCCGCCGCCGTGGTGATCAAAGCCTCTGAAACTCCTGCCGCAACGACGGCCGGCGTCGAGTTGCCCTTGAGCGCGATATCCTGGAAGGCGCGAATGATACCCAAAACCGTTCCGAAGAGCCCGATGAACGGCGCGCATACCGCGATCGTGCCGATGATGCCGAGGTTGCGTTCGAGCGAGTTCAAATGCTCCATGAGCGCGATCGAAAGCGCGTCGGTGATATCGGCGCGGTTCTTCTCTCCCCGCAAAAGGCCGAACTCGAGGATGCGCGGGAGCATGCCTTTGTTCTTCTGGCAGATGGCCATGGCACCATCGATGTCATCGGCGGAAATCCGCTCGCCGAGCGACTTCAGAAGCCCCTTCGTGTCACCATGCTGGGAGGCAAAAAAGACCAAGCGTTCGATAACGATCGCCACCACGACGATCGAGCAGACCAGTAGCGCCCACATGGCGGGTCCGCCGCGTTGGATGAACGAGTAAAAGTTGCTGAAGAAATCCACTCTTGTTTCGACCCCTCCATGGGCGTCAGTGCTTCTTTACAGAAGGCGGACCATTGGCCCACCTTCGAGGATTCTCCTCGTGTTACTGCGGGATGCTTTTGATGAAGTTTTCGATGCCCTTGACGAGGACGGGGATGTTGGCCGCTTTGGCCTCGGCATCGGCCTTATTAAGGAAGTCAAGCCCCTGCTTTTTCTGTGCGGCGTTGTTGTTTTGGAGCCCCAGCTGCGTCAACGCCACGCCTTCGGCGTAATTTCCGGCCGGATCGTCCGGTTTGGCCGCGACGGCCTTGTCGGCTTCCATCTTCATGCGATTCAAATCAGGCTTGTCCATCTTACCTATTGCAAACGCGGCTTGCGCGTATCCCGTGACCGCCGACGCCGGATCGGCTTGCGCGCCCTGCTCAAAGAGCTTGACGGCGTCTTCGAATCGGCCCGCGTTTTCGGCTGCTACCGCTTGATTGTAGAAGCTTTGGGCAGGTGATACGCCGCCGCCCGCGCCGCTCGGTGCGAGCTGTGCGATTTCCGCCGTGATCGCGGTTGCGCCGGCCGAGTTGCCGGTCGCGTTATAGGCCTGCAGCAAGTACTTGTCCAGAATCACCCGATCTTTACTGGTCCTCGGGCCACCTCCCATATCGTGTGCGCGCTTTAGACTCGTAACCGCGCCCGCGTTGTCGTTATTGGCGAGCTGTGCGACCCCAAGCGCGAAGTACGAATTGCTCACCGGGGTGAGCGACACGGCCTTTTGTCCATAGGCGAGCGCTTGTTGCGCGTTGCTTTGCTGCATCTGGACCGCAGCGGTCGCATACGTCGAGCCGGCTACGGATGCGTATCGACTTGGGATGCTGCCCAGTTTATCGAACTCGGCAGCCGCTCCCACGAAATTGCTGGCGCGCAGCATGCGGTTGATCGCAGCGACCGAGCCACCCGACGACCCCGCGCTCTGATCGGCGGCGGCAAAGGACTTGCCCTTGAATTTCAGCGTGAAATCGTAGAATGCCGTCGTCGGCTTCCCACCGTGCAAGCCAACGTGATAGGTCGAGTTCTTTGCGATGTCGAGCGCGGCGTCGTCGTCCGCATGGTTCGTGGAGCGGATGACGTTTTGGACTGCGAAGCTTCCGTCCGCCTTGACCAACACCTTGACGACGACGGTTCCTGAACCGCCAATCGGCACCGACGTCTTGCCGAGCTGCGCAAGCTTCGGCGGCTTATAGTCGGAAGAGAGGGCCGCGGAGGCACTAGTGATCCCGGCCAGTCCTGCGACGGCAATCAGAGCCGTCAAGCGAAAAAACGAATTCATGGGCACCTCGATAAGATTGGAAGAAAACGGGTCTTGCCTTACGGCTTTTTGAGTAGAATAACGTTACCCAAACACCTTTCGTTAAAATCCTCGCTAAGCCGGCAAGAAGGCGGCTGCCCTTACGGTCCTGCCGGCCGCTTGGGCCACCTCGGGCAGACGGCGCACGAGCTCGCCAAAATCGCCCGGCGTCAAGGATTGGGCGCCGTCCGACGCGGCGCTGGGCGGTTCAGGATGAACCTCGACTAGCAGCCCGTCCGCGCCGGCAGTAATTGCCGCCAGAGCCATCGGGGTCACCAAGCGTGCGATACCCGTGCCGTGCGACGGATCGACGATCACCGGCAGGTGCGTGATCTGGCGCAGCAGCGGAATCACCGTGAGATCGAGTAGGTTGCGCGTTGCTGAATCGAAGGATCGCACGCCGCGCTCGCAGAGCACGACGCGGTCGTTACCGCTCAGCAAAACGTATTCGGCGGCCATCAGCCATTCGTCGACCGTCGCGGACAGGCCGCGCTTGAGCAGGACGGGTTTGCGCGATTCGCCGACCTCGCGCAGCAGGCTGAAGTTCTGCATGTTGCGAGCGCCGATTTGCAGCATGTCGGCGTATCGCGCGACCAGCTCGACGTGACGCACGTCGAGTACCTCCGTCACGACGGCCAGATCGTGGCGATCGGCCGCGGCGCGCAACATCTCCAAACCCGCTTCGCCCAACCCTTGGAAGGCGTAGGGAGACGTGCGCGGCTTAAAGGCTCCGCCGCGCAAGACCGTTGCGCCGGATCTGGCGACGGCCAGCGCGGTCTGATCGATTTGATCGCGCGTTTCCACGCTGCAAGGGCCGGCACAAAGGACCAGTGGCTGCGCGCCAAAGGCAACCTCGTAGCGATCCAGCTGCACGACCGAACGCTCGCGCCCGGGCTCGCGCCGAACTAACCGATATTTTTGCGGAATCGAGGCGAACTGCTCCACTGCGGCCCACATTTCGTCACAAGCGCTCGCAGGGCCGCTATCTCCTTAGGCGTCAGCGACCGAACCCGTCCGGGGCCGAGCGATCCAAGGGAAACCGGACCGAACTTGCGACGTTCCAGCGTGCGAACCGGATGCCCCAGCGCTTCGAGCATGCGGCGGACCTGGCGCTTGCGGCCCTCATGGATCGAAATGTCGATCACCGAGCGGTCGGCTTTAGCGGCCACGACGCGCAGCTTAGCCGGGCCAGCGCGGAAATCTTCGAGTTTGATGCCCTCTTGCAAGCGAACAATGTCTGAGGGCGCGAGCCGTCCGGCAACGACCGCGCGGTATGTCTTCTCGACGCCATAGCGCGGGTGCGTCAAGACGTGAGCAAGATCCCCGTCGTTGGTAAGCAGGAGCAACCCGGAGGTGTCGTAATCGAGGCGCCCGACCGGCACAACACGCATGACTCCTTTAGGCACAAGATCGGCGACCGTCCGGCGTCCTTGCGGATCACGCAAGGTCGTCACGACGCCGGTTGGTTTGTTTAGCGCAAGATACACCCGGTCCGGCGAAATTTTGACTTGCTTCCCATCCATCCTTACGAGGTCGGCTTCCGAAACGCTCGACCCGAGTTTGTCGATGCGCTGACCGTTGACGCTCACGCGCCCGGAAAGGATCAACTGTTCGGCTGTACGTCGGGACGCGACGCCTGCCTGGCTCAAAAAACGTTGCAGCCGCATCACGGGGCCGGTCGAAGCTGCGCAAACACCAGCGTGTCCCAGAACCTGCCGTTCTTATAGACGTCGCGACGCAAGGTGCCCTCGTAGGTGAAGCCGCTCTTCTCCAACACCCTACGCGAAGCGATGTTCGGTTCGTATACGCCGGATTGGAGGCGTTCCAGATCGGTTTCGCGCCAGAGCCACCGCACGAAGCTCGCAACGGCGGCCGTTGCTATGCCTCGACCCCAAGCCGCTTCACCGAGCCAGTAGCCGAATTCGGCGCTGCGTCGGCGCTCGCCGTAAAATCGCGTATATCCTAATCCACCCACAACGCCGCGTTCGCATTCAATCGCAAAATGGGATTCTTCATGGTCGGTATCCATGCAAAAGCTGATCCATTCGCGCGCATGCCGGACCGTATACGGATACGGAAAACTGTCCCGTAGGTAACGCGAGACATTCGGGTTGTTGGCACGCTGCGCGACGGATTCGGCATCTTCGTGCCGATACGAGCGAACGACGCAGAGCCCGCAATCAAGGCGCATGAGCGCCGCTTTGCTTGCTTGTCACTCTGAGCTCAGCGTGACAAGAATAAGCGCCCCCGCTTGGGGGCGCTTATTCAAAGTGCTGGGAGTCAAGTCCGGACAGCCGAATTTAGTACTTTCCGTTGCCGCCGTCTTCGTAGCCGCGCGACAGCGAGAGCGCTTCTTTGGTGACCGACTGCAAGAACTCGTCGTTCGTGCGCGTCTGGGCCATCTTGTCCAGAATGATCTCGGTGATGTCGCCCGAGTTGAGCACGGAGGTTGCGCGGCGCAGCATCCAAATCTTGCGCATCTCGATCTCGTTGAGCAGCAATTCTTCGTGGCGCGTGCCCGAGCGCTTGATGTCGATCGCTGGGAAGATCCGCGACTCGGCCAGCTTGCGTGTGAGATTGAGCTCCATATTGCCCGTGCCTTTGAACTCTTCGAAGATCACGTCGTCCATCTTGGAGCCGGTTTCGATCAGCGCGGTCGCGATGATCGTCAGCGAACCGCCCTCTTCGATCTTGCGCGCAGCTCCAAAAAACCGCTTGGGCTTGTGCAGCGAGGCCGTATCTAGACCACCCGAAAGCGTTCGGCCGGAGGTTGGGATCACTTGGTTGTAAGCGCGCGCTAGCCGCGTGATCGAGTCGAGGAGAATGACCACGTCCTTGCCAAGCTCGACCAACCGTTTTGCGCGCTCCATCGTCAGCTCGGCGACCGCGGTGTGGTTCTCGGGGTGCTCGTCGAACGTGGACGCCACGACTTCGCCGTCGATCGTGCGCTGCATATCGGTTACTTCTTCGGGACGCTCGTCTACCAGCAGCGCGATGATGTGCGCGTCCGGGTGATTGATCGAAATCGAGTTCGCGATGTTTTTGAGCAGCGTCGTCTTGCCGGCTTTTGGCGGAGAGACGATCAGCGCGCGTTGACCCTTACCAATCGGGCAAATCAGGTCGATGACGCGGGTTGAGAGCTGGGTCGAGCGCACTTCGAGTTTGAAGCGGTCGTTAGGATAGATCGGCGTCCCTTTTTCGAAGACGCTGCGCCCGCGAATCGCTTCAGGGTCAAGACCGTTGACGGTTTCAACCTTGATCAATCCGTAGTACTTTTCATTGTCCTTAGGACGGCGCACTTGGCCTTCGATCAGGTCTCCGCGGCGCAACTCAAAGCGACGGACCTGCGACTGGCTGACATAGATGTCATCGGGGCCGATCAGGTACCCGTCCCGACGCAAGAAACCATATCCCTCGGGCAGCACGTCGAGCACTCCGTTGGCCATCTCGATGCCGGAGCGCGCAGCTTGAATTTCCAGGATGCGCGGGATCAGCTCGTCTTTTTTGAGCTTGAGCGGGTTGAGGATGTCGAACTCCTTGGCCAGCTCGTTGAGCTCGGTCTTAGACTTTTCGCCGAGCTGAGGCGCTGTGAGCAGCGGCGGACCAACGGCTTCGACCTGCGGGAAGTTTTCGCCGAAGTGCTGCTGAGGGTTGAAACGTTGTTGTTGATGGTGGCGCCGCGAACGACGGCGCCGGCCGGCCCCTTCGGGACGGTTCGGGTTGGGACGATTGTCGAATTGCAGCGGATTATCTCTCCGATGGAGTCGCGCGCATCATATGCGACGAAGTAATACTGGCGAGGCTGCCTGCATTCTTATTCGTGAGTGTGGCGCGAAGGGAATAATGACTGCCGCCCAGTCGTATGGACGACTGCCGTGGCGTCGAGCACACTATAACACAGCGGCTCCTCGCAAGCAAGATGCCTACTGAGTTTCGGACACGACGGTTAAGATGAAAGGCGGCGAGGGCCGGAGACAAACCGGTTACCGATTTCGTAGAATCGCAATTTGCGGTGAGCGGCTTTCGTGATGCCGACCCGCTTGCTCTTACGAACGCGCAGGTTCTTAAATCCCGCTTCCCCGAGCCACAATTCCCGACTGCGCAGCAGGTCGAGGCCATCGAACTTTGCGTCGATCCCTAGCGCGCTGCAGAGCCGGCCGGGGCCTCGGCAGAGGTCGCGTACGAGGTCGGTCCCCCGGCGTTTGATCATCAGTGGAATGCCCTCGAGTGGTTCCAGCGCCCGCACCAGCACCGCTGCGCCTTGCGCTTGCCCTTCGCTGCTCACGTTAAAGCAAAACGACGTGCCATAGATCTTGTAAACGTACGCGTGAAACGGCGCGAGGAACATGCTGGCATTGCGCGCGCTTTTTCCGCGGTACGCGTGTGACGCAGGATCGCCCAGCACATACGCTTCCGTCTCGACGATCTTCGCAGCGCATCTGCCCGCCTTCGAATCGCGGACCAGAACGGTGCCGATCAAGGCCGTGGCAAGTGCGATCGTCGCTGTCGGCAGCGCGCTTGGTCTTGGCCGCCGATAGCGCATCACGAATGTCGTCAGATCAGGCCGCTACGTGCAGCGTTACCTCCGCGCGCGCCCGCGCAGCAAGGTCCGGTGCGGATCGTTCGTCCACACTCACGACGCAATGCGCGAAGCGGTTGAGCTGGCAACGCAGGTTCACGTACGGCAACGCGAGAGTCGCGGGAACCTCGGTGCGGCCTTCGAGATCCTCGGCGAGCCGGCTCTCTGAAATCTTGAACGACGCCGTCGCGCAGCCGGAATCCGCCAATCGTTTTGCCACCGCCGTCAGCGCGGCGTAACCGATCTCGCGCCCCAGGAGCTCCGGCAGGCGCGGAACGCCAAAGGCCACGCGGACCAGCCGCTGCGCCGCTCGCGAACGCAGCCGAACGTACGCAATGCCATTGCCCGCGTCGTCCGCCGCGAAGCCGACGGTGGCCTCGATTGCCCTTGGATCTCGACTCTTGCCGCTCAAAACGTTCACGTACCCATTGTAAATCGAACATACGTTCGATGTCAAATAGTGGCGGGTTGCCGCTCGAGGAGGTCCCCATATAAAGACAGGATGCGCTCGATTTGCAAATCGATGCTGAAGCGCCTTGCGGCGTCTTTGAGCGCCAGCCGGTGACCGGTGGCCGGCGCACCCTGAAGGTCGTCGAGCGCGCTTGCTAACGCGCCGCCATCATTCGCAACGTAGATCGCCTGCGCGCCCAGCACTTCCCTCGTCTGCGGCGCATCCACGGCAATGATCGGACAGCCGGCGGCCAGCGCCTCCGCCAACACGATGCCTTGCGTTTCGGTCACGCTCGGGAAGACGAAGACGTCCGCCGAGGCATACATGTCGGGAAGCCGCGTCCGCTCGACTTCGCCCAAAAAGCGGACGCGTTCGGCCACGCCGAGCTTGCGCGCGTGCGCTTCCAGGGACCCGCGGTCTGGGCCGCCGCCGACGATCGCGATACGAGTTGCCCGATCTTTCGTTGCCGCAATGGCCGCAATCAGCAGCTCGATGTTCTTCTCTTTTGCCAGGCGTAAGACGGTCAAGGCCAAGCGTTCGTTGCCTGCGGCGCCGAGCGCGCCGCGCACTTCGGTTCGGCGGCTGCCCGCCGCAAACAGATCCAGGTCGATGCCGGTAGGCACAACCTCGATTCGGCTAACGACTCCAAGCTCGCGTAAGCGGTCCGCCATCGCGCCGGTCGGCACGACGACGGCGTCGGCTGCATTGGCATAGAGCCGCGTGATCGAAGCTGCCGCCTTTTGAGTCGTGCGCGCGTCGAAGGGCACGTAGTGCGCGTATTGTTCGAGCTGGGTGTGATACGTGTACACTAGCGGAATTTCGAAGCGACGCGCGTACCGGACGCTCATCCAGCCTGTCACGAACGGTGAGTGCGCGTGGATGATCGAGAGCCGCTTGATGATGCCGTTGAGATTCCGGCGGCTGACGAACGGCAGCGTGAGCCGGTAGGGAGTTTTCGTCGGCAAAGGCAGCGAGGGCATCCGGAATATCGCCCCCGGCCCTTCCGCATAACCCGGAACCTTCGGCGCGAAGCAATAGACCTCGTGGTGGCGCTCCCGTAACCCATCGGCGAGTGCGTCGACCGAAGCCACGACGCCGTTGACGATCGGCCGATAGCACTCGGTAAAGAATCCGACGCGCAGGGGGTTCACGGAGGGACTCCGCTTTCAAAAGCCGGCCGGCGCGCTCCTCGGAGGGGCTGGGCCGCTTGCAAAAAGGAGTGACCTCCCGACTTTTAGCATAGTGAGGCTCCGGACCGGCTGTGCTATAGTGCCCGCAGTTACCGGGTGCGCTCCGGCGCCCCGTTTTCCGGGTTATGGCACGCGGCCTTGCGAGGTCCGGCCACCCATGGTTAAGGCGTTTCCAAGACGGATCCGTCAACCACTTACTACCTCTAAGACGTGCTGCATCATAAGCTCGGCGCCCAAGACGGCGCCCCATCTTCAGCGCGGCCCGTCGTACCGGGAAAGGAGTTGGCTTGATAGGACGCGGCCAATCAAAGGCGAGCTTGCTCGCCGCGAGCGTTCTGTATCTCGGTCTGTGCATCGGGACGATCGCTCACCCCGCTGCCGCTTGGGCGGCAACGGAAAAGGCGGCCAAGGCCGCCGCAACAGCAATCTCGCATGTGGTGACCTTCACCTCGAACGGCACGACCACGCAGCACATCACAACGGCCAAGACGGTCAGCGACTTCCTTAAGGAGCGTGGATTGGTCGTCACCCAAGCCGATTACGTTTCTCCCTCGCTTGAAACGGAACTGGCCGATAACACTTCGGTGACCTACCGCACGGCAGTTCCGGTCAGAATCATCACCTCGCGAGGCGCACAGGCGGTGACCTCCTCAGCGCTCGATGTCGGTACGCTGCTGGAGGACGAAAACATCGACATCGGGTCCCACGATCAGGTGTCGGCTCCGTATTCCGACCCGCTGATCGCCAACGAAACGATCCGCATCGTGCGCATTGCGGAGTGGACGAAGTCCAGCCACCAATCGATCGCTCCACGAACGATTACGCGGCTCGACTTTTCGCTTGCGCCGGGAACGACGCACGTGATCGCGCGCGGTAATCGCGGCGAGCGCGAAACGATCGTCACCTTCACACAGCGCGATGGGGTGACCGAACATCGGGTGATCGCGACCCGCATCGTTCGCAAACCACACGTGCGGATCATCGCGCGCGGCATCGGTGAGTATGCGGCTTTTGCTCAAATGGCCCGCTTCGGCTTGCAGAAGACCTCGTACATCGCCGCCAGCGCACGCTCGATGATCGCTACCGCGTACACCGCAGAATGCGGTGGTTGCAGCGGCTACACCGCCATCGGAGAGCGTGCGGGTCACGGCATCGTGGCCGTCGATCCGCGGGTCATTCCGCTCGGGACGCGGCTGTTTATTCCGGGCTACGGGCTCGCAATCGCCGGAGACACGGGCGGTGCGATCGTCGGCAACCGTATCGACCTGGGCTTCAATTCGCTCGCCGATGCAATGCAGTTCGGGCGACGCGAAGTAACCGTGTACCGATTGCGCTGAAGCCCGAGCATCCCCGCGCCCTGTTGCAAGCGCTGGGGCTGCGCCCGAAAAAGCACCTAGGGCAACATTTCCTGGTGGACGGCGCAGCCGCGATGCGCATCGCCCACGTCGCCATCGAAGGCTCGTCCAACGACGGGCCTTTCCCTATTCTCGAGATCGGCGCGGGCACCGGGGCGCTCACCCAGGCGCTGGTCGACCTGGGCGTTGACGTGACCGCACTCGAGATCGACCCAAACTTGGTCGCATATTTGCAAGCCACGCCGAGCCTCGGCAGAGCGCGAATCATGCACGCGGATGCGCTTGCGTTCGACTACGGATCGTTTGCTGCCGGCCTGCCATGGCGCCTTACCGGCAACCTCCCGTACAACATCGCTACGCCGCTGCTGCTACGCCTCATCGAGTTGCCGCGCGGGCCGCAGGCGATGATTGTGATGCTCCAAAGCGATGTTGCGCAGCGGCTCGCCGCCAAACCCGCGACCCCGGCCTACGGAAGCTTGACGCTCGCCGTACAGTACGCGATGCATGTCGAGCGTTTGTTCTGTGTGGGTCCTCAGGCGTTCTATCCGCGCCCAAAAGTTGATTCGACGGTCGTCCGGCTCTCGCGACACGCACAGCCGCCCGTGAGCGCGCGCGACCCGCGGTTTCTTCTGCAGGTCACGCGAGCAGCATTCGCGTACCGGCGCAAAACACTCGCCAACAGCCTACAGCTTGCGCTGAACATCGAGCGCGCTCGCACGGCAGCGGCCCTAAAATCCATCGGCTTATATCCGGAGATTCGTGGAGAAGAACTCGAGCTTGCGCAGTTTGCCGCCCTCGTCGATCGACTCCAGCGGTAGCGAGCGCCTCGGGGCGTGGACGATCCTGGCCGCACTTGGAATCATTCCGGTAGCGATCGCCGGAGTCTCTTTTGGTTACTTGCTGATCTGGGCCATGTACGGCCGAATCGACCCGCACCACATCGGCGTTCCCGCGCTCTTAACCACTCAACTCTTCGGCTACCTGTTCCTCGCGCCGTACGTGCTGGCGGTCACCACGGCGCTCTTGCGGCGCTCGCTTGCGGACCTCGGATTTCGCACGCCATCCGTTGGCCAAATCGCCACGGCGCTTTTGGGCGCCGGGGCGATGATCATCGTCGTGACCTCGCTCGCGCAAGTCGTGCAGTATGCTGCTCACGTCCATCACGAACAGCAAGCCGTCGAAATCTTCCGCACGATCCACGATCGGGGCATCGCCCTCTATTTCGCCCTGGTCGTGGCGATCGCCGCGCCCCTGGTCGAGGAGCTCGCCTTTCGCATCTTTATTTTCAACGCGGTTCGCCGCGTCGCAAACTTCTGGATCGCCGCGCCCGTCAGCGGAGCGCTCTTTGCGCTTGCGCACGCGGATCCGTTTCTTTTCATACCGCTTACCGCCGGCGGCATGATCCTGTGTTACGTTTACGTTCGGACCGGCAACGCATGGATGTCGATGATCACCCACGCGTGTTTTAACGGATTCACCTTGGTCGTGCTTTTCGCCGTGCCGAAGGGTGCGTTCTAACGTGCTGCACGTCGCCGTTGACGCCTTTAACCTCTCGATCGACCGTCGAGGAATGGGGCGTTATGCTCGCGCCGTCCTGGAAACGCTTTCGACGTCGGATGATCTCGCGGTGAGTCTGATCGTTCGCCGCCGGGCAGACTTTGAAAATGTCACGGCTGCGGAGAACCACAACCTGGCGTGCGCGACACTCGGGCAGGCGCGCCGCACAGGGTTCGATGTAACGTGGTATCCCTGGAACGGCATGCGTTTTGCACTGGATGGACCGAGCGTCGCAACGATCCACGACGCTTTCGCCTTTGGTTACCCGCATCCCAATCCCGTCGCTCGCTGGCGCGAGCAAGCGCCGATTCGGCGCGCCGTGCAGCGCGCGTCTGTGCTGACGACCGTGTCGCAGTTCTCCGCCGGCAGGATTGCGGAGCAGTTCGGATTTGAGAGTGGTGCTCTTACGATCGCCTCGCCGGTTCCGGAGCCGTTTTGGCGTCCGGTACCCTCAAGACCATCGCCGACCTACATGCTCTTCATCGCCGGCCCCGAAGCGCGCAAAAACGCTGCCGTCCTTTTCTGCGCTTTTGCAGCGGCATTCCCCGACGGTCGCGTGCAGCTTCGAATCGCGGGCAGGCTCAGCCCATCCGACGAGCGCGAGTTGCGCCGGCTCGGCATTTTTCACGCGCGCCTCTTCCCCGACGATTCACAGTTGCGCGACCTCTACGCGGGCGCGATCGCCGTGCTCGTGCCTTCCCGCGAGGAGGGTTACGGGCTCCCGGCAGTCGAGGCGATGGCTTGCGGAGCGCCGGTAATCGCGGCCGATTCGGGGGGTTTGCCCGAGGCCTGTGACGGCGCGGCGCTGCTGATCGATCCGGATTCGGTCGTGGCCTGGGAAGCTGCGCTCCGTCTGCTTGCAGACGACGCCGAACTGCGCAAACGGCTCGCCCAACGGTCGCTGGCGCGCGCCGCACGCATCGATCGAGCGGCTCCCGGCAGAGTCATCGCCGAATGCTTGCGACGAGCTGCCGCAGTTGCGCGATAAAGCGGTCAGGAGAAAACGTTTGCGCGTGGGCGCGTAGGCGCGCCGGGTCGTAACGACGACGATCGAAGCGCTCGATGGCGGCTTGCAGCGCCGGGCTGTGCGGCTCGTCAAAATACTCGCCAGTTTCATTTTCGAGGATCGTTTCGAGCGCGCCGCCCGCGCGCAGTGCGATTGTCGGCGTTCCCGTCGCCGCAGCCTCAAGCGCAACTAAGCCGAAATCTTCTTCACCCGGGACGATCGCCGCGCGCGCGTTCCCAAGCAAAGAATTCAGCCGCGCATCATCGATGAAGCCGAGCATCGTCGTCGTAGAAGCGCGCGCACGACGCCGCAGCGCCGCTTCCGCCGGCCCGCCGCCGGCAACCAGTAGCGGCACGCGTGCCGCCGCGCACGCATCGATCGCCCGCTCGATATGCTTGTACGGCAAAAGCCGCGATGCGATGAAAAAGTAGTCGCCCTCTCCTGCGCCGGGCGTGAAGCGGTCCAGTTCCACCGGACAGTGCAAGACGAAGGCATCGCGTTCGTAGTACCTGCGCACGCGCTCGGCTACATTGCGCGAATTGGCGATCAAAGCCGTCGGCCGTCTGGCCGCTTGCCGATCCCAGCGCGCAAGTCGCATCGCCAAAGGCCGCGCGAGCTCCTTGATACCGAAGCCGCCGAGATACTGATCGTACGCGAAGACAAAGCGGCTCACGGTATTGATGTAACAGACATGGATCGCACCGGGCGGCACGCGA
>Ga0185299_10000638_pt1 | contig 87066 bp, 78 predicted proteins | sample PaiPotPPA55metaG_FD_128002 | JGI IMG/M metagenome (GOLD analysis project Ga0185299, IMG submission 128002) | Iron sulfur acid spring bacterial and archeal communities from Banff, Canada, to study Microbial Dark Matter (Phase II) - Paint Pots PPA... ...
ATAAAACCATCGTGGTCACCCGCTGCGGGCGTATTTGTCTAGGCCGGAAGAAAATCAATTTTAGTCAGGTCTTTGCCGGGCAAGCCGTGGGCATTAAAGAAGTGCACGACGACATTTGGCTGGTGAGCTTTATGGATTATGATTTGGGCTACTTCGATCTGGAAACTCGGGTGCTCGAACCGCTGGAAAATCCATTCGGCCCAAAAGTGTTACCTATGTCTTAGGTACGTTGTGTCACCCATGTCTCCGGGTCGGACCCTCAAAATATGGCGCGCCCGGGGAGGCTCGAACTCCCGACCCTCTGCTTAGAAGGCAGACGCTCTATCCAGCTGAGCTACGGGCGCATTGGCTATGTTGATTCTAAATCATTTATCGCAAGGAAGAGTACGATTTTGGCGCGTTTACCGTCTGCCGAGAGGGCAGACGCTCTATTCAAGTGAACTATGCGCCCGTCCTTGGCTACACATTGATTCTACTAAAGTTGCAAAACCGATTCGGCAGCCGATTCTTCCGAAACCTTGGAGCAACTTGGAGCAATTGGAACGGGCGGAACAGAGAATCAGAGACTCAGCTTCCGCCTACGTCACCAACATCGTCTCAGGCGCTTGTCCTATCCAGATGTCTTGCTGAACGCGCTTGCTTCTCATCATTGACTACAATCTGCCAAATGAAACATCATTTTCCGCTTGACTCAAACTTCGCAAAATGCGAAGATTTTCTTGATGCGAATCGTCAGCCGGAGGGCGATTAGAGAAGCGACCGCCAAGCACGGCGAATGGGGCGCATCTCTAAACGCGTGGTACAAGATCGCGAAGAACGCGGATTGGAAAAACTTTGCTGAGGTTCGGAACAGTTGGAGAAATTCAGATGTTGTCGGGCGATTCGTTGTTTTCGATATAAGCCATAATAGATGTAGGCTGATTGCTACTATCAAATACAGATGGAGAATGGTTTACATCCGACGCATTCTGAGTCACGCGGAATACGACGAGAAGGAGTGGCAGAAATGATAGTCGCAGTACCCGAAAAATACGCACTCGAAGCTGCCTCGCCAACACCGATCACATCCGAGCGTCAACATGAACAGTACCTTAGCGTCTTGGACAAGTTGGCAAGCAAAGAAAAGCCAACAACTGAAGAAGAGAAGTATGCCGAAGTCTTGATGACCCTAATCGAAGCATACGAAGAAGAGCACCACTCCATTCCTGATGCTTCTCCGGTCGAAGTCCTCCGCACGTTGATGGATGCGAATAATCTGCGTCAGAAAGATCTGGTTCCAATCTTTGGCTCTGAAAGCATCGTATCCGAAGTTTTGCATAAGAAACGTGATCTCAACAAAACCCACATCAAGAAATTAAGCAAACGATTTAATGTTTCTCCAGCCCTGTTTTTCTAACTCTCTGCTTCGATTCGGCGCGCTCTTTGGTGAGGTTCCAGTCAAGGGCCTCGCCTTTTGTTTTTCAGTGCCGCAGCTTCGCGCCTTGATTTGCGACTAAAGTCGATCTCGAAAACAAATCGCGCCAGAATGCCCGGAACCCAGAAAGCGGGAACAGAGAGATCGAAACGCTAGTCGAATTGAAGTACGAAAATTAACTGAAATACTACCCACATTGATACGGACCAACCGATCATCAAGACCCGGACCTTTCCCTTTCCGAAAAGACTCGGGACCGTAGCAGCGACGAACGACCAAACTAAAAATGGTCCGAGACTTTGCCAAAGGCCGGGTCCCGCTCCCATGCCGTGCGGACTACCGCCATGCTTGAGCCAAGAAGCGTTCCACGCCATATTTGATACCGTTGAAACAGATGCCGCTAACAGCGCCACGTACACGAGGTAACGTCTCCAGATTGAAAGGGGCGCAGCGACCTTAGCTCGATTGAAGGCTAACCAAGCAGAGAATAAGAGCGACCATGGCATTAGGAACAAAACCGCTGAAACGATGTAGAGTGCACGAAAGCCGGGGGAAAACATCTGTCAGAAAATCTTCCTGTTCGCAATATTTGGACCAACTTTGGAGCAGCACAAGGGCAGCCCGTAACTCATAAGCGCAACCGAAGCAACGACTTAGATTGAAGTAGCGACTCCTTAGAAGGCAGACGCTCTATTCAGCTGAGCTACGGGCGCTTGTGGCGATTCTAAACGATTTCCGGTTTCCGCGACCACCCATCGCTCATTTTACGGTCATTCGTGATGAATGGCGTTACCTAAGCATGGGTTACACAGGTTACATGTCTACCCAAGAAGGCAGAGAACGGGTCGAATTGCTGCAGGGCACACTGGATCTGCTGATCCTTCGCACGCTGATCTTTGGATCGCAGCACGGACAAGGGATCGCACGAGCCATCCAGGAAACGTCGGGGAAAGAGCTGCTCGATTGACCCGCTAACTTTCGTGACTATCCCAGCGCTGCTCGGCATTGTGACTATGGCCGCCTGCTTCATTCCCGTAAGGCGTGCGACGCGCGTTTCCCCTGCGGAAACGCTGCGTTACTGACTTAAACGCAACGACAAGCTAGTGTGCTGCTCGCTTTCATGGCGGGGAAGCTGCATCCACCCGCGCGACAAATTCGTCGACGCTGGGGTGTTGCCGGTTTTCAATAAATGCACCGCGTGTTCCATTCGCAGACTCTGGAAGTACGTCGGAATCGACTGCAAGTACTTCCGAACCATCACCAAATCCCCGTACTTTATGTTGCTGGTGCTGGATCCTGAGGCGAAAAAAATCCCGTGACTCACGCGGCTTCGATGTGAAGTCCTGCTTTCGTATAGTTACTCTTTATTTCGCTCTGTTATTTTGGAATGTACAATGATGCCGCGCTAGCCGAGCCTTGCCTTACTTTTTTAAATAGACCGGGAGCGAAGATGAGCACGAAATACTTGACGATTTGCCTGTGTCTGGTGATCGTTGGAATTGCTTCCGTGAGCATTGGCCAAGACATCGTGTACAAAGAAGATCCGGATGCGGCCAAGCGTATGATGCTTTTGTTGAAGGATTTCGAGCCTTATCCGATGGTGCATTTGCCGGTGCACGAGGTTCCGCACGCGAAGTTTTCGATGGTCGACATCCATAATCACGTGAATGACCCGCAAGGGATAAATGGAGAAAGTGCCCCGCAGTTCAGGGGTATTTCCACGGCGAGGGACGGAGGATGAATTCGCATCGGTTTCAATGCAAACAACTTGCGAAAGGCCGGCAGATCTTTTTGTGTGTCAGCTTGCTGACGAGCGGGGTACTGCTGTTGCACATATCCAGTTGTAACCGCGAAAGCGCGAACCAAGCCAAGGAGCGAACCGCGGCGCAGAGTTCCGCAGTGGATGTCCACACGGAGGCTGACGGCATTCACCTGCAAACTTCCGCGGCGGAGTTCGTGTTGACGCCTACAGGTTATCTGAAAAGCAGCTTAAAACAGGGTGGACGTGAGGTTTCGCTCGACGATCCGGGCAGTGAAACGGGAGCGCGTTTAACTGCAGGCCATCAAAACATCGACGATATGGTTTTCGATTTGAACACCGCGCGTATCTCGGAGGCGCAAGGAAAGCTCGGGCGGCTTGGCAAACACGTGGAGGTTAGTGGAGCCGGCAAATCCAATCCAAATCTAAAAGAAACACTTGCGCTGGAGATTTATGACGATTTCCCCGCGCTGGCCTTGCTTTCCGCGTCGCTACGAAACGACGGAGAGAAAGAAATCTCACTGGAAAATGTGTCGTTGCAAGAACATCGTCTGAATGCGTCTCTGGCCGATAGCGCAGCGGCGCCACATGAAATGTGGTCGTTTTTTGGTTCAAGCTTGAAGTGGGGCAAAGACGACGTGTTGCCTATTCCAGCAAAATTCGACCAGCAAAATCCATTTGGCGCGCCGGTGGATACGAAGGATGATTCGAGTCGGGTTGGCGGTGGCATTCCGGTGGTGGCATTTTGGACGCGAACTATGGGGGAAGCCATTGGTCATATTGAAACACTTCCGCTGGTCATATCGATTCCTGTCAGGACGACAAAAGATGGGCGCGTTGCTGCGGCAGTAGATTTTCCAGCGAATACGGTGTTGAAGGCAGGTGAGATTTACTCGACTCCGCGCACGTTTGTGGCGGTTTACAAAGGGGATTACTACGAGCCACTAAGCATGTGGTCGAACGCGGTCGAACGGGAAGGCCTGGCGCGCCCGACAAACAACGACGAGAACTACGCGGTGAGCTGGTGTGGCTGGGGCTATGAGTCCGACGTAACGCCCGCGCAAATGATTGCGACGATACCGAAGTTGAAAGAGCTTGGTATTCACTGGGCGACACTCGACGATCGCTGGTTCAATAATTACGGCGACTGGCAGCCGCGCATGGATAATTTCCCAGGCAATTCCCTTCAAAAAATGGTGAGCGATTTCCATGCGCAAAATATAAAGGTGCAGCTGTGGTGGCTGCCCTTAGCGGTGGAAGAGGGGAAGTTTGGCTACGGTGGACACAAATATGTAGTTTCTGATGTCGTGAGACAACATCCTGACTGGCTAATTTTAGACCAGAGCGGCAAGCCCGCAAGCGTGACCCGTAATCTTGCAACGTTGTGTCCCGCGGTGCCGGAAGTGCAGGCTTATTACAAGCAGTTAACGGAAAGATTCATTCATGATTGGAACTTCGACGGACACAAGCTGGACAATATTTACGCTACGCCGCCCTGTTACAACCCTGCACATCATCATAAATCGCCACTGGATTCCGTTTATGCCATGGGCGAAGTGTACAAGATAATTTTTGAAACTACGCGGGCGTTGAAGGCCGACAGCGTGACGCAAAGTTGTCCTTGTGGAACGCCGCCGAGCCTGGCGTGGTTCCGGTACATGGACCAGGCGGTCACTGCTGACCCTGTTGGGTCCGTGCAGGTGCGCCGCCGCATGAAAATGTACAAAGCGTTAGTAGGCCCACACGCCGCAGTTTATGGCGATCACGTGGAACTCACGCAGATTTCGGGCACGGGAGACAACGAGCAAGACGTTGGAAGTGACTTCGCTTCCACGTTGGGTACTGGCGGTGTGCTGGGAACAAAATTTACCTGGCCAGACTATGGGCCCAAGTTAAAAAATGTGTACCTAAATTCGGAGAAAGAGCCACACTGGAAAAAATGGATCGATTTGTATAACCAGAAAATGCTGTCGAAGGGGAATTTCCTGGACTTATATGTTTATGGCTATGACGCGCCGGAAGGCTACGCCATTGAAAAAGATGGAAACATGTTTTATGCCTTCTACGCCGACGGTAAAGATGGCAAGCCCGTCGAAGTGGGCAGGGCGCCCAAGACGGACCAGGCCGCGAAGAGGGCAAATAACGCGGGCGAGTGGAGGGGGCAGTTGGAGTTACGCGGTCTGCAATCGCGGCAATATAAAGTCGTGGACTATGTAAACGGCAAAGATTACGGCACCGTGACCGGTCCCAACGCCAGACTGAATGCGGAATTTAACGGCAGCCTTTTGCTGCAAGCTACGCCGCTCGGAAATGGGCTGGTTGCGAAATAATCTCAGCCGACACGCAAGAAGCTCATGGCGTGATTGCTCAGTTCGCGCCGGTGTTTCGCGAGCAGCGCACTACTGCCAGTTGAGATTCAAGAATTGCTCTCGATGAGATTTATCGCGGAATGCGTCCGTTCCGCCGGTGCGCGTGACGGAAAGAGCTCCAGCGACGTTTCCAAATTTGAGGCAATCTTCGGTCTTTGCTCCCCGAATATATTGGTGAATAAATCCGGCGTCAAAACTGTCACCTGCGCCGACAGCGTCGACGAAGATACTGGATAAGGGCGGAGCAGAAAAGATATCGCTCCCACTTTGCGCTAAAGCGCCCTGGGAACCGCGCTTAATTACTACGAGCGGCACCACAGCAGATAGGAACTTGGCTGCGGCTTCCACATTTTGTTTACGCGAGATTTTGCACGCTTCGCGCTCGTTAGGAAGCAAAACGTCCACGTACTTGAGCAGCGGGAAAAGGTCTTCAGACCATTCCTCATCAGGATCGTCATTGGTATCTAACGAAGTGGTGAGGCCGCGCTCCTTAACATGCCGAAAAAGATCGGCCATTTTTGGCCGTAACGCGCGCTGTAAGAAATAGGAAGACAAGTGAAAATGATTAGCCCGGCAGACATAATCTAAATCCAGATCTGCATAACGCATGACCGACATGGTTCCGGGATAAGTGAGAATATAGCGTTGCGCGCCCTTAGCGAGAATGACGGTCAGACCGGTTTGCTGGTGCGCATGCCGCCGCACGCCCGAAAGATCGACACCGCTTTCGCCAAGCCGCCGAAGGCAGATTTCGCCGAACGCGTCCTCTCCAATTGCGGAACTGAAGCAGACGCTATTCCCAAGCAAAGCGAGATTGTGAGCGAAGATCGCCGACGAGCTGCCCAAGGTCACTTTTAAGTCTTGAGCGAGGTGTTCGCGGTCAAGTTGAAGATCCTCCGGTAGACCGCACAGAATAATATCGAGGTTCAGTTCGCCAACGACGGCAACATCGAATTTGGAGTTAGTATGCTGCACGTCTAGTCAAAGTGCTTGCAAGCGGCCAGATTTGTTGAATGCGAACGACGCTCAGGAGGACTTTTCTCGATGCGTACTTCGCTTGCTCTGCTTCGAGTGCTTTGCATGAGTCTCCGTATCGTAACGGTTTCAGCCATTCAATATTTGCTAAGTCAACTTTTCGATGCGCACCAGCGGTTCCAAAGCTGCAATGTCCGCTTCGCGCAGACGACCAGGCGAATCCGCCAGGCAATTGGCGGCGCCGCAGGCCGCCGCCAATCGTAATGTCTTCTCTACACTAAGTCCGGCCGACATCGCGTAAGCAAAAGCCGCTACTGTGGCATCGCCACAACCGACACTGGACGTCACCTTGACGTTAGAGGATTTCGCGTGGTACGTGTCTTGACCAGCCCCAGCCTGCCAAATCAATCCATCTTCTCCAAGGCTTACGATTGCGCTGCGGGCGCCCAGTCCAACAAGCCGGTTGACAGCATTTTTCCACGATGGTGGATCGCCGATTGTTTTACCGACGAGCCGTTCGGCTTCTTCTCGATTGGGCTTTATAAAATCCGGGGCGGCACCGAGAGCGAGGCGCAGCGGTTCTCCGCTGGTATCCACAAATATTTTGTGTCCGTGCCGGTGTACCAGTGCGGTTAGTTTCGCGTAAAAACCTGGATCGGCGCCAGTTGGGAGACTACCCGACGCGATCACTATTCCAGACCTGTCTTGCTGAGAAAAAAGTTTGTTACATGTGTCAAAAAGACTTTTCCATTCCTTTTCCCCGATTGGCAGACCAGGTTCCAACAATTCGGTTACACGGCCCTGGTCGTCGATAATTTCCAAATTGATCCGCGTATCCACGTTTGTCGTTACGGGTTGCAGTCGAATACTAAGCGCCAGCAATCCGTCGAGCAGTTGCGTGCCAGTGAGGCCACCCGCGAAACCGATCCACAACGGATGCGCTCCCAAGGTTCGCAATACCATCGCAACATGCGCAGCTTTTCCGCCCGGCGCTGCGCGCACCTCGCTGACTCGATTTACACAGCCGGGAATCAAGGATGAAACGCGCACGCGTTTGTCGATGGACGGATTGACACTCACGCACCAAAATGGGGTTGCCAGGCGTTTCAACATAGTCACGGAGGTGATGCCTTCGTATCGCGCATCTCGTAAAAGCTAAACCAGGGTTTCGCTGATCCGAGAAGCGCGTTCACGCGTTGAATATTTTTTACGCCCTCGTTTGCCAACCAATCTTCAAGTGCGGAAAGGCCGCCAGCAGCAAAGATCGGGACACCCTCCTTCCACGTCGCGCGACCGCACAGTACACCTGAAAAATTTGTCCGAGCCTCGGCGGCCAGCGCGAGAGTTTCGCTGAACATTTCGTTGCTGACGCCTTCCGACAGATAGATAAATGGTTTTCGAGCCGCTGCCGCTGCACGGCGAAAGTATTCCTTGGCCTCTTCGCCGGTGTAAACCGCGTTTGCGTTTTGAGCACCTCTACTACCTACGAAAGCCATGTTTACGGGGACACCGACCTTGAGCACATCGACGCGATATTGCGGCTTGGAAAATTCCTCAATTCCGTGAGTTACAACTTCAGGCTTAATAGCGGCAAATTCGCGGCCTTTCTCATTCATTTCATCGTGATAGGCGACCAACTCGAGAAAGTATGGCACGTCTTCCGCCGCGCACTCTTCGCCGACACGCTGCACCCAATCTTTCTTCAGATCGTTGATACCCGATGCGCTGAATGGCGAATAATACAGCAACGTTTTTATTCCATCGGCGCCGGCAGCAGCCAGTTTTTTTGCCGACCAGCCATCCAAAAGCCGTGGAAGCCTGCCTGGTACAGATTTGTCGTAGCCCGTTTGTTCATACGCGAGAAGGAGACCGACGTTTTTTGCACGCTGGCTGGCGGCTGAAAGACCAATTTCTGGATCGAGCAGAATGGCGCTAGCGTGAGGCGTTAAAATGCGGCTGACCGCCTCCTTATATTGTTCCAGCTGTGCACGCGGAATCTGGTCGCCGGCGATACCGGTTGCCGCGGTAAAAAGTTTTCGCAATGCGCTGCGCTGGTCAATCGCCAGGGCGGCGATGACACCGCGGCGATCGGCGATCGCTTCCAGCCCTTTTTGTTTTCCTTTCGAGATGTTCACATTTTCCCTTAGTTACTATCGTGAAGCTCTGGAATCGATTTACAGTCCGGCGAGCTTCGGATGCAGCATCCATCATGGATTGTCAGGTAAAATCGATTCGAGTGATTATTGTAATGGCATCTTCTGGGTATGCTAGCAATACTGTTCAGCGGATGGGTTAAAAGTGATGGATGAAGGTCGAGTCTCCAGGAGACGTGCACTTAAATACTTGGGGCTGTTAACCGCCAGCGCTGCCGGTCGAGAATTCTTGGCGTCCTGGCTGCCCATGCAGTTGGTGCGGAGCGATGAACGCTGCGCACCCGTAACCATTTCCGGTATGCATCATGAAATTCAAGAACCAGAACCGGTTGCAACGTACTCTCCACAATTTTTTAATGCTGACGAATTTCGCAGCATTGAGATTCTGGCCGCGATGATCATTCCCACCGACGATACGCCGGGCGCAAAAGAAGCGCAGGTCGCCAACTACATTGATTTCGTCGTTTTTTCGGCGGCCGAGTTTGAGCCTCTGTTACAGAAAAAATGGATTGACGGGCTGGCTTTTCTGGAACGCGAAAGTCAAAAGCGATTCGGTAAATCATTTAGCGAAGTCGATGAAGCGGGCCGCGTCAAGCTGCTCACAGATATGAGCGCGCCAGAGCGAGATTCAAAAGCGCAGCATGAAGGTTTTACATTCTTCTCGGTAGTAAAGGATATGACGGTGGAGGGTTTTTACACCTCCAAAATCGGATTGATCGATGTACTGGATTATCAAGGAATGAATTACATGCCGGACTTTCCGGGTTGTACGCATCCGGAACATCACTAACGGGCCGGAAGGACAAGAATTTAGTTTGGCGACACAAACTATTTACGACGTGATTGTGGTTGGCTCTGGAGCTTCGGGCGGAGTGGCCGCGTACACTCTTGCCACCAAGGGTTTGAAAGTGCTGTGCCTCGAAGCCGGCCGGATGATTGAACCGCACAAGGATTTTCATAATCACAAACCACCGTACCGCTGGCCGTACCGCGGCCACGGAAAACCGGGGCAATACGGGAAGCTGCCGCAGGGCCTGGAATGGAAGATCAATGAGTGGACGGATCTACTCTATACGATTCCACACGATGAGCCTTACGCTCTGGCTCCCGGCGCCAAGTTCACCTGGACGCGATTGCGCGCCGTCGGCGGCCGGACGCTGGTGTGGGGAAGAGAGTCCGGACGATTCGGCCCGCTGGATTTCAAACCCAAAAGCATGCAGGACGGGTTTGGCGAAGATTGGCCGATCACGTACGAAGATCTGGAGCCCTATTACGACAAGACAGAAGCGCTGATCGGAATGTCGGGCGGTGGAGAGGCGGTTTACAATTCGCCCGCCAGCAAAAATGCGCTGCCAGCCTTCAACGCGCGCTGCGGTGAATTGCTGATAAAAAAAGGCGCGGCAAAATTGGGTATGAAAACTGTGTCGATGCCGCTGGCGGTGTTAAGCAAGCCTTACGATAACCGGCAGGCGTGCCATTATTGCGGCGCTTGCAATTTTGGATGCGATACCGCTTCTCGTTTCAGTACGCTTGAAGTGTTATTCCCGAAAATGCAGAAGATGCGAAATTTCACGTTGCGCAGCAACGCAGTCGTGAGCAGAGTTTTGATGGATCGCAATAGCGGGAAAGCGCGCGGCGTTTCGTTTATCGACACCACCAACAATCAGGAATATGAGGTTTTTTGCAAGGCTGTGGTTCTGGGCGCCTCGATGGTGGAATCTCTGCGCATTTTGTTTAATTCGCGCGACCGTGAATTTCCGCAAGGGTTAGCCAACTCGAGCGGAACGCTTGGCCGCTACTTGATGGAGCACGTGGCGTTCAATCAGCTCACAGGTTTTTTTCCAGAATTGGCGGGAAGGCCGTCCACGAATGACGATGGACCTGGCGCGAACAGTCTCTATATTCCACGTTTCAATTACACAAAGAAGAACAATAAATTTTTGCGCGGATACCGTTTTACGGTGGAGACAGGATGCAGTATGGGGCCGGGCCCTGGCGCGGAACTTCCCGGCTTTGGTTCAGCGTATAAGAAACGAATCAAGGAACTGTATCCGGCGGCGGTGAGTATCGGCGGATATGGAGAAGGCCTGCCATTCGAATGGAATTTTGTGGAGATTGATCCCGATGGCTTGACGGATCGATTTGGGATCCCCCAAGTGCGTTTTCATACCAATGCGGAATACGACAACGCGTTTGCGCTACGCGACGAAATGTACGGGCAGATGGAAGAAATTCTGCGAGCTTCCGGTGCGGAGCTGCTGCCTTATGAAAAACGGAACCCCTATCCGATGGGTAGTGTGACGCATGAAGCCGGCGGCGCGCGCATGGGAGACGACCCCCAAAAGTCAGTGCTGGATGGATGGAACCGCTGCCACGATATAAAAAATCTTCTGGTGGTGGACGCTGCGGCGTTCGTTTCGCATCCGGAGAAGTCGATTACGTTGACCATCATGGCGCTAGCCGTACGAGCCAGTGAACATCTGGCGGAAGAGCTACGGTTTAGCGCTTAACTTTTGTTGGCTTAGCCGCTGTTGGCTTGACTTCTGCTGCGTTCATCCTCACACGGTTCTTAGTTTGTTTATGTGGGCGCGTCGCAAATCTAGGCCGCTTCCGAGGCCTTGTCGGTGATGGCCTCGGCCTTGGCGTCCCAGAATTGTTTTTTGCCCGTCCAGTACGCTTCCGTTGCCATCATGCACGCGACCGATTGCGCGAAACCGTCGTGCACCGTGGCGATTGGCTGTTGCCGGCGGCGCACACACTCGATCCAATTGGCCATGTGCTCGACGGACATGTCATCGATGCCCATGGGTGGCAAGTCCTTCTGGCCTGGGACCAGCACATATTTTTCTGCGCGTTGCTTTTCAATATCAGGATCATCTTCGTGATTGCCTTTTTCCTCGACGAGTTGATATCGCGGGCTGCCTTCGCCGCCGAGATTCAGCAAGGTGGCTTTTTTGCCCATGTAACGGGTTGAACTTGGCGAGTCGTTTCCAAAGCTGGTGGTGTAGCTCACCAGAAAACCTTTTGGATATTCGAACAGCGCCTGGAAGGTGTCGGGGTTTTGGCGTCCGTCGCGCCACGCGAAAATTCCGCCATGCGCTACGGCCGAACGCGGGAAATGGTCTTGCATGAAGTAGTGCACCAGATCGATGCCGTGACTCATCCATTGATCCGCGATGCCGCTGGAAAATTCGCGGTAAAGTCGAAATTCAAAGTACAAGCGCGGATCGAACGGCCGGTACGGTTTGGTCATGAGCCAGCTATTCCAGTCGGTATCAGATTCGCGAATCTGCATCACTTCTTTGCGCCCACGCCATCGGGGTCCGTGATAATTCCACTCAATTTCGATCTTGCTGACATCGCCAAGAGCGCCGCTCTGTATCGTTTCGCGAGCGAGTTTGGGATACGGTTCGCTACGATGTTGAGTTCCCACCTGCACGATCAGCTTGCGCTGTAGCACCGCGTCACGAGCCGCTTTAATTTCGGACAAAACATTGCCCATGGGTTTTTCTAAATAAACATCCTTGCCGGCTTCGGCTGCTAATTTAAGAAGGGGTGAGTGAGAATGTTCCGGTGTGGAAATGATCACCGCGTCGACATCACGTGAGCTGAGCAGTTCCAGCGGCTCTTTGAAAGATCGGGGCGCCTTGCCGTAGAACTTTTCGTTTGTTGCCAGAGCCTTGTCGCGATTGACAGACCACAGATCGCAGACCGCTGTCATTTCAATGTTGTGGCTTTGTTTCAATCGCGAAGCGATGTCATCGAGTTCAGTGCCACGACTCCCAATGCCGATGTGTCCTATAGAAATGCGATCATTCGCGCCGGCGATCCGGCCGTAGGACAAGGCGTTCGTGCCCAGCGCCGCGCCGGCGCCAATCACTTTGACAGTATTGTTCAAAAATGTTCTGCGATTCATTTCACTGGCTGTATCGGTCATTAGAGTCACCCCGTAGCAAATGCGCGCCGCCTGGCAAATTTCCGTTTATCGGAGCACTTGACGGCGCTCACGCGCAAGCCCAAAAGTTTATGCGAAGCGCTCGCTTTTTGTCCAAATACTAAAACGTCGCTGGGCTGTGATGTTATGGTATTGCTCTTACGTTTTTGGTTTTGCAAATGACTACGCACATTGGACTGATAGGCGGGGGAAATATCAGCGAAACGCACGCGCGTGCTGCACGCGCGATTCCGGATGTTGAAATCACAGCCATCTTCGGCACCAACGCGGAGAAGGTTGGCCGCTTGTGCCGTGAATATGGCGGAAAAGCGTACTCCAACTTTGATGAGTTTCTTGCTCATCGCCCGATGGAGCTAGTTGCCATAGGCAGCCCGTCCGGGCTGCACGCCGCGCAGGGAATAGCGGCGGCGCAGCATGGCTTGTACGTGCTCACGGAAAAGCCTATCGACATAACGGTTGAGCGGGCTGACGCGCTTATCGCTGAAACACGTAAAGCGCGGGTGCAGCTGGGAGTTTTCTTCCAGGATCGTTGCAAGCCGGATATTTTGTCAGTGAAAAATGCGGTGGATGCAGGCGTGTTGGGCAATCCAATTCTGGTGGACGCGCGAGTGAAGTGGTACCGCCCGCCAGACTATTACTCCAATTCGCGATGGCGCGGGACTCGGGGTCTTGACGGTGGCGGCGCATTGATCAATCAAGCGGTCCACACTCTTGATCTCATGTTGTGGATATTCGGCGAAGTGAAAGCTGTTCAAGCTACGTGCAAAACCGCGCTGCATGCCATCGAAGCGGAGGACACGCTGATTGCGCTGTTGGAATTTGCCAACGGAGCGCTAGGAGTATTACAGGCAGCCACTTCGGTATTTCCAGGTTACCCGCGCAGACTGGAACTTACCGGTTCGGAAGGCACGCTGATCATCGAGCACGATCGATTGCTGACGGCTGACCTAAAAAATCCGCGCCCGGATTTATTGAAAAGTTCGGAAGCCGACAAGAATCCGAGCTCGTTCTCGCCGGTAGTCAGCGACGTGCGGGGGCATCAGGCTGTTCTGGAAGATTTCCTGCGAGCTATTCGAACGAATACGAAACCGCGATGCGATGGACAGGAAGGGCGCCGCAGTCTGGCGCTGGTACATGCGATTTATGAAGCCTGTCGCACCGGGAAACGTGTGAGCACGAAAGCTATAGAAAATCGTTAACGCGGGTTAACGCAGCCACTCGTCCAGATGCGCGTGAACGAATTCATCATCCTGCAGATGATGATAAAGCTTGCAGACGCGATCTATCTCCTCTGCCTGACCAGGGGACAAAGCTTCGAGTGGATCGAGACACCAGCGCCCTTCAAGAAAACCTTGCCTTCGCAGAATTTCGTGAATACCGGGAATGCAGCCGTGAAAATTGTGAACGGGATCGAACAACGCCGCATTTGCGTCGGTGATTTGTTGCGCAAGCGTCAGCAGGTCGGCGGAAATATCGCTGACCTGTTGCCGAGCGGCCGTGAGATGAGCCACAGCCTTCTTTGTCCATACCGCCCAATGGCCCAACAAGCCACCGGAAAAACGAACGCGCTGGCCTCCGAGCTCATAAGTTGTAAGCAGATCGAGCAAAATATTATCGTCATTGCCGGTATACAAGGCGATCTGCTCAGTACGGCCAGATTCGGCAAAGGCACGTATTACTTCGAGGGCTTGGTAGCGATTGAATGGCGCCACCTTGATGGCTACCACGTTTTCGACCTCACAGAATGCTCGCCAGAAGGCGTAGGGAAGAATACGGCCGCCGACGCCGGGCTGCAGGTAAAATCCGATTATCGGAATTATCGAAGCAATGGAACGCGAGTGCTCAATCAGTTCTGAAACAGATGCGTCCGCAAGTGCGGCGAGACTTAAAAGCACCGCGTCGTAGCCAAGCTGTGCAGCGGTCTCCGCTTCCGCAAGCGCTTGCTTTCGTTTTCCGCAGACCCCGGCAATCTTCACAATCTTGCGTGCGCGCATCTCCTCCATCGCAATTCTCAAGACGGGTTTAAAAAGATCAATCTTGGGATCACGAATCGCAAACTGTGTGGTGTGTACACCGACGGCCACTCCGCCCGCGCCCGCCGCCAAATAGTAACGCGTCAGAGCGCGTTGCCTGCGCTCGTCCAGTTTCCGATCGCGGTTTAGCGCCAGCGGGTGCGCCGGGATCACCAAGCCAGAAAGAAGTTGAGCGCGCAGCGACATTAGAATTTTCCGTCGCGCACTTCGAAATGCGTTGGCTTGTTCAGCCGCGGGCCTCCAGACGAAATCCAGGCTGCGGTCCAGTCGATCATTTGCGCGGCCGTTACAACGGGGTATCCGAACATTTGATGGGCTTTCGAGGCGTTACTCAAAAGAGCGGTCGGCATTTCCTCGGAAACGAAAGTTGGCTGAACATTAAACCGACGGCCGAATTCTTCGGCTATGAGCCTCACGCTCAAATTCTCAACGCCGGTCAGATTCAAAATCAGCGGCGGAGCCTGGCAATGCGCGAAGCAGCGCAGACAAACGGAATTTGCGTCGCCTTGCCAAATAATATTTACGAACGCCATGCGGAGGTCAATGGGCCGCCGCTCAAACACCGCCGTGCCGATGTCGAGCAACACACCGTAGCGAAGATCAATTGCATAATTCAGTCGCAGAATAGTAACCGCCGTGCTCCATTGGCGCGACCCGTACTCAAACATGCGTTCTCTGCCGAGAGCGGACTGCGCGTATTCACTCTCGGGGGCCACTGGCGTGGACTCCACTGCTCCGCCTTGCATCGCATGGCGCAAGGGATAGACGTTGCCGGTTGAAAACGCAACGATTCGCGAGGCGCGATAGCGTTCAGCGACCAGTCCGGGCAAAAATGTGTTCATCGCCCAGGTCAAATCTTCCGAGCCGGTAGTGCCGAATTTTCGAGCAGCCATGAAAATTACATTTGGGATGTCGGGTAATTTAGAAAGCGCACCCGGGTCCAGAAGATCGACTGGCAAAGTTTCAATGCCTTCCGATGCCAGGCTTGCGCGAAGTTGGTTATCGGGAAATCGCGCGACGGCGATGATTTTCTTCCGTACTCCTGCTTTTTCAGCGGCCCGGCGGGCTCGGCGAGCCAAACTGGGACCCATCTTTCCGCCTGCGCCCAAAATGAGTAGATCACCGTCGAGCCGTGCGATGGCCGCAATGTCTGCTTCCGACGGCCGTGAAAGAAATTCTTCCAGCTCCGGCACTGAATTTATTTCTGTGTTTGTTTGCATGCTCAACCTAGTTCGAATCCCGCAATCGCATAAACCATTTCATCGTGTGCGGGTAGGCTGTTGCCCAGGACCATGCGTTCCAGCCGTCTCTGCGGAGCAAATCCAAATTCTTCCGCCAGCTGGATAGCGTTCTTGTTGGCACTCAACAAATCCCAGAACCAACCCGATGCCGACGAATCTCGTAAGGTGTGTTCTATCACAAGACGAGCGGCTTTCTGTGTTTGGGCGACACAAGGACCTAAATACCGGGAACGTGTTCCGCCGCGCGAGAAACAGTAGGCTTCCGTTATGGCGTGCGGTAAATTCCGTGACGCAAGATTGTGCAGAAGCGTCGAACGGTTTGCTCCAAAAGCTTCCATATCCATTTCCAACGAATGTTGAGATGAATATTTAGGCGGCGACGTCAACGGTTCGATGCGTCGATCCGGGCTGCTGCGTCCATCCTGGAACCATCTCTCAACGATTTGCTCGGTCTTGAAACCGAGCTTTTCGTAGAGCGGTTGGCCTTGAGGTGTAGCATCCAGCTTGATGCTTTCAATCTTGAGATCAGCAGCACGCTTCAAGGCGCTTTCCATCAGACGTTGCGCAAACCCTCTACGCCGATATTCCGGCCTGGTCAGCACCATTCCGATCCACGCCAGGTGATTTTCGTAGCACAACAAAGTTGTGGTCGCTGCGATCTGATCGTCGGCCTCAATTGCAAAACAACCCCGCGGAACAAGCCGCAACATCATTTCCCAATCGTCTTGGGTCTGATTCCATCCGGCCAGTCGCGATAATTCCATCGCGCCGACCAAATCTTGTGTACGCAGGAGTCGAAGATTGTCGTGATTCGTCAAATGCATTCCTTTTTCAAGCGACGCAGCACGGGGACAAAACTCCGTGCGTAACCGTTAGGATGCCATCTGCTGTCCCATCCGAACGAGTAAAAATTCGCAATTCGTGTGCGCCACAGGTTGACGGAGTTCTACGGGAACTATTTTTTTAGCCGACTCATTCGTTTACCTTCCCAGCAAGGCAAGATAAGCTCTGGCCGTAGAGCTCTGTGCGTCAGCCGCGTGGAACGAAAAGCGGAATAAAGTTCAAATTCGATGCCTCGCCCCTTCTTGCATTCACTTCGATGGTCGATTGGCGCGCTTCTTTTTACCTCTACGGTAATTAATTATCTTGATCGGCAGACTCTATCGATCCTGGCGCCATTTCTTAAGGTGGATTTCCATTGGAGCAACACAGATTACGCGGCAATCGTTATAGCTTTTCGGATCGCTTATTCGCTGGGGCAGACAGTTTTTGGCCGTCTGATTGATCGAGTAGGGACACGGCGTGGAATCACGTTGACCGTCGCCGCTTACTCACTGGTATCGATATTTACCCCGTTGGCTCAAGGCTTACGAAGCTTTGCATTTTTTCGTTTTCTTCTCGGAGCCGGTGAGTCGGCGAACTGGCCGGCGGCGACTAAAGCGGTATCCGAATGGTTTCCCAAGAGCGAACGCGGGTTGGCGACTGCACTTTTCGATAGCGGCTCTTCCATCGGCGGTGCGATTGCGCCGTTCCTGATTTTGGGAATCTACACACGATGGGGATGGCGGCCTGCTTTCATCGTCCCTGGATTACTCGGGTTTGTGTGGTTGATCGTCTGGCGATGGCTTTACCATCCTCCCGAATCCCATCCATTCATCTCGGCGGAAGAGCGAAATATGCTGCTGATGGATCGGCCCCCAGTTGCGACTCTTCCCAAAGAGCGCTTACGCTGGCGCGAATTATTAAAAATTCCACAAACGTGGGGCGTCATCGTGGCGCGCACGTTCACCGATCCAGTGTGGTTTTTTATTACGGACTGGTTTCCCATTTATTTAATTGCAAAAGGGTTTGATCTTCGCGGAAGCCTGATAGCAGTGTGGGTGCCGTTCATCGCGGCAGATTTGGGTAATTTTGCCGGCGGAGCCGCTACCGGCTATCTGATCAAGCGCGGCTGGCCCGTTGGCAAATCTCGCAAAGCAGTGGTAATGGCCGGCGGATTCGGAATGATGCTTTTGATTCCAACTATTTTTACTTCGAATCTCTACGTCATCACCGCGTTGTTCGCGTTAGCAACTTTTTTCTATGCGAGTTTCAGCACCATTGCACATGTTCTTCCCACCGATCTTTTCCCGGGCCACTTGGTGGCCAGCGTGAGTGGCCTCGGAGGCACGGGCTCCGGGCTGGGAACGATTGCGGCGTTCTTTTTGGTGGGTCGCTTGGCAGACGCTCACCGTGCGGCCGCGACACATTCCTTCGATTCCATTCTGGTAGCCGGTGGACTAATTCCATTTGCGGGTATGTTGCTGGTGCTTTTGCTAGTCCGCAACAACGCCGCCACGCAGCGTGGATTGGCGCGGCGGATATGATTCAATCGCGCAGTCTCTGGTGGCTAGACGCGCTCTACTTGAAACTCGGAAGTCAGTAAAGAGCTGGAAAGCGGATCCAAGTACACAATGGTGGCGGCGTGACGTTGCAATGCGGATGCCGGGGCCATCGGACTAACTGTTCCTTCGAAGCAATTCTTTACTGCTTGCGCCTTACGCGCATCCGGCACGATGCCTAAAATTTTGTTCGCTTTGAGAATCTGGCGAATGGTCATGGAGATCGCGCGTTTCGGAACGTCGTCCAGCGATGAGAACCATCCCTCGTTCAGTTGTTGCCTGCGGCACGCTTCATCTAGCGCAACCACGGCATAAGGCTCTTCGGTGTCGAAATCCGCGGGAGGATCGTTGAAAGCCAAGTGGCCGTTTTCTCCGACGCCGACAAAGGCGACATCGATTGGCGAGCGCTGCAATTCTTGTCCGGCTTCTCTGATGACGGCGGCGGCATCACGCGTGCCGTCTAAGAGGTGATATTGTCCGACACCCGCTTTATCGATCAGGCGTTCGCGTAGATATTTACAAAAACTTGCCGGATGAGTCTCTGGGATGCCCAAATATTCGTCCAGGTGAAACATTTCCACGCAGCCCCAGTCGATTTCAGGCAAGCTCGTCAATGCTTCGAGAAACTTAAATTGCGATGCGCCCGTCGCGGCGATAATGCGAGCACGGCCACGTTGCGTGATGGAATTTCGAATGATGGTCGCGGCACGATTGGCAGCAGCTGAGGCGAGTGCCTGCTTATCCGGAAAGATTTTTATGTCCACACAACCTCGTTTAGATGGAAAATTATCCGCAAAATAAAAGAAGCAATCCTGATCGCTTATACTACCGCGGTTTGTTCCACAAGGACCAAGTCGCTTGATCCTGGCGGCGTACCCTCGCCGGGCCGCGATACTGTTGAAGATAATAAAATGTCTACAAGATCGCTGCGGCTTCCAAAATATTCGATAGGCGTTGGAGACCGCTTTGGGCTTCAAGGCGAAGCGCAACTCCAGGCCTGCGTCACCGCCATGCAACAAGGCGTGGAAGTAATTCCCGTATGGAACAAATCCAATCGCGAACACAACATGATTGGCTCGGAACCTTCACAGACGCGGCGAGCCGCTCAAACTAGCATTGAAGCGGGCAAATGGACGCACCCTTACTTCCTCGACGCCGATCATATCGGTTTAGAAACGGTCGACCAGTTTATTGAGCCCTGCGATTTCTTCACTATCGACGTCGCGGAGAAAATTGGCGTGCCGGCGAATCCAGATTTTGTGAATGAATTTACAAATCGTCATCCGGAACTGCTGGCTGATATACCACTTGGTTCACATGGTCTCAGTTTAAGGACAAATCGCGAGCAGATCGATAACGTGGCAAAGAAATATCTCGCGGCGGTTTCCGAGGCCGGGAAAATCTATCGGTATATCGAGGAGCGCAAAGGCGCTGGTCAATTTATTCCCGAGGTTTCTATGGACGAGACCGACTCGCCTCAAAAGCCCATCGAATTGCTGATCATTCTCGCGGCCATAGCAGATGAACAAATTCCAATCCAAACCATCGCACCGAAATTTACCGGCCGGTTTGACAAAGGGGTGGATTTCCGCGGGGACGTCGAAGCCTTTGCGCGTGAGTTTTCGGGGGATCTAGCGGTGGTGGCACACGCTATCCGTAATTACGATCTGCCTGACAATCTAAAATTGAGCATCCACTCCGGGAGCGATAAGTTTTCATTGTATGTACACATTCACAACGCTATCCAAAGTGTTGGCGCGGGCCTTCATCTGAAGACCGCAGGCACAACGTGGTTGGAGGAAGTCGCAGGCCTGGCGCGCGCTGGCGGAAGCGGCTTAAACATTGCAAAAGAAATCTATGTGCAAGCCTATGGACAGATGGAGGAACTCTGCAAACCGTATGCCACGGTCATTGACATACATCGCGAACAGCTGCCATTGCCGGCGGTCGTTAATGGATGGACTTCGCAGCAATACGTCGGCGCGCTGCATCACGATGAAAATTGCCAATTATACAATCCGAACCTACGCCAACTGCTTCATGTTAGCTTCAAAATTGCCGCGAAGATGGGCAACCGTTTTCTAGATGCTGTTAAATCCAACGAAGAAATCATCGCGCGCGGTGTTAATGCCAACATGTTCGAACGGCACATACGTCCGATCTTTGTGTCGCGCTAGCTTGTTCTGAAAGCTAACTCGGGCCGGCGCTTCAGAAAAAGGATTGATCAGTCAGGACGCGAGTCCAATCGGCTTTGCGTGGCCCAGAGTCCGGAAGACGGCGTGCTGATAAAAAATACCTCCTCACCATCGGGCATGATATTCCAACCCTCCTTCATTTTCGCCGGCGGATATTTTGCGAGTGCCTCGTCGAGCGGCACATAGCGATAGTTAACCCGTTCGATTTCAGTTTTCGTCAAATGACCCGGAGCGTATGAGATCGTGAATCGCCCTTCACTCGATCCATGGATCAGGTGCGCCGCGGCATGTGCCAATTCCCGCAAATCGGAATTTTCGGTGTACTGTTTGAGCGTTTGAGGCGTGCCGCGATACCCGTATTTTAGAATGACGCGATCGACGGATTCCTGCTCTCCGAATCGCTGCAATCCCGGCGCGATAATCAACAGATCGGCGCCATCGGCTAAGGCCATGCGTGTGCGGTAGACCGCTTTGTTTGTTACCCAGGTGCTGTGAAATTCATCCGCTTGCATGACCGCCACCGCTTTGCTGATGGGTTTTTCCACGATGGTTATGTTTTCTTTTTTACTGGCGCGCGCGGCCATCAAATACGTTTCGAGATCATCTCCGACATATACGCCGCAAGTGACCAGCCGGTTGTCGGGACTGCGCTTCATCACCACCTGAAAATAAACATCCGGCAAGTGGCCTAAAAATTCTTGCTCCGCCCAGTTGAAGCAACCGCGCAGCGGAGTGACAAGTTTTCCCAGATTATTCTCGATGCCATAAATTGCCGCCGCTAGATGTGAAGTGCAGATGGTTTCTTTGCCGCCCAGCCCGATGAAGTAATTTTTGTTGTGATTGGCAAAGCCAAGGACTTCGTGGGGCACGACATGACCGATGTTGATGATCAGGTCCCATTTTTCGCTCATCAGAGAGCTATTCAAGTCGACTGGGATGTCCCAATCGGCGACACCGCCGGTGCTCTTTGAAACCACCTGGCCGGGAATAACGCCCACTCTGGTGACTCCTCCAATCCAGTCATGAACATGAATGTGCTCGTTGGGAATCCTGCCGAAGACCCAGAGATTTTGTTCAGCGGTGTGAGGAACGTGCTGCCCCAGCGTAGGAATGACATGCACATCACAGTGTGGCGCGAGCGCTTTATAAAGAGTTTCGGTTATCTTGCCCGAGCCGCTGTGTGCTCGCGTAAGATCCGGCGGAAGCAAAAGCACCCTGCGAAGTTCTTTCCCGATGCGACCTCGAGCCTCATCGAGGAGACGAAGTGCCAGCGCGTCCACTTCGGCCCGCGATAGTTCGTCTGCTTCGCGCCAAAACCACGGCACTGATCACCTCTCGCAGCTCGATTTTTAATCTTAGTGCATTGATAGAGAAAACTTGCCGGGCTCTACTGGTTGACTCCACTTGCCAGGAATCCGCCATCGATCACCAGCGTCTGCCCGGTCATGAACGAGGCCGCATCGGAAGCGAGAAACACCGCGGCGCCCGCAACTTCGTCGACTCGACCGAAACGTGCCATGGGCGTGCGCATCAATAACTCGTGGCCGCGCTCGGTGCCGTCCAACAATGCGGTATTCAGTTCTGTACGGAATACGCCCGGAGCAATGGCATTTACCAGCACGCCATGTTTCGACCATTCGACCGCGAGCGACCGCGTCAGTGACACCACGGCCGCCTTACTCGCAGCGTAAGCAGCGACCTCCGATAAGGAAACAAAGCTATTGAGCGAGGCAATATTTATGATGCGACCGTATTTCCGCTCCAGCATGTACTTGCCAAAAATCTGACACGATCGCAAGGTGCCGGTCAGGTTGGTATCCAGAATATCGTTCCATTCGTCTTCCGAAAATGTCAGTGTGGGCGCCCGCCGGATCTTTGCGGCGCAGTTCACCAGGATGTCGACTTTGCCAAAACGTTGGAGCACCTGCTGCAGCAAATCTTCCAGGGATGCGCGACTGGCAATGTCGCAGGTCACGCGCATGGTGCTGCAATTTTTAGCTTCGAGTTCGGCAGCGACAATGTCGACCTTGTCTTTGTTTCTAGCTGAAGCGATCACCGTGGCGCCCGCATCCGCAAAACCGAGAGATATTGCCCGTCCGATGCCGGCCGTGCCGCCGACAACGACCGCTACTTTGTCTTGCAGGCTGAGCGAGGCGGCATTCATCGTTTTTCACACTGCGCAGGAAATTGAGGCACGCCAAAAATCCTGACTATTGTCGTGTTTGACGTCAACGGAGTGCAACCAATCGCAACAAGCCAAATCGCTCGGGTACATGAAACGTTTCGCTCATGGTTGGCTGCCAGGCGATCTCCTTCCGATTGGAAAGGGGCCCTTGGCTGCGGAAAAAGTTAACTCGTAACGTTTTACCGGTCGACGGAGGAGTGTCGTCCAAGGCCGTCCAGGGAATTTTCATCGCGCCGTACCAGATTTTCGCTTGGTCATCGATGCGCGCCGCAACCTCAAATCCGGAATTCCAGGTCCAGCCATCTTCATGATGTGGTTTGGCTAAATCGATGTCGAGATCGAGCCATTCTCCCTGAGGCGACAATTCGAATTCTTTATAGCGGCGAATATTCTTGAAATCCGAGCCGATGAATACTTCGGCCACGTCCCAATTCCAAAGTTTATTCGTTTCCGTGGTGATGCTGGGATGGGGATGCAAAAACAGCTCTTCATATGGGCAGATAAACAAAAAATAAAGATTCTTGGCGGTCCACCGCGAGCGAATCTCGGTGCGATAGCCCGCTAACACTGCGTCGTTCTTATCTTTGTCCGCGTATGTGGGAACTGTCTCACGCCAAAACGTGGAGGCGGGATTTGTATCGAGTGCCACATCCTCCGTTGCTTCAGTCGTGGTAGCGACTTTATTGTCCGCGGCGAACACGCTGGACAATATGACCGCTAGAAATATGACCACCGTGGATACCCTCATCAACATTCCCCGACGTCACTCGAGATCCTAGCTGGTGATATTCAACATTCGCAAGGCGTTGCCGTTATACACTTTTTGCAAAATGGAGTCAGGCAGGTGAATGCCGTAAATACGCCAGCGGCCTTGCGGCGGAATTTCGGCTGGGGCGTAATCGAAATACTCGTCCTCGGTTTCCAGAAAACGGTAGTAAATCTCGTACAGCTTATCGTTGAACACTTGTTGCGGAAACTGGTCGCCATGCGGAGTCGCATCGGTTCCAAAAAGAATGCGGTCTTGATATTTGTCGAAAAACTTGCGGGCGGTCCGCGGTTGACGGCCTAATTCGCCAATTCGTGCCGCGGTATCGACGGTCATATTGGGAAACCGATCGAGATTCTCGGAGACGTTTTGCAAATCTTCAGAAAAATTACCGACGTGCAATACGATGAATTGAGTTTTTGGATGTTTGGCAAGCACGCGGTTCCGTGCTTCGAGCAGTTCTTTGTTGCTGGGGAAATCCCCTCCGTAGAAAGACCAGTCCGGGTGGTTATTCAATTCTTCATAGCGTTCGTTAAATCGATCCGTGGGAGTAAAAAACGCCACCGGATCGGAAACGTGAATGGCCACCGGCATATTCAGTTGACCGCAGATGTCCCACATGGGATCGAAACGTGGGTCGTCAATCTTGATCAACGTTCCTGAGCTGATATTTTCCCGCAGATAAAGTCCCAGCGTTTTGAGAATTTTCAGGCCTCTGGCGCCATCATGGTGGGCCCGCTCAATCGTTTCCGCCTGAATGCTTGGATAATTCGGCTCTTTGAAGCGGGAATAGGTAGGTTCAGTGAAAGTGTAGAAGCGCCCGGGAACGGCGCGATCATATTTGTTGACGGCGTCGGCCAAACCGTCGTCGAAGCCACCGGTGAGGTTCACCATGGCGCGAATGTTTTTTCTGTCCATTAGTGCGAGCAACTCCTGCGGAGGGCTCGGGTAATCGCGCGCCGCGGCTAAGCAAACGCCTTTTTCGCAATGTTTCGACCAGGAAATGTGGGTGTGAATATCAACGACTGGGAATCTGGAACGAGCCACTATCGTTTCCTGCACGCGTAACATGCTCTTGGGCGCATAATCGGAAATATCCAAAGGTTTGCGCTGAGGCTTAGCATCCTCAGCGGAAACCGAAAGATTAAGTAACTCCGGTTTCGCGGCAACTCCAGCGAATAGTCCCATCGTGTATAGCCAACTGCGGCGATCGATCATGCTCTCTCCTCGGCATAACAGAAACTCAAATTCTAAAAGTGGCGAAACCCGCGCGATGCAGAAAACGGTCGCGGATATTTCGTCCGGCTACTTAATCGTGAAGCCCTCGCTGGATTGCTCAGTAGTCCGACCGTGATAATGCCATCGATTTACTTTTATTTTCTTTCATTTTCGTTTTCAATGTTTTATTTTCCCCAAGCCAACGCCCGGACCCAAGTAATTGTTTTATCGTCCGTCAAGGAGTCAAAGGTGTTCAAAGGAGTCCCACAAATCGGTCGTCGTCCAAAGTACGCCAAAAAGTTGTTGGCCATCGCTAAGGGCGTCTGCGTTTTTGTTTTTTTGATCTTGTCATCGGATGCGACGGTTGCGCAATTGGATTCGGTGATCGTTCGGCCGGTGGAAATTCATGACGTGCTGGTGAATCCGGGGATGGGGATCACTACCTTCCAGCGATTTAATGGGCAGGCTCTCAATCCGCTTTATACCTGGTCTGAAGAGGGACCAACAGAAAAACTTGCGGACGCTCAAGTAAAACCCGATTTTCCGCCGACATCGGTTTCGTATTGCAGATGGGTGTGGGATGTGATCGAGCCGAAGCGAGGAGAATTTCACTGGGAAATTATTGATCAGGCATTACTGGAAGCGCGTGAACACGGCCAGACCCTGGCGATTCGCTTGATGCCGTATACCGACAAACATGCGCTTCCCGATTGGTATCGCGCCTCTGGCGCGCGCCGCGCCAACAAGCCCTCGGACAAGGATGGAAGCGTCTGGCAACCTGACTACACCGATCCGCTTTTCCTGAAATATTGGGGCGAACTGGTCGCCGAGGCAGGAAAGCGCTATGACGGAAATCCGTTCCTGGATAGCGTGGACATTTCCTCCATCGGATATTGGGGCGAAGGCTGGAGCCCGTACATGCCTGAGTTTTCTTATCAGCAGCAACTGACAGACATCTGGTTCGCAGCGTTTCACGAGACGCCGTTGCTGATGAATTTTGATGAGGAGCGCGCTCTTGCGTACGGAACGCAGCACGGCGCGGGATGGCGATTAGACTGCCTCGGCGATCTGCGCCATTTTTCGGACAATCCCTATTTCCAACCGGAGATGTTGGATGTCTACCCGCAGCAGATTGTGCGTGCGGGGATTCAAGAAGTGTGGCAGCGCAGTCCGGTTTCGCTCGAGACCTGCGGCACACCCGCGGAGTGGAAAAAAGACGGGTTTGATCTGGACTATATTCTCGCGCAGGCGCTGCGATGGCATGTCAGCACCGTGAACGTCAAATCGTCTCCGATCCCGCAGAAGTGGAAAACGCAATTCGATGACTTCCAGAAGAAAATGGGGTACCGCTTCATTCTGAGGCGCTTCGAGTATCCGCGAGTCGTCAAAGCTGGCCAGACGATGCTCGTTCACATGTGGTGGCTGAACGCCGGCGTTGCGCCCATTTACCGGGAGTACCGGCTGGCTGTAGAGTTGCAATCCTCGGGCGGAAGCGCAAGTGCGAATGTTTCGGTGGACATCCGAAAATGGCTTCCGGGTGACGCCGTTTTTGACGGGCCGTTGTACGTCCCGGAAGACCTGAAGCCTGGCAAATACAAAGTTCGGGTTGCGATGCTGGATCCTCGAACTGGCAAGCCTGCGATTCAATTCGCGATCCAAGGACGGCAATCCGATGGCTGGTATCAGTTAGGCGAAATAGCGGTGCAGTGAATAAGCGCGCCCGTTTGATGTTGGTCTGTTTGATTTTTTTCCTATTCAGTCGAAGCGGAAACGCAGGAGTTCCAATTCCGATCCAGCTCAGGAGCGTGACGAGGCAGATGAACAGGTCAAATTTTATCGTTGGCCTCGTAGTAGCTTTTGCTCTGGCTCCTGCAACTTTAGCCGCGGACGAACCGCCTGCTAAAGAAGCTTTCCAGGTCTTGCAGCAAGCATCAGCTCCCGGACCACGCATTACGCCCTATCTGCGGTATCAAACCGAACAAGCCTGGGAGCAGGACGATGATCGGCAGGCAGCGTGGAACGCTATTCATACCGAGCAGGAATTGCTGCACCTGCAAGAACAGCTGCGCGAAAAGCTCCTGCAAATGATCGGCGGTCTGCCCCAGGAAAAAACGGATTTGCATCCGCGCATCATCGGCAAAATTGCGATGGATGGATTCTCCATCGAAAAATTAATTTTCGAGAGTCTTCCAGGCATGTATGTCACCGCACTGGTCTATATACCGGACGATCATTCCGCAAAACACCCTGCCGTACTCTTGCCCGCGGGACACGCCGCGAACGGCAAAAATAATTATCAGGAACTGAGCCAGAGATTGGCCAAAAGAGGTTACGTGGTACTGGCGTGGGATCCCGTTGGGCAAGGCGAACGCAGCCAATTCTGGGACGCAAAAGCTGGGAAAAGCCGCTACAACTTGATCTGCGCCGAACACGCGGTAATGGGCAATCTCGCCTATCTCGCGGGAACAAATCTGGCCAGGTGGGAAATTTGGGACGGCATTCGCGCCGTGGATTATCTGCTGACGCGTGCCGAAGTCGATGCCGAGCGAATCAATATCGTGGGCACCAGCGGAGGGGGATTTCAAGCTGCTCAAATCGCCGCATTGGATAGGCGCATAAAAGTGGTGGTCCCTTCTTGCTATATCACCGCGCTGCCAATGCGTATTTTTAATCGCATCTTTGCCGACCCCGACAGCGATCCGGAACAGGATCTCTTTGGGATGATTTCGAATGGCATAGACCACCCGGGATTATTGTTGTTGATGTATCCGCGTCCGGTGCTGGTGGCAGCGGCGGTGTTGGATTTTTTTCCTATTGAGGGTACGCACAAGACTCTTCGCGAAGTACGCGATATCTACGAACGTTTCAACCACGGTGACCGTATTTCCCTGGCAGAAAGTTATAACGCGCATCAATTTTCACTTGAAAATCAGGAATCGGCGATCGAGTTTCTCGATCACTTCAACCACATGCCCATCCGTCACGGGTTCCCGGCTGTAAAAAAACTGGAAGACAAAGCATTGCAATGTACCCGCACGGGCCAGGAGATGCTCGATTTTGATGACGCACAGTCGCTAATGGACGTGATTGGAAAGTATTACGACGAACACAAGAACGCATACGCCGGCACACTTGCGCAAAATTATTTCAGCGACGGATATAGTGGTGTTAACAAATGGCAGGTTGCGGAGTACACCGGCATTCAACCCTCAAAAGGTTTGATCAGCTGGGAATCCCTGGGTAGCACAACGTCAGGAGACGTTTCGATCGATCGATACTTGGTGCGCCACAGTGGGCAGCTTGAAATGCCGCTGCTGAACATTCACAAATCCGGCGAAGGGAACCGTGATCTTTTGCTGTGGTTTCGCGTCGATGGCAAAGCGACGTCGGAGAACTGGGCTGAAATCAAAAAATATCTCGATGCCAACTACGATGTCATCTCCATTGATTTTCGCGGCCTGGGCGAAACGAAAATGCCATACCAGGCTATTTCGCCGGATGATCCGGCGATGGCCCGGTTGGATTTTGACCAGGCTTATGTTTATCCACTATCCAGCGTGCTCGCCGGCTATGTTTACAATTCGATCTTGACCGGGCGGCCTTATTTTCTCCAACTTATTGAAGACGCGGAAATCGCGGCACGCTTTGCCACCGCGAAGCTGGGTGCCCGCGTGGCTGCCGTGACTGCCCCAGGAAATGCGTACACCCTCGCCGGCGCCATCTCCGAAACGCTGCCCAACATGAGGCTTCTGCCGCGCGCAGATGGGGTGGTCTTAAAATGGTCCGAAATCGTGCGGCAGCGGCGAGAGATTTGGCCCATTCAGTACTTGATGCCGTCAGGTGCTTACATTCACTAGGCGCCCCCAGTATTTGCAGCCACACATGCAGGAATAGAGTCGGCTTGCGGGCAAATGCATTGACAAAGCAGTACAATTCTGCCAAAAACAAAGCGAAGGAACGTTAAAGAAAGCAAAGAAAAGTAACGAATGGTCTTTTTACTTCAACTTGCCATCGCTCTCCTTGTTTCTTCCAGCAGCAGTAACTTGCGTCCCGGTAACTTCCAGATTGTTGGACCGGGGGGCGGGGGTGCCATGTTTCACCCGACCGTCAGTCCGCACGATCCAAACACCGTGCTGGTCAGTTGCGACATGACCGGGTCATATGTAAGCCATGATGGCGGCGAGTCCTGGCGCATGTTCAATCTGCGTGGGGTCGTGCAATTCTTTGTGTTTGATCCGCTGGACCGCAAAATTATTTATGCGCAAGCAGACGGTTTATGGCGAAGCGAGGATAGCGGCGATACCTGGAGACTGGTTCATCCCAAACCGTCCGATTTAAAAGAAATCAAGATGAACTCGGACCACGCGGACGAGGAATTGGTTGCTGAACCGAATCCTCTGGGCACCATCACCGCAATGGCCATCGATCCTTCCGATTCCAGGACGATTTATGCCGCTGCGGGCGACAAAAAAATGGGCGTCTCCGGTCTGTTTGTCTCACGCGATGGAGCCGCGAATTGGACGAAGCAGGAAGATTTGCCCGGGGTTGCCCATAGAGTATGGGTAAATCCTCATTCGCCAAAAAATGTGCGCACACTTTTTATCGCTGGTGCACATTTCATGATGGAGAAAACGTCGACGCAGAGTAAAAAAATTTCGGTTCCAAATGCGAAAACCTTGACAGACATCTCCGTGGGATTCACGCTGCAAGGCCAGCCGATTTTTTATGTTGTAGGGGACGAATCTGCTTTCGTGTCGGACGACGAGGTAGGGACTTGGCGGAAGATCAATCTTGGCTCAGGGAGCGCAACAATTCGAGCTATAGCGACGAGTCTGCAGCATCCTGAAATCGCGTATGCGTCGTATCGAGAGCTCGATCAGGACGGAATCAAATGGATGGGAGTGGCGAAGACCACTGACGCTGGGCGGACCTGGAAGCTTGTCTGGAAGCAGGACAGCAATCCTTCCGCGAAGCCGGCCGCGAACGTCCATGACGCATGGATCACGGAACGTTTTGGTTCCGATTGGGGTGAGAATCCCTTGGCTCTGGGTGTAGCCGATCAAGATGCCAATCTCTGCTATGCAACCGACTTGGGGAGAACGATGCGCACGACGGATGGCGGCGCAAGCTGGAACGCAGTCTATTCGCGAAAGTCTGGAGACAAAGCTTGGACGACCACCGGCCTCGATGTTACGACTTCGTATGGCTACCATTTCGATCCTTTCGATCATAATCGCCAGTTCATTTCCACGACGGACATTGGTCTTTTTCGAAGCGAGGACGCCGGAAAATCCTGGACGAGCTCCACTCAGGGCGTGCCGAAGGATTGGATGAACACCACTTATTGGCTGGAGTTCGATCCCAAAATCCGCGGCCGTGTGTGGAGTGTGAACAGTTGGACGCATGATCTGCCGCGGCCAAAAATGTGGAGAGCTCACGGCATTGCCAATTATCGTGGCGGCGTCTGCCGCAGTGAGGATGGCGGCAAGACTTGGTTGAAGTCGAACGATGGTATGGAGCAAACGGCTGCAACGCATATCCTGCTTGATCCCACGAGTCCGGCTAACGCGCGCGTCCTGTATGTTGCCGGTTTTGGACGCGGTGTCTACAAAAGTGTGGACGGAGGGCGCAGCTGGAAACTGAAAAACACCGGCATTACGCAAAATGAGCCCTTTGCTTGGAGAATTATCAGAGATCACGACGGGACACTGTACGTTCTGATCGCTCGCCGCTCCGAGGATGGCAGTATTGGAAACGATAAAGACGGGGCGATCTACAAGTCCAGCGACAATGCGGAAACTTGGAGTCGAGCCGCGATGCCAGAGGGCAGCAATGCGCCAAATGGTTTGGCCATCGATCCGGACAATCCGCGGCGTCTTTATCTGGCGGCGTGGGCTCGTGCGTCAGGAATGCATGGCGACGGAGGTGGCGTGTACCTGTCCGAGGATGGAGGCAAAACATGGAGACCGATGCTCGAAAAAGATCGTCACATTTACGATGTTACGATTGACCCGCGAGATTCAAAAATACTTTATGCCTCAGGATTTGAATCGTCCGCCTGGAGATCAAGCGACCGTGGCGAACACTGGAGCCGCATACCGGGATTCAACTTTAAATGGGCTCATCGCGTCATGACCGATCCAACCGACGCGCAGAAAATTTACATCACTACCTTCGGGGGTGGTGTCTGGCATGGCTCCGTAAATGCAGAGGATCGTCCGCTGGACATCACCACGCCGGAACTTCGACCGGGTCAATAGTGACGTGGCAGCAGCAACAGTGGTGGTAAGAACCGCTGCGAATATCGAGGTCTCTGTCCACAGAATCATCAAGGACGCTTGAAGAAAAATGAAAGAACCCCAGCTCATGGACGGCAGCACCTCAGGGTCGCAAAACAACTGGCGGGTTGCGCTGATTCACAATCAATTGAAAGCAGCCGAATTGTTTGCTCGTCCGGAAGCGGATCAAAAACGCCTTGGATATTTCCACACGCTGCGCGAGATTTGCCAGCAACCCGAGACGTGGTTGAGGACTTGCGATCAAATGCTGGCTGCGACCGAAGTTCTCAGGCAAGTTCACCCCGGACTCCGAAGCCTTACGTTGACAGGATCCGGAAGTTCGCAGTACGCCGGTGATTGCGTATGCCTCGCGCTGCAAAATGATCTGAACGTACAAGTCGCGTCTGTAGGCGGCGGAACGTTGTTGACGTACGGTGGAAAGGTTCTTCCGCCCGAACGCCCCGGACTCGTTATTTCTTTAGCGAGATCGGGCGACAGTCCAGAAAGCCGGGGTGCGATAGAGTTGCTGCTCAATACCGAGCCCGAGATTCAGCACGTGGTGGTCACCTGCAATGAACACGGAAGTTTGACCAAGGCGTGGCGCGATCATGCCCGGGTGCGTGTTTTCACGCTCCCGAGAGAAACAAATGATCAGAGTTTGGTGATGACCAGCAGTTTCACTAACCTGCTGCTGGCAGCGCGCTTCATGGGCATGTGGAACAGGCCCGATGAATACGCGAACTTGTGCAAACGAAGCAGCAGTATCGCCGAACAACTTATCATTGGGAATTTCGACGTGCTGGCCGGGATTGCCAAGTCGAAATTTCAGCGTGTAGTTTTCCTTGGCACCGGGCCGGGTTTTGGCGCTGCGCGAGAAGCAGCCTTGAAGATGTTGGAGATGACCGCGGGACGTGTCACAACTCTGTGCGAAACGTATCTGGGTTTTCGTCACGGACCGATGAGTTTTGTCCAGCAAGAAACTTTGATAGTCGCGTTTTTGTCGTCGAACTCTATCTTGCGCGCTTACGAAGTGGACTTGTTGCAGGAGCTGGATAGAAAAAAGCTTGGTTTGTCAAAATTGATTGTGGGGGAGAAGATTCCCGCTGAGGTGTTAAGGAATGGCGATGTGGCTGTCGAGTGCCCCGGCATGGCGGAACTGGGTGACCAGGACAGTGCCACCATTCACGTGGTCGTAGCGCAGATGTTAGGTTTTTTTCGGTGTCTGGAAGAAGGGTTGCATCCCGATGCGCCTTCCGAGGACGGGATCATCCAGCGCGTGGTGGGAAAATTTCCGTTGCACACTCCTTCCTGAAGGTCAGATGCATTCTGTCAGAGGAAGAAACAATTCGAAAAGCGGCGTCGTTCGCCGTTCAGAAATCACGCTTCGGTGGCGAAGCAAAGATGGTGCGTCAATAAAATTCCGATTGTTATGGTTGCCCAGCGTGCTTCTGGCTTTTTGTTTTGTCACGTCCGCAGATCTCGCTACCGCTCAGGTGCGAGTGTGGGAAGGAACTCTGAAATTACCCGTCTACGAGGAAGGCGCGCCCGATCCGACTCCGCCCTTCGATCAATTCGCGGTGAATCGCTTCAATTATCCTTACACGTTGCGCACAGAGATCACTAACAATCGGGTAGAACATGATTTGCGAGCAATTTATCTGGAAAACGAGTACTTAAAATGTTCCGTGTTGCCCGACATCGGCGGGCATGTCTACACCTGCGTAGACAAAATAAATGGCCTTCCGATGTTCTACGCCAATCCTTCCCTCAAGAAAGCAAAAATTGGATATCGCGGCGCTTGGGCGGCGTTTGGTGTGGAGTTTAACTTTCCTGTTTCTCACAATTGGGTATCGATGTCTCCAGTAGATTTTGCTTACGGCGCGCACACCGACGGCAGCGCTTCCATTACCGTCAGCAATATCGATCGAGTGTACGGGATGCAGTGGACGGTCGAGCTGACTCTGCGTCCCGGATCCACCGTTCTGGAACAGCACGTGACCTTGAACAACAGAAGCGATGTGCGTCATCGCTTTTATTGGTGGAACAATGCCGGTGTTCAAGCGTGGGACGATTCGCGAATCGAATACCCCATGCGTCTCGCAGCTGCTCACGGATTCGCCGAAGTGCAACCCTGGCCAATCGATTCCCAGGGAAAAGATTTGAGCATCATTAAGAACCAAACCGATGGGCCGGTGTCGCTATTCGTGCACGGAAGCCGCGAAAATTTTATGGGTGTGTGGCACCCAAAGACCAACAGCGGCACAGTTCATTTCGCGGATTACACTGAACTACCTGCGAAAAAGATTTGGTCCTGGGGCGTAGACGCCGACGGCCTCGATTGGCGAACCGCGCTTTCCGACAACAACAGTGCTTATGTGGAAGTGCAGGCGGGTCTGTTTCGAAATCAGGAGACCTATGCGTTTCTAGAGCCACGGCAAACCATAAACTTCACGGAATACTGGATGCCCGTGCGGGAAATTGGGGGAATCACACGTGCCAATCTCGCCGGCGTCGTGCACCTGCAGCGCAAGGACGGCGCGTTGTTTGTGGCTCTGAACACCAACCGAATAATTCATGATGCGTCATTGCGAATTTTTGACGGAGCATCGTCCTTGTTGGATGGGCGAGAAGATTTGTCGCCGGAACGAACCTGGAAGAAAGAGTTTCACCTTTCGGCTGCCAGCCATAAATACAGATTTGAATTGAGAGACCAGGGCGGCGTTGTTCTGATGACCCAGACAGAAGGCGAATACGACTGGGCGCCGGCTTCGGAAATTAAAGTCGGTCCCCAAATTCTGTATGCCACGCCTGAAGAAAAAAATCGAAGTGCGGATGATTGGCTTCAGTTCGGCAAAAACGCAGAGTTGAACGGCGAACTATTAATCGCAGTGGAGTCCTACCAGAAAGCTTTGGAGCGGTTCCCATCGAGTTTCGAATTGCAGAAAGCCGCGGGGAGATTGCTCACAAGTCTGAAGCGTTTTGACGACGCGGTGCAATATTTGACTTTCGTGCACGATCGCGACACCACCGACAGCGAAACCGCCTACTATCTTGGGATTTCCTACGAAGGCCTCGCGCGAGAAAGCGAGGCAGCCGATGCTTACGGTGAAGCGATGCGCTTGCCCAACTATCGCGCAGCGGCGACATTGAGACTTGCCGAGTTGCGCGCTCGCCAGGGCCAAACGCAAGAAGCCGAAAACCTCTTGAGAACCGCTCTGGCTCTAGATCCGCTTGATCTCCGAACCGCGGAGGAGCTCTCTGCCATGATGCGCGCGAACAAAAAAATCGAGAGCGCTGACAAGCTGGCAAACGAGTGGATGCTGCGCTTTCCAACCAGCAACTTTCTCAGCGAAGAGATCGGCAAACCGCGCTTACAACATCTTGCCGCTGACCCCTATCGCGTTCTTGGCATTGCGTCGGAGTACGCCAGACTTGGCCTATACGAGCGCGCGTTAGAAGTGCTGTCACGAAAGTATGAAGCGATTGCTGCTGATCAGAGCGAACCGGGCGCGGTCCTGCCGCAGAACAACCCGCTGGTAGTTTATTTTCGTGGATATTGCCGCGAAAAACTCGGAAGCTCCAGCGCGAGCGAAGATCTGGAAGCTAGTCGCCTCTCAACGCTTTATGTGTTTCCAAACACCGCCGAGGATTTCAGTTCGCTAACTGCCGCGTTGCGCAACAATCAAAACGATGCCACCGCACACTTCCTTCTGGGCGAATGGTATTTCTCTAGTGGAGAATCGGAACCGGCTCTCACGCAGTGGGAGCATGCGCGAGCATTGAATCCTTCTTTGCCCGTTCTGGACGCCACGCTCGGGTTGGCGCTTCTGCATGTGAAAGGAACCTTCGACGGTGCGTTACAGGTATTTGAAGAAGGCATAAAGAACGACCCTCTAAATATTACAAACTATTCCGGCGCCGTAGCGGCGAGTTCACTTCTCGGAAAATCTCCCGCGGAGCGAGTGAAAACTTTAGAGCGATATCCCAACCTGGGCAATATGCCAACCGCTCTAGTTTATGAACTGGCCCTCAGCCGCGCGGAAACTGCGGATTATGATGGCGCGACGAGATTGTTTCAGAACAGATTTTTCGGCAGGGAAGAAGGAGGTACGAACGTCAGGCAGGTGTGGATGGAAGTGAAGCTGGCACAGGCGCTCGGGCTTGGCCGGGCAGGCCGATGCCAAGATGCGCTTGCGGTCGCGAACGGTCTTGGCTCGCCGGTGGCCGGCCTTACGTTTACTGAGGATGGCTTAAAAGAGGTCATGGAGTCTGCCAGAACAAACTATTTATTGGGAGATGTATTCGCTGTTTGCGGCCAGAAAGCAGAAGCGGAAAAACGTTATCAGTTCGTCGCAAAATCACCCGAGAATTCTCAGGTCGAGACTTCTCAAATTGTTTGGAGATGGGCGGCGGCCAGGAAGATCGCTGGATACGATCCAGCTTCATGGCGCGAGCGGCTCACCGCGGCTCTTGCGGAGGTTGACTCCCGCACCAACACTTCCGGTTGGGGACTTTATACCAAGGGAGTTTTACAGATCGCGCTCGGGCACCAGAAAGATGGCGAATCATCTTTGCGGCAAACCCTGCTGTTACCGGAGACGCACATGTCCCACCATTTTGCCCGCTTGGCTCTCGGCGGAGCTACACCTCGATAACTTCGATCCCTTTTTGCCTAAGGGCTTGCGTGAATTCAGCGGGCGCGCGCTTATCAGTGATCAACCGATGGATTTTTTCGAACGGTCCGATTTTGGATGTGGCCCTGCGACCTAACTTGCTGAAGTCCGCTACCACCGTCACTTCTCGTGCCGAGCGCATCATCGTATTGTTCAACTGCGCTTCCAGCACATCCGGCGTTGACGGTCCAGTTTCCAAATCGAATCCGTCCACGGCCAGGAACAGCCGGTCGGCATGAAATTCGTTCATCATCGCTTCCGCTTGCGGCCCAACGAACGAACAGGATAGCGGCCGCAATAATCCGCCAACCATAATCAGGGAAATGCCCGGGGTATCCGTCAGCTCCATCGCGATGTTCAACGCATTGGTAATGATGGTGATGGATTGCGTTTTAATTATTTTCAGATGCCGCGCAATTTCAACCGTCGTTGTTCCGGAATCCAAAATAATGGTTTCGCCGTTACGCACCAGTTCCGCGGCTGCCCGGCCGATTCTGCATTTCTCTTCATGATGTAGAGCTTCCTTGGTACGCAGCGGATAGTCTTGCGCGGTATCCAGGCGCCTGACCGCGCCTCCGTGTGAGCGAACCAAGGTGCCCATGGAGGCCAGTGCGTCCAAGTCGCCTCTGGCCGTAACTGCGGAAATGGAAAACACCTTAGCCAATTCGGCGACGGTAGCCTGGCCATCCTGGCCGACCATATCCAACATCCTGCGTCGCCGCTGCTCGATCAGCAGCTTGGACTTTTGAGCCATGGGTTCCCGGAGTATAGGGCCAAGAATCGATGCCGTCAAACGAGTGGAATAACGGCCGCAACCCTTGCGATGCTTTCTATTGATGTTATTTTTTTATTTAATATTGCGTTTCCTTTCCTTTTCGTGATACATCTCTCCGCAACGAAGGTCTGGGGAGGTCCTTATGATCCGCTGGTTAACCTTGTTGTTGGTCATTTTTGCTGCGGTGGTGTGCGCGACCAGTTCGGCATTTGGCCAGGGTACGGACCTTGGCACCGTTCGGGGAACGGTGACCGACACAGGCGGCGCGATTATAGCCGACGCCACGGTCGTAATTACGGACAATCTCACCAAAGCCACGCGCGAGACACGCACTAATTCCCAAGGCGATTACGAAATTGTTGGACTCAACGCCGGCACATATACAGTGATAATCTCTGCCCCGGGAATGTCGAAGAACGAAATTACCAACATCGTTCTGAGCGGCAGCGATTCGGTCAGCGCGGATGCAGTGTTGAAGATTTCTTCCGCTCAGGAAAGCGTGGTTGTATCGATGGCATCGGCGGCCATCGATACGGAAGATCAAACCATCAGCCAAACGATTGACAATCAGGCGGTCATCGAACTCCCGCGCGATAGTCGGAACGTATATTCATTTTTGTATTTGAATCCGAACGTCACGCAAGCCGACGTGGATGGTGACTTTAAGTTCATTGGCGGGCAAAGTTACGGGGCAAGTTTTTCCTTGGACGGACAACGTTCCAATGGCGGCATCTTCGGACAACCGACGAGTAGCCAGCCGTCACTGGAAGCCGTGGGCGAAATCAATATTTTAACCAGTGACTTCAGCGCGGAATACGCCGGCATCGCCAACGTGCGGGTGACGACGAAGCGCGGCGGCGCCAATTATCACGGCTCGGCGTTTTACAATAATAAGAATTCCGCTCTTGCGGCGTGGAATCTAAACGACAAGATCGCCCAAGCAAACTTTGTGCCCAACGCATTTCAATCGCAATTTCCTACTCCTTTCTTCAACATCACCGACGTCGGAGGTTCGGTTGGCGGACCGGTGCCGCTTCTCAAAAAGACGTGGTTCTTTGCGGCCTATGAACGAAACTACGTGGTCCAGCCTGTATCGGTTTTAGATACTCGGGCGGTACATCCGGATTTGTATACCGGCAATTTTTCCGCATTGAACGATTCCGCGAAGCCGCTGGTGCCAGCGAGCATAACCCTGACGCCGGCGGAAATTGCCAACAACACCATCGTCGACAGCGATGGCAATCTGCGATTCGTTACCATTCCTGCGCGGCTGCTCAATCCCACGGTCCAGGCCTTGATCAACACTTATTTTCCCAAGGTGGGGCTAAGTGCTCCCATCGACCCGAAGACCGGAAGAATCGTAGGTGGTTTTCAGACCAACCTTCCGACCTCTTCGGTGCAGGACCTCGGAACCCTTAGGTTGGATCACGATTTTTCTGAGAATAATCACCTCTACGGCGTTTATAACGTTTCATCGCAAGCGGGCGGGACAGCTCCCGTGGAAGGAACGTCCGCCGAGTACGTCGGGCTCGGTGTCACGCAACAAGATCGCAGGAACAACACCATCTCTCTTTCCTTTACTCATAATTTCTCACCGAACGTAATCAATGAAGCGCGCGGCGGTTTCAATCGGCAGAGCCTCCTGAGACACAGCAACACCACGTTGCAAGGTTTTCTGTCCAGCATCGGTTTCACGCAGGCCGACATTAGCTCGTACGGCTCGGTAGTTGGAGCCTTCGCGCTCTCCACCTTTGGTCACCCGGCAATCAATTTCAGTAACACCTTCACGACCTTCAATAACGGCGGCCGCAACACCTTCAGGCCGCTAAATCAAAACCTGGCTACCTTTGGCGACACCTTAACCTGGATCAAAGGGCGCCACGCATTTCGCCTGGGCGGCGACCTGGTGCGCAATGCCGCAGTCGATGGCTTTGCATTGAATCGAGGCAACCCGCGTGGCTCCATGACTTATTCCGGCACCGGTACGAATCCATTCACCGCTTTTCTGTTAGGGCTCCCGCCTACTTCCGTAAGCTCGGTATTGCAGCCGCGTCCTCCGATGAACGTAAGCAACTGGGAGCACGGTTATTTCGTTCAGGATGCCTGGAAAGTGAATTCCAGGCTGACTGTAAATCTAGGATTGCGCTACGAACTCATAATTCCCTTCGTTGATACCAATGACTTGATTGCGAATTTCGATCCTAACTACGTCAATCCCGCCACAGGACAGTTGGGTCGATTCGTGATTCCTTCAGCCGCAACGCTCAAGTATCTGGATACGCGCATCATCGACTTTGGCTACGTTTTTGCCAATCAGTACGGTTTGGGGCGCGGCACGGTTTTTGCGGATAAGCTCAATTTCGCTCCGCGTGTTGGAATCGCCTACAGACTCGGCAATAAATCTGTCATTCGCGGTGGCTACGGCATTTACTACCCGACCTCTGCGGCGCAAGGTATTCGAGATCCCATTGCCACGAATCCTTTCAACCAGGCCATCACCAAGCGCAGCGTTTCGGGAAATCCTCTCGACGGATGGCCCGGAAATGGCGTGGACGGCATCAGCCCGATTTCAGGAGGAGCCGTAAGGACTGGTTTTGCTGGAACTCCCGCGGTAAATGTGGTGCCCTTCGATCTGAAGCAACCGCGCATCCACCAGTACAATGTGACCTTTGAGCACGAACTTGGATGGGGCAACGCGGTGCGCTTCTCGTACCTCGGCGCTACCATGCATGGCTTGATCGCCGGCAAAGACCTCAACCTGATTTCTCCAAGCGACGTACCTTTTGGCACCAACACCGTGGACGACAACGGTGAGCCTAACGGAATATGCGACCCCGTCAATAATGGAGACTGCGCCATTTCGAATGAAGATGCCGCGCGGTATCGCTTCCCGGCGCTCGGCGATTTCTTATTGAGCTACGGAAATTATGGTCACGCTCAATCCAACGCTTTCCAGACCACGCTCGAGCATAGGTATGCTCACGGTTTGTTGTTGAGCATTTCCTATACCTATCTGGATCAGAAATCGACAGCTCTGGATACCGGCAACTCCAGCCTTGGCGGCATTGCCTATAATCCGATCACGCCGGACAGCGACTACGGAACAGACGGATACGTTTCGAAGCACCGCGTAGTGGCGTATGGGGTGTACGATTTGCCGTTCGGAAGAGGGCGGCAGTATGGCTCCTCGATGTCACGATGGGCGGATTTCTTTGTAGGCGGCTGGCAAACCTCATTTAACATGTTTGCGAAAACGGGAACCGGATTCACGCCTTTCTGGATTTGCGACGATTGCAATCCGATTGAGCCGGGCAATATTGGGATTTCTTCCGTGGACGCCGTCGGCGATTTCAACTCCGAACCTTCTTATCGCCCCACCGTACTGAACAACACTTACAATCAACATGTTGGTGGCGCAATTTTTAATGCTGCTGCCTTCGGTCCACCTTCCGTGGCCGCCGATGTATTCAGCAATCCCAATGTGGCCAAGCGCAACTTGCTTTGGGGACCCGGAACATGGGGCGTGAACCTTGGCGTGCACAAAGACTTTCACGCGACCGAGCGCCTAGTATTTCAGCTCGGCGCCGACGTCGACAACATTTTCAACCACCCGCTACTTTCGCCCGATGCCAATGCCGGAGGTGGTGGCGGAACGTTTGCCTTACTCGGAGATTTCAATATCCGCGTGGATCAAACGACGGGCAAATTACTGCCGATCGCCGCGTCTGACATCATCCCCAATCCTGATTTTGGGCGATTGATCAACAGCTTCACTCAAGAAGGGATCGATAGCCGGCGCACCATTCGGCTGCGGGTGAGAATTACTTTCTAACTTCCGCGGCTTAAACAGTTCTGGAGACTCTAGAGGGACTCACCTTCATGGCGTCAAACAATGCGATCGCATGCCTCGGACGCCGTTTTTACGTGCGGGGTTTTTGCGACGCGACGAGCGCAAACACGCGATCAAGAGGTTAGCTTCTTGTCAGACCCAGGCGAGACCGCAAAGATCGCGGCCGCCCCCACCAATCCCGCTACAGCAATAAGGTTCCACGCCAACTCGTAGCTGTGCCGCGCGTCAAAAATCCTTCCGGCGATCCACGGCGCGCCCCACTGCCCGAGCGAATACCCCATGATGATGAGCGCCAGAATTTTGCCGAGCGAAGCCGTTCCAAAGCATTCCGCGGTAACCAGCGGAATCAGCATGTAGTCCGCGCCCATCGAGAAGCCAAACAGCACTACGAATCCCCAGATCATCGCAGGCCGGTGAGAAACACCTAACAGCAGAATCGACAAGCTAAGCACGCAATAGAACAAAGCCATGGTGTTCTTTTTTCGAAAGCGGTCCGCCAGGTATCCCACCAACACGCGGCCGCCGAGGCTTGCCGCTAACAAGCCAGTAAAGAATCGGGAAGCCATCGCAGTCGAGTATCCCTGATCTTTCGCGAACAGGATGAAATGCTGGATGACCGCGCCAATCGCGCCAACCACCAAAGTTGAGCCTGCCAGGATGAGCCAGAAATTGGTGAAGCGAATCGCAGATTTCACTTCGAGTGCGTCGGTCGTAGCGGGACTGTTGTGGGTCGCTACAACAGAATCGTCGGCTCCATCGGGTAAAAGTCCGAGATCAGCGGGAGTCGAGCGTGTGACACCGATGCCAACAGGAATAAGCACCAGCATGATAAGTACACCAAGAAATTCAAAACTGTGGCGCCAACCAAAACTTCGAATCAGATAATTCACCAGCAGCGGAGCAACGACTCCTCCAAGCCCCAATCCGAGGTACGCGTAACCCATCGCACGTCCGCGGCGCGCTTCGAACCACCGTGTCACCAGCACTTGGTTGGCAATCGGTCCCGCCAGTACATAACCGAGAACTTCTGTAATACACAATAGTTCGTAGTGCCATAGCCTGGTCATGAACCCCATCAGCACGAGTGAAGTGCCAACCAGTCCGAGGCCGGCGAGGATGACCCCTCTGGCGCCAAGTCGATCGATCACCGCGCCGGCCACCAATCCGAAAGGCAGCCCAACAATCAGGAACCCCAGCAGAAAACCCTGAGTGAGTTGCGCGCGCGTGAACCCCAGGGACTCCGCTAGCGCGGGATAAAAAACTGGAAATCCATAAAAAATGATGCCCACCGCGAAAAATAAATTCAGAAATGCCGCAACTACAATCCACCAGCCATAAAAAATTCGAGCAGATGACACGTGGGTCATGGGTGATTCGCGCATACCTCGGACTACGGAAACATATGCGAACTACGATAGTTTTGTCCAAGTCCTTTCCGCTGGTGAGGTGTTGGAGCCGGTGCTAAAATTGCCGCGCTCGCGAGGTCTTGCTTGACCAGAGCGTCAGTAGCGGCGCGGAATGGTCGAGATCCTAGCGATATTGAACTAATAGCCGCGAGACAGTCGTCGGTAAAAAGGAACCTGAGAATTCCTGACCTGAAATATGGCGCCGGTCTTCTTTTTTCGAACTGACGGATTACGACGGTTAGTGTTGCTAGCGACTATTCTCGTCATCGTCATCATTGTTGCGCAAGCACAACAGCCCGAGCCCGCGCGCGGGCTCGTTGAAAAGGGCCGCGACTGGCCCAGCTACGGTGGTGCTCCTGAAAACAACCATTATTCTCCGCTGGCACAAATCAATCGCAACAACGTGGCCCAGCTGAAGGTCGCATGGACTTTCGATACCGGTGAAGAAGGTGGGCTGCAGACCAGCCCGCTTATTCTCGATGGTGTTTTATATGGAATTACTCCTTCGCAGAAAGTTTTTGCACTCAATGCCGGCACCGGCGAGTTACTGTGGAAGTTCGATTCTGGAATCAAAGGAACTCAACCGGATCGAGGACTCGCGTACTGGACGGATGGCAAAGATCGCAGAGTTTTAGTCGGAGTAATGAACTTTCTCTATGCGCTGGATGCGACCACCGGAAAGCCTATGGCGACTTTTGGAGATAAGGGTCGAATCGATTTACGCGAAAATCTTGGACGCGAGCCCGCAGCTTCCCAATCCATTTATTTGACTAGCCCAGGAATCGTTTACAAAGATATGGTGATTGTCGGGGGACGCAATCCAGAGACACTGCCCGCGCCTCCCGGCGACATTCGTGCTTACGACGTGCGAACCGGAAAGCTGCGCTGGTCATTTCACACCATCCCACACCCCGGTGAGTTCGGCTACGACACCTGGCCGAAGGATGCGTGGAAGAATAGTGGAGCGGCAAACAATTGGGCTGGCACGGCTCTCGATCCCCAACGTGGAATTGTTTTCGTGCCGCTGGGCTCGGCGGCATTCGACTTTTATGGCGCCGATCGCATCGGCGACGATCTCTTTGCCGATTCTTTAATTGCATTACGCGCCGACACCGGAGAAAGAATCTGGCATTTTCAGGGCGTTCACCATGATTTGTGGGATCGCGATTTTCCTGCGCCGCCCGTGTTGCTGAGTGTAAAACGTGGAGAACGACAGATCGACGCCGTAGCGCAAACGACAAAGCAAGGCTTCGTATATCTTTTTGATCGCGCCACAGGCGAACCTCTGTTTCCGATCGAATCGCGAAAGTATCCCGCAAGCAATGTGCCCGGCGAAACCGCCGCCTCGGAGCAGCCGCTCCCGTCCCGCCCGGCGCCATTTGCTCGCCAAGTTCTTACCGAGGAGCTGCTTACCAATCGAACTCCGCGAATGCATCAATGGGCAGTAGAGAAATTTCGTAAATTTCGCAGCGAAGGACAATTCGTTCCCTTCAGCGTCGGAAAAGATACCGTCGTCTTTCCAGGATTCGATGGTGGCGCAGAGTGGGGTGGTCCGGCCGTGGATCCTGAGAGCGGAATCATTTACATCAATTCCAACGACGTTGCATGGACGGGCGCCCTCGCCGAAAATACCGGCGGAAATAGTCCGCAGAACATTTACCTGAGTCAGTGCGCAGTGTGCCATGGAGACAAAAGGGCCGGCTCACCTCCCGCAATCCCTTCTCTGGTTGGAGTGGCTGACCGTCTATCATCGAAAGAGATCGCGACGTTCATCAAAAACGGAAAAGGCAGGATGTCGGGTTTTCCGAATCTCGATGACGACCAGGTCTTCGCTTTGATCGATTACCTCACAGGCGGTGAGAAAAAAGAACTGGTGAGTTCGGAGCCTTCGCCTGTTGCCATGAAGTACCGTTTCACCGGATACAAAAAATTTCTCGATCCCGAAGGATTTCCTGCGGTTGCCCCTCCGTGGGGCACGTTGAACGCCATCGATCTCAATACCGGCGACTACCGGTGGAAAATTCCGCTCGGAGAGTATCCGGAGCTCGCTGCCAAAGGAATGAAAGATACCGGTACGGAAAATTATGGTGGGCCCATCGTAACGGCGGGTGGCATTTTATTTATCGGCGCCACCAACTTCGACAAAAAGTTTCGCGGCTTCGATAAATCCAATGGCAATTTGCTTTGGGAAACGACGCTGCCGTTTGCAGGCAACGCCACACCGGCCACCTACGAAGTCAATGGCCGCCAGTTTGTGGTCATCGCCGCGGGAGGCGGCAAAGATCCCAAGGCCGGTTCGGGCGGCGTGTATGTGGCCTTTGCTTTACCGAAGAATTCAGCGAAAGAAAGCTCCGCGCAGCAGAACAAGCATTAATATCCTTCCTTCGTACTGGACTAAGAAGGTGGAATTTACGGCATAATTTTCCAAGGGGAACCAAATGAAAAAAACTTCAGTTGACCGGCGGGAATTTATCAAGACTTCTGGCAACGCCGCTGCGGGTATGATGGTCACCGCTGGTCTTCCTGCACGGGCTGTGCGGGCCACCAGCAGCCGGATGACATCGGACTCACGCGTGAAGCGATCCCTGAAATTTTCGGTTATCGGCGTCAATCACGATCATATTTATACGCAGGTGGAGGCTGCGCGCCGCGGTGGCGGAGAACTGGTTTCTTTTTACGCAAAGGAACCGGAGCTGGCCGCCACCTTCAGCAAGCATTATCCGGACGTAAAAATGGCTCGCAGCGAAATGGAAATACTCGAGGATCCCTCCATTAAGCTGATTCTGAGTGCTTCAATTCCCAGTGACCGCGCTCCGCTGGGCATCGAAGTGATGCGCCACCAAAAAGACTTCATGGTGGACAAGCCTGGCATGACTTCGCTAGAACAACTCGCCGAGGTTAGGGGCACCCAAAAGTCGACCCAGCGGATTTATTCCATCATGTACAGCGAGAGGCTGGAGAATCGCGCGACAGTTCGCGCCGCGGAAATCGCGAGGGCCGGCGCAATCGGCCGAGTGCTCCAAACCATCGGCACCGGGCCGCATCGGATGAATCCGTCGCAACGCCCTCCGTGGTTTTTCGAGCGCGAGCGATATGGCGGCGTGCTCTGCGATATTGGCTCGCATCAATTCGACCAGTTCCTTTATTTCACCAACTCTACAAAAGCTGAAATTGTTGCTTCGCAGATCGGCAACTTGAACCACCCGCAATATCCGGGTGTGGAAGATTTTGGCGACGTGATGCTCAGAGGAGATCATGGGACAGGTTACATCCGCGTCGACTGGTTTACGCCTGACGGGCTCGCTACCTGGGGAGATGGACGACTCTTCGTGTTGGGTACGGACGGTTACCTGGAAATTCGCAAGAATGTTGACATCGCCGGAAGAAATCTCGGCAGCCATCTTTTCCAAGTGGATCAGAAAGGCACCCGTTATATCGATTGTCAGGACACGCCGCTGCCGTACGGAGAACAACTCATCAACGATGTGTTGGATCGCACCGCCACGGCCATGAATCAAGAGCATTGCTTCTACGCGATGGAATTGGCGCTGAAGGCAGAAAAACAAGCGCAACGGACCGATCGACCGCTCTAATCACGGGCCTAATCACTCCGCCGTCTATCAGTCTGAATCTAGTGTGCGGCCGTGGTATTTGTGGCCCGGCGCAAATCTCCGGTCACAACAGGTTACTCCAAAGCAACGCGCAAAATGGCGACTTCCATTTTTCACGGAAACCGCCATTTTAGGGTTGAGTTGTTTTGCCGTGTTTTCTTACGCCACTGTTCTGCGTTGAAAGAAATGAACGATGATCGAAATCACCGCAAATAACAGCAGCAAATGGATCAGCGCGCTAGAAACGTGAAATACCAGAAACCCGCCGAGCCACAAAAGCAGCAAAATGATAAATAGCACCAGGAACATACGGCCTCCTTTGGAGCTTCACTACTTACAACCGCGGACGAAGTCCTTGCGGAATTAGTATCCGGTTCCGGCCTTGCGCGTGGACGGAACGTCCCGCACTTCAGTTTTGGCTTTCACGTCGGCCGACGCTTCTCCGGCCGAGGTGATATCTTCTGCGCCGGTGCGCTGAAGAATGTCCTTGGCGCGTTTCACTTCCTCCGAAGTATCGCAATGCACGGATACCAAAATCCCACCCTTTTGCAGCCGTCCCTCGTAGCGCTTGGCTTCAAATTCCGGGATTCCCATTCCGACGAGAGCGCCGGTAACGCCACCAACAGCGCCACCAACTCCGGCGCCCGCTAGTGCCGCCATAATTGGTCCAGCGGCGATGAAGGGGCCCAAGCCAGGAATCGCCAGAGCGCCAATACCCACAAGCCAGCCGAGTGTGCCGCCGATCACTGCTCCAGAGCTCGCTCCTGTGGTAGCGCCTTCCGGTGCCTTGGTGTTTTTCTGCGTGGCGATTTCGCGGTTGCCCAGATTCTCTGGCAACAACACAGATACGTCAGAGTGCTGGAAGCCTGAGTCCTTCAACGCGGTTACTGCGTTCTCAACACCGCTACGGCTTGAATAAATTCCGAACACCGATTTGTTTTTAGCCATTTTTGTATTCTCCTTAAAAAGTTTTCTGGTGACGCAAAAAAATTAAGTGTTTTTTACCGCTTTTAGGGCGCATTCATAGTGGTGCAGGCGGTGGGGGCAAACCAATACGGAGTTCGCTGCAGAAGAAATAGGGGTTTACCCGACCTTAGTGGCTCCTACGTTGCACTCGCGGGGAGACTACATACGACCGTGTATGGCGGTCTAAGTCCAGCAGCGATACCTTTTGGCGCGGCCTCTTGAGCGCTTTTTACTTAACTTTTTGACTGAGGGCAAACTATGACAATTAAATTCAGGACGTTGCAAATCGCCGCTCTGGGTTTGGGGATAGCTGGATTTTCAGCGACAGGAATCTCGACTCTCGCGCGGCAGTCCGATCAACAGACGCAACCGGACAATACTCGTAACAACAAGGGAGATAACGGGAAGGGTGGAATTACCGCCGATCAGCAGCAAAATAATCCTGCCGATCGCGAACTGGCGAGAAAGGTTCGCAAATCCATCGCAAGCGATTCTTCACTCTCCACCTATGCTCACAACATCAAGGTTATTGTGCGGGACGGGATGGTTACACTAAAGGGTCCGGTGCACACCGAGGCGGAGAAGAACGCCATTGGAGCGAAAGCTTCGGAAGCTGCCGGTGGAAACGACAAGGTCCAAAATGAGCTAACCGTAAAAGCATCGTAAAACGTTTTTACATAAAAATTTGCAAAAAACCGCCGTTGCGCTACAGAGGCCAGTGGCGGTTTCTATTTCAGGCTGGAAACTAAGAAGGCCAGCGACGCCCCGAACATGGCGATCGTGCCGATCCATCCGACGATCTGCAGATAAAAGGGCAACGTGAAATCCCCCATGATTTTCCGGCTACAGGTCATCAGCATCATCAAGGCCATCACCGGCGCGGCTAACAATCCGTTGATCACCGCCGCGATGAACAGGGATCTGATCGGGTCGAAGTGCACAAAATTTAATGCCAAGCCCACCAACGTTGCAACGCCCAACGTAAGATAAAACTTTGTCGCGCGCCCCGGCTTGACTTCCAACCCAACGCGCCAATGCATGGCTTCGCCAACGGCATAGGCTGCGGCTCCGGCTAACACGGGAACGGCCAGTAAACCCGTTACGATAATTCCCGCGGCAAAAAGCGCATAGGCGAAGCGACCAGCCAAGGGCTCTAGCGCGCTGGCCGCTTGCGTTGCAGTTTGAATAGCCGTGTCGCCGTGCGCGTGCAGGGTGGCCGCAGCCGTCAACATAATAAAAAACGCCACCGCATTGGACACCGCCATGCCCGCGTAGGTGTCGATTCTAATTCTGCGTAATTGTCCGGGTGCCTGCGCAGGCGCGTGTCTCAGCGGTTTTTCTTCCACCCGAACCTGTACTTCCTCCGCCTCCTGCGAAGCTTGCCAGAAAAAAAGATAGGGGCTGATGGTTGTTCCTAATACCGCTACAACCATGGTCAAATAATCGCCGTGAAATATTTTTATCGGCGGCACTATTGTGGCCCTAAGAGCAGCCCGCCAATCGATGTGCACCAGGAACGCTGTCACCACGTATGCCATCAGAGACAAAACGAGAAATTTCAAATATTTCACGTAACGGGTATACGGCACAAAAATTTGCAGCAGTATGGAAATTAATCCCATCACCAGCAAGTGGATCCACGCCTGGCCTCCAAATAGCATGTGAGCCGATTCGCCCATGGCTCCCAGATCGGCGCCCAGATTAAAAATGCTGGATACCAGCAGCATGGCCACGATCGCGTAAACCACCGGCCGTGGATACGCTTTGCGGATATTGGCCGATATTCCAACTCCCGTTACGCGCCCAATGCGCGCGCTGATTTCTTGTATCGCGCACATGATGGGGTAAGAAAAAAGCGTCAACCACAGCGTTCCAAAGCCAAACTGCGCACCCGCCTGCGAATAGGTAGCGATTCCGCTTGGATCGTCGTCCGACGCACCGGTAACAAGCCCCGGTCCCACGAAACCCATATTCTTTGCAACAGAATCTGGGTCCGGTGGAGGGATGCTCGTTCTGCGTGCTTTGGGTTCGACCTTGTTTTCGGGAGTTTTGATAACCGTAGATTTCGGGGGTGTGGCCACGCCGGATTCTCCTGTTATAGAAACTAGTTTGAACCCGGCGAGGGGCAAGCAAAACGCATCCGCGCCTTTGGCTGGAATATCTATTACGCTCGCTCTAAATTCTGCCGAGTAGCAGCAATATCACCAGGATGACCACCACAAGCCCCAAACCGCCGCTGGGGTAATAGCCCCATCCGCGGCTGTATGGCCATGACGGATATGATCCAAGTGCGAGAACCAAAAGCACAACCAAAAGAATAATCAGCATATGCGCCCTCCGTGGCGCATTGGACCGTTTTAGCGCAGGAAGCACAATCGGTGTAAGTGTGTATTTAAGGGCGAGTTAATGCTCACGGACTTTTTATCGCAGCAAACGGAGGCGCTGCTACCGGGTAAACAAAGTCTGTCCGAATACAGCTTAAACAGTATTTCTTTTCAATGGGATGCGGACAATTATCGAAGATGTAATTTCTCGCGATGGCATCGACGTTTGGGCGCCCAGCAAGGCGCTTCCCATAGATTTTTCTCGGTCTAATCTTTAGGAACAGGAGACAACCACATTGCGCATTTTGGTAGCGGACGATCACGACATTATCAGGCGTGGTCTCAAAGAGCTGTTGACCTCACGCTCGGGATGGGAAGTTTGTGCCGAGGCGAAAACGGGACGTGAGGCGGTGATGCTGGCCGAGCAGTTGAGACCTGATGTGGTGGTAATGGACATCAGCATGCCTGATTTAAATGGATTGGAAGCTGCTCGAAAGATTCGCAAGAGTCTTCCCAAGACGGAAATCCTGATTCTCACTCTACATTTTTCCGATCAGCTGGTTCGCGAAATCGTCGAGGCTGGCGTGCGCGCCTACATCATGAAATCTGACGCTGACCGTGATTTGGTCGCTGCTGTCGAGGCGCTCGCCAATCATCGGCCGTTTTTCACGGCACGAGCGGCCGACATGTTGCTCGATGGATTTGTTCGCCCTCATCCCTCCTCGCCGGATCCCGACGCGGTGATTCGCAATCGCCTCACTTCTCGCGAGCGCGAGATAGTGCAATTACTTGCGGAAGGAAAGAGCAGCAAAGAAGTAGCCGTGTCGCTGGGAATCAGTGTAAAAACCGCGGAAACGCATCGCGCAAATATCATGAGAAAGCTTGAATTGCATTCGGTGAGCGAATTAGTTCGTTACGCAGTTAGAAACCAAATTATCGAGGCGTAAAAATTAACGGCCATTGCTGAGTGGCGCAAATGAAGGCACATCATGAACCGGGTTCCAAAGATTAAATAAGATTCGAAGCGTCAGTTCGGAAAATTTGCAGGCTACTGTTTGTAACTGTGCGGAGAGTTATGCCACGCGTTTTAATTGTCGATGACCATGCGATGATCCGCCGTGGCGTCCAGGGAATACTGAGTACCTATCCGGAGTGGGATCTATGCGGTGAAGCCGACAACGGACAAGATGCCATTCGGCTCGCCGGTGAACTGACGCCCGAGGTAATCATCATGGACGTATCGATGCCCGGCATGAATGGCCTCGAAGCCACCCGCATTATTCACGACGTGCTTCCAGATACGAAAGTATTGTTGCTCACGTTGCATTCTTCCTCGGAATTTGTGCGCAGCGCATTCCGGGCGGGAGCCAGAGGTTACGTTTTGAAATCGGACGCGGAAAACGAGCTCGTGCGCGCCTTGAATGTGGTGATCGGAGAAGGCACCTATGTAAGTCCAGCGATTGATGCTCGCACCGCGAAAGAATCCATCTTCAGTAACAATTAATATCGTGCATGCGAGACAAGCGCTCCAGCCGTGGACTTTTCTTTTGTCCGCATACAAAATAGAGCCGCAAATTGCATACCGCATTACAGGAGGATTTGAATGCCCCCCACTAAACAAAACGCCGGCCCCGCTGACACCGGGACGCGCGAAGATCTTATCAAGAGTCTAAATGGAGATTTGGCTCGTGAATTCCAGGCGATTATCGCCTACGTCGTTTACTCCCAGGTGCTGAAGGGCGCCGAATACATGAACATCGCGGGCGAACTGGAAAAACACGCAGGCGAAGAATTACAGCACGCGATTACCATCGCCAAGCAAATAGATTATCTAGGCGGCACTCCCACCGTGCAGCCGGAGCCCGTCAAGTCCGCTGAAGACAACAAAGAGATGTTACGCGCGGATCTAAACAACGAAAACGAAACAATAAAGAACTATCGGCTGCGGATTCGCCAGTGCGAACAGCTTGGCGAGTTTGCCACCGCCGAATTGATCCGCGAAATCCTTATTCAGGAACAGGATCATCAAATCGCCTTGGCCACCGCCCTGGGAATTGACGCTCCCAAGCTATAAGTGGATCAAGTTTTCAACGCCCATGCTGCCGCATATTCTAACGTGTGGTTCTGTTTTTATTGACGTCCGGCGACTGACATACTCCGCTTAATAGTTCACTGGCGATGGCAATCCAGGGTCGGTTGGACCCGGTCCGGGAAAAGGAGCGCGCCCTGGATCGGGCGATGGCAATTCCGGCTCGGAAGGTTTTTTGGGAGGCAACTCCGGTTGCGGAGGTTGCGGCACCGGTTCTTCCGGACCAGGCCAATTCGGTTCTGCGGCGTACAAACGCGGCATATATTCCTCCTTAACAACTGAAAGGCAGCATCGCTTAGACAATAACGCCAAGACGTACCGCGATGTACCGATTTGTCGAACGTTCGCTCTACATTTTTAAGAAATGAAATTCCCCATTCTAGGGTCTTTGCTGGATTCTACGCCTCATGCTGTAGCGATTATTCTTCACGTTGACTACAACATCGGCGGCCGTGTCCCCTCCTGGGAGTGACTGCACACGGTAGCCCTGCAGGGCCTTTGCAGTTTGACCTGTTTGGAAGCTATCCTCGGCCGCCGTCTGAAATTTTTCGGTCATTTTTTTCTTACCCTGAGTCATCTGCGTTTTTACGTATATTCCCCGATTGAGGCTGACGCCGCGGCGAGGCACAGTACGGCGCACAGTCGGACTCCCCGGTAAAGTGGTCGATGCAACTCCGGCTGAATGGGTAAGAACTCACGTAATTCAAGGAGAGATATGAAATCGCTTAGATCAATGTTGACCCTCGTTCCTGTGCTGTTGGTTGGGGGGTTGCTGGGCTGCTCGAACACCCCGACTAAATCGCCGGATGTTACGGACAGCGTCCGCAGATCGCTGGATCAGTCCGGTTACAAAGATGTAAGCGTCAGTCAGGATCGTGATAAAGGGGTAGTTACGCTAGCGGGCACGGTGGCTTCGGAGAGCGATAAGGCGCAAGCGGAATCACTCGCAAAGGCCGCCGCTGCGGGCCAAGTGGTAGCCAACACCATCGCGGTTCGCCCTCCTGGAGATGAGAGCGCCGCCAAAGCTGTGGACTCTGACCTCGATAAAGCCATCGAAAAAAATCTCGATGCCGCGCTGGTAAAGCGCAAGTTGGATAAGGGCGTCCACTACGATGTCAAAAACGGTGTGATTACGCTAAAAGGCGACGCCGGCACGCAAAACCGCCGCGCTGCCATCGAACAAGTCGCCAATGGCGTGCCCAACGTCAAACAGGTGGTCAACGAAATGGAAGTCAAGGGACAGAAGGCCACTTCTTCCCGTCATTAAATTGTCCACCCGGGAGCGTGGCCACGAGGGCAGCGCTCCCGGTTCGATTTTCACGCTGGCTAGCTCCAGGTAGCCTACAGGTAATGTATGGACATGTTCGATTGTGTTCCCACGTGTGATATACCAAAGATGTAGCTTGGGATTTACCAAGCACTGATTTGACTCCCGCGTCGGAGAACAATGGTAGAGGACAATGTCGCGTTAGCTGCAAACGAAAAAGCGCCGCAGCCTGAGTCTGTTCGTCCTGTTTCTCTAAAGCCCGTATTTTTTGGCTTTTTTATCATCGCCATTATAGGCGTGGCGGCTTATTTAACTCAGCGCGGAGTCAGTAACAGCACCAATTGGGTTTTGCACACTTACGACGTTCGCAATGAGTTGCAGAATCTCCGGACCGAGTTAGCTGAAATTCGTGGCAGTGCACTGACATACAGCGGTTCCGGAGACGAATCTCAGCTGCAGCTTTTCCGCCGACATTCCCAGTACATCTCAGACGCTTTTGAACATCTTCGCAGATTAACCGCGGACAATGCTGGGCAGCAACGGCGTGTGAGTGAGCTAGAATCTTTGTCCAAAAATTACATCGCACAATTGCAAGGCACCACGGTATCTGGTGTCGCGCCGGCTCCCACTTCGCCCGCCAGGTCAGCCGCAATTCGCGACCTCGACTCAGAAGAATCACAACTGGAGGGCGTAGTGCGCAGGATGGACGAAGAGGAAATTAAACTTCTGAGCCAGCGTTTGGGCACTTGGAATCGCCTGTCTTGGCGCACCTCGCTTGTTCTGGCCCTGGCGCTGGTCGCGGCACTCGGCTTTCTTGCTTACAATTTCCGTTTGCTAAGCAGAGAAATCGTCCGAACCCAGGACTTGGAACGCTTCCAGCGCGAAAATGTCCGCTTCTCGCGTGCACTTAGCGCGCGCATTCTCGATCTTCAGGATGCCGAGCGTCGCAGAATCGCTCGAGAATTACACGACAGCGTGGGGCAATATCTGGTGGGTCTAAGAATCAACTTGGAGCAATTACTAACAACTCGCGCGAGTTTGTCTGCCACGCACGAAATTCTGTTGACCGAAACGATAGAGCTGACCGAGCGATCCATAAATGAAGTAAGGACAATCTCACATTTACTTCACCCGCCGCTCCTGGACGAGGTCGGTCTGGAATCGGCCACGCGTTGGTACACGGACGGGTTTGCAAAACGTTGCGCTTTAAAGGTAAGCCTGCACCTCGACCCCATCACAAATCGTTTGCCAAAAGAAGTAGAGCTGGCATTGTTTCGGGTGCTTCAGGAATCCTTGACTAACGTTCATAGGCACGCGGGCGCTAAGTCTATAGAAGTTATCCTCACCTGCTCAACCGGGCACGTAATCCTCTGCGTCATTGATGATGGCAGAGGCATCTCCTCGGAAGTTTTGACGCGCTTTCGCTCCGGCAGAGCTTCTGGCGTCGGGCTCGCGGGGATGAGAGAGCGTTTGGCGGAGCTGGATGGAACGCTGGAAGTAGAGCGACGTGCCCACGGCACCGCCGTGCGGGCCACAATTCACGTTGCAGAGTGTGCGAGCGAGCCTGAACCTTTGGAAACCAGCGCGGTCTGAAGGTTGGCTATGGAGTCAAGTGCTTGACCTACGCGCTATACGCAGCTAACGGCCGCGAACGGGCGAGCATTTCAAGGCGTCGTCGCGAGCGTGTTCGAGCTCTGAAAACCCGCGATTTCACCGTCTCTACCGTAATGCCCATGGCCCGGGCGAGTTCGCGATTCGTCCACCCTTCGGCTTTCTGCAGCACGAAGGTATGGCGAAGCGAAGGATTCAGACATTGCAGCGCTTTACTCGCCAGCTCGCGGTTAATGTATTCGCGTTCGTGATTTTGGCGCTGGTCTTCGATCTCCGGATAATTCGCGAACGTCCCACCATCCTGCCCAGTATCCGCCTGATTCACAAAGCGTTCTGGCTTGTGCCGGCGTAATTTCATGAGTGCTTCGTTGATGGTAATGCGAAATAACCAGGTTGAAAATTGTGACTGGCCCTCGAAGCGGCCGATGTTGTAATAGGCTTTTACCAAGACGTTTTGTACGTTGTCCTCGGCGTCTTCGCGGTTCTTCAGCATGCGCAGCGACACACCATAAATTTTCCCGGAGTGCTTTTGCACTAATTCAGTGAAGGCTTCGTGGTTTCCACGTCGGGCCATCGCGATCAGTTTGTCTTCCGAAGATAACACTTCGTTTTTCATGGCTGCCGGCTCCTCGAACAACCCCTAATTTGTGATTCACTCTCGGCCAGAGGGGACGTCAGCGATACGAGAGTAGGGACTTCTCCGCTTTTGCTTGCCAGAGCTTTGAAGGTAGGGGCTGTCCTTCAAATGAACAATACAGAGGAACGTGTACCTCGGCACTGAGGATTTTGTAGGCTAACAAACAGTATCGTTTTCTCAGCGCAGCGACTGTTTAAGAGGGAACAACTCAAGCTAAAACCGAAAGGGCGGAAACTTTCCGCCCTTTCGTGAGTCAAAGATTGACCACCCGTTACTTCTGTACCCTTACTTCTGCAGATGAGGCGATGCCTGTTGCAAGCGCGACACCAGCGCACGGCCTTCTTCGGGAGTGTCTCTCTTTCCTTCTTCCACGATCTCCGCGGCGGTTACGCCCTTGCCGTACAGCTTCTCATTGGCTCCGCCGTCAGGCCGCAGAGTCGACCCCTCCAGCGATACGCCGGCGAATGCTCCGCGTGAGCGAGAATAGCTCAACATCTCCGCTCGCAGGGTGACGTCCGATTCCGCCGAAGCAGTGCGGCCCTTGGGTCCCGCCGCTATGCTGGCGTCGCCGCCAAGCTTTACCTTGCTGTGCAGCATGCTGTTCATTCCACGATCGTTCATCACCAGGATTACGAAGTCGGTCGCTTCTCCACCAATCTGCAACCCCACGCTGCCGCCTTCCAACGCCATCATCGCAGGCGAACCCCAAGGGCCGCTGTAGTCGTGGCCTCTGCGGCAGACCATAACGCCGCGGCCATAGCTGCCACCTACCACGAACGCAGCCTTAACCACCGAAGGCAACACCACCACGCAGCGCGCCTTGTCCAAAACGTCCTGTGGGATATCGTCGGGAACATCCAGGATCTCTTTCATTACTCGACCGGAGTTTGCCAGTCGTTCTCTCTCGTCTTTTTCACTAGCCGGTTTTGCGACTGCGAGCGTTGAAAACGCCAGCACGCCCGCCATTGCAACTGTCCATTTTCGCATCTTTGTTTCCTCCATTTTTTTTACTTGCCGCGCCCAAGGGCTAGAACCGCCACTCCACTAATCAACACAATGACACCAATTACGGGGGGAACCGGTATGGTCTGGTGTTCTTCTTTGGTTGCTTGTATCGGACCAACGTCGAGCACCTTCTTGCGCGTCGTGTACGTGAAACCCTGATACACCAGCGCGATGATGCCAATCACAATCAGGGCCACGCCCAAGAGCATTCGTCCGTTCATCTGCCGTCCTTCGGCCAGAGCCGCGCAACTCTGATAGAAACTTTCGCGGCTTCTGCCGGGGTCTTTCCTGGCACATATGCCTCAGAGTTTCAACACAAGGTTCCGGCGAGTCCTGCTACTTGTACGTGATCAGCGACTAAGGCTCCATACCTATAAACCTTTAGCTTGAACGATTGCATCGTGTAGCAATTTAACTCAATTTGTAGCTTGGCAATCGACCAAAAAAGTTCCAGTTTTGGTTATGTCCAAAACGTACAAGAGCCAGCCTGGGCTTATAAACCGAATGCTGTATTTGCCGATTACCAGCGGTATGGTCTGCTTTACCATGTGCATTGCTGTTTGTGAATCATCAAAGGACTAATAGGGAGGCTTCAATGAACTGGGATCAAATCGAAGGCAAGTGGAAGCAGTATGCAGGCAAAGCCAAGACTAAGTGGGGCAAATTTACAGACAACGATATGCAAACTCTGAGCGGTAAGAAAGACCAGTTGGTAGGGTTGGTGCAGGAACGGTACGGCATTGCCAAAGATGAAGCAGAACGGCAAGTGAACGATTGGGGTAATTCTTTCTCGGGTGACAACGCGGCGCAGCGCGACGAAAATGCCCGGCGCGACAAGAGCCGCGGCGCTGGATCAGCCTAGTTACCTGGTAGCGGTTGTCGATCAAGCTGGCCCGATATTCGGGCCAGCTTTTTTTTCACCGCCCGCCTATCTGCGGTCCTGTTTCCGAAAGTGGCGGCAAAGTGAATGTGACATTGAGACTGAGCCACTGGTGTCTTGAGCGTTTACCGCAGGCAATTCCTGACCTCCCCTACAACATCTCCAAACTGCTTGCTAAACTCCAATCGCGTTCCGCAAGCGTGCTATGAACATTTTGAATGTGCTCGGCTCGGTCCTGGGAACCGGATACTCGTCCGGTCTCAATCTCTACGCCACGATCCTGACTCTCGGACTTCTCCAGCGGTTTGGTTTTATTCATCTCTCAAAGTCGCTGCAGATTCTTTCGCATCCGCTGATTTTGGGAATTGCCGCGGTTTTGTATTGCGTCGAATTCTTCGCCGACAAAGTGCCGTATATCGACACCATGTGGGATGCCATCCACACATTTATTCGCCCGCCCGCCGCGGCGCTGCTCGCTTATGCTTCGGTCGGCGACGTATCGCCGGAATGGCGCTGGGCCGCCGCATTGCTTGCGGGAGGTGTTGCGCTCACCTCGCACAGTGCGAAAGCCTCCACCCGGGCAGCCGTAAACACCAGTCCCGAGCCGTTCAGTAATTGGATTTTAAGTTTTGGCGAAGATCTGCTCGCCGTGTGGCTTACCTGGATGGCCCACGCCCATCCGCTGACGACGGCAATCGTGGTCGGCGCACTATTGATTCTGTCCGCTTTTCTGATCTTCCATTTATTTCGGTTCGCGCGGCGCGCGTTTCATCGCTTGTCCACGGCCTGAGCCGCGCGGTTTATTGTGCGTCTTACTTCAAATATATCGCCAGCCAGTCGAGAAAAGTTTTGTACCAGAATTGAGAGTTTTGCGGCTTCAGCACCCAATGTCCTTCGTCCGGGAAAATTACTAACTTGGAAGGCACTCCTTCCCGCTGCAGTGTATTGAAAAATTCCAATGACTGCGTATACGGCACACGAAAGTCATTTTCGCCGGCGATCACCAGCGTCGGGGTTTTGTATTTCCCTAAATCCGCCGCGAACGTGGATGCCGACCACTTCTTGTAGCTTTCTGGATTGCTCCACGGCGTTCCCTGCATATCGTGCTCGGCAAACCACAATTCTTCGGTAGCATACATCGAAGTCTGGTCGTAAACGCCCGCGTGGCTGATGATTGCTTTGAAGCGCCCGGAGTGCGTGGCGATCCAGTCGGCCATAAATCCTCCGTACGAACCGCCCGCGGCGGCCATCCGCGAACCATCGATAAATTTATTATTCGCGAGCGCGTAATCCACGCCCTTCATCACATCGGTATACGCTTGGCCGCCCCAATCATTGGTGATTTCATCGGTGAATTTCTGGCCGTAGCCGGTTGACCCGTGACGATTGATCATCAGCGTTACATAACCCGCGCCGGAAAATACCTGCTGATTCCATCTATAACCCCAGGCATTCGACCACATCGTTTGTGGCCCACCATGCAGGAGTACCAGTAACGGATACTTTTTCGCGGCGCTGAATTTCGGCGGTCGCAGCAGCATCGCTTGCACGCGCGAGCCGCCAGCTCCCTCAAACCAGAATGTTTCCGGCGCATTCATATCGAGCCTAGCCAGCAATGCGTCATTTTGATGCGTCACTTGTTGGGGATTCGCTCCATCGCCCGCAGCTACAAACACCTCCGCCGGCATAGTCAGACTGGTGCGTTCGAACGCCATGATTTTCCCATCCCGGCTGATCGAGACCGTGGTGTTAAATCCTTCAGCCACAATTTTCTTCGACTCCGCTCCGTCGCGTACGTCGATCGCATAAACCGGCGAAAGCGTTTCGTTCTCGGCCGTAAAGTAAATTGTCTTGCTGTCCGGAGACCACGCCAGGCCTTCCGCACTGCGATCAAATTTCTGCGTCAAATCTTCACTTTTTTCCGCACGTCGGTCGTAGCGCATCACCCGCCATCGATCGGCCTCGTATCCTGCGGTCAACTGCGCGTGGTAGGCAATGTAATTCCCATCTGGCGAATACACCGGGTTCCCGTCGAAGCCCGGATTTGTGGTGATTTTTTTTGCTTCGCCGCCGCTGACCGGCACTATAAACAGTTCTCCGTTCGTACTCAGCGCTTCTACCTTGTCCGGGACTGCCGTGAAACAAATCTCTTTTCCGTCCGGCGAAAAATTAATATCGTCCGCCCCGCCGCGCTCATCGGGAGGCACATCGTAATTTGCACCGGCGGTCAGGTCGCGCGGTGTTCCACTTCCGTCAGCTGGCGCAACGAACAAATGGCTGCGCTTTCCTTCCGACCAGTGCGTCCAATGGCGATATAAAAGCTGCTCGTATACTCGCGCTTTCACTTTGTTTTTTTCTCTATCCGCGTCACGCGTGCTGTTGCACGCATCGTCCTTACAATCCACATAAACCGGTGACGTAAAAGCGATCGTCGCTCCGTCAGGCGACCATTTCACTAAATCCGCGCCGCCCGCTATATGAGTAATCGCATGACTTTCGCCCCCTTCCATTGACAGCACGTAAACTTGGGAATTTCCTTCACGCGAAGAAATAAATGCCAGCATCTTGCTATCCGGCGACCATGCCGGAGCAGAATCGTGGCCGCTCTGCGTCAGTTGTATTGCCGCGCCGCCAGCGGCGGGCACCACCCAGATATTGCTGGCGTTGCGGTTGGCATCCATGTCGGGAGTCGCCACGGAATAGGCTATCCATTTTCCATCTGGTGAAATTGTTGGACTCGCGACGCGATGCATGCTTCGTAGATCGTCAAGCGTGATTGGTCGTTTACTGGCGGTATCTTGCGCGAATGTGGCAAGACAAGCGCCGCTCCATACCACTGCCGCAAATCCGCACCGCAGAGCCGCCAATTTCATGCGTTTCTCCTCATGAATCGTTTTGGAAATGAGTTTTGCAGGACTTCGGATATTGTCACGATTTATGTCCAATGCCAAGGCGCCGAAACACAGGTCAGTTAGACCTTCGTTTCGATGCGGCGCAAGGTGCATCAGGAGTCTAACGCATGGGGGCTAAGGAAGTGTCGGGAGTGTCGGCCGGTTTGATTTCAGATTTGCCGTAGACTACTTTTTCAACGGCACGCCCACCGCCCAGATGTAGCCGTCCGGATCTTCCAAAATTACGTCGCGCCACCCATGCGGAAAATCCGCCACCGGTTGCAGAATAATAGCGCCCGCCGCTTCCGCGCGCTTTTGCAATATGTACGGATCGATGCCCATCATGCGAAGTTCCGCTCCGGTGCCGCGTTTTCCTCCACCTTGTAACCGCGTATGCAGCGGGTGATGGTCATAGGTATGATCGGCGTGCAACATGAACTCCACTCCGTTCAAGACCATCGCGGCGAAATCGGCATCGCTATAACGGACCGTAGCTCCCAGCACTTGTTCATAAAAAGAAAGCGATCTGGGTAAATCTCGCACCAGCAGGTTTACAGAAAAGTTCGGTAAAGCTCGACCATATTCGTCCGCCGGCATCCAGGCGTCGCCAGTACGCTTCATGGTCATAACCAGATCCCTCCGCTGTTCGCGAACGCGCGAATAAGAAATCCTCTCACGCTGACGCCTGTATAAGGTCCACCCGAGAACTTAGTCTCCAAAGAGACAGGCTTGCCAATCTGGACTATGCATCTGACTGCCGAACGGCATCACTATTGCGCACCAGCAGCCAGTTCAATGCTGCAATTGCGATGACGCCGAGAACAAATGACAAATTGCTGTGCGGCGTCTGTATAAACAACACAACACAAAATGCCAGTGTCAGTATCGCGATGAGAACACCGCCGCGCAGCCGAAACGCGTCCGCTTCGGGGCGCTTTTTTCGCAACACAAGAAGTGCTACGGCAAATGAAGCATAGGTCAGCAACCTGGTCACCGAGGAAAGAGTAACGTTCCATCGAAAATTCCCCATCACCGTAAAAGCCAGCAGCAAAATCGTGTAGACGATGATCGACACGTACGGAGTGCGAAATTTCGGATGTACGGCCGCAAAAAAGCGCGGAAAATCTCCGCGCTCCGCCAGTGCGAATGTTAAGCGCGGGGTATGAAGCATATTGGCGCCCAGATATCCGTAAATAGAGACCAGCGCCCCACAGGCAATCGCTGCCGCAGCCCCGCTCCCGAAAATGTGACGCGCCGATTCCGCAAGCGGGCGTTCGGTCGCAGCAGGGTTGGCTAGCGTGCCGTTGATTACCACCTGCACCAAGGTGTAAATCGCCGTGATCAGCACTAGCGCATAAAAGAGCGCCGCAGCTGAATCTTTGCGCGGGTCGCACGTCTCTCCTGTCGCAAAAAAAACCGCTTCAAAGCCGCCGTAAGCAAAGACCAGCACTAAAACAGCGCCTAGCCAATCTTGAAGTGTAACCGCGTGGGTCATCGGTGCCGGCACAACCCGGCCATGTGCGATCAACCACCCCATCCCGGCGCCAATGAAGATCAGCAAAAGAAATATTTTTATGCTGGTCAGAAAATCGCTTATCCGCGTCGCTGATCGCACGCCACGATAATTGATTATTGCCAGCAGTCCAATTAACGCGGACAGAATCGTCGCGCGATAGACGGGCTGCACCGCACATGGGAAGAACTCCGCAAGATAGGTAGCAAAAAGATTGGCGGTACCGGACGCCGCCGCGAGTCGCGATAACCACGTCATCCACGCGATTTGAATTCCCCAAAATCTCCCCAGCGCGATACGCGCGTAAAGATAAGCGCCGCCTGTTTCGGTGAATTGCGATGCGACTTCGCTCAAGCATGCCGCGACCAGGGCGATTCCCGCAGCCGCCACTAGATACGCGAGCGGCGCATACTTTCCCAGGCGACCGACAACCACACTGGGCAAACCAAAAACACCGCCGCCGACCACCGAATTTACGATTAACGCCGCCAGACTCCAGCGGCCGATGGTGCGAACCAAACCGCTGGAAGACTCAGATTCTGCCGCCAATGCCGCTCCATTACTGAAATTTTTGTAGCTGAACGAGGCGCTAAATCCTCTGGCTCGCAAAAAGCGCCGCCAGCGTAGCACAACTACCGACGTCGCTCGCTCGGTCATCAGGGGATCATGCGCCCTCTTCCCTCTGATACAATTCCGTACCAATCCACCATGGCAAGTGGCTCCAGCATCTTCCCGCGAAATTTTCGAAAGGATTATCCCGTAGCCGTTCGCGGGGAGGGCAGCTGGATCATTTCATCAGATGGCCGGCGTTTTCTTGATGCGGCGGGCCAAGCTGCAGTGGTCAACATCGGGCATGGCGTCGCCGAAATTGGCCGAGCCATGGCCGAGCAGTCATCGCAGATCGCCTTCGCGCATACTTCACAATTCCATTCCGCTCCCGCCGAGAAATTTGCCGCCCGTCTTCTACAACTTGCGCCTGCAAATTTTCAGAATGGTGGACGTGTGTACTTCACGTCCGGCGGCTCGGAAGCCACTGAAACCGCCATCAAGCTTGCGCGCCAATATCATCTGGAGTGCGGACAGCCGCAGCGTCACGGCGTGATTTCGCGCCACCAGAGCTACCATGGCAGTACACTCGGTGCGATGTCTGTAAGCGGTAATGTCGCGCGCCGCGCTCCTTATCAACCATTGCTCCCCGAATGGGGCCACGTCTCCGAGTGCTTCGCTTATCACCACGCCGGCAGCTTAAATGATGAGGACTACGGTCTCGCTTGCGCTAACGACCTGGACAAATTTCTGCACGGCCCACTTGGCAGTTCCTCGGCGGCATTTATTTTTGAACCGGTGGTCGGCGCGACCCTTGGCGCGGCTGTGCCTAGTGCTGGCTACATTGAGCGCATCGGAGAAATTTGCCGCGAAAATAAAATTCTGCTAATCGCCGATGAAATAATGTCTGGAATGGGCCGCACCGCGCAGCCTTTCGCCATTCAACACTCGAATGTGGAACCTGACATGATCCTGGTAGGGAAGGGAATCGCTAGTGGTTATGTACCGCTCGGAGCTGTTCTGGTTTCCGCGCGCGTGGTCGAAGCGTTCCAACGCGGTTCTGGAGTCTTCCAGCACGGTTTCACTTATCAGGCGCATCCCGTCTGCGTCTCAGCCGGCGACGCCGTGCTTGACTACCTGGAAGCTCACAAGCTGTTCGAACGCGTCGAACCAATTTCAAAAACTTTGCGCGGCGATCTCGAGCCTTTGCGGTCACATCCTCATGTCGGTGATATACGCGGCAAGGGCTTGCTAATCGGCGTCGAATTCGTGAAAGACAAAGGGTTCCGCGAACCATTTCCGCCATCGCAAAATATTGCCGAGCGCATCCGTCAGGCTGCTCTGGAAGAAAACGTACTCACCTATCCTACGCAAGGGTGTGTCGATGGCCTGCGCGGCGATCACATCCTTCTGGCTCCGCCGTTTATTTTGAATGTCGAAGAATCCGCGCTCATTGCACGAGCACTTAAATCTGTTTTGTCAAAAGTGTTTCCATCTTAATTGCAGAATTGTTGCTTTACCATTGTTTGAACTAGCCCGGAATCCTTCTTCTCTTTCACCGAGAGTTGCATTACTGTTTCCATCTGCGTTTCCTCGCTACTGGAGATAACAGTTGATCATGCGCAGTAGTTCCAGAATTCTAATCTCGTTTTTTGCTTCCGTTTTATTATTCACTACCGCAGTCCGGACTCAAGAAAAAGTTCAGAGGAACGATCCTGTTAAACCACGCGCACGGGATCTCGGTGTCCCTTTTGACGGTACGCCCGGTCCCCTCAACGCCATCACCGATGTTGCCGGCGTAACCGTCGGTCACACCACACTTATTTCCGGCGAAGGAAAACTGCAGATTGGCAAAGGTCCGGTGCGCACTGGCGTCACAGCTGTTTTGCCGCGCGGTCCGCAGTCCATGAGCAATCCTGTTTTTGCCGGCTGGTTTACGGAAAACGGGAACGGAGAAATGACCGGCACGACCTGGGTGGAGGAATCCGGTTTTCTGGAAGGTCCGGTGATGATCACCAACACTCACAGCGTCGGAGTTGTGCGCGATTCCGTAATTCAGTGGCGCGTTGCTCACGGCCAGCCTGATCCCGCCGGGTATTGGTGGTCACTGCCGGTGGTCGCGGAAACGTGGGACGGCTGGCTCAATGACATCAACGGTTTTCACGTCAAAGCCAACGATGCCTTTCACGCGATCGATTCCGCGTCGTCCGGTCCAGTGACAGAAGGCAACGTTGGTGGTGGCACCGGAATGGTTTGCAATGAATTCAAGGGCGGCATTGGCACATCGTCACGAAAGCTCGATGCGAAATTCGGCGGCTACACTGTCGGCGTGCTGGTGCAGTGCAATTATGGATCGCGCTCGAACTTGCGCATCGCCGGCGTGCCGGTAGGCAAAGAAATTCCGGAGGATCGGGCCTACGCTTCCGCCACATTTAATGAACTCGATCGTGGTTCCATCATCGTGGTGGTGGCCACCGACGCGCCATTGTTGGCCCATCAGCTGAAGCGCCTGGCTCGCCGCGTCACTCTGGGCCTCGGACGCGATGGAAGTATTTCCGGCAACGGTTCCGGCGATATTTTTATCGCTTTTTCAACCGCCAACCCCGGGGCCGCTTTCGCGGATCACGTCGCGGATTTGAAAATGCTGCCCAACGAGAAAATCGAACCGATCTTCGCTGCGACCGTGCAAGCCACCGAAGAAGCCATCATCAACGCAATGGTCGCGGCCGAAACCATGACCGGCATCGAAAATCACAAAGTGATCACCCTGCCGCATGAGCGCCTGCGCGCGGTACTGAAAAAATACAACCGCCTGAACGAGTGAGCAAATGGTTTAAGGATTATTCGATGGGGCGCCGGATTTAAACGCGCGCCATCAAATCACCGGCACAGCCGTTTTGCGGGCAGGATTAAAAAACGGAAGCGGTACGATTTTCGCCGAAACCGTGTGCCGCACAGCTTCGACGGTGATCTCCATGTTCAGCGCCGTACCCACAATGGAGTTCTCGCGATTCACGCAAGCCAGCGCAATCATTTTCTTAAGCGTCGGCGACCACGTTGTGGAGGTCGCTTTGCCAACGACTCGCCCACCGCGATACACCGGCACTGCTGTGCGAGAGGCCATGCTCGGTACCTGCGGCGCCATGCCGACCTTGTCGTATAACGATTCCACTTCGTTCCAATCTATTTCGAGCCCCACCAAAGCGCGATCGGCCCCTTTTTTGGCCTCACGCGCCAGCGTTTCGCGCCCCACGAAAGTCTCTTTCTTCAAGTCCACGAGCTTGCCCAAACCAATTTCCGCGGGAGAAAATTTCTGCGCATCGATCAATGCCTTCTTGCTCGAGGTGTAGTCGACCTCAATCAGAATCAGGCCTGCTTCAATGCGCGCGATATCCAGCGCAATCATTCCGGCTGGATGAATATCAAAGTCCTTCCCCTTGGAATTCAACTCGTCCCAAACTTTCACCGCGTCGCGCCAGGGCATCCAGATTTCGAATCCCAGGTCACCGGTATAACCGGTGCGCGAAATGTCCACGTTTACGCCGGCAATTTTTCCGTGCGTCACACGAAAATATTTCAGATTGGTGATATCTGCTTCGGCCGCGGAATTCAGCAACCTGCCCGATGTGGGTCCTTGAAGCGCTAGTGCTGCCACTTGTTCGGTAATATCCTCGATTCTTACATTCAGGCCCAACGCATTTTGCTGAAACCATCGCAAGCTGGGATCCGCCGCCGTCCAGCGGTATTCGTTTTCGGCCAGTCGCGTGATGGTGCCGTCATCGATGACTTTGCCTTCAGGATCACACCAGCAGCAATAAATCACCTGATCGATCGCGACCTTGTTGATATCGCGCGAAATCACGCGATTCACGAATTTCGTGGCGTCTTTTCCCGTTACTTTGTATTTGAACAACGGAGAAATATCGATTAACGCCGCGGAATTGCGGATAGCGTTGTACTCGTGCTCGTGATGCATTTCATACACGCTGACGGTGTAGTAGCCGGACCATTCGCGGTAATTCAGGCTCTCGCACAGCGCGAGCGTTCTCTCGTGAAACGCAGTACCAACCGGCACAGACCCTCCAGTGACCGCGGCGCAAGGTACGCGCCGCAAAAAAAAAGGCATGTACGAAGCTATCGAATTATAGGGGGTGGTTCCGCACAGCCGCAAGCCGCTCGCGATCGTAAATTTTCATTTCGCCAGCCATCTTCAATTGTCAACGGCGTTCAATCTGCGAACCGGGCGCGAAAATGTTTCTTCCAGCTTTCAGGAAAAGACGTCACCTGCAAAGCACGGCGCACGCCTTCAATATCAGCATCTTTGTATTCTTTCGCGAGGTACAAACGAATAAGTTCTGAAATCGAGACGCGGTTGGGATCGCGCGAAACTTCTTTGATTTCATCTCCTGCGCCAACCTCGCCCTCGCGTGTCACGGCAAGGTAAAAGCCCGATCGTTTACTGGCCAGGAAACGCTTCACCATGGCGTCCGACTTAAATCTGATACCCAGCTTGTAGCAAGGCAACCGCGGTTGGGTCACCACAACTTCCGCTGAACCGATAGAAAATCGATCGCCGAGATGGATCGCGTCTTCCTGCAGGCCTTCAGTTGTAAAATTCTCTCCAAAATTTCCCGCCGTCAAATCGTAACCGGGCAGATCTTGTTTCCAATACACATAGTGCTCCACTGGATAGCAATATACGGCTTTGTACTCGCCGCCATGCATGGTGAGATCTGCCTGTCGGTCACCGTCAAGATTTAACTTGCGCAGAAAGACGCGGCCCGCAACGGCTTCTTTGAATATGCCGGTAGTCACCGCGTGTCTGCGCCAGAGGACGTCGCGCGGCAAACCAACATTTACCGAAATTATTTTGCTCACCGAATACTTTCCTGTGTGTGTACTGGGTCTTTGGTGCTTTTGCAGTATACGCGATGATTTATAGTGCGAACTTCCCCGGCTTTATCGCTACGCGACTTGTGCCGCATTGCTGGTGCCAGTAGAATGCCTTTGCTTTCCCCGGCCTTCTAGTATTCACGTGCGCGCTTTGCGATCGCCTCATTTGTCGATTCCTCGCGCTTCTATGTTGACGGAGCCTTAGCAAAATGACGCAGCATTACGACGTGGTGGTCATTGGTGGCGGCCACAACGGTCTGGTGAACGCTGCCTATCTGGCGAAGGCCGGAAAGAAAGTTTTGGTCCTCGAACGCCGTCACGTCCTGGGCGGCGCCGCGGTTACCGAGGAAATCATTCCGGGTTTTCTTTTCTCCGAATGCTCCTACGTGGTCTCCTTGTTACGCCCCGAAATCATTCGTGAGCTCGACCTACCTCGTCATGGTCTCGAAATTCTTCCGCTGGATGGCACGTTTTCTCCCATGCCCGACGGCAATCATCTATGGCGCATGAACGATCACGCCAAATCCGTCCGCGAAATTCGGCGCCACTCGCGCGTTGACGCCGAAGCTTACGACGAATTCTCGAAGATGATGACGCCTATGTGCCGCTTCGTGAAGCCCATGCTTTCCATGGTGCCGCCGGATCCGACGACGCTGAATCCGCGCGATCTGAAGCAGCTGCATTTTCTGATGCAACGCTTCCGTGAACTATCTTCCGATGAGCGCTATACGCTCATTCAGTTGATGACCATGAGTTCTGCCGATTTTCTGGACCAGTGGTTCGAAACGGACGTTCTCAAAGCCACCATGTCCGCGTCTGGAATCATCGGCACTTTTTTGGGCATCCGCTCGCCGGGCACCGCGTACGTCCTGCTGCATCACTACATGGGCGAGATTGATGGAGCGTTTCGATCCTGGGGATTCAGCCGTGGAGGAACCGGCGCGATTTCCAACGCCATTGCCGCAGCGGCACGCGAAGCCGGAGTCGAAATTCGCACCAAAGCACCAGTGGGAAAAATTTTGGTGAAAGAGGGTCGCGCAGCGGGAGTTGTTCTGCAATCCGGAGAAGAGATTACCGCCAACGTAATATCCTCCAGCGTCGATCCGCATCTCACTTTCGAAAAATTCCTGGAACCTTCGGAGTTGCCAGCCGATTTCCTGGAAGGCGTGCGACGTTACAAATTTCGCGGCTCATCCGGCAAAGTAAACATTGCATTGGATGCGCTGCCCGAATTCAAATCTCTGCCCGGCGATGGAGCGCATCTTCGCGGCGCGATTTCCATTTCTCCCAGCATGGAGTACATGGAGCGCGCTTACGACGACGCCAAGTACGGTCACTACTCGCGCCGTCCCTACATCGATATGGTGATTCCGAGTTTGACTGATCCGAGCGTTGCGCCTCCGGGCAAACATGTTCTCTCCTGTTTCGTGCAATACGCTCCGTACAAGCTCGCGGAAGGCACGTGGGACGATCAACGCGAAGCTTTCGGCGACAATGTGATCGACACGATCTCCGAATATGCACCCCACATTAAAGACATTATCGTCGGGCGTCAGATTCTCACGCCGCTCGATCTGGAACGCGAATTTGGCCTGACGCAAGGAAATATTTTTCAGGGCGAACTATCGCTTGAGCAATTATTTTTTCTGCGCCCGGTAGCCGGTTGGGCTTACTACCGCACTCCGGTCGACAATCTTTATATGTGCGGTTCTGCAACGCATCCGGGCGGTGGCATCATGGGCGCCAACGGGCGCATCGCCAGCCAGGTCATTCTCAGGGAATGGAAAAAGCCCGCCGTGCAGCGCCAGGCAAAAAATGGCGCGCAAGCTTCGACTGAACCCGTAGCATCAACCGCCGCTCCTTCTGCGAAGGAGCACAACTGACATGCCCATCGGACAGCGCGTAGCATTCATCGGCGGCGGTCACAATGCGCTCATCGCGGCGTTTTATCTGGCCAAGGGTGGATTCAAGCCGGTAATTCTGGAACGGCGCGAAATTGTAGGCGGCGGCGCCGTCACGGAAGAGTTTCATCCCGGTTACCGCGCCTCAACGTTAGCTCACACGCTCGGTCCGTTGCGGCCTGACGTGGCCCGCGACTTGAAAGTTGAAAAATTTAACTGCGAAATTCTCCGTCCCGACCCGCGCGTATTCGCACCTTCACTGAATGGCGAATCGCTGCTGTTCTACGACGATCACGCCAAGACCGCCGGCGGCATCGCCCGCTTGTCGGCAAAGGACGCCGCAAAATATACGGAGTGTGCTGCTTCGCTCGAGAAAATTTCCAATGTCTTTGCACAACTCTCTACCGTGACGCCGCCGTCCATCGACAAGCCTTCCCCAGAAGACCTCTGGAACCTGCTGAAGACCGGCCGTGGCGTTCGCAGTCTGGGTAAGCACGGTATTTTCGATTTGCTGCGCTGGGGACCGATGGCTGTCGCGGATTTTGTCGCGGAATTTTTCGAGACAGAACTATTGCGTGCCGTGATCGCAGCCCGCGGAATTTTTGGCACCGCTCTGGGGCCGTGGTCCGCCGGTTCCACCACTGTACTTCTTCTGCGCGCTGCAGCCGACGCACATCCGGTCGGCTCGGCGGCATTCTCTCGCGGTGGTCTGGGTACTTTCACGCACGCACTGGCCGAAGCAGCCAAGCAGGCCGGCGCGGAAATCCGCACCAATGCTGAAGTACTGCATATCCGCATAAAAAACGGCGCGGTAGCCGAAGTTGTGCTCGCTGATGGAGATGAAATCGCCGTCGAAGCCATCGTCTCCGGTGTCGATCCCAAGCGCACATTTTTTCAGCTCATGGATCCGTCGCAACTCGATCCAACTTTTGCTTTGCGCATCCGCAATATTCGCGCCAACGGCACGGTCGCCAAAATAAATTTTGCCCTCAACGATCTGCCAAGTTTCCCTTCGCTTGCCGGCGCCGTCGGCGCGGATGGTTTCCGCCAGGCGCTCTCCGGGCGCATTCACATCGGCCCTGAAATCGATTATCTCGAGCGTGCGTTCGACGCTTCCAAGTATGGAGAATTGTCAGATGCTCCTTATCTCGATCTCACGATTCCGACGCTTCTCGATCCATCTCTTGCGCCTGAGGGCAAACATGTCCTCTCGGCGTATGCGCAGTTCGCGCCGTACAAATTGAAAAATGGAAGCTGGGACGCCCGCCGCAATGATTTGGGCGAGACGGTAATCAAGACGATTGCCGCGTACTCTCCAAATTTCGCCGAACGAGTGGAAGCTTCACAGGTCATCACGCCGCAGGATCTAGAAACCACGTATGGTTTCACCGGCGGGCAGATCTTTCATGGCGAGCTAGCGCTCGATCAGCTTTTCACTATGCGCCCGGTTCTGGATTGGGCGCGTTACAAAACGCCGATTCGTGGATTATTCTTGTGCGGCTCTGGGACGCACCCGGGCAACGGCCTCACCGGAGCATCAGGCGCCAACGCTGCGCGCGAAATCATTCGCGAGTTGCGTTGAGCCGGCCATCTTGCCGGGGCGGGCTTGACGCATTCGCTTAACCGGCAGCAAACAATTTTCTAAGGCAAATTAATAAGTAGTCGCTAAAATGGTTCCTCTCAACAGAGGTTACAGCCGATGGCTTCCGACTATTATTTACTGAAAACAGAGCCGACCGGATATTCATTCGCCGATTTGCAGCGCGATTCCGTCACCGAGTGGGACGGTGTGTCTAATCCCGTGGCGCTAAGAAATCTTCGTGAGATGAAGCCGGGAACGAAATTAATTATTTGCGAAACTGGCGACGTGAAAAGCGCGGTGGGAGCGGCAACGGTGCTGTCGGTAAACAATGACGATCCCAAAAATCCCATTATTACTATCAAAGCAGGGCCACCGATAAAACGTCCTGTTTCGCTGGCGCAGATGAAAGCCGACCTGCTGTTCGAGGATTCCCCACTGGTACGCCAAGGCCGCCTTTCCGTCGTTCCGCTGACCTCGGCGCAATACAAAATCCTGACGAAATAAAACAATTCTTGTTGTGCGCGTTGTTTTCTCTTAGATTCGCGGAATGGATGCCAGCTGGATCCGCGACTTGTGTCTTTCTTTTCCGGCCGTCACGGAACACGTGATCTGGGGCAGCGATCTAACCTTCAAGGTAGCGGGCAAGATGTTCGCCCACTCGGTCCTGAAGCCGGCTCCGGTATGGCTCTCTTTCAAAGCTTCTCCGGACAATTTCTATGACTTAACCGAGCGTCCCGGCATTATTCCCGCGCCTTACCTCGCTCGCGCGCAATGGGTAGCCCTGGAAACGAAGGACGCGCTTTCTTCCGCCGAGTTGGCAGCACTCGTGCGCGACTCTTATGACATCGTTGTTGCCAAGCTTCCTAAAAAGACCCGAGATTCTCTTCTGACATCGCCGCGTCCCAACTCGCGGCGTGCAAAACCTCGCAGACGTCGCTGACCATATTCAACGTCCAAACCAAAATATTAAAAAAGACTTGACATCATACAGTGTGACACATAGTATATGTCACATCCTATGCAGCACATTGTACATTCATGAGCTCAGAAAACTTTGACAATCTCCGCCTCGAACTCCGCCGTGGAGGGTTGGTAGTAGCTGTCTTGGCGGCGCTGCACTCAGAGCAATATGGCTACACGCTGCGAAAACTCATGGCCGACCACGACATCGAGATTGACGAAGGCACGCTGTATCCCCTACTTCGCCGCTTGGAAGGCCAAGGCCTGCTTTCCAGCAAATGGCGCGAAGAGCAGAAGCGCAACAAGCGTTTTTACAAGCTTACGGTTGCGGGCAAACAAATCCTGGAGCAATTGCTCAATGAGTGGCGAAGTATGGATTCCTCAATAAATTCAATTTTGAAGGAGTATGGTCATGCAACTTCTCGAACGGTATTTGCAGGCCGTTAAATTCTGGCTGCCCAAGGAACAGAAGGAAGACATCATCGCGGAGTTGTCGGAGGATATCCATTCGCAAATCGATGAGAAGGAAGTCGAGCTCGGCCGCAAACTGAACGAACTCGAACTGGAGTCCATCCTTAAACCGCGCGGCCGGCCGATACTGGTGGCGAACCGCTATTTGCCACAGCAGCATTTGATCGGGCCGGTGCTGTTTCCCATTTATCGCTTGGTGCTCAAAATTGTCATGGTGTGCTATGTGGTGCCCTGGACAGTGACATGGATAGCCTTGTTGATTTTCAATTCCGGGCACGCCGCGAAATTCAGTGGCCACTCTTGGTTTGAGACGTTGGGATCGTTGTGGGCCTCGCTATGGGGCACTGCTTTCCTAGCGGTCAGCACGGTGACACTCGTCTTCGCCATAGTTGAGCGGGTACAGCTTAAGTCTCATTTTCTGGAAGAATGGAACCCGCGCAAGCTCCCGCCTGTGAACAGTCCGAACTTGATTTCGCGATTTAGTTCCATACTTGAATTGGCCGCCAACATGATCTTCTGCGTTTGGTGGACGGCACATATGTCCTCAAATGTGGTTCTGAACGAAGTGAACTTGCGAATTTCGCTAGCTCCTGCCTGGCGTTATTTCTTTTGGGGATTTTTGCTCATCGCATTCGTTAACATCGCGCTTGCCGCGGTCAACCTCGCGCGTCCCTATTGGACACCACTGCGCGCCACCTTTCGCCTTGTTGCTGACATTGCAGGTTCCGTACTTTTCTGCTGGCTTTTAAAGGCCGCAATCCTAGTCGAAATTGCTGGCGTAAATATACCAGCGGCGAAAGCCGTGCAACTGACCGGGGCTATCAATTTCTGGATGGCAAGGATGTTTCCGGTAGCCGTCATCTTCGGAGTGGTGATTGCTGTCGTTAACATTTTCCGCATCGTGCGCGTTGCCGCGCCCCAAGCGCACGTTCCTGGAGAAAGAACCGCGATGGCTTGAATTTAGCGTTGCTGGTAAGTCGCTGCGTTCTGTCTGATCCGCTGACTAATAATTGCAGATAACCCCAACTTGCCCGGTTGGCGGCTCTTTTTTGTTTGAATGCGGAAATCGGATAGAACGGCACGCACGATTAGGCTCAACTGGAGCAGTACATGACTGGTCTGCTCGAGATCTCAGGCCAGCCACTCGAGGGAATCGTTATGCAAAATAAAATTGTTGCCATTTCTACCGAAGTCGCCGATTCAGTTCGCGAGACCATGCGCGCGCCGGTATATGGATTTACGGCACTTAAGGAGTTAGCAACCGATGCGGCGCCCTGCCGTCATTGTCTGCGCTTGATTACACCGCAAGTGGACGAGGCCATACTGTTCATGTACGACCGATTCACTGGCGTGGAAGAATTGCCGCAGCCAGGGCCAATTTACGTGCACGCAAAAAAATGTTCCCGATACGATGAGCAGGCCGGTTTCCCCGAAGAATTTCGCGGAAGCCCTCGCACGCTCGAGGCTTATGCCCGGGGCCGACGCTTAATCGCACAGGAATATGTTGCCGATGGGGGATTCGAGGCCGCTATTGCGCGGCTGTTTTCGAACCGCGAAGTCGATTATTTGCAGGTGCACAGCACGACTGCCGGCTGCTTCTCATTTCGCATCGAACGAACGGGCGATAGATGAACCGGCCATCGCGAAGCAATTAATAGCATGGACTGGCAATCGACTAGGGGTCACAAATTGAAAATGCGCCCCACGTTTTGTGAATCACGCAAGACGCATTCTCGAACTAAACTGATTTGCTACTCAGTCTGTCAAGAGGCGAGAGTCAATTATGGCCGCCGGCGGACTTGGCCATTTTCTCTTGCCATTCTTTAGCGCGCCGCTCCATTTCTGCTGGCGCGACATCTTCCACATGTTGTGCCAAGCCCCAGTGATGGCCGAAGGGATCAGCTAGTCTGCCGTAGCGATCGCCCCAGAATTGATTCTGCAGCGGCATGGTGACTTTGCAGCCCGCGGAAACCGCCCTATTGAAGTCGCTGTCCACGTCGCTGCTGTAAATGAATAGATAGCTGGATGGCGCCGATTTCGAATTCGGATCCGGTCCGGAGGCCATCGGTGGAAATTCATCGTTTAGCATGAATTTTGAGTCGCCGATCTGCAATTCAGCGTGCCCAATCTTTCCGTCCGGCCCTTGCATGCGATGGATTTCTTTTGCTCCAAGCGCTTTCTTGTAAAACTCGATGGCCTTGGCGGCATCTTTGCAAGTCAGTGCGGGAGTAATCGTGTGATAGCCTTCGGGGATCGCCCGAACATTGTTTGCCATAAGTCCTCCTTAAGCTTCTTCTAACGGTTGGCGCCCTACAGCAGCGCGTCTGCTGGTAATACCGAACTACATCGTCGAAGTCAACCATCAAGAATCAGAACTCGGGCAAGGGAAATACGAGGATGGCAACTGGCGCCCGGGGATTTCTACACCCGATCTGATTCTGGGTGCTACTTAGGCGGGGCCTTCTTCAATCTGGACAGGAATGCAAATTCGGCCGGATGCATTTTGTCCCTTGCGGCTTCGAGCGTGAAGAAATTTGCTCGATCGATTTCTGGAAAGGTCGCCATCCTTTTGGATTTTGGTGGCCATTCCATTTCAAACGTATTGCTCTTCAAAGATGAGGGGTCGCAATCGCCGGCAAACGCCCAGGCATACACAGTTTTGCCGCTTTTGTGCTTCACGCTGCCGAGAGATATAAAATCACCGCGCGGAATGAATCCGGTCTCTTCCTGGAATTCGCGTTTCGCCGCATCAAGCAAGTCTTCGTCAGGCTTAATTTCTCCCTTGGGAACAAACCAGGCTCCGCGATCTTTGTTTTTCCAGAATGGCCCGCCGAGATGTACCAGCAGCACTTCCATCTGGTCATTTCGTTCTCTGTACATGAGCAATCCCGCGCTGGTTTTTGCCATTTGTTTTCTCTGGGATATTAATAACAGTTATCGCGAAGAACGGCGCGGTATAATCACGAAACGCGACCCTTAATGGGTGTTCGCGATTCCATCCTACTCAACTATGTCCGAGCCAGCCATGGTAGTTCGTAATATTTCAGACACCGCGCGATGGGCGGCGGTGTTTCGCGCCAACGAAACACAACGTCCCGATGCGCTCTTTCGTGATCCCTATGCCGCGCGACTTGCGGGGACGATGGGCGTGGATATCGCCAACACGCTGCCGGAGGGAAACAGTTACGCGTGGGCGTGGGTAGCCCGTACCTATCTCTTCGATCAATTTATTTTGCGCGAAATTCAACAGGGCGCGGATATGGTAATAAATCTGGCCGCCGGCTTGGATGCGCGGCCATATCGCATGCACTTGCCGGCGGCGCTTCAGTGGGTCGAAATCGATTTGCCAGAAATCCTGACGTACAAAGAAGGAATCCTTATCGGTGAAAAACCAACTTGCGGGCTTGAACGTATCCGCTTAGATCTTTCCGATGTGGACGCTCGCAAGCTGGTGTTTACCGAACTCGCCGTGCGAGCCAGAAAAATTTTGGTACTCACTGAAGGATTGCTTATTTATCTGGAGCTCAGTCAGGTAGTCGCGCTCGCCAAGGACCTCGCCGGGCATCTACAATTTCAACGTTGGATTCTCGACCTGCATTCGCCGGGACTGCTGCGCATGATGCAACGCACCACCGGAAAACAACTTAGCCAGGTTGGCGCGCCATTCAAGTTCGGACCCGCGGAAGGTCCACAATTTTTAAAGCCATATGGCTGGCGAGCCGTTAACGTGCAAGGTCTGCTAAAAACCGCCGCGCGTTTTAAACGCCCTCCGTTCGGTTTGCGTTTACTTTCTCTCCTGCCGGAAAAAAAAGGCGCACAGGGTTCGCGCCCATGGTCCGGCGTTTGTTTATTTGAGCGAGTGGACACGCGACAATAAATGCATCGCCGTTTTGACCCTGTGATTCCAGACCAGATCCGCTGGTTTGATTTTCACTCTTCAAAATTTCTCAGTACTTCCCGGTATGGCCGCCTACCCACTGCAGTGGAAGAATCTTTTTTGAGTGAGCGGCCCCGCCCAGCTGTCTCTGTAGATGAATAAACAGGAGGTAATTTGATGAAGGCGAAATTAGCACTAAGTTTTCTCGCGCTATCCAGCCTGGCGATGGTTCCGAGAGTGAGCTTTGCAGCTCAATACGACGAGCAAAAAAAGAGTGATTCGACCCGCACGCTAACCGGTTGCCTTAGCGCAGGCGATAAATCAGGCGAATACAATTTAACCGCGGACGATGGCAGTACCTGGACCTTACACTCCAAGAACGCCAAGTTGGGCGATCATGTGGGGCACACCGTAACGGTGAACGGCAGAGTGTGGCACGCCGGAATGCACGGGGCGAAGGAAAAGACCAAGGACGAAACCAATCCGAATGCAACTGAGCACGGTCATCTGAACGTGACGGACGTAAGCATGGTCAGCGAAAGTTGCAAGCGGTAAATACGCTTTCCAATTTACAATTTATAGCGTGAGACGAGGGAGGGTGTTTTGCCCTCCCTCTTGAGTATATATTTCTGGCGGTTTATTCCGGCTTCGTGATTACCCCGCAGGCTATCCGTGCAGGCGCGCTGGCCGCTGAAGTATCGGTAACGGCGTGAATAACGATGGCAGTCCCGCCGTTGCTGAACACGGAATTGTCACCACTCCTCAGACTGACATTGGGAGCCACGACGCTAACATGCGCAGTGTGGTCTGCCGCGACTATCAACGAAAAATTCGGGATATCGCCGGCAGGCATTGCGCCGTGGTGACCGGCGTTCGCACCACCGAAGTGTGGCCCCGCGGATTTGAAATCGGGTCGGTCACACTTGCCTACTTGATGGATATGAATGGAGTGCTCGCCCGGGGGCAAATCCTTGATGTCGAGTTTGATTTTTACGCCTTGCTCGGCGGGGGTAAGCGTCGCGGTGCCGACGCTCCGGCCCTCGGTGTCTTTTAAATCTACTGAAATTGGCTTCGACTGACTACGCGCTTGCGGGGGCATAAATGCGGCTGCGGCCAGAAAGAACGACCCTATCAACCAAAACGTTTTCATTTAATCTCCTCCAAGTGTGGTGCCGCGGCTGATAATTAGGATTTATTCGTTCAGCATTCGACCGAGGATATTTTGTCAACGTGATTTTGTAATCAGAGCTCTACGGCACCCGCGACGCTAGATGGGCATAACCTCATTTATTGACTGGCATTCTAACAGCACCTTTTACGGGGCGATAAAAATAGAGAGGCTGAGCTGGAGCCTGAGCCATACAAGCCCAGACGTAGCGAAATTAATCGGGGCGGTAAAGAGCGGGAAATTCTTTTTGTAGGCGTTTCAGTTTGGGTAAATCGTTAAAGACAATATAGGGGTTGCCGGGATTTTTTTTCAGGTAGTCCTGGTGATAGTCCTCGGCGGGGTAGAAGGCTTCGAAGGGCACAACCTTGGTGACGATGGGGCGTGAATAGACGGCGGCGGAATTCAGCTGGGCGATATAATCATCGGCGATGCGTTTTTGTTCGTCATTCGAATAAAAAATGGCCGAGCGATATTGCGAACCGCTGTCAGGTCCTTGGCGATTTAACTGCGTGGGATCGTGAGCCACGGAAAAATAAACCATCAGCAGTTGGCCGTAAGTGATTTGCGAAGGGTCGTAGGTGACCCGAACGGATTCAGCGTGTCCGGTCACACCCATGCTGACTACTTCGTATGACGGTGACTTCACCCGTCCACCAGAGTAGCCGGAGGTCGCAGACTTCACTCCTTTAACGTGCTCAAAGACGGCTTGCACGCCCCAAAAACAACCGCCAGCGAACACCGCAGACTGGGACGTAGAGGAGTTTGCGAGCGGCGCGTCGATGGTAGGCTTGGGAAACAACGAGGCGTTGGGCGTTTCGGCGGGACGGGCGCCGAGGGCGCGAATGGCAGTGCAGGCGAAGAAGGCCGCGATCAAAACGGTTGCCAGCAACTTGCCAAGGTACGGTCTTTCCATGATGGCGGGACCTCTCTTCAAACTCTACGATAAATCTTGATGATTAGATGCGCGAACCAGAATAAAGGGAAGACGCACTGAGCGATGCGTCGCAAGCAACAGGGCGCAGTTTGCGCGAGCTTCTGTGGTTAAACTTGTTCGTCGGTCACGTCCGAACTGGTTTAGATTGTGGATGCAGGATTGGCACAGGCCGAAGATGCTAAATGGGCCATTGGAACCGGAGGGAACGTGGTGCATCAAAAGATTTTGGTACTACTTTCAGGAGGAGGCCACATGAACAGTAACGTCGCGCCGAGTTTCCGAACGAGTAAGAAGCTGGCACGAATAATTTGCCGAATGACGCCGGCTGCAGGTTTGCTGTTGGGACTGGTCATGGCGCAGGGGCTGCACGCGCAAGTGACCAATGGCAAGAAGCCGGAGCTTCCGGCACCGTTTGCCTCCAAGTCCGCGACCAATCCCGCGGAGGAAGGGAAGCCGCCGAAGGGATTTCTGCCCAGCGTGCCGGAGGGATTCAAAATAAATATTTTCGCGGCGGATTTTAAAGGGCCGCGATGGATGGTCTTAGCCCCCAATGGCGATATATTCCTTGCGGATACTGCGGCAGGCAAAGTCATTGTGTTGCGCGATCCGCAACATACCGGCAGCGCGCAGCAAAACGAAGTGTTTGTAAGCGGGCTGCGAGAGCCATACGGCATTGTTTTTCACGACGACTATGTGTACGTAGGCGATACGGATGCTTTGCTGCGTTTCAAATATGACGCGAAGACTTCTAAGCGGCAGGGCGAAGCGGAGCATTTGATGGATTTGCCGACGGGCGGACACTCCACGCGCTCGCTGTCGATGGCACCTGATGGAAAGCATCTGTTAGTGGGCATCGGATCGTCGTCGAACATAAGTGTTGAGAGCGACACGCGACGCGCGGCGATCACCATTTGCGATCTGGATGGCAAGAATGCGCGGCTATACGCTACCGGAATCCGAAATCCCACCGGAATTGGTCTCGAGCCGACAACTGGAATCCTGTGGACCAGTGTTAACGAGCGGGATGGGATGGGCAACGATCTGCCGCCTGATTATTTTACTTCTGTGAAGGACGGAGCATTTTTTGGGTGGCCGTATAGCTACATCGGAAATAACGTGGACCCGCGAGTGAAGCCGCAAAAGCCGGAACTGGTCGCAAAAACAATTGTTCCGGACGTGTTGCTGGGTGCGCATCGCGCGCCTCTGCAGTTTGCCTTTTATACCGGAAACCAATTTCCGGCTAGTTATCACGGCGGAGCATTCGTGGCCGAGCACGGTTCGTGGAACCGTTCGCCGCGTGCGGGATACCAGGTAGTGTTTGTGCCCTTCAAAAACGGAAAACCCAGCGGCGATCCCACGCCATTTCTGACCGGTTTGGTGCCGGACCCGGAGAAGAGCGAAGTATACGGGCGTCCGGTGGGAGTGGCAGTCACGACCGACGGATCATTGCTGGTATCTGACGATATGGCGGGTACGGTTTACCGGATTTCGGCGGCCAAATAATATTTTTGACCGAAATATTTGCGATGGGCAATTTTGCGCGTCATGCGTCAGTTAACTACCAGCGTTAACTGAATCAGCGGCATTTGCAGCGCTTTACCTGAAGCGTTGGTGGCTGTTGGAGTGATGACCAAAGTGGAAGTGCCGCTCGGCGTTACTATAGAACTTTTCTGGGTTGTAGGAGTCGTGGTCGATCCACCTCCGCAGCCGTCTGCTGCGAATATCAGAGGAATGAAAATCAGCAGCGCCGCCATGGCGTATACGATTTTCCACCGCGATGCATGGGGACCAATGGCGGGAGTCGATGCGCCCCATGCAGCAGCATGCAAGCGCAAAACCAAAATAAAAAGCAAAGTGCCGAGTGCAACCGTGATTGCGCCGGGTAAGGCGGGCGTGCGCGGCAATCTGCGCGAAGTAATTCTCGGAGCGACCATCGCGCGTGGTAACGACCCTAACGGTGAAGGCCGCCGGAGCGCGGATGTTGAGAACTACGGAGGCCGGCGCCGGACATGTTGCGCCCAAAGGCGCGCCGGTGCAGGTGAACGAGATAGTTCCGTTGTAGTCGAGGCCAGGTGTGAGTTGCAGCGCGTAGTTGGCGGACTGACCCGCGGAGACGCTGGCCGAGAGCGCGGTCGAAGGACTAGTGATCGAAAACGCCGGTGGCGCGCTGGCCAAAATATTTAAAACCTGGGGCGAATTGGGGACGTCATCGGTGGCGGTAAGAGTTTCGCTGCGTGGCCCGGAAAAGACGGGAGAGAACGTCACCGTGACCGTGCAACTGGCATTGGCAGCGACGGTGGCGCTGCTGCAGGAGGCGACGGAATTCGTGAAGTCGGCGGGACTGTTCCCCGCAGCGGTTTCATGTTTACGGATTTTAGTTATTGCCACTTTTAAAATTTGCGGTACGCTCTTCACGCTATGGAAAGCGCAAGACTTGAACTGCAACAAGGAAAAGATAATGGGAACGGGACCGTGGCTACGAGGCTGGATGGAAAGCTTGGCTTCGAGACGGTGAACTCCTTTATTCAAACCATGCGGAAAGAGCCAGCGAAGCGTCTGGTGCTGGATATGAGCGGCCTTTCGTTCCTGGATTCATCGGGAGTTGGCGCGCTGGTTTCGTTATTCGTCAGCCGCAAGAACGCTGGGAAAACAATGGTGCTGGCCAGTTTGACGAAGCAGGCGATCGCCGTGTTGCAAGTGTCGGGGATCCTGAAATTGATACCCACATATCCGACGGTAGAGGCGGCGGTTAATGCGCGTGAGTAGGGCTAGCTGGGTGTCCAGGTGGGATGGCTGGTGAAGAGACCATCAACCAGGCCGATGTGGTAACAGATAAATAAGCCCAACGCCAGACTCACTAAGCCCGATGCGGTGATCAGTCCTCGATTGAGCCAAGCGAATTTGTACCCCGCGAAGGAAAAAGGCAGCGCGATGGCGGCGGTGATGAGCATCATGCCCGCTATCGTGCCTATACCAAACACCACCAAATAAAGCACCGCCCATCGAGAGTCGCGAATCGTGCTCAATACCAGCAGCGCCACAGCGGCGGAGCCTGCCAGTCCGTGGACGATGCCGACAAACAAGGGGCGCAGGGTATGGAATACGCCAAGCCGAGCGAATGGGGCACGAAGCGGCGCAGGCGGGGGCACGCTTTCACCGTGATGTTCTCCGGCAGGGCCATGCGAATGCCAATGCAGATGCAGGTGCGAATTGTGTTCGTGGAGGTGCGCGTGGTCGCCAGTCACTTTGGGATGTGACGGTGAAAATTTTTGCGTAAGCCAGCGCATGGCGCCGGTAAGGTTCAATACTCCAAGCAGGATGAGCATCACGCCCACGGAAAATTCCATGGTCAGGCCTGCGCGAGCCGGAATCGCCATTCCAAATAGAACTATGGCTGCGCCTACAGCAACGATGGTGATGGTGTGGCCGCAGCCCCAGAGAACGCCGATCAGCGCGGCCTTCAAAATGGAGCGCTCTCGACTGACGATGGTGGACACCGCGATCACGTGATCGGGATCGGTTGCGTGGCGCATGCCAAGCAGGAACCCGATGGTGAGAATGGCGAGGCCGCTGGTCATGGTTACCTGGTCACGGTTAGCTGGTTATGGTTGGCTAGCCATGAGGGCTTCTTAGTTTGCCGGCGTCCGCTATGCTGTTGGACGCGCCCGTATTTAAGCATAGCGTAGATGCCCTGATGAGGAGAAAACGGGCTACGAATTGGGATGATGGCCGTCGCGGAGGATGCGCATGAGTTCAGCGGCGGCGTGAGGGAGGCGTGCGCCGCGGCGGCCCACGAGATAGACGTGGCGTGGAATGTTGAGCTGCTTCACTCTTACTTCCTTCATCCAGCCGTGTTCGATTTCCCATCGCACGCACATACGCGGCACGATGGCTACGCCCATGCCCATTTGCACGAAGCGCTTGATGCTTTCGATGGTGGGCATCTCGATGGGCATGTTGAGTTCGGTATGATTGCGCGCGAAAAGTTCGATGACGCGGCGGCGGAAGGGCGATTCGACGATGTGCGCGATGAACACTTCGCGGCCCAAGTCGGCGATGTCGACTTCGCGCTTGCGGGCCAGCGGATGTCTAGGAGGAACGACGAGGCTCAGCTCATCCTTTAGAATTTCGGTGGCTTGCAATTGCGGGTCGCGCGGCACGTAGGAGACGGCGCCAAGGTCCAGGCGATAGTTCAGGACTTCATGAGGAATGTCGCGGGAAAACATGCGATGCACCCTGACCTGCACACCAGGATGCTTTTCGCGAAAGATGGCCAGGGCGGGCAGCAGGGCGTGGATGGAGCTTTCGTTGACGCCTAGAGAAAGTTCACCACGCTCGAGGCCTTCGAGCTCGGTGAGGCCTTTTTTGACTTCGTCGCGCAGGTTGATGAGGCGCTCGGCGTAGTCCTTTAGTAGGGTGCCGGCGTCGGTCATGCGCACCGGGCGGGAGCCGCGGACGAACAGAGGCTGGCCGAGGCCATCTTCCAGTTTGCGAATGGCCAGGCTGACGGCGGGTTGCGTGCGATAGAGGCGCTCGGCGGCACGCGAGAAGCTGCCTTCTTTTGCAACGGTAAGAAAGACCTGCAGTTCGCCCAGATCCACGTGGAAACCCCGAAAAGCAGTATAAGCCCTGATTATCAAAAGCAGAATAAAGATAAATTTGACTAGCGGCTGGCTAGATGCGTTACTTATGCATGGGATTGTCTATGGACGTAGTGCGCATATTCGATACCACTCTGCGCGATGGTGAGCAGTCACCGGGCTTCTCCATGAATACGGCGGAGAAAATCCGCATGGCGCACCAGCTGGCTACGTTGGGTGTGGACGTAATTGAGGCCGGATTTCCCATCTCCTCGCGCGGCGATCTGGAAGCAGTTCGCAAAGTCGCGCAGGAAGTTCGCACAGTGCCGATCGCGGCACTCGCGCGTGCCCGCAAAGACGATGTGAATGCCGCAATTGAGGCGCTTGAACCCGCCGCCTCTCCCCGGCTGCATATTTTTCTGGCTACTTCGGATTTGCATCTGCGCGTGAAGTTGCACATGACGCGCGAGCAGGCCCTCGAGGCCATTGGCGCGATGGTCAAGCTGGGGCGAAATAGCGTTGCAGAAGTGGAGTTTTCCGCGGAAGACGCGGGGCGCACGGACATCGACTTCTTGTGCCAGGTGTGTCGCGTAGCGGTGGAAGCCGGAGCGACCGTTTTGAATTTGCCGGACACCGTGGGATACGCGGTGCCGGAAGAATATGGCGAGATGTTTCGCAAGGTGCGCGCATCGCTTGCCGATGTAGACGGCATTACGCTGAGCGCGCATTGCCACGACGATTTGGGCATGGCGGTGGCGAATTCGCTGGCTGCAGTGCGCGCTGGAGTGCGGCAAATCGAGTGCACCATCAATGGCATCGGCGAACGCGCGGGGAATGCGGCGCTGGAAGAAATCGCGGTGGCGCTGGCGGTGCGCAAGGAAAGTTTTGGTGTGACCACCAACATTCGGCTGGAACATTTATTTCCGTCGAGCCGCATGCTCACGGAAATTACCGGAGCGCTGGTGGCACCCAACAAAGCGGTCGTGGGCGCCAACGCGTTCGCACATGAGGCGGGCATTCATCAGGATGGCATCATCAAGAATCCGCTGACCTACGAAATTATTTCGCCGGAAACGGTGGGCGTTCCTTCGCGGTTGATGGTGCTTGGGAAGCATTCTGGACGAAATGCTTTGCGCATGAGCTTGCGCGATTTAGGATACGAGCCGAGCGACGCGGAGTTGGCGGAAGTTTATCAACGGGTGAATGCGCTTGCGGACAAATCGAAGAACGTGCGGCCGCGGGACTTAGTAGCTATTGCGCATGAAGTTTTGCGGCGCCGTCCCGCGGCAGTGGCCGCGGAAGCATCCAGCGCACTCTGAGGGATATCGACATTGGCTCTACGCCTGGCACCACATGAGAAAGCAGCAGGACCGGAATTTTCGATGAAGAAGACCATCGTATTGTTACCGGGTGACGGCATTGGGCCGGAAGTAACCAGGGCCGCGGCGGCCGTTTTGCGCGAGTGCGCGCACGAATTCTCGCATCAATTCGACATGCACGAATTTCCCATCGGTGGCGCGGCGATTGACGCCACTGGTACGCCGTTGCCGGCCGAAACGCTGGATGCTTGCCGCAAAGCGGACGCAGTTTTTTTGGGCGCGGTGGGCGGAGCGAAATGGGACGCGCTTCCAGTGGGAAAGCGGCCCGAGAGCGGGCTGCTGGAATTGCGCAAGGGGATGGGCCTGTACGTCAACGTGCGGCCCGTCAAAGTTCTGGAGCCGCTGCGCGGAATTTCGCCGTTGAAGCCGGAGCGTCTCGGCGATCTGGATATTGAAATTGTGCGTGAGTTGGCCGGCGGCATGTACTTCGGCGAACGCGGCAGCGTTACGGAAAAAGGCGAGGAGCGCGCGTGGGATACGGAGTCATATTCAACGCGGGAAATCGAGCGCATCGCCACGTTTGCGTTTTCGCGCGCCGAGAGTCGCTCGCGGCGATTGTGCTCGGTGGACAAAGCCAATGTGCTGACCAGTTCGCAACTGTGGCGCCGCACGGTTACGGCCATGAGCACGGTGTATCGCTACGTAAAGCTCGAGCACATGTACGTGGACAACGCGGCGATGCAGCTGACCCTGCGTCCCACGCAGTTTGATGTGATTCTCAGCTCCAACATGTTTGGCGACATTCTGAGTGACGCGGCTGCGGCGCTGGTGGGCTCCATCGGGATCGTGCCTTCGGCCAGCTTTGGATCCGGCGCGCCATTGTTTGAGCCGATTCATGGTTCGGCGCCGCAGTTGGTTGGCAAGGACGCCGCCAATCCTATCGGATCGATTCTGAGCGCCACCATGATGCTGCGAGACGCTTTTGGCCTGTCGCTGGAAGCCGAGTGGGTGGAGCAATCGTTGCTGCGCGTACTGGGCGGCGGCTATCGCACGCCAGACATCGCCGAGCCCGGCCAGCGCGCCATCGGCGGCTCCGTCTTCACAGAATTACTGCGCGAAGAAATGCTGCGCTCGCTCGAGCATGCCGAACGCTACGGCTGGGGTGTCTAGGCAGAATTCCAGTATTCTTTCTTCTCATATTTGCGTCAGGTTTATTTCCTGCAGGTTTTTGCGTTGGTCCGAACATAACTTTCTCACCGCTCTTGGCCCTTGCTGCGGCGCCGCGTATGATGCGCTTGTATGGCGCAAATCGATCATCATAAGGAACAACAACGCTTAACGAGCCTTTACGCTGCCCTGAGCGAAACAGAACTTACTGAATTGGCCCAAGACCAAAAATCTCTCACCGAAGACGCGCTGCGCGTACTTGAATCGGAGTTTTTGCGGCGAGGCTTGCAGTTCGAAAGGCAAGATTTAGCGGCGATGGCTAACCAGGAAGACGTGAAACTCATAGCTCTGCGCCGCTTTAGGGATTTGCCGGAAGCGCTGGTGGCAAAAGGTCGACTCGATTCCGCCGGCATCCAATGCTTTTTGTCTGACGAAAACACCGTGCGAATGGATTGGTTGTGGTCCAACGCGCTTGGTGGAGTTCGCCTGTGGGTCAGAGAAGACGATGTGGCCCAGGCCGTTGAATTGCTCGATCACGATTTTTCAAACGAGCCCGAAGTTACGGATTTGGCCGACAACAAATAATCTGTTTAGTCCAGCGGTTGCTGACCGTTGTACTTGAGGATGTACAGGCCGCCGGTTTCGCGGTCAACGGCGTAAATCAGGCCGTGCTCATCGACGATGGCGTGATTGATGGCGATGGCGTGGGTGGGGTTGTTGGGTGGCGCTGGGGGGACGAAGTGGCCAACTTCTTCGATATGGGGAGGAGCGTTTGCAATTCCCGGGACGTCCACCAGGCGAAAGATGCGAACTCCGCCGTTGAAGAATGTTGCCACCGTGGTGTTCTTCAATTTTGCGGATGTGGGGCTGGGGAAGCTTGGGCTTAGATTGTGCGAGCCGTAACGCCCGCCGCGCTTGCACAGTTCGCCGGCGTTGGCAGCGAGTGGAGCGGTGCCGATAATCACGGGATTGGTTTCGGCGCGAATGTCCACCAGCCACACGAGCTTGGGCGCATCTGCGCAGGCATCCTGCACCGATTCATCCGAGACGAAGGCCAGGCCGCGGTCGAAAATTGGTTGGACGGTGTGAGTCCACGCCGGGTAGGGCGGCGAAAATTTCAGGCGACTCACCAGCTTGGGCGTGAAGTTTGTTGCGCGTCCACCGCGCACGTCATCCAACCCAGAGATATCCAGGATCAGCTGGCCACCATCGATGTAGCCAACGTAGGCGCGGTCAGGGTGTTCTGGAAGCACTTCTATAGTGTGACTGCGGTAGCCGTCATCGATCTTGTGGCGCTCTGGAAGGCAGTTGGGTAAGCACACATCACCTTGTTGCGTACCGGGAAGCCACCAGCGCGCAACTTCGCGGGGATGCCGAGGATCGCGAAGGTCCATGATGATGTAGAACTGATTGTCCTTGGGATTAGTAGGGCGCGAATCTTTGGTGCCGGTGGTGAGATGCGCGAACTGGCCGTCGACAAACCACACGTAATGAACGCCGGGAGAAGCTGGCCCGGAAGTGTCGAAGAAGGAGAATGAAAGATCCTGCAATTTCCTCGCTGACTGAAGGTGGCCGAAATCCGAAACGTCCAGCACCCACAATCCGGCTGAAGTCTGGCCCACCTTTTTCGCTTGATTCGCCACCACCAGCACATTTCCCGAGAGTCCCAGCGAATTGCAGCGCGTCACGCCCGGCTGTGGCGATGGCAGCTGGCTGACCATCACCGGCTTTTCCGGATGGCTGACATCGACGATGCTTAGGCAGGTCTTTTCGCCTTCATGCGCTATATAAAGGATGCGACGGCCATCCGGCCATTGCTGGATGGCCATGCCCTCGCCGCCGTCGCCATTGCCATTCAGATCGCTGCGGCCCACCAGCTCGATGTTTTTTTGCTCAGCAGATTGCTGAGAAGGATTCTGCGCCCGGCTCACGACAGGCAACAGCACGATGAGGCCGGCCAGCAGTTGCGCAACAAGAATGGGCTTAGACGAATGCATGGTTTCCCTCTGGAGCATCAGGGCATCAAAAAATGCTTCCGCGCAGGCACTTCGATGGTTTTACCAGGTTCCGGGCCTGTGCCCGACAGGAAACTAAGCACGGTCGGCACCATTTGGTTTATGCAAGTTACCACTGCAATGTGACCACAGCCGTCGTAAACCGCCAGCACCGATTGCGGCGTGGCACGATGCATAGACTCGCCCAGCGAAAGCGGCGTCATCGCATCCTGTTTGCCCCACACAATCAACAACGGCATTTTCAATGCGGAAAATTTCTCGTCCAGGTCATCGGCTCCCGAGCTCATGGAGGCCAAAGCGCGCTGCGTCACCCAGCCGTTGCGTTTGGTTTTCCGAATATAGTCGGCCTTCACGAATTGCGGCAAGCGCGGAAGGTTGGGTGACACGACCGCCATCAATTCATCGACCTGCTGGTCGGTCTGCGGCGTGAAAATGGCCTGATCGAAACTCAACTGGAACTTCATTCCGGCGCTATCAAACAGCATGAGTCGCTTGACCAGTTCGGGCCTGTCGAGCGCCACGGTGGCCGCGATCCATCCCCCCATCGATTCGCCACCCAATGCGACCGAAGTTAAATGGCTAGCGTCGAGAAACGATTCGACGAATTTCGCCTCCTCGCGAATCGAATAGCTGAACTCTGGAGGTTTAGCCGAGCGTCCGTACCCGAGCAGGTCCATCGCATACACGTGATATCCGGCACGCACCAAATAGGGTGCCAGCGCAACCCAATCCTGTTGCGCTTTAGAATTCAATCCGTGGATTAGTACGACCGGAGAGCCGCTCTCGGGGCCGCCATCGAGATAAAAAAAGTGATAGCCATTGATGACCATCGAGCGCTTGTGAAATCCGTCGGCAAGCAGTCGCAATAACGTAAGTTCAGCCCCGACCCATAGCGGCGCACGCCACACCACCATGCCTAGGGCCAACGTAAGCAGTAGAAGGATAAGTCCGAGCCGGATGAAGATGACGCGTGCGGCGCTAAACCTACCGAGACTTTTCGCGTCCATGGACTTTGATGATGCGCTGTGCAAAAACCAAAGGCAACACGACGCACCTTGACGGCTACACGCCGGTTAGGCCATTCCCATTTGAGCAGTCCAAGTACTCGGGCGCGCGACACGGGAGTGGTGTTTTGAGAAATCTCCTTTTGTAAGCCTCCTGGCCTAGCGTAGTATTACGCTAGGCAGTACATTGGAGGCTATATGACGCTCTCGCTTTCCGATCTGCAACAGC
>Ga0185299_10000639_pt1 | contig 87056 bp, 73 predicted proteins | sample PaiPotPPA55metaG_FD_128002 | JGI IMG/M metagenome (GOLD analysis project Ga0185299, IMG submission 128002) | Iron sulfur acid spring bacterial and archeal communities from Banff, Canada, to study Microbial Dark Matter (Phase II) - Paint Pots PPA... ...
AGCGAAAGACGCGAAGCGGCGATAGGGCGAATGGGCGGTGGGCGAAAGTGAGTGTGAAGCGCTACTACCGTCCACTAAATCCACCGGAGCACCATGCCCACGCGCCGTTTCGCCCAGTCGCCCGCTGGCGGATACGCCCTTGTCATTCCCGGGAGCTACCCCTATAGTCTCGGGCTGTTTTTTATGAAAACTACCGCTACATCCAAGACGGCCAAACTCCATCCTGCCCCGGAACGGGGCGAAACGATGAACGGCGCCGAGATCCTCGTCGCTAGTCTGGAGCGCGAAGGTGTAGAAGTAATTTTCGCTTATCCGGGTGGAGCTAGCATGCCGATTCATCAGGCGTTGACTCGCTCAAAAAGCATCCGGACGATTTTGCCCCGGCACGAACAGGGCGGCGTCTTTGCGGCCGGCGGTTATGGCAGAGCTACCGGGCGGGCTGGAGTTTGTATGGCGACTTCCGGCCCGGGTGCTACCAACCTTGTGACTGGTATCGCCGATGCCTATATGGATTCGATTCCCTTGGTGGCGATCACTGGCCAGGTCCCGCAAGAGATGATCGGTCGAGGCGCGTTTCAAGAGACGGACTTTTTCGGGATGACGCTGCCGGTGGTGAAACACAGCTACCTGATAATGGATATCCATGAGATTCCCCGGGTGGTGAAAGAAGCTTTCTATATTGCGCAGACCGGACGTCCTGGTCCGGTGGTGATCGATATTCCTAAGAACATCCAAAACCAGACCGCTCAGCCGATCTTCCCGCCTGACCTGACCCTGCGCGGTTATGATCTTCCGCCCCAAGCAGATCCGGTGGCGCTCAACGAAGTCATCGGTTTGATCAAATCGGCGCGATGCCCCATGATTTACGCCGGCGGCGGTATTATCTCCTCTTCCGCAGCCGATGAGCTCTTGGAATTTGCCGAACGCAGCCAGATCCCGGTGGCGACAACGCTGATGGGAATCGGCGGGTTTCCTGAGGATCATCCCTTATCGCTGAAATGGCTGGGTATGCACGGCACCGTTTATGCCAACTGCGCGGTCAACGAGTCCGACCTGCTGCTGGCGTTGGGCGTGCGATTCGATGATCGGGTTACCGGGAAAGTCGAAAAATTCGCGGAGCACGGAACGATCGTGCATATCGATATCGATTTTTCGGAACTGAACAAAAACAAGGTGGTCCGGTTGCCGATTCATAGCGACATCAAGTACGCGCTTACGGAATTGAACCGGCTGCTGGCCGAGGGAGGTCATGAACGGCAATCGACCAAGTTCACGCTGCACGGGAAATGGTTCGACCAAGTACAGCAGTGGAAAGAGCGTTATCCGCTCGATTTCGCGGATACGGAGGACGTGATCCAGCCTCAATATGTGGTGTACCTCTTGAATGACATGACCAAGGGAGAAGCGATCATCACCACGGGTGTGGGCCAGCACCAGATGTGGGCGGGCCAGTATTATCAGTTCAAACACTCGAGACAATTTCTGACTTCAGCGGGGTTGGGGGCAATGGGTTTTGGCTTCCCGGCTGCGCTGGGTGCAAAAGTAGCCCATCCCGACCGGCAAGTGATCGATATCGACGGTGACGGATCTTTCCTGATGAATGTGCAGGAGTTAGCCTGTGCTCACATCGAAGGGATCGGCGCCAAGGTCATCATCTTAAATAACCAACATTTGGGCATGGTGGTTCAATGGGAGGACCGGTTTTACAACAGCAATCGAGGTCACACTTTCCTCGGCGACCCGCGTGATCGCGATCGGATTTATCCGGATTATGTCCAGCTCTGCGGCGGGTTCGGCGTAAAGTGCGAACGCGTTGTGTATAAAAAAGATTTGCCGGCAGCCTTGCAACGGATGCTTGATTCTGAGGAATGCTACGTGCTCGACGTGATGGTCCCTTATACGGAGCATGTCCTGCCGATGATCCCGGCCGGTAAGACCTATCGCGATATCATCATCGACGAGCGGCACGGTAAGTTTGAAGGGTAATTTTATGCGCTTCCGGGCTCGGTGGCCGTCCTTGGTTGCGATTGGGCTGTTGCTCGCGGGGTGCGCGACGCTAGAAACAGGGAGTCCGGATCTGGCGCTGATCAAATGTCCGGTCAGTCCGGCACAGGCTTCAACAGCGCAAATTCATGCGAAGCGATATTTAGCCGCGGTCGCCTCTGGACATCGGCCACCGCCGACGAGCCGATACGTGGCGGTGAAAACGTTGTCGCCGAATAAGAAACAGACTGCTGCCTATATTAAGAAGCGCCAAGCGGCACAGGCGGCGGCTACAGGCAAGAATGAGGCGGTCCCTGCAAAATGGGTAGCGCCTGCTCAGCTCAAGTGCGTAATGATCTTCGATACGCAAAGCAAGCAGTTCGTCGGGACGGTCTGCTACGTGATCGGTTCAGAGCCGGCGATCGGCGAATTAGCGCGTTTCGATACAATGAGCGCCGAGTTTGTTGGAACCGGCGCTGAGCCGCCACCGGCGGGGCGGTGAGGGCAAGCCCGAACGGTAGGGCGATGCACCAATCGGGCCTCACATGGTTTGCAAGGCGACTACGCTTAATCTCACTCCCTGGTGAATTGTTCCTAGGCGCTGCCGAGCCGTTGGGCGGTTGCCACCCCTGGACGGCTTCGCGGTATTTTGTCTTGGGTAAATCAAACGCCATGGGAGTTAGCACATACGGCTCGGCAGCGCTTTGGCCCTGGATACGATTGAACGGCAGGAACGGCCTCGCTGTGCGACAGAGAAGCGGCCTGAGGGAGCCTCCTCGCCCTACAACGCTGGGCGCCGCTCGCTTCTTACTGATTACTGATTACTGGGGTTGTCGGGTCCCCAATACCGGTTTAAGTCAAGCGCGATGGAAGAAAACGAGCTTTTGGCGATCCGTCGCCAAAAACTGCAACAGTTGATCGAAAAGAATTTTTCGCCGTTCGGCGGCCGGTTTGATGTTACTGGTGCGGTCGCGGATATCCGGCGAGAATTCACGGAAGGCAAAAAGGTCACTTTGGCGGGGCGGATCACGGCTCTTCGGAACATGGGCAAAAGCCAATTTCTGGACCTGAGCGATCTGACCGCGCGGATGCAAGTCTACTTTAACCTGAAAGAGTTGCCTCCTGAGCAAGCCGAACTGTTCGGGCTTTTGGATATCGGCGATTTTCTAGGGGTTACCGGCGAGACATTTATCACCAAGACCGGTGAACCCACGATCCGAGCTGAATCATTCCGGCTTTTGTCGAAGGCGTTACGACCGTTACCCGATAAATGGCATGGGGTTACCGATGTCGAAATTCGGTATCGCCAACGGTATCTCGATCTCATCTCAAATCCGGAATCGCGCCAAGTTTTCTTAACCCGGAGCCGAGTCATGCGCGAGATCCGTGAATTCTTCAACGACCGGGGTTTTATCGAGGTGGAAACACCCATGATGCAGACCGTGGCGGGCGGCGCAGCGGCGCAACCGTTTCAGACTCATCACAAGGCACTCGGGGTCGACCTTTTCTTGCGAATCGCGCCGGAACTCTATTTGAAACGGCTATTGGTCGCTGGGTTTACAAAAGTCTTCGAATTGAACCGAAACTTTCGCAACGAAGGTATCTCGCGCCGGCATAACCCGGAGTTCACCATGCTGGAGGCGTACTGGGCGTACGCGGATTTCGAACTGATGGCGGAGTTGGTGGAAGAGTTGATCTGCCGTTTAGCCGAACAGGTGGCGGGCGGATTAACTATCGAACACAAGGATAGCGAGGGTAATGTTCGGCGGACGGTTCGGCTTCAGCGACCGTGGCGGCGAGCGCCTTATCATGATCTGATCCGGCAGGTTGACCCGCAATGGTTCGATCTTACGGTCGAGCAAAAACGGCGCCGGTGTCAGGAATTAGGCGTTGAGATTTCGCCATCGATGGCTGAGTTCGAAATCACCCAGCAGGTGTTTGAAAAGTTGGTCGAGGAAAAGACAATTGACCCCCTGTTTGTGACTCATCTGCCGGCCGAACTCGTTCCGCTGGCGAAAGCGAATCCGGTCGACGCCACTAAAGTTGATGTTTACGAGTTGATCATCAACGGTCAGGAGTTCTCACCCGGCTACTCGGAACTGAATGACCCGATTACCCAGCGCCAGCGATTGGTCGAACAAGCCGGCGAAGAGACCCAAAAGATCGACGAGGATTTTCTGTTAGCGCTGGAGTACGGCATGCCACCGGCGGGAGGCTTCGGTTTGGGCATCGATCGTCTGATAATGCTTTTGACCGGAACTGAGTCGATCCGCGATGTCATTCTTTTTCCGCATCTGAAACCGAAAACGCGAGAATGAGCACTGCGGTTTCCGCCGAGGTCAAAAGGGAGACCGCGTACGCGCATCAGTTCAGCCTGTACAACCAGCTGAATTTCCAGATCACACTGGGAACTCCGATGATTTTGTTCGCGAAGTCGCTGGGGGCGAGTTCCACTACCATCGGAATCGTCGCTGCTCTGGCGCCGTTGCTGACCGTGTTACAGCTCCCGACGGCGTATTTCATTCCGAGGGTCGGGTATAAACGGTTTGTTTTGCTCGGCTGGTTTTCCCGGACGCTCACCGTCTTCACTCTGGCGCTGTTGCCGCTCATGACGGCCTTTGATGCGCTCACTAGAATGAGCCTGATGCTGATGGCTCTTTTCATTTTCAACGTCCTGCGCGGCATCTCGACCGGCGCCTGGTTACCTTGGTTGACCGCGTTGGTTCCCGAAGAACGCCGAGGACGTTTCCTCCAAAAGGATCAAACCTACGTGCAAGTGGGAGGTTTGCTGGCCATGGCGATTTCCACCGCTGCTCTCTGGGATAACAGCAAACCGTGGCGATTCGCGCTCCTGTTTTTCCTAAGCGCATGCGCGGCCACGCTTAGCCTCTTTTTCATCCGATTGGTTCCCGAGGTTGATGTCGGCGACCAGGTCAAAACCTCAGGGCAACCTGTGCCCTGGGTGGCGATGCTGAAATATCCGCCATTTACCAGACTGTTGATTTTCACCGTGGTGTACAACTGGGTGATTGGCGGGTTAGCGGCGTTTATCGTCGGGTTTCTGCAAAACATCGGCGGATTCAGCGATGGGATGATCCTCGGCTGCAACCTGTTCGCCTTCGTTGGAGCAGCGGTTAGTGTACCTCTGGTTGCGAGTCTCATGAACCGGACTGGGACTAAGCCAATACTGCGGATCGCCCTGGTTTGTTATTTTTGGGCGGTAATCTGTTGGCTCCTTATTTCCAGTGGTCTGCTAAGCACCACCCCTGTGATGGTCATTTTGATCTACCTGATCCTAGGTGTCGCCGGCGGTCTGTTTGGAATCGCGAATACCCGGATCGCCATGGATACAATGCCGGTAATGGGGAGGAACCATTTCTTTGCTTTGTTCACCGTTTTTACCTCTATTAGCCTTGGGTTGGCGCCGATTTGCTGGGGGATCTTTCTGGATACCGTGGGTCACACCCAGATTCGATTCGGCCTATTCGAGGTGAACCGGTATAGCCTCTATTTCTTGATGTTAACCGTGTTGGTCGTTGTTACCTTCGTTTTGGCGAATCCGCTGGTGGAGAAGAAAGGCGAGCCATTGTCTCTCGCTCTGCGCGATGCCGTCATTTATGCCCGGCTCCGTTTGTTCAACCGGTTGCTGAACCGATGATCGAAAGCGCAGACGGTAGGGATGAGCTCCTGCTCATCCGCGGCGTGTCTAGACTCCATCGGGTCGAATTCGGTATGTCGTGCGATCCTCTCTACCGGTCACGGATGAGCAGGAGCTCATCCCTACCGCACGCCAATCGCTCTAAGATTCTTTCCGTCATGCTTCCACTGTGAAAAAACCAATACTTCCTTTCAGCTACTTTATCGCCCTCCGGTACCTACGTCCTAAACGGACGTTTCTCTCGGTCATCACCCTCATATCGATCATCGGTGTGGTGCTCGGAATTAGTGTACTAATCATCGTCATTTCGGTGATGACCGGCTTTGAACGCGAGCTGGAGAGAAAGGTGATCGGGTTTGAAGCCCATATCACCATCGCTCCGGGACCGGATGCTCCTCTTAGCAATTGGCGGGAAGCGATGAAAGTGGCTCAGCAAACGCCGGGTGTAATTGGGGTCACCCCAACGACCCTTGAGCCGGTAATCGTTGAGTTCAAAAAGAGCCGGATGACGCTCCTGGTTCGCGGGCTCGACCCTAATCAGGGGAGCGACCGGGTGTTGGCGCTACAGTCCGCGATGACGGCGGGAAAATTCGACCTGAACGGCGATAAATGTGTGGTCGGGTCTGAATTGGCTTCTACCCTTGGGCTTGAGGTTGGCGACAAGCTCACGATTTACTCAGGAGGTAACCCGGGTCACATCATCGATCTTCTGAAAGAGGCGCAAGATCATCCGGAGGACAAAGAAAAGATCCAGCAAGCGATGGATCTGATTGTTCCGGCGGAGCTGGAGGTTACCGGCATCTTCAGCACCGGCCGCTATCTCTACGACTCGAACTATGTCATCGCGCCACTCAATGTTGGGCAGGAGCTCTACCAGCTGGGGGACGCCGTCCATTTTGTCTTGGTAAAGACCTCTAACCCTTATGATGTCGACGAGATCAGCGCTCGGTTGAACCGCGAACTGATGCAACTCAATCCGCCCTTGCATGCGGTCACCTGGCTTGATCAAAACCGGGAGTACCTGGACGCGCTCCGGGTTGAACGGACGACGATGTTTTTTATCCTCACGTTTGTCGTGATCGTGGCGGCATTTGGCATCATGAGCACACTGATTACCACCACCGTGCAAAAGACCCGCGAAATCGGCGTAATGAAGGCGCTGGGAGCGACGATGGGACAGATACTTTGGGCCTTTCTCGCCCAAGGCACTGTGGTTGGGTTCTTTGGAACTCTAATTGGACTGGGTACCGGAGTATTCCTCGTCCAATACCGAAACCAGGTGCGCGACTTTCTGGCGCAAGTCTTCCATCTCCAGCTATTCCCTGCCTCGGTGTACCAGTTCTCCGAGATCCCGGCAGAAATCGTTCCTCATGATGTGATCGTCATCTGTGTTAGCGGGTTTATCATCTGCACGGTAGCGGCGCTTATCCCAGCCTTCTTTGCGGCGCGACTCGATCCGGTGAAGGCGCTTCGTTACGAATAAAGTTCTGGAGTCGGCATTTATCCCTCTCTAATATAGCGGGATTTAGCGGTTACAACGGAAGTTCACCGCAGAGGCACAGAGCTCACCAAGTTCGGAAAACCTTAGAAACAAAACCGTCTCGCTGAGGGTTCTCTTAGTGTTCTTTGCGCCTCGGAGGTGAAATAAACGTCAAACCTGCAACCATGATCGCAGACTGGGAAACCTTCGTAGCGAGGCACAGCGGGCGAGCCGAATTTGACCTTGGTTCGGTTCAACCAGGGGATACCCTCCGAGTCGTTACCGATCACACCGATTACGTGTTTGAAATTGTTGACGGTGCGGAGGCCCAGCTTCGATGTTCCCGCCCGGATCGTCCTACCGGCCGGGTCCGGATTTCCGGTTGTGGATTTGCGTTTTCTACAACGTTTAAACCGGGGCGGCTGTTTTGTGGCGGCCGTATGGAATTCACGTTCCTCCGGAACAATACCCCGGCTCGTTATCGGACGACGTCGATCAATGCGATCGTACATAGTCATCGAGCGACGGAGGTCGAACGGTTCTAGGTGGTGGCTACTTCTCGGGGGTGGGCCAGATGCGACGTACAGGACCTATGGGACTTATAGGTCGACGCGTGTCATTTCAAAGACTGGGCCGGCGAAAAGTGCGTTCGACAACGGCGAACAGGAAGGTCATCATTGTGGCCAGTGTCAGGAGGAGCGCCGGCAGGTAACTGGTGCGGTAGCGATCCAGGTCAAGAGTGTGGACGATCCCTACGGTCAAAGCGTTTCCGTACACCGCAGTGCTGACCATGGCTGCGGCAATTGCCGGCAACCGCATATTATTAAATTTTCGGCCCCAAAAAACCGGAAATAGGGCGGCGATAAATGCTAGTTGGACGAAGGAGGCAATTTCAGCCAGCCCGTTGGCAACGTAACGTAACCAATTGACGCAATCGATCTCGTAGCCCTTTTGATAAACCTTCTGAAGGTTAGCCAGATAATCGAGATATGCCGGCTGATTTCGCAAATAGTCCTTTGTCTGGGCCTCAGCAAGGAGTGTTTTTGGGGAAAAACTGAAGTGCGCCAAAGTATCCATCATCCGGCTTTCACTGACTGAATGCGCAGCGAAATCGCGACTCGGCGTCGAAATAAAGAGGCGCATTTCCTTGGCGATCTTCAACAGCATGGCGTCCGGTGAACCAATCCAGGTCTTGAAGTAAGCGGAATAGCAGAGATTGATTAGCTCTGTGTCCGTCAAATTCTCCTCGGAAGCGAATGTCCGAAAAAAGTCTTTCGTGTACATGATGTAGTCGGGCGCGAAGCCGAGGGTTGGACAATCCAGCGGGACTGCGCGCGCTTCTTTTAACGACTTCCTCAGTTCCTGGTAGAACCGCGGCTCGCCGTCACTCGGGGCCGAATCCTCGCTGGTAATCCAATGTTGCTTTTCGGCGTTCTGGATGATTTGCGCTGCGTGGATCGAGACCAGGGTGAACGGCAAAAAGGTTCGCGCAGCTGAATCTGTCCGGAAGCCGAGCAGATGAGGCATGACCAGGAGACAACCTGTCATGAAAATGCCCGCCACCGCTGGAACCAAGCGTAGGAGCTGCGGGCCGGTCCCGAAAAAACCGGCGAATAAGAGGAGTAAACTAGGTATCAGAGCGAAGCCCCAGCTGGGTTTTAGCAGTAGCACGCTGTACGATGCTAATAGGGAGACGGCTCCGGTAAAGGTCGCCAGGCTCGCTTGCTGAGAAACCCAGCGGGCCCGGATGTACCCTAGCGCGAGGACAAGGTACAGCAGGACGAAGAAAGCCAGGACACCCTCGGGCTGGATCGTAAGCTCGAAACGAACTTGGGTGGTGTTTAATAAATAAATCGATGATGTCAATGCCGCTAACGAGACAGCGATGGCGTGGCATAAAAAGGTCCGGCTGGAGAAAATCGATAACCAGATTCGCAAGCCCAACCAGAGGAGTGGAGCGCCGGCTAACCCCAGACATTGCTGGAGCCGGACAAGCCAGGAAAAGTCGCCTCCTAGTTTGAGCGTCAACGCGACTATGGCCGGATAAAACCAGGCGCGCCCTTCGGTTTGCTGGAACCCGGCTCCGCCTAGCCAAGAGAGGGCTGGATGCAAATAACCCCAAGAATCCGGGGTCAACAGCGGCACTGCGGGCGGGCCGTACCTTTGTCTGATGCCCCAAATCACCCCGGCCAGCACCAGGATTAGGGCAGCAATATCAATCTTGTTAAACGAACTTCTCAGAATGGTTATCAGGCTGAAACGTCGATTATTGTCCGGTCGCCATCATCTGACGTAAAGCCGAGGCAAACGCAAGGGCAAGGCACCGAGCGGGAACGAGCGGGAACGCCGAGCGCTTGGAATGGCGAACCGCTGGGAGGGGAGCCGTCCCGCGGCCGCGGGATAGCGTGGCAGTTCTGTAGGCTGGTAGGGCGAGGCTCCCGAAAAACCTGTTATGTCCCTCAGGGAAAAAAGTCATCCTTGGCGACTCTGTCTGTTACGCCTGAGAACGTGCCGAGCCGCAACTCCTGGCGCACCACGGCTCGGCGAGTGTACCGTCTTAACTTCGCGGCTCTTTCTCATAAACGGGTTCCTTCGGGAACGGTCTGCGGACATTCGGGAGCCTCGCCCTACCAGCGCCGCCGCACGACAAAGCGGCTCCCCTCCCAGCGGTTCGCCATTCCCAACGCTCGGCGTCTCCGGCGTTCCCAACTATTCCCAACCATTCCCGTACACTTCACTGCAGCCCTTCTCGTACTACCTCGACTGTCCGCTCCAAATCAGACGCGGTGTGGGCTAAACAGAGAAATCCGGCTTCGAACTGGGACGGCGCAAAATAAACACCGGAATTCAGGCAATGATGGAAAAATGCCCGGAAAGCAGCCAGATCTGAACGCCGGGCGTCAGCCAAGTTGTGCACGGGCGGTTCGCAGAAGTAGAGGCAGAACATCGAACCGATCCGATGAAAGGTGTAATTTCGGCCGGTTTCAATTAGCGTTTGCCGGAGGGCTGCCTCCATTTCGCTGCCAATTTGCTCGAGGCGGTTGAAACCGTTGTTGTTTCCGAGCTCCCGGAGTTGAGCCAAGCCTGCCGCCATGGCCAGCGGGTTACCCGACAATGTCCCAGCCTGGTAGACTGGACCATCCGGAGACAGTTGATCCATGATTTCTGCTCGACCTCCGAACGCACCAACGGGGAGTCCACCTCCGATTACTTTGCCGAGCGCAGTCAAATCAGGAACAATTCCAGCCAGCTCCTGGTAACCACCTTTCGCCAGCCTGAACCCGGTCATGACCTCGTCAAAGATTAACAAGGTACCATGAGTCGAGCAGAGTTGCCTTAGCTGCTCCAGGAAACCAGGAAGCGGCAAATAAAGACCTGCGTTGGCGGGCACCGGTTCAACAATCACGGCAGCGATTCGGTCACCTTGAGTCTCGAAAACCGCAGATAATCTTTCCGGATCATTGAACGGTAACGTGATGGTGAGCGCCGCCAGCTCCTTGGGGACGCCGGCGCTGTCCGGTGACCCATGAGTCAAAGCGCCACTCCCGGCTTTTACCAAAAGTGAATCGACATGGCCGTGATAGCACCCCTCGAACTTCACGATGAAATCCCGGCTGGTGAACCCTCGAGCCAGCCGGATACATGACATGGTGGCTTCGGTGCCGCTATTAACCAGACGCACTTTCTTTACCGATGGCACCCAGTTGCAGATGAGTTGCGCCATCTCCACTTCAAGCGGGTTTGGAATACCAAAGCTGAGGCCGTTTCCCGCTGCTTTCTGGACAGCTTCGACGATCACCTTGGGCGCATGCCCTAAAATCGCGGGTCCCCAGGTCCCAACAAAGTCGATATACTCACGACCATCTACATCCCAGAGATGTGAGCCCTTGGCTTTTGAAACAAAAAACGGTTCTCCTCCGACGTTGCGAAAAGCTCGAACCGGCGAATTGACTCCGCCCGGGATATATCGCCGAGCCTCGGAAAATAGGGATGAACTAGTGCTTTGAGTCATAATTGAAGCTCGGTCAGTTATGCGCCAGCTGGATCATGGGTGACAGCCTCCCTAGCGCCTGTATGCATTGGTCCCGGCCAATCGGGGTTTGGTTGGCGGCAGATTTTGAAGCGGAAGGTCGTTGTGCGAACACGTAGGATCGGATCCCCCCTTGTGGGTCGATTAGGATGCGATGGACCATGTTGAGTTGACCGGTACCTACGGAGGAAGCGACCGAGTAAGCGATATAACAGTCGGCCCCGAACCGAGAAACCGTGGCGCCGGTTCCTGGTCTCTGCGTATTGATCGCCGCACAAAGGTTCTCCGCAAAAGCGTTCGCGTCTTTTGCTGTCGGAAACCGGGTTAGTACGAGCTTTTGTGACCAGTTGGACTCGGTCTCTCCATTCAGCAAATAATCGTTCTCGGTTTTCTCCAAATCGGCTTCCTTATCGGAAAGGACGAAACCTTCATTAGCAAACTGCATGGTCTGAGCTTTTAGCGCAGGTGTCGCCAAAGATGCGGCGACGACCGCGAGTACAAATAGCGCAAACCTAGGGGAGAGGAGGCGGTGGAAGCTCGGGTTATTCTTTTCCGGGACACGCATATCAAATCTTCGTTTCGTAAAATGCCTTAACCTGCGTCACCGGCAAATGGATGCGCATTTGCCGCTGATGCAGGCTTAAGATGCTTCCAGATTTTCCTCACGAGAAAAAACAAACCGGCCTTGCCGTCCGGCCCTTGTCATTCTGACCAGGCGCCAGGTAAGCAAGGTTGCGGCAACGAATAGACCGGTGGCTAACCCGATCCAAACTCCGGTCGGCCCAGTCCGGATCCTGAAAGCAAAAACAAACCCGGTGGGAATCGCCACCACCCAATAACAAAAAAGCCCGATTAGCATTGGCAACCGAATGTCGGCCAAGCCTCGTAAACAGCCCGCCGAAGTAACCTGGACACCGTCTGCGAGCTGGAAAATACCGGTGATGATCATCAAATAACTTGCCAGTTCGACGACATCCGATTCGCTCGTAAAGAGGTGCGAGATTTGCCGGCCGAGCGTCAGGTAGATGACGGCAAAGCCGATGGCGATCAGAGTTGAAAACAGGATCGCACCGAAAGCGATTCTGCGTAGAGCCGAGTATGCCTGTGAGCCGACGGCGTGACCCAAACGAACCGCGGCCGCCATCGAAATCCCGAGCGGAAACATGAACGTGGTCGCGGCGCAAGTTAGAACAATCTGATGCGCGGCCAGAGAAATGGTTCCCATCCAGCCCATCATGACCGCGCCGAAGTTGAACGCAGCCACTTCGGCTAGATATTGGCATCCGATCGGAAGACCGACCTGAAATAAGCTCCCGACCTTTTGCCAGTTTACACGGGAGAAAGCTAAGTCCTGCCAGTGCAATCGAGTCAGCAAAAGTGCATAACCGATTGTACCGATGAGCACGAAGATTCGGGCGGCCAGGGTGGCAATAGCGGATCCAAGCAGCCCGAGCGCTGGGAGCCCAAACCAGCCGAATACGAGCGGCAAGTTCAAAGCGACGTTGAGAACGACACCGGCATACAAAATTACCGTTGGCGTCACCGGCTTTCCGAGAGCTTCGCAGTAAGTCTTGGCGCTCATCGAGGCGAGCGCCGGGATCAAGGAAAACCCGACAATGGCGAGGTACGGCCTGGCTGCCATCTCAATGGCAATGGGTTGGCCTAATAGGTAAAGTACCGGCAACGACGCCATAACTGCGACCGCAGCCGACGATCCCACCAGCAACGACAACCAAAGCGCGGATCGTAAGACCTCGACTTTAGAGCTTTCCAGTTTTGCCCCATGAGCCTGGGCCGCGAAAATCCCAACGGCCGCTAATAGGCCGATGCCGGTTACATACAGGGTGCCGAGCAGGGTGTTGGAAAAGCCGATGGCAGCCAGCGGAACCACCCCGACCCGGCCAAGGACCAGCGTATCGGTTAGCCCCATCAACATCTGGCCGAACTGGCCAACCATCATCGGGATAGCCAGCGAGAGTGTCGCTCCCAATTCAGCCAGAAATAGCTTTCGATGGCCCGGCATAGGACCACCAGCAAACAACAAACGCCGCGGGAAGCAAGCGCGAGAGGGCGAGAGGGCGAATGGGCGACGCGGCGAAGGCGGAGGGCCCGTCAGTGGTAGGGCGAGGCTCCCGAATGACGTTACGATTTCACTGAAGGGATCAGATTTTCGCGAAGGATTCTGTGTGCGATGACGATGCGCTCGCCGAGCCGCTTCCAGGGCTTTACCGCCGGGCGATTGCGGACAATCACCTAGAATCGTCTAAGCAAACGCGTTCGTTCTTAATTCCTTCGGCGTCCTGCTGAGAAAATGGCACACGTTGGGATGCGGCTCGGCGACCTTTGGGCCCGGCGTGCCAAGGATCGGAGAATCGCGCGGCCACGTTGCGCACCCTGAGAGTAGGTTCCGGAGCCTCGCCCTGCTATGATGGGCCCTGCGCCCATTCGCCCATTCGCGCCGTCGCCAACCTACCCCTCACAGGGACACTTCATCGCGTCGATCTCGGCTTGGGCAAACCGATATTCGTTGAATAACGTCTCCCCGGTCGCCAAGCATTTTCGAAAGTAGTCGGTTGCGGTGGTTCTATCGCCGGCGATCAAGCGTTTCATGCCGGCGTAATACCAAGCCTCGCAGCCCAAGCCGCGGCTTTTCTTTGGATCGGACGAGCGCGCGCGTTCAAACAGCTCAGTTTCGGTGATTCCGTTGAGCAGGAACCGCCCGATGGTCGATACCCAATCTTTCGAAGGAGAACGCTCCGCCAAGTAAGCAGCGAGTTCCCGATTAGCCGAAACTGTTTGACCCGATCTAAGGCGAATCAACCAAATATAGAGTTGCGCGTAGTCTCTGATCCCTCCCGGCGGAGCCAATTGACCGCTACGAACGAAGTCTGCCAAAGCTTCGTCAAACGAGCCTCTTATTTGCTTCGCGACACCTCGCCCGAAATGAGCGTCGGGTTCTAGCGAATTAGATTTAATTGCCAGATCGTAGTCTGAAATCGCGTCTCCGAACGCGCCGTTATCCGCTTTGGCTAACGCGCGGTTGTAGTAAACCTGAACTAATTTCGGATCGAGCTGAATGGCCCGGTTGTAATCAGCGATTGCGCCTTCGAACGCACGTTGCCCGGCTTTCGCTACTCCGCGGATATGGTAAGCCTTGGCAAATCTAGGACAGAGTTCGATCGCCCTATCGCTGTCCGAGATCGCGTCCGCGAAATCGCCCATACCAGCGTTGGCGACAGCGCGGTTCTTGTACGCATCAGCCAGCTCCGGTCTGATCTCGACCGCTTCGCTGTAGTCCGCGATAGCGCCAAGAAAATCCAATTTGTAAGCTTTGGCCAATCCTCGATGGTTGTAGGCTTCAGCAAAGTCCTCATTGATGGTGATCGCTCGGTTGAACTCCGTAATGGCGCCATCTATGTCGCCCTGTTCATATCTTCGTGACCCGCGTTCAACACAGTCTCGCTCGCTCGGTTGAGCGGATACAATGATGGGCAGCGACGAAATCGCGAGCAGCCATCGGGCATAACGAAAAAGGGATAACCGGAATTGGATAGGTATCGTTAAGTACAACTGTTTACTCCAAAATGCCGTGCTGCTCGATGAAATGAATGATCTCGTTGAGCCCGGCCTCAGATTTTAGGTTTGTCATTACGAACGGACGTTCGCCCCGCATCTTGCGAGTGTCGGACGCCATCACGTCTAGTGAAGCGCCAACATGAGGAGCGAGATCGATCTTGTTAATTACCAGAAGATCGGACCGCGTAATGCCCGGTCCTCCTTTGCGAGGGATCTTTTCTCCTCCGGCCACATCGATTACGTAGATGGTCAAATCGGACAGTTCCGGACTGAAGGTAGCGGCGAGATTGTCTCCACCCGACTCGATGAAAACAATGTCCGCATCCGGGAATCGTTTCAGCATTTGATCAATGGCCTCGAGATTGATCGAGGCATCCTCGCGAATCGCTGTGTGCGGGCAACCCCCCGTCTCGACTCCCATTATCCTTTCTGCAGCTAACGCCCCAGCCACCGTCAGCAATCGTTGATCTTCCTTGGTATAAATATCATTGGTGATGACCACCAAATCATAGCGGTCACGCATCCGTTTGCACAAGATTTCGACCAGAGTGGTCTTTCCTGTTCCAACCGGACCGCCGACGCCGACACGTAAGGGAGGAGTTTTTTTGGTACGCATCACGAACGATTCTTCTCACTAAGATCGAAACAGACGTGAGTACTGGCTCTCATGTCTTCCGGAAAGAACGCCGAGCATTGGAGCCCAGGAAGAGACGTCCTCCGGCTTGAGGCTTGCAGCAGAGGTAACGGTCGCCGAAACCTTGGTTCGGCAATGAGCCAGAATCGTGTGACCGGCGACTTGCCCGAGCGGAACCACCTTCATAGCGGCAGCGACCTGGGATTCGAGCCAGCTAAAGCAAAACGCCGTGAGCGTCGTCGGTTCCGAAAGAGCCAGCGCCGCCGCAGATGCGGCGAATGCAGTCGGCAATGCAATCGGGTCAAGCTGGGTTATTTGGTTCATTGCGTCGATCCAATTTAGAGCGTTAGCCAGCCGGAGCAAAGACCAGCCCATCTGCTCTGTTTCCCGGCGCAATTCAAGCGATTCACGGGTGGCCAGGAACCAGGAGTTCCAATGTGCGATCTCCGAGACGGAATCGGCAGAACCATCCGAACGACAGGCTCGGTAAACAAAAGCAACTACCGGGGCGTCACACCGGCCGATAATTTCAGTTAAACCGTTGTCGATCCAGTTCAGGGCGTCTCGTTCATTAGTCACAAGTCCGAGTTCAACCGCAGTCTCGAGTCCTTGTGAATAGCTAAAAGAGCCGATCGGTAAAGCCGGTGACGCGAGATGCAATGCGCGCGACAGTTCGTCCGGGTCGGTCATGGTCGTCGTTCAATGCGCGTTACCCACGGCAGTCGTTCTCGTCCTCGTCGTCGTCCTCGTCCTCGAAACCGCATCACCCAGGATTTCCAATCAGGCCGAGAACCGTTGCCGAGATGCCGAGGAGTCGAAGCATGATTTGGAACGGAACGCGCCCTAATCGAGGACGAGGACGAGAACGATTGGGTTGAGGCGTCGTGCGTATTGGGTGCCTGCATCATGAAGCGCTCTGATGCCGCTTCCCTAGCTCTCGTCATGTTCATGAAACGTGCGTTGAGCCAACGCGTAATCTTCGGCAAAGGTCTCGTCGTGCCCATGTTTGTGCCCGCCGCCGTACGCACCAGTCTCCGGAGTAAATGTTTCTGAGACGAACTCGACTTTAAGCCCGAGTCCGACCAGCATTTCTTTTAGAACCGGGTCGGGTTCCAACAGAATGCGATCCGGCCTGAGTTCGATTGACGCGTGCCGGTTCCCCAAATGATACCCGGCGCGTAGCAACAGAAACAGATCGCCGGCGGTGACCACCATCAACTCTTCCTGAGCGGCTCTAATCTTGATCCGGGAACCGTCCTCGCTCTCGAGAAGATCGCCATCGCGCAAAATCGTGCCGGGCGGCAGTAGGAGGCCAACTTCTTCGCCACTATCCAATTTCACGACCTGCCTGCTTTTTCTACGCGAAGCAAAAGTAAGTACCAGGTTAGAAACGTCTGGCGTAGACGCGACCATCTCGCCGGCGGGCGTCGCGAGTCTAGTGAACTTTCGCATCAGAAAAGGAAGTAACGCTGTGCCATGGGTAAAACCTTGGCCGGTTCACAAGTCAGCAGCTGGCCGTCAGCCGTAACTTCGTAAGTTTCCGGATCAACGGTGACCTTTGGTTGCCAGCCGTTATGAATCATATTTTCTTTTTTGAGGTTCCTTACACCGTGAATCGGCACCAGCCGGCGTTTCAGTCCGTATTGATCCGCGATTCCCGCGGCCTTTTGAGAAACAAAGGTTAGACAGGTCTTGGCCAACGCGGTTCCTCGGGTCGCAAACATTTCCCGGTAGTGCACCGGCTGAGGAGTCGGAATTGAAGCGTTCGGATCGCCCATTTGAGCGATCGCAATCATCCCTCCCTTTAGAATCATGAACGGTTTGACTCCGAAAAACGCCGGAGACCAGAGAACCAGGTCCGCCCATTTCCCCACCTCGACGGAACCTACTTCATGAGCGATTCCATGGGTGATTGCGGGATTGATCGTGTACTTGGCCACGTAACGTTTCGCCCGGGAATTATCGTGGCGAGCGGTGTCGCCCGGCAAAGCCCCACGCTGGACCTTCATCTTATGAGCAGTCTGCCAGGTCCGAATGATGACTTCTCCTATCCGGCCCATAGCTTGGGAGTCACTGGACATCATCGAGATCGCACCGAGATCATGTAGGATATCTTCAGCGGCAATCGTTTCCGGGCGGATACGAGACTCGGCAAACGCCAGGTCTTCCGCGATCGCGGAATCGAGATGATGGCAAACCATCAACATGTCTAGATGTTCGTCCAACGTATTGACTGTGAACGGTCTGGTCGGATTCGTGGACGATGGCAGGACATTTGGTTCGCCGCAGATCTTGATGATATCGGGAGCGTGGCCGCCACCGGCGCCTTCGGTATGGAAGGCATGAATGGTTCGGCCTTTTAAAGCGGCAATCGTCGTCTCAACGAACCCTGACTCATTCAAAGTATCGGTATGAAGCGCCACTTGAGTGTCGGTTTCATCGGCAACCCTTAAGCTCGTATCGATTGCGGCCGGAGTCGTCCCCCAATCTTCGTGTAGCTTTAAGCCGATGGCGCCGGCGGCGATCTGCTCGCGCAACGGTTCTGGCTGACTGGCGTTGCCTTTGCCGAAGAAGCCGAGATTGATCGGGTACCCTTCTGCTGCCTGCAACATCCGTTCGATGTGCCAAGGTCCCGGAGTGCAAGTCGTGGCGAACGTGCCCGTGGCGGGCCCGGTCCCGCCGCCGATCATGGTGGTTAGTCCCGAGGCGACCGCGTCGTCGATCTGTTGCGGGCAAATGAAATGGACATGGGTATCAATCCCGCCTGCGGTCACAATCATGTGTTCGCCCGCGATAATTTCTGTACTCGGCCCGATTACAATTGTGATGCCGGGCTGAATATCCGGATTTCCGGCTTTGCCAATTCCAGAGATACGGCCGTCTTTAATACCGATGTCGGCCTTAACGATGCCGGTATGATCCAGAATGATGGCGTTAGTGATGACGGTGTCGACCGAGTCTTTCGTCGTCCGTTGAGATTGACCCATCCCATCCCGGATTACCTTGCCACCTCCAAACTTTACCTCTTCGCCATAGACGGTGAAGTCTCTTTCGATTTCGATAACCAGGTCGGTATCGGCCAGCCGGATCCGGTCCCCCAGGGTCGGACCGAACATTTCTGCGTACGCCTGCCGGGAGATCTTCATAGGAGAACACTGGTAGGGCGAGGCTCCAAAAATGTGACCAACTCCTCGCGTATTAGTTTCTTGGATAGCACTGACCTAGAAATGAAGCAGCCTAGCCGAGCCGCGGGGTTGCGTGGATTCATGTTCACAGTGGCCCCATTACCTTCGCATTAAAACCGTAAATGATCCGATCACCGGCGACCGGCACCAATTCTACAGTCCTTTCCTGACCTGGCTCAAAGCGGACGGCGGTGCCGGCTGCAATGTTAAGGCGGTAGCCGCGAGTCGATTCGCGTTCAAATTTGAGCGCCTCGTTGGTTTCGAAAAAGTGATAGTGCGAGCCAACTTGAATCGGCCGATCACCGCTGTTGGCAACGTTAATCTTTAGCACAGGACGACCGGCATTAAGCTCGATCTCGCCAGGCTCCACAAAAATTTCGCCGGGTATCATAGACGCTGTCGCATAGACGGTTAGGAATTATCACCACAAAGGCACAGAGGACACAAAGTTACGATCCACTAAGATTTATTAAATGTCTGTGAACACATAGGATTGGGTATTCATCGGCTCCTATAGTGTTCACAGCTGAATGTTTTTCGTCTCAAATAGCCCTAATAAATATTCCTCCTTTGTGTTCTCTGTGTCTTTGTGGTGAAATTTAGGGGATCGGATTATGAACGGTGACCAATTTGGTGCCGTCGGGGAAAGTGGCTTCGACTTGGATCTCCGGGATCATCTCAGGCACGCCCTCCAAGACTTGATCTCGCGTTAGTAAGGTGGCGCCGAACTGCATCAGCTCAGCCACGGTTTTACCATCGCGTGCTCCTTCCAAGAGAGCGGCTGTAATGAGAGCGGTGGCCTCAGGATGATTCAATTTCAGGCCGCGTTGCAGCCTGCGTTCTGCCAACAGTGAGGCAGTAAAGATTAGGAGTTTATCTTTCTCGCGCGGGGTCAGGTTCATGACAGGGTTAATGAAGTCATTTGATGAAAACAACGATGTCGCATTTTGCTGTCCATTTTCAGGGGCGCCGTCGTGACGCCGCGCTGCGGCGTAGAATATTCTTCTTTAATCGGCCCCTAAGCGCTCCGCGACGCCGCCGGGTAATTCGGGAGCCTCGCCTTACCAGCGCCTCTCGCTCGATTCTCCACATCAAACGCTCCATAAACGTAAAGGTTTAGATTCTCTCCCGTGGACGGCTGGTCGCAAGAAGGTCCAGCACCGAACGAGGAGCTCGCGCAATGGCTCGATTTTCTGTCCGATCGCGCGGACGATTAATACGCCGTTATCAAAACAGGTCACGCCGGCGCGCAGGCTATCGGTAAAAGGTAGTGAGGGCGACAGTGCGTCCGCCAGCACTTGGGTGCAGTTCGACCCGGTAGCCCACACCATCCCGAAGATTGGAAACCCGGCTAATCCCTGGCTGGCGGTTCGCAAACTGGAGACAGCGGAGATGTTAGCTTTCTCCGCCCAAAGCAACCTCTGTTCGGAGCTAGTGAATCGGGAATTGATTCGAAGGAAGCCTGCGTCCCAAGTCTCGCCCATCGCTCTTCTACCGAGAACGAAAGTTTCCCACCCGATCGCACTGGCTTCCTGACCCAATTCAAGTTGAAAACGAAAATCGGTACGCGCGTTCTCGAACAGGATATTTTCTGGTGGCAACCAATCAAGCTGGGCCCGTGGCGCGAGCTCGATCCGGATGTCTTGAGATGCAAAAGCCCCGTTCGATTTATACCATTTCGTCGCTGCTGGACTGGTCAGGACCGTTCTTGTCCCGGTTCCTTGGGTGACGTTGATCTTAACGGCATCACCTTCAGCCATCCCACCCGGTGGATGGAGAATGACCGTATGGCAAACTGAACGACCCTCAGGGTAAAGCGGCTTCTGGACTTGGAGCGGGCCGGTGTGTCGCCGCTCGGCCATCACGGTACGATCTTCTTGATAGAGGAATCGTAGTTGCAAATCCGCGGTCCAGTTAGGAAGCGATGGGTGCAAAGTCAGAAGAAAATCTCACGCAAAGACGCCAAGAAAACATAGGATTTCCTTTTGAACACATTTTGTCATTCGTGAGCGCTCTCTGGACCCATGGGATCCGGCTTTCGGGAGCATTTTCATCGGTTTGGTTCCCCAGGTCGCACGAAACCGGGTTTGCGGGCGGAGCGGCGACCGATTTCTCTCTTTCCTTTGCGCCTTTGCGTCCTTGGCTGACGTTTATTCTTTCTTTCGGACGGTGAACACCAAACCCAGTCGCGGCGCCAACCCAGTTTTGAAACGGGTTGACGCGCGATGAGTGGGATGGAATCGCCTAGTTCTATTGGCCGGTGGCTGCAACCTGTAGGCTAGAAGCACCCGGCGTGACCGCAGTGGCCTTTTTCTCAAGCTGTTCATCGAGACCTTTCAACAGGAAGGGCTCAGCCTTAACCTGTGGGAACGTGTTCAGGATCTTGAATTGTCCGTTCGCAGTCGTTTCGCCGATGTAGACGTTCTTCGTGGTATGATGGTTGGTCTGCATCGTGTTCTTGCCGCCCGGACCATCAAAGCTGATCCCGTCGTTCTCCAACACCCCGCGAACCTTATCTATATCGAAGGTGCCCGCTTTTTCGACGGCCTTTTTCCAGAGGTAAACGCCATCGTATGAAAGCACCATCGGGCTGTCTACTGCCCGCTTGTCCTTGACTACACCCGCATAACTCTCGGTTTTTAACCAGGCGTTCCAACGCTCCAGGAAATCCTTGTTCTCAGGCGTTTTCAAAGACATGAAATAAGTCCAGCATCCTAATTCGCCAACCAGATCCTTCGTCGGTAAGCTGCGCAGCTCATCTTCCGCCAGACTGAAAGAAACGATCGGGCAATCGGCCGGACTCAGCCCGGCAGAGGCAATCTCCTTGAAGAACGGCACATTGGAATCCCCATTGATCGTGTTAATGACGCAAGCGTCTCCGCCGGCTGAGAATTGCTTGATTTCAGAGACGATCTGCTGAAAATCCGTGTGGCCAAAGGGCACGTATTTGCCGGCCGAGATAACTTTCCCTGAGCTATCCTTGCGAAGCCCGCCTCCGATATTTTCGACCGGAACCCCTTTGGTCTCGAGATATTTGAAAAGGATGAGGTTGGTGGTCTGCGGATAAACGTAATCGCTTCCAACCAAATAAAACTTCTTCTTGCCTTGGGCCAGCAGGTAATCAACCGCGGGCGTCGCTTGTTGGTTCACTGCTTCGGCGGTGTAGAAGATGTTCTTCGACAGTTCTTCGCCCTCGTATTGCACCGGATAAAACAGCATGCCATCGTCCTGCTCGAACACCGGTAGAACCGACTTGCGGCTCACGGAGGTCCAACAACCGAACACGACGGCTACTTTATCCTGCTGCAAAAGTTGCTTCGCTTTTTCTGCGAACAACGGCCAGTTGGAGGCGCCGTCTACCACGACGGGTTCAACCTGTTTCCCAAGAACGCCGCCGCTCTTGTTTATCTCGTCGAACGCGAACAGCAACATGTCGCGCAGCGAAGTTTCGCTGATCGCCATTGTCCCCGACAGCGAATGTAAGACCCCTACTTTAACTTTGCCGCTGCTGAGATCGACTTCGTTGGCTCGTGAAGGAGCGGTCCAGGCGAGGGATACAGTTGCCGCCACCCAAGCGGACAGAGAGAGCATCCTGCTTCTCCGCAGGAGCGCGGCCGGCGCAATGCTAGTTTTGTCGGGGCATTTCATCTTCTTTTCTTTGGTACTCTTGTTATTTGCTTTTTGGTCTTCGCGCGGTGGGGGGTTCGAGGCGGCTCAGCCTTAAAACCGAACAGCGAGCGACGAGGCGCTAGGAGATGGAGCAGAACTTGTGCCCGGGATTGAAGCCGTTGTCGCTGGTTCAATTATTGTAACTTGCTGAAAGCAAGTTAGATACGGAGTGATGCGGCGTGCCCACCCTCGGGAGAGGAGCCGCTTTGTAAGTTGGCAGGTCTGTAGGTCGCTAGCAGGCGGCTCCCGAGAACATCCCAGTGTAAGGCTTCCACCAAGCGCGGCTTCGACCGGATCGATTCGGAGGTGCCGATAGAACTAGATAACCATTGGCTGTTCCCGGGAGCCGCCTGCTCGCATCCAATAGACTTGCCAACCTACAAAGCGGCTCCCCTCCCAACGGCGGGCGGCGGCACTGTATCATTTTTGGCAAGGATGCTGCTTATCGACAGTTGCAATGCCCCGACTGAAGCTTTTTTGCCTGGCGGCTATCCTGGCGCCGGTCTTTCTCCATGCTGAAACCACCCCCAATGCGTCTATCCGGCAATCCATCGCGCAGGCTGTCGCCAGCTCGGCAGCTGATCGGGATTTGATCCTCAATCAGATTGCCGCCTCGGGGGGGATCTCGAAACCAGAGCGCGATCTGCTCACTTCTTGGAGCAAAGGGGAAATCTACTTATACACCGATCCTGGGGGGCAGATCGTCCCCATCGTTCTCGAGCAACCGGACACGACCGATAAGACCCGGGCGTTTCGAGTGGATACCGGCCAATTGCTGCAGGATTCGAGCGGCGTGCCGGTCATGATCGATCCGACCGACGCGACTTCATCTGACGTAAACGCCATATTGCGAAAAAAAATACAGCGGACGCTGGATCTTTTAAGCCTATCGGATCCCAGCCCGGAAGTTCGGGGTGCGATTGCGTTCAAGCTCGGGTCATCGCAAAAGCCTGAAAATTTGCCGCTTTTGGAGACGCGGCTGAAATTGGAAACGGACTCCGGGGTAAGGAGGACGCTGCTGGCAGCGAAAGCACTCATCGATCTTGGGGATACGGCGCACTCTGAAAGGCAGGTCGAGGCGGCGGACTCGTTGGCGAAGCTGAACTGTATAGGCGCGCTTGACGCTCTGACCGGCCTAAGTCAAAACAAGAGCGCGTCAGCTGAGGCTACCAAGGCTGCGACCAAGGCGATCCAATCCATCCGGAGTTACCTCGCGATTGTGAATTTCTTCGGAACGATTTTTCACGGGTTCAGCCTGGGCTCGATTCTCCTGATTTCCGCGCTTGGGTTGGCCATCACCTTCGGTCTGATGGGTGTGATCAACATGGCTCACGGTGAAATGATCGCGGTGGGCGCCTACACGACCTACGTCGTAGAAAACATTTTCCGGGACGGACTCCCGCTCTCTCCGATGGGAGTGCCGATCTCGTTGCCGGGCTTACATCTCACTGGCTGGGTTTTTCAGACGTACTTCATTTTTGCAATCCCGTTATCATTCTTAGTCGCTGCCCTGGCTGGGCTCGCGCTTGAGCGTTTGGTGATCCGGTTTCTTTACCGCCGGGTATTAGAATCCTTGCTCGCGACCTGGGGCGTTTCCCTCATAATGCAACAGTTGTTTCGCTTGGTTTTCGGGGCGAACAACGTGCAAGTAAACTCACCTTCCTGGCTTCTCGGCAATTTCACGGTCAGCGATGTTGTTCTGGGATATAATCGGATCTTCGTAATCGTATTTGCCATCCTGATCGTCGTCGGAACCTGGCTGCTCTTAACTAAGACGCCGCTCGGTTTGTTCATCCGAGCCGTGATTCAGGATCGGGACATGGCCGCTTGTATGGGTGTGCCTACCGAACGGGTCAATATGCTCACCTTCGCCTTCGGATCCGGCCTGGCCGGGTTAGCTGGGGCGTTTCTCTCTCAGATCGGAAACGTCGGGCCCAGCTTGGGGCAGAGCTATATTATCGACAGCTTCATGACGGTCGTTGTTGGCGGAGTCGGGAGTATTGCCGGCACGGTGGTTTCAGCCGTTGGAATCGGTTGTTCTGATCAGGTTCTCCAACAGGTGCTGGGATCACCCGTGCTCGGCAAGATTATGGTCCTGACTGCGATAATCTTGTTCTTGCAATGGAAACCAGGAGGGTTTTTCCCAACTCGAAGCCGCACATTGGACAGCTAACTCGCCCTCGCCACCGCAATGCAAAAGAGCTTTCATAAGGCCGAACTGTGGGGCATCGGAATAGGGGCGATTCTTATCCTAGGTATTCTGCCGGCACTCAACGCTTTTGTGCCGGAGAACAGCGTTTTCCATCTCAGCGATTTTACGATCAATCTTTACGGCAAATACCTGTGTTACGCCGTGCTCGCCATCAGTGTGGATTTACTTTGGGGTTACACCGGGTTGCTAAGTTTGGGGCAATGTCTATTTTTCGCTCTGGGGGGCTACGCCTTCGGCATGCACCTCATGCTGTTAATCGGAAAGCTAGGCCAGTACCATAGCGATCTTCCCGACTTCATGGTGTTCCTCGGCTACCCAGCGCTGCCCCTCCAGTGGATGCCGTTCCGGAGTTTCTGGTTCTCTGTGGCCGCGGTTGTTCTGGTGCCGGGCCTCTTGGCATTGGTGTTCGGTTTTCTCGCGTTTCGGTCTCGGATTCGCGGCGTCTACTTTTCGATCCTGACCCAAGCGCTGACCTACGGCGCTTGCCTGATGTTTTTCCGGAATGACTTCACCTTCGGCGGCAATAACGGACTGACCGATTTCAAGTTTATTCTGGGCTACGACGTCCGGAGTGCCGCTACTCAGCGGTGCTTGTTCATCGCTACGGGTATTCTTCTCATCTTAACCTATCTGTTTTGCCGGTGGCTCACGCTCACGAGGTTCGGGAAGATCCAACGAGCCGTCCGTGATAGTGAGAATCGAGTTTTGTTTTCGGGCTACGCGGCGGCCAACTTCAAATTGTTTGTGTTCGTGGTGAGCGCCATTATCGCCGGCTTGGCCGGCGCGCTTTACGTGCCTCAGGTCGGGATTATCAACCCAAGCGAGATGGCGCCTGATAAGTCTTTGGAGGCCGTCGTATGGGTTGCCGTCGGGGGACGAGGAACGTTGATTGGCCCGATCGTCGGCGCGATTGTGGTGAACGCTCTGAAGAGCTGGGCCACGCGTGCCTTTCCTGATCTCTGGCTCATTATTCTCGGAGCAATGTTTGCGGTCGTTGTGCTCTTTCTGCCGAAAGGGCTGGTTGGTTTGCCGGCGCAGCTTTTCTCCCTATTCAAGCGTAGCGCAGCCTTGTTCAAAAAGAACTCGGCCCAACGCGATCTCGCTGCGCAATTGCCTTTGAAAACTCCGGACCCCAGATGAGCAAAAAGTTTATCCTTACCGCTGAGGGCGTGACGAAAAGCTTCGACGGCTTCAAAGCCATCAACGATTTGAACTTTTACCTCGATGAGGGCGAGCTTCGCACCATCATTGGACCGAATGGAGCCGGCAAGAGCACTTTTCTCGATTTGATCACCGGCCGGACCCGGCCCGACGAAGGACAAATCGAATTCAAGGACACGCCGGTCACTAAGAAGAGCGAGTACCAAATTTATCGGATGGGGATCGGACGCAAGTTTCAGACGCCCAGCGTGTACTCCGATCACACCGTCTACGAAAACATACTCTTAGGGCTGAAGGGCAGCCGGGGAGTCTGGAGCGCGATCTTCGCCAGGGTCACGCCGGCCCAGAATGAGCGGATCTATGAGGTGCTTGAAACAATCAACCTGAAGGATAAGGCAGAGGTCAGGGCGGGCGCTCTGGCGCACGGTCAAAAGCAATGGCTCGAGATTGGGATGCTGATCGCGCAAGATCCTGAATTGATGCTCGTGGATGAACCGGCTGCCGGCATGACGGATGAAGAAACGGCGCGGACCGGTGATTTACTTCTAAGCTTGGCGGGAAAGCATACAATTATCGTCATCGAGCATGACATGATCTTTGTGCGCCAGCTCGCCAGCAAAGTAACGGTCTTACACCAGGGCAGCATTCTCTGCGAGGGATCGCTCGACCAAGTTCAAAACGATGAACGGGTGATCGAGGTCTACCTGGGAAAGAAGAAAAAACATGACGCAATCCATGCTGAGCATTGACAACGTCAGTATCTCCCTGGGCGGCTCCCGGATTCTGCGCGACGTGAGTCTGGATGTCAGCGCCAATCATGTGTTTTGTTTGATGGGGCGCAACGGAGTGGGCAAAACCACGACGTTAAAGAGCATAGTCGGCCTTTACAAACCGAACAGCGGTCGTGTCTTTTTTGATGGGCACGATATTTCGCGGATGCCGCCCGAAGAACGGGCTCGAGCCGGAATAGGTTACGTACCGCAGGGTCGAGGGATCTTCCCTCATCTGACGGTTGCGGAAAATCTTTCCATTGGCGCCATCGCCAAACGAAAGAAATCGAAAGAAGCGCTGGAACGCGTCTATTCGTTGTTCCCGATAATCAAAGACTTTTTGGCGCGCAAGGGCGGGATGCTCTCGGGTGGCCAGCAACAACAATTGGCGATCGGGCGTGCATTGCTAACCGAACCGAAGCTGCTGATTCTTGATGAACCAACGGAAGGAATCCAGCCGAACATCATCGATCAGATCGGCGAGGCCATTAAGCTGCTAAGGAAAGAGTCGATCACGATCCTGCTGGTTGAGCAATATCTGGAGTTCTGCAAGGAGCTCGCCGACAACTTCGCGATCCTCGATCGGGGCAGCGTTGTCGCCCAGGGGCGAGTCGCGGAGCTGACCGACATCGTCGTGAAGCAGCATTTAACGGTGTAAAGCCGCGGACGAGCGATCGTGAGGCCTTCTTTCGCCCGCCTCCGTCAAGCGACTCGACTGAGATCGCCGCTGAAGTTGTCATCGGTCGTTTGTGCGTGTAATCGCGTCTGTGCACGCCATGGCTACCGCGTCGAACGAAAGAAGAGTCGGTTTGCCGGCCTTACTGTTTTTTGGATTGCTGATCCTCTTAAGCGCAACTGTTACCGGAGTGAATCTTTGGTTCCCGGTCTTTAGGTTGTACGGGCCGGTGGCGATTACCATCTCAATGTGGATCCCGGGCGTCGCTGGGATTGTGGCTGGGCGGTACTCTCGTATCACCTTGGTTGGATCACAGTTCCCTCGAATCAGGTTTCTGGCCCTGGCGTTTATCGGACCGGTCGCGGTTTGCGGGATTGTTCGTGGCGCACTCTGGTTGTCGGGGTTGTCGATTATGGTTACCGATCTTAAGCAAATGGGTCTGGCGTCCTACGTGCAGTTGTTTCTCAGCCTTTTGCTCTGTTTCGCTGGTGCCTTGGGTGAAGAACTCGGCTGGCGCGGTTTTCTGGGACCGCTGCTTGCGCGCCGGTTTGATTTTGCCGCGCTGGTCTGGTGCAGCTGGCTGCCATGGTTCCTCTTCTATCTCTGGTTGTTCTTTGCGGCCGGCTCGTACTCGAACCCGGCGTTTGGGCTCCAGTTGTGCACGATTGGTAGCCTGCTCTTTGGGTTGAATGTGTTGCTGGTATGGCTGCGGCTTAAATCTGGAAGTTTATTGCCGCCTCTCATTTTTCATGCGGTTCACAATCTGTTTGCCTTCGACCCGCTGACCCTGGGCTTCACCAAAACTCCGTGGCTGACCGGCGAGCTAGGGCTCGGCCTGGCCTGCGGTTACCTGGCGATCTCCTTCGGCGTCTTTTGGGACAGCGGCGGTAGCTCGCCTAAAGCTCGCTACCGTATGACCAATAGCCAATAGCCAATAGCCAAAGCGATAGGCTAGATCCAATTGGCTATTGGCTATCGGCTATTGGTCATGCGGAACGAGCTTCAGGCGAGTTCCGCTCCCGCCACCCCGCAACGGCTAATCCAGGGCGCTCTTTGGTACCTGCTGCAGTTGCAGATTGCGCTCCACGGTTGCAGCGACGAAGGCGAGATCGTTTCTGGTCAACCACCAGCCGATCAAGGGAAGCAGAACCAGGATTCCAACCGCCGTGTTCATTGCCATGATGGTAGACATCATATCGGCGCCGGAATTCCGTCCGTCGAAATTGATGGTGACCGGGTAATTCAAAGCCATGAAAATACCTCCGACGCTGGCCACGCCAACAATCAGAGCCGCCCATAGCACCTTCATGGGAACCGGAGTTCCTCCTTCAAAGACGACCGAGCTTCCCTCTTTAAGTGGGGCAACCGAGGCGGTGAGCACCGGCTTGAACCAAGAACCCGGCGAAAACCACGCTAATCCCCAGCCGATACCGGATCGCTTTTGCGCCTTAAAACCCGTGCCTTCAACTTGAGCGATAATGTCTTTTTCGCCCTCGTAAAGCGACGAGCTGGTTGGATCCACTTTTTTTGCGTCAGTGAATTCGGGGATTTTCGAGATTAGTTCGGAAGGGGGGAGCGGAGACTTAAAGAATTTGTACATTTTCGCAGCAAGTCTTTGCTGCCTTCATGCGTCGGAGCGGGCGAAGTGTCAAGATCGTAAGTTGTTCGCCCCGCCGGAGCGACTAGCGGCTGATCCTGTGCGGCAGGTGTGCTTGCTGGCGGCGGGATTTAGATCGAAGCTTTGCCTGTCCGACCCCCTTTTTGCTATGGCCGCTCAAATTGCTCTTCCGCGACTCTTGTTAGTTGGTGGCGGCGCTTTTGCCGAAACGTCGAAGGTAGTAGCCGACCTCGGACTGAAACGTCCTCTTATTGTTACGGATTCATTCTTATCAAAGCTAGGCTTAGCGGATCGACTGGCGGGCCTTTTAAAACTTGGGGATGGAGTCCGGATTTTTTCCGGTGCGGTTCCCGATCCGACGAGTGGTGCAGTTGATGCCGGCTTGGCTTATCTGCAAGAGCGAGAGCACGACTGTGTTATCGGCCTAGGCGGCGGTAGTTCAATCGATACGGCGAAAGCGATCGCGGTCTTGGCGGTTCACGGCGGTCCTATGCGTAAGTTCAAGGCGCCGTTCCTACAGAATGCGCCTGGCCTGCCCATCATTGCGATTCCGACCACGGCTGGAACCGGTTCCGAGGCGACTCGGTTCACAGTGGTTACCGACGATTCTTCGGGCGAAAAAATGCTCTGCATCGGGGTCGGGTATTTGCCAATGGCCGCAATTGTCGATTACGAGTTGACGCTTGAAAAACCGAAACGTCTGACGGCCGATACCGGGGTTGATTCTTTGACTCATGCGATCGAGGCCTACGTCAGCCGCCGGGCCAATCCGTTTGCCGATGGGTTCGCGCTGACCGCAATGGAAGCGATATGGAAGTCTTTGCCGGTGGCCTACTTTGAGCCAATGAACCGGTTGGCGCGGGCTTGTATGATGCTCGCGGCAACTCAAGCCGGAATTGCCTTCTCAAATTCCAGCGTTGCCCTAGTGCATGGGATGAGCCGGCCTATCGGAGCGCATTTCCATGTGCCGCACGGGATGTCGAACGCGATGTTGCTTCCGGCAATCACGAGGTTCTCGGTGCCCGGAAATCCGCGGCGGTACGCTGATTGCGCACGCGCCATGACCATTGCCAAGAGTGATGAGAGCGATGAAGCCGCAGCCGCCACCCTCGTGGAAGCGCTAAAGCAATTGAACCGGCAGCTTGAGGTGCCTACTCCGGAGAAGCTCGGCATCGAAAGGAACAAATGGTTTAACGCTATTCCGGCCATGGTAGAACAAGCCTTGGCTTCAGGCTCTCCCGCGAACAATCCACGCGTACCCAGCGCCGAGGAAATCGCTGGGTTGTATGACGAGGTCTTTAGCTAGACGAGCTCTGGTGCGCGTGAGAACGCGCCACTTGCCAGCGCTGGGAGGGGAGCCGCCTGCTGCTAACATATAGAACTAGAGACCTGCAAAGCGGCTCCCCTCCCGGCGAGCTAAGGACTCGCCGATTTTGGCGACAAAGAACGAGGATGTGCCACTAAAGATACTTCAGCCACCACGAGGAGTGTGTCTGCTTAAACCTGCCGTACGCTTGGCACAACGGCCACAGTAGAGCGACCACTAACAACCAGATCGCCGCTACCCAGCCCAATCCAAGCCCATACCCTGGGGGATGGCCGGGCAAAGTCTCGGACCAAAAGATGCCCGGTCCGTGATATAGCCACTCAACATGCCCGAATCTCAGGAATGCAAGCAGCACCGCGATGAGATGAATTAAAACAATATGGGCCAAGTAAAAGAAGAGCGGCACTCTGCCTAGCACGATCAAAATGTGCTGAACGATTCTGGGAACAAAGGAGGCCAATGCCAGGAAGCAAATCATTGGCCCCAACGTCATCAAAAGGAACGGGAACGAGGGTGGATATTTTTCAGGGTTGATGAAAGAGAGGATCGTAAATCCGGGGCGAGACTGAATCGACCAGGGATCCGGATCGAGAAGGTTAGGGAGCCGAACCAAAACAAAAAGAATCGCCATGCTCAGGCCGCACCAGAGAAGCGCTTGCCGAAGGGATCCGTCGAAATGGGAATGCTTTTGAACTAGGCCTCCAAGTCCATAGCCGAAAGCCATGACGCCAAACCAGGGTAGAATCGGATAAGAAACGTAGAAATGCCAACCTGGCGCCGGTAGAAGTTCATCTGATCGGAGGATAAGAGTTCCCCACCAGCTCGAGGCGACCGTGCCGGCTAGGAAAGAATGCCCTGCCATGAGCGCAAGGCCGATGACCCCGACGAAAAAAGATGGAAGTTGCAAAGCCAAGACGCCGGCTAATAGGACCATCGCCCACCCGGTCCCCCAAAGAATTCCGGCATTCATAAAACGATAGTCAAAATTGAAATACCAGCCAAGGCAGCGGAGAAAGGTTTGCTCGAGAAGCACCAGCCAAAGCCCACGAAACGCCAAATCCGCTAGTGACAAAGGACGTTCCTTAGCTCGAGCCAAGTGGACGCTGATCCCGGCTAGAAGGACAAAAGTTGGCGCGCACAGATGAGTCAACCAACGGGCAAAAAAGAGCGGTACACTGGTGTTCGCGAGATCCAGGGCATCGACGGAATGATCACCCAAGAAATCTCGGGTATGGTCCAGTGCCATCAGAACCATTACAATTCCCCGGGTGACATCGATTTCTGAAAGTCGGCTGGGCGCAGGCATTTGTTTCTTCCGACGAGGATTCTACGATTGGTTGTATCATCACTAGATGATTTCCTTGCGCGCCGGCAAGCATCCCGCTAAAGCTCGCAGGGAACCTATCAATGCACGGGTTGATGCGAGTGCTGCGAACGTTGGGGGTCTGCCTGGGGTTATTTCTAGCCACTTATGTCCCAACATTCGTCATTGTTCATCTGCTCAGTCTTTCGCCCGGTCAGGCGATCTTTGGCATCATCGCAATCGGTGCATTGATCTGTTTCGTCTTGATGCTGGTACTCTGTGCCAGTGCTAGATTTAGGTTGGTCGATTTTGGGCTCCGCCCGTCCGGCTTAATCTATCTTCGATGCGCGCTCGGCATTGGCGTCCCGCTAGCGGCTAGTCTGGGTTTGCTGGAGCATTTCTGTGGGGGTGCAGGCGGTCCCCTGAGTGGATTGTCTCTGCCGATATGGGTCTCGGTCCTGTACTTTGGATTGGGCGCACCGCTACAGGAACAAGCTATTTTTCGAGGGCTAATTCAAACTGGGGTACGGCGAACTGCTCCGGGCGATTTCAGAATTGCTGGTGGAGCCCGAATCTCGATCGCTTCACTCGCAGTGGCGGTCCTTTTTGGGGTGATTCACATCCCGGTAGGGCTTCTCACGGCCGTGATCGCATTTGTCCTTGGAGTCTTGGCCGGCGAATTGCGTGAGCGAAGCGGCAGCCTGATACCGGCGATTATCGTCCATTCTCTGTTTAACCTGGGTAGTCTTTTTTGGAGCGTCGTGCTGTAACTGTTCATGCCGACAGCGGCGATAGCCGCCGTGCTTGTGACCAAAAAAAATCCCGGACGCCCAAGCGTCCGGGATTCATTTGAATTACCTTCGATACTACTTAGGAAATCTGGTCGACGATTTGGACATCAACGACTTTGCCGTCGATGACCGTCACTTGTTTGTATTGGCCATTGTCGGTCGGATAGTAGTAGACCGTTGCCTCATCCCCGTTGTAGTCGCTGTAGTTGGAATAGACTGGATCCGGATAGTAATAATCCACCAAGTCTAGCGGCATTCCGACATCGATATTACCCCAGCAAATATCGTCATACCATCCCCAGCAAAGACCTGGTGCAAAGCCCAATGCGATCAGGTTATTGCAATACCAGTTAGCTCCCCAGAAATTACCCCGCCACCAGAACCCTCCATGGTTGAACCAGCAACCATGATCTCGATCGAAGTGATTCGAACAGAAATTGTCATGGCCTGCCCATTGCCGGTTGGAAATCTGGGTCAGCCTTTGATTCATCATGTGCTGAGCCGACGTTTTGGTTAACGAATGATCGAACGCCTTTGTGGCGTGATTCGTAGCCGCCGAGTTGGTCGCATGTACTGGATCAGCGGTCCGCGACGTGTTTTTGGCCACGTCAGATTTGTTCGTCTCGGTATGGTTTCGAGCGGTGTTCGTCGACCGGTTCAACGTGGTGCTGTGATGGCTCGATACCGTCTCGTGATGGTTATAAACGTGGGAAGAATTGTTCCTCACGTAGAGGCTCGTGTGAGCAGTATGCGAAAAGCCTCTTCCCGTACCGGAATAGGCGGTCCTCACGCCGCTCGGGTGATACCCACCTTGATGCGAACTAAAAGATCGCCCACCACCGCTCGGATGTCCTCCTCCTCCTCCGCTCACATGTCCGCCCCCGCCACCGGTGTGATTTGCGAGCGCGGAAGAAAGCGGCAAACAGGTCATACTCGCAGCTGCCATAATGGCAGCGAATCCTCGAATCCTGCCCGAAGAGCTGATTCCCCCTCGAGGCGACAACATTTTCATAAACAACCTTTCGAAAAATTAAAGCTTCGGCACCCGCAGTATCGGCCCCGCCGACCCAAAATTCAATGCGCCGACACAATTATAGACGTGCGCAAAGACGAAAAGTTTTGGCGAGCAATAAAAATAGGATCTGTTGACGCGTAAGCGTCACAAGTTACTTATCGCGACTGGCTGAGCGCGTGGGTGTTCGGAGATTCTGACAACATCAAAAACACAATGATCCCGGACGCTCAACGCCCGGGATCCGGCCGGAACTCCAAAATGCTGGTTAAGCGATGTGATCGACGATTTCGACGTCAGCCCGGGGTTTTAACCCCGGGTTTAACGATAAAGAGGACGAGCCCGCCCTGAAGGTGCGACCCCGCGGTCGGATGTCTTGTCCCGAAGGGACTCAAGGACTCAGCCCGGGGTTTCAACCCCGGGGTTAACCATAGAGAAGACGACCCGCCCTGAAGGGGCGGAAGGGCGGTCCAGAGCCTTGTCCGACGACCGCGCGGAACCGTCGCACCAATCGGCCAAAACGGGCATCGAGAACAAATCAGTTGCCGAATTAACAACGCAAAAATATTATGTATTTATTATAGCGCAATCCCTCGCTCTGGTTCTAGTGCACATCATTTTTTCCACTAAGAACAGGGCCGGCTTTCTTCAGGCGCCAGATCTACGCTCGGATGTGCACGCCTATCTCACGGCTACCTTAAGAGGCCTTGAATGCCACCCTCTTCAGGTAGGTGGGGTCTCGGATCATGTCCATATTCTCGCCGGCCTTTCCCGCACGACGTCCATCGCCGAATTGGTCAAGAACCTAAAGACTAGTTCGACGAAAACGATTAAGGAAAAAGGCTTTCATTATTTCTGCTGGCAGGCCGGGTATGGAGCGTTTTCTGTCAGTCAGTCTCTAAAGGAATCGGTCATTGCCTACATTGCCGGGCAGGAACTTCATCATCGCAAAGTGACTTTCCAAGAAGAATTCCGAACATTCTTGCGGAAACACGGCGTCGCGTTCGATGAGAGGTACGCTTGGGACTAACCACCTGTCGCCCCTTCAGGGCGGCTCGTCCTCTTTATCGTTACCCGGGGTTGAAACCCCGGGCTAAGTCCTCAAGTCCCTTCGGGACACGACACCCGCTCTAAGCCCCTTCAGGGCGGTGCGTCTTTCTTTATGTTAACCCCGGGGTTGAAACCCAGAGGTGCTAAGATAAGGAACTGGTGCGGAGGCCCAACCTCGGTAGGGCGAGGGGCGTGCACCATCGTCGACACCGGTAGGGCGAAAAACTCGGCGCGCCGAGGGTACATTTCTCCATGTTAATTAAACGCGCCGGTTTTGAGCCGCGGCCCCCGATTCATCCTTGCTCACGGTTGCGCCGAACCTTTTTGCGTCAACCCTGGAATCGGCCTTTTCAAAGATTGAGCGAGAATTGGCGTTGGCCGTCAGGGGTCGTGGCTCAAAACCGGCGCGTATAGTCAGAATGAAGAAACAAGCACCCGGCGCGCCGAGTTTTTCGCCCTACCGACCCGACGATGGTGCACGCCTCACCGGCTCGACTGAGTTTGCCGAAGTCCTGCAAGTCGCCAGACAATCCTTATCTTAGTGCTTACGGGTTGAAACCCTGGACCGCGTCCTTTACTCCCTTCCTCCTTCGTTCGGGCTACGCCCGAACTCAGCGGACAGGTCGGGACAAGGTCGCGCCGGAGCATCGTCCATAGCTTTGTGGCGCCCAGTTTGTGCACTCAAAACTTCAACTTGAAGCTGGCGGAGACATGAAACGGCATCTGCTCCAGAATGGCGTCGTTCCCGGTAAACGTAGGATCAATTACGGTGAAGTTGTGTTCGTTGGTGAAGTTAAAGAAGTTCACCTGTATTTCCCAGCGCGGTTGCCGATAAAAAATCTCCGCATTCCAGGTAACCTGCGCCGGAATGGTTAAGGTGCCGCTAACGTTCGCCTTCTGTTGCCCGGTTACTTGTGGACCTAAACCGATCCCAAACCCGTTGGAGAACTTGTAGACCACGTATTCGTTGAAATAGATCTTAGGTGTTCCCGGTAACGAATAATTGCCAACCGCGAAAGTGGTAAAGGTGGGGCTTCCCACCCCGGTCCCATGTTTTCCGTCGACAATGTAGTTGGTCGGATAGGCGTCAAGATAATCTCCAGTTTGCTCGTATGGAGCCACCTGATGATAGTTCGCCAGCAAGTAAGTAAAGTTGCTGGTGATACTGAGGTGTTTATCCGGTTGATAATCCAGATCGATCTCCAGACCCTTTGATTGAACCTGGGCTCGGCCGCCAGTCGTCGAGGTTACCGACTCGTACCGGTTTTGATAGAAGCCATCGATATTGAAATACAAAGCTTGCTTGAAAAGCGTCGCCTTATATCCGCCCTCATAAAGCTCGCTCAAGTTATCGAGCACACCGGAATTGACGGAATGGTTATGTCCATAGACATCGGTGTTTGAGGCGTAAACGATCAGTCCGCCGAAGTTGGCGTCTCCTTGGAAACCATTGGTCCGGTCGTAGGCAAGATAAAAGGCTGAATCCTGCGTCGGTTTTAAAGTCAGGCCGGTAAAAACCGAAAAGTTGAATACCCGCGCCGCGCTATCTTCATCGGTGCCGGAGTAATTGACCAATTGACTGGCGGGAAGATGCGTCTCTCCCTCAACATAGTCACCGCGCACGCCGACGATGGTGCTAAACCATTTGGTCCAGTTGGTTTGATGTTGGTAAAAAATACCAATGTCATACATGTGGTAGTCGCCCGTGCCGCCGGCGGTAAAGAATTTGCTATCATTAATTCCCGCGCTGTAGGTCGGCATACCTTTGATCTCGTAACCTCCAAAAATACCGCCCGGTCCGTACTTCGAGGGATTGTTACCCAGTGGATAAGCGATGTTGAACGTGTCGGGATTCGCTAACAGATCATACGCAGCATACGGCTCGATAGAGAAGTCTGAATAAGTCGTTCCCCACTGCAGGCGTCCGGCTGCGCCGAAGATGTCGTGGTTTTCTACATTCCCGCCGAAAAGGGTGAAATCGTAGTCCAGATGCACCTCGGTCCGGGTGTCATAAAGCGATACGCCGGGGACGTATTCGTCGTAGCCGTAAAGTTCGTCCTTTTGCGAAACCAAATGTTCATACATCTGGTAGTTCACGATCTTGAGGTCGGGGCTGATAGTGAGCGTGGTGACTAGCTGCAACGTGAGCTTGGTGCCACGAGCGCTGTCGGCCGGTCCGTTTAGCGAATCGAATGCATAGATGTTTTCAACTCCGGTGGGAGTGACTGTAGTAAAAGGACCGTTGCTTGTGCCCCTGATGTATTGTTGGTCATCGATCAGCGCTTGGGTAGGATGGTTGAAGCCGTTTACCTCATTGTCCCGGATGGTATAGTACTGCCCGTAAAACTGCATGGTCAGGGCTGGGTTCGGAATCCAGGTCAACGCCCCATAAATATCCTCTTTATCGTCCCGAGTGTTTCGATAGTAGGTCGTACCATCGGTCCCTTCGTAGCTGAGGCGATAAGCTAGTTGGTTTGGAATCAGGGGCCCCGTGCTATCAATCGTCCATTCATAATGCCCCCAAGACTGGCCGCCGCCGGCGTAGTCGCCGATAGTTGTTTCCAGCGTCTCGTGAAACCCATCGAACTCAGGTTCCTTCGTAATGAAGTTAACATATCCTCCCAATCCGCCCCCGGACGGACCGTAGACGGCGGTTCCGGGGCCCTTCAGGATGTCCATTGACTCCATCTGGTTGAAGCTGGGTACAACACTATTCCGGTAAAAGATCTCGCGTTGTCCGTTCTGGAATAGTTCTGCGTAAATTCCCCTAATATAAGGGATGCCATCCAACCCATATTCTGCCGGGGTATAGGTACCCGAAGAAAATTGGCCCAGGTCCTGAACCGAGAAGATTTGCCGATCCTCTAATTGCGCGCGGGTAATGATGTTAACTGATCGCGGTGTATCGATGATTCCCATATCTTGACCGAAAACCGAGTTAATGGGTCGGGCGGTCGGTACGATCTGATCTGCGGGCGGCACCGCTGTCACAACTATTTGGTTAATCTCCTGACCGCTTTGGCCGGAGGGATCTGTCGATGGTGAAGGTGTTGGGGAGGCGGACTGCGCCCTCACTGAAGTGGTCGCCGAAAAATAGGCGAAAAGAAACAACGTAGAAAAAAGAAGTATGCGCCTGATCATTCCCTAAGCAAAGGTTCTGCGAGGCGAGAGCATGTCTCGTACCACGTCCCCTTTTCTGGAACCGCCTTGGGTACCTATCTCCAATCGTGCGATATCTTGTACGGTGGGTAGTCGCGCACTTAGCGGTTGCATCTAATTTCGACCGGCAAGGCGAAAATGCGCCAGAGCTTGCTTGGCTCACAATTGCGCATGCAATTGTGAGCCAAGCAGGCTATCGCAGAATGATCCGGTGTAGCCGGAATCATTCTTGTCACATGAATACGAAAGCCGCTGGGCTCAATCTTTTGTTATCGATGTTGCTGTCCGCTGGTGGGTTCGGACAGACAGCATCTCCTCTGGTCAGCCCTACCAATCCCAAGCCGGTTTCACCCTCGGCCCAATCGTCAGTCGCCGGACCGGTTGTAAAAGTTAAAATCATAGTGCGTTGCGATGAAGCCGCTATTCGAACCTTGGTGGATAACGCCCTTCGAACCGAGTTGGCGAAATCGAAGAATGTGTCGGTGTTGGCCGGGCCCGGCCATTCCAGTCTGATTATCGGCTTCAAGCTGGTCCCGGTGACCGGTGTTCAAGTCAAATCGCCACTCTACGCGATGGAACTAACCCTCTTGGATACTCCGGCGATTTATAATGTGCTGGAAGCTGCGGGTCTGAGTCGCCAGGTGATTAATACATTGTTAGTGGCAGGGGAACTGCAGCCGGTGCGCGAAGATAACCTGTTGTCCGTTGTATCGAAGGACGAAATTCCCGCGAAGATTGCTAGCCTTATCCCCCTGATCCAAAAACGTGGTGTAGAACGTACCCAGCTTGCCATTAGTCTGAACCAACAACGTAAACCGGGAGCTCAAATCGAGACCGATTCGGTCCGCGAAGAGGTGCCGTAGGCGAATGGCATTTACTCGCGACGTCGAACAGGTTATCTAGTCACCGGATTTGATTGACAGACGGTGTCGAATCCACCAGATTTGGTATAGTTCTTTGAACGAGACTACAATAAGTTGTAGTTATAGGTTGTAATTAACCTGCGAAAGAGTGCCCGTGGTTACGGCTACGGGAGAATAGGGAATCGGGTGCCGAACGCTGCACAGGAGAGTCTGTAATGCGAATGAAATCCCGAGCGGTTGCGCCGCTGTAACGAGCGACGAAAGCCTCATAAAGTCACTGCGCTTAAGCGTGGAAAGACGAGGCGAGTAGGATGACCTCGGAGCCAGAAGACCTGCTCTTTTGCTCTCATCAGCGCCTGCTGAGGCAGGCAAGAAATCGGTCGCGCCAACGACCGGATGGGATGCTGACAGACTTTTCCTGATCGTTGCCGATCATCACGGCAGCCAGCGAAGCCTTCGGTTGTCCTCATCATGCGAGAGGCGGAACCTAGGCTTTTTTTGTGCCCTGGTGTCTCTCGGAAACCCATGGCGGGTGATGGCGCACTCGCATTCCGAAAGTCCGAACACTATGAGCACAGCTAGTCTTGAATCCCCTGCCAGCCTTGTGCCTGCGGGTATGATCTCATTTAACGACACCGACTTTACTGCTCGGGAAGAAGGCGATGTCGTGGTCTATCAAATTGGCGCAAAGACCTTTCGCCTGAACAAAGCCATCGCGCGGGCTCGGCTGAGAGCAAAGCGCGTCATTAACGGTCATCGTGGCGCCGAGTTGAATATTCTACCGCTCAAATACCACGAAGCGTACCGGATCTATAAGCAGATGAAGGCGAACCATTGGGAGCCGGATGTGATCGACATGACCCGGGACTCGCAGCAATGGAACAGCAATGCGCTGAGCCCCAAGGAGCGATGGATAATCGAGATGGGGGTCGGCTATTTCTCCGCCGCTGAGGGGATCGTCGGCGATTCTGTCTTGCATGTGATTGAGGACAATCTCACCGCCGCCGAGCTCAAGCATGCCGCCTTGCGCCAGATTGCCGAAGAGAGTGTCCATATGGATTCGCTGCTGCATATCATCGGATCGTTAAACATCGATCTCGACGAGGTGACCGCGAAATTCAGCGATATCGCCAGCGTGCGAAAAAAGAATGAGTTTATTGCCCTGCAAGTGCCTGAGCTGAAGATGGGGATCGATCTGACCCAAACCGCGAACAAGCAAAAGTTCGCCAAAGCAATCTTCGGGATCACCCAAGTGATGGAGGGCACCCAGTTTTACGCCCTTTTCGCCATGATTCTGGCTTTGCACCGCCAGAATAAAATGACTGGTATCGGGCAGATGTTCCAATACACGCTGCGGGACGAGTCGAATCATATTGCTCTGGGTCGCTATCTTCTGACCCAGCTAATCGATGAGAACCCCGACCTCTGGACGCCAGAATTCCAAGCGGAGCTCGTCCAGTTCATGGGCGAAGCAGTGGAACTAGAGAAGGAATTTGTTTGCGATTGTCTTCCTGAGGATGGGGTTGGTATGACCCAAGCCGACTTCCTCGACTACGTCGATTTCAATGCCGACCGGCGCTTGGCCAGTCTTGGCCTCCCGCCGCTTTTCCCTAGCAAATCGAACCCTTTCCCTTGGCTCGATGAAGTCATCTTCCTGCGCAAAGAGAAAAACTTTTTTGAGACGCGGGTGACAGAATATCAAACTGGGGGCAGTCTAAAAAACACTGCTGAGGAGGATCTGATCTAATGGCCACTGACGTTCTCTATACCCAAAATCTGGGTTATCCCCGTATCGGCGCCAAGCGGGAACTAAAACGCGTTGTGGAAGCGTTTTGGCAGGGTCGCGTCGATGAAGATCAACTGACAGCGGAAGCGGCGCGGCTCCGGGCGCTGCATTGGCAAAAGCAACGTGATACCGGGATCGATCTGATCCCATCGAATGACTTTAGCTACTACGATCATGTGCTCGACACCATCGCCCTGGTCGGGGCGGTGCCGGAGCGTTTCTCCTGGAGCGGACCGACCGTAGATCGGGCCACCTACTTCAAGATGGCCCGCGGTGAACGTAAAAGCGGATCCGGCGAACCGGCAGTAGCGATGGAAATGACCAAGTGGTTCGACACGAACTACCATTACCTCGTGCCGGAGCTCCATCCCGGTATGCGCTTTCAGCTTTCCTCAACCAAACCGGTCGACGAATTCGCCGAAGCGTTGGCTCTCGGTATCAAAACCAAACCGGTATTGCTCGGTCCACTGACATTTCTTCTGCTGGGCAAAGTACATGATACGGCCGGATTCAATCCGCTCATGCTGCTCGACTCACTGGTGGAAGTGTACACCGAACTTCTTCGCCAGTTAGCGCAACGAGGTGCGGAGTGGGTCCAGCTCGATGAGCCAGCCTTCGCGCTTGACCTTACTCTTGAGCAACAGCAGGCGTTGGCCCGAACCTATCAACGTTTAGCCGCCGCCGTCCCGTCGTTGAAACTCATGGTGACGACCTATTTCGGCGAGCTTCGCGAAAATCTGGAGACGTTCGTCAGCTTGCCGGTTGCCGGCTTACACTACGATGCGGTTCGCGGCGCCGCCGAGCTGGACGCGCTACTGGAGCGGTTTCCGGCCGGCAAAGTACTCTCCCTTGGCGTGGTGGATGGGCGCAATATTTGGCGTAACGACTTTGCTCTTTCCTTGGCTCGACTTCGGAGCGCGGTTGATCGGCTCGGACCCGACCAGCTCATCGTGGCGCCGTCCTGTTCCTTGCTGCATAGCCCGGTTACTCTCGAGCATGAGCCGGCGTTGGATGCCGAACTCAAGACCTGGTTGGCTTTTGCCGACGAAAAGCTCGCTGAAGTGGTCCACCTTGCTCGTCTCACCACCGGTCGAGGTGACACCGCCGCCTTAAGGGCAAACCAGCTTGCCCATGAGGACCGTCGTCAAAGCCAACGCATCCACAACCCGGCTGTCAAACAACGGGTGGCTGGGGTTAAGCCCGGAGATGGGGAGCGGGTTTCTGCCTTTGCCCAGCGAAAAGTAAAACAGCAAGCGCGGCTCCAACTACCACCGTTGCCGACCACCACTATCGGCTCGTTTCCGCAGACCGACGCCGTTCGCACCGCCCGAGCACGATTCAAAAAAGGCGAGTTGAGTCCTGCTGATTACGAAGCGTTTCTCAAAGCCGAAATCGAGCGGTGCGTCGCGTTCCAGGAAAGCTCTGGGCTCGACGTGTTGGTGCATGGCGAATTCGAGCGCACCGATATGGTGGAATATTTCGGCGAATATTTCGCTGGCTTTGCCTTTAGCGAAAATGGCTGGGTGCAGAGTTACGGTTCCCGTTGCGTAAAACCGCCGATCATATTTGGCGATGTTTCGCGGCCGGCGCCGATCACCGTGGAATGGTCGCGGTATGCTCAGTCGTTAACCCGCAAACCGATGAAAGGGATGCTCACCGGGCCGATCACCATCTTGCAATGGAGCTTTGTACGGGATGATCAGCCGCGGTCGACCACAGCGCAGCAAATCGCCCTGGCGCTTCGGGATGAAGTGCTGGACCTGGAGGCTGCCGGTCTCGCGGTCATCCAAATTGATGAGCCGGCGCTACGCGAAGGACTGCCACTTCGCCGGGCTGATTGGGTCTTGTATCTGAATTGGGCGGTTAACGCTTTTCGGCTTAGCGCCGGCGGTGTTCGTGACGACACCCAGATTCATACCCATATGTGCTATGCGGAGTTCAACGACATTATCGAGTCGGTTGCCGCTCTCGATGCGGATGTCATCTCCATCGAGACTTCGCGTTCGCAAATGGATTTGTTGCAGGCGTTCGTGGATTTCCGCTATCCAGCTGATATCGGTCCTGGCGTCTGGGACATCCATTCGCCTCGAGTTCCATCGGCCGACGAAATGGAGGCCCTTCTGCGTAAAGCACTGGTGGTGCTATCCCCGGACCAAGTCTGGGTAAACCCGGATTGCGGGCTGAAAACGCGAGGATGGGCGGAAGTCGGACCCGCTATTGAAAACCTGGTCGCGGCCGCGCGCCGGCTCCGAACCGCTCAACAGCTAGCCCGGGTGCAGCCATGAACGATACTTCCGAAATGTTGTTCCGTTCCGCCGGCGGACTGCTGGTTGAGGCAGCAACGGATTTGCCGCAAGTGATTCGCCGGGATGCACCCGGCGATACCTCGGGGAAGCCGCGCGTTGTCCCTTGGCTCGGACACAAGATCGCTCGCGCCGTGGCCTCTGCGTGTTTAGCGGAAGCCGCGGATGAAGGGATTGGCAGACAAGTGCAAGCGGAGATCGAATTCCGGTTGCGACGGGAACGCCCGTCCTTCATCCACATTGAACAGCTGCAGGATCTGGTGGAGGAAACCCTCATCGAGCTTGGTCATGCCAAGATCGCCCTCGCTTATGCGAAATACCGGGTGAGACGGGCGGCTGAACGGGAGCAGGGAACTGCTACGCTGGATGATTCGAGCGTCCAATTGGAGCTTGCCACCCGCGAGCAACTGGCTGACATCCGGGCGCGCATTTCCTTTGCGAAAATTGGTCTATCGTTAACCCTTCCGGAAGACCATCTACCTGCTCGTTTGTTGCGGAGCACATCCATGAATCTCTCCGCGGAAGAGCGGCGTGATAATATCGTGCTCAATGCTAAATCGTTGCTCGACCTGGATGCTGACGCCCGTTTTTTCTCAGCCCGGATCCTCTTAAGTTATATCTACGAAGAGACCTTGCCGTGGCGGGTCGTCGATGGTCCCCAGGCTTTGAAGGAAGCACATCGGCGAGCGTTTCTCAGCTATATCCCGCATGGTATCGAGCTTGGCCGGCTCGACCCACGCTTGGCTCAGTTTGATCTTAACAAACTGGCTTCAGCCCTGGATCCATTCGCGGATCTGCAGTTCGATTTTATCGGCATCCAAACCCTCTTCGATCGTTATCTCATCCATAACTATGAGCCGGTCACAGGGCGTAAACGCCGCTTGGAAGCACCGCAGATTTTCTGGCTGCGCGTAGCCATGGGACTTTCCCTTCTGGAAAAGGATCGGGAAACTCGAGCGATCGAGTTTTACAACATTTACAAAATGCGCAGGGCATGCAGTTCGACCCCGACCTTGTTCAACTCAGGGACGTTACACGCCCAGCTTTCTTCCTGTTACCTGCTTTACTGCGGGGACAGTATCGAAGAGATCACCGAGACCTGGCGGCGGTTTTCGCACTTATCGAAATGGGCGGGTGGTCTCGGCTGTTCCTGGAGCGCGATCCGCGGCGCCGGCGCTCATATTCACGGCACCAACGGCGAAAGCTCGGGCGTGATTCCATTCCTCAAAGTCTCCAATGATATCGCCGTTGCCGTGAACCAAGGCGGGAAGCGGCCCGGAGCGCTCTGTTCCTACCTGGAGCTATGGCACTCCGATATCGAGGATTTCCTCGAGCTGCGTAAAGAGACCGGGGACGAACGCCGGCGGACACATAACATGAACACGGCCCATTGGATTCCCGACCTGTTCATGAAGCGGCTGAAAGCGATCTCAGATGGTACTGTACCAAAGAGCGCTACTTGGACGCTTTTCCGAACCAGCGATGTTCGCGATTTACCGGAGCTTTACGGACGCGCTTTTGAGGAACGTTATGAACTGTACGAACGGCTAGTGGACGAAGGGAAAATCTGGGGCCGTAAAGTACGGGTTTTAACGCTCTGGAAACGGATGTTGGAGAGTCTTTTCGAGACGGGACACCCTTGGCTAGCCTGGAAAGATCCCGGCAATATCCGTAACCCGCAAGATCATGCCGGCATTATCCACAACTCGAATCTCTGCACCGAGATTCAGTTGAATACGAGCAGCGACGAAGTGGCGGTGTGCAACCTGGCGAGTGTAAACCTGGCAGCTCATCTCCGGGCGGATGGCAGCCTCGATCATGAGCGTTTGCGGGAGACCATCACCGTCGTGATGCGGATGTTAGACAACGTCGTCGATATCAATTTTTATCCGATTGAAGCCGCCGCCAGCTCTAACCTTCAGCATCGGCCGGTTGGCCTTGGGGTGATGGGGATGCAGGACGCCTTGTACGAGAAACGGATCGCTTTCGACTCGTCCGAAGCCGTGCAGTTTAACGATGAAGTTATCGAAGCGGTTGCCTATTACGCCTACGCCGCCAGCAGCGATCTGGCCGCCGAACGCGGCGCTTATCCGAGCTATCAAGGGTCTAAATGGAGCCGCGGTTTGCTTCCCCCGGATACACTCGATCTCTTGGAAACAGAGCGCGGGTTGTCGATCCCGGTCGACCGCACTCGTAAACTGGATTGGGATAGTCTCCGGGATCGCATTTCCCGGCAAGGGATGCGCAATTCTAACTGTGTAGCCATCGCGCCCACCGCCACTATTTCCAATATCCTGGGGTGTACGCCTTGTGTGGAGCCGATCTATAAGAACATCCACACTAAGTCGAACCAAAGCGGAGAATTTATCCGGACGAACGACCATTTGCTTCGGGACCTGCAAGAACTCGGTTTGTGGGATAACGAGATGCTAGCTGATCTCAAATATTTCGATGGCAGCGTCCAGGCCATCGAACGGGTTCCGGCCGAGCTGAGACGATTATATAAAACCGCCTTCGAGATCGCACCGACCTGGATTCTGCAATGCGCTGCCGTTCGCCAAAAATGGATCGACCAATCGCAAAGTACGAACCTTTGGCTGGCCGAACCCGATGCTCGCACCGCCAGCTTCATGTATCGGGAGGCTTGGGAACGCGGTCTGAAGACGACGTACTATCTGCGTACGTTAAATCAGAGCGGGATCGATAACGCCCATCGCGATCGGTATCAGGCGCCGGGCAAGACGGAGTTCAAAGCGCAGGAAGTTGCTTGCTCGATCGATCCATCGCGCCCACGAGAAGCATGCGAGGCTTGTCAATGACACCTCGGTAGGGACGAGCTCACGCTCGTCCGTGAAATCGGCGAACGTTTGCTATGTACAACCGGCAACCGGTACTGGCACGAACTATCCGCTGACTACGCTAATCGACGCTTATATGACACGCCTGACGATTGTTGAAGCTCCGGGACAAGAGTTTGCTGTCCGAGGTCAGAACACGGTTACAGAGGTAAACGAAGACGGAATCATTTTTTATGATGATGTGACAAAAGTGCACGTCTTGCCTGATCGCCACAGTTTTACTATTCAAGTCATTACTCCGGATCTGGACGTCGAAATGGATTTCCCGGACGCGGACAGTGTGCGAGACGCGTTAGCGCAATTTGAGGCTAAAAGAGTTTCGGAAGTTGATGCGGAGGCGCAGGGTTCCGTTCGGATAGTGCCGACGGAACCGGAGGCGGTGGAGGCATCGACCTAATGGAGTCACGCATCCGATTTTGTAGGTAAATATTGGGTCAGCGAATTCCAATCGAGGACGACGACGAGGACGAGGACGAAGTAAGACGCGCTGGCCGTGGGTGCGCTTTAGCTATGGAGGATCCGGCGGCTGGGCGAACCTTTCAAGCTTTGGAGGACAGTGTCAGCCTCGAAGGCGAAGCGCGATCCAGGCAGGCGCCGGCCAAGGCCAAAACAAATAATTCGCTAATTGTTCTACGGTCGTACCGATTCTGGTATAAGCCTTTCGGTCGGCGCTCAAATTTGAACAAAGCGATCGGCATCATGAAACGTTCCCTTGGATTTGCAGCTGGGTTGGTTGGTGTCTGCAGCTTGGCGCTTGCAGCTAATGATGATGTGCTGACCAACCATAATAACAATGCCAGGAACGGCCTGGATCCATTCGAAACGAAATTGACTCCAAGCAACGTCGATAAGTTGAAGATTTTGTTTCAAGCGACTGTAGATGGGCAGGTCTATGCTCAGCCTCTTTGTGTCGCGAAACAATTAGTCTATCGCCATGGCGTCTCAAAACGGGATCGCGATCTGGTGATCGTTGCCACCGAGCACGGCTCGGTCTACGCCTTAGACGCGACCACCGGTGAGGTCTATTGGAAGGTTTCGCTACTTTCGCCGGGGTATACTCCGGTCCAGGCTTCTGATCCGAACATCGCTTGTTCAGACATCGCGCCGGAAATCAGTATTACCGCCACCCCGGTAATCGACCGGTCGGCGGGTCCTAGTGGGCGGATCTTTGTGATAGCCATGGAGACGGACGGGAAACAGGACTACGACTATAAGCTCCATGCTATTGATCTCGCGACTGGCAAAGAAGCGGTAACTCCGGTTTCGATTTCTGCTTCCGTTGCCGGCACGGGGCCGGGAGTGGTCTTTGCACCAACGCGGAGCAGTTGCCAGAGCGGGTTGCTGCTTTTGAACGGGATCATCTATAGCGCTTGGGGATCATTCTGCGAAAAACCTCCGTTCGCCGGTTGGGTTCTCGGAAATCACGAACTAGACCTGAGACAAGCGGCTATTTTCAATGACAACCCTAACGGCGTTCCTCCTAGCACCTATCTGCCGGACGGTTCCGGAGGCGGTATCTGGCAGTCAGGGCTAGGACCATCAGCCGACGGAAAAGAGACTACCAGCAAACGCATCTACGTCGCCACCGGTAACGGTCCTTTCGATCAAACGCTGAAATCGGGTTTCCCGGCCAATCAAGACTACGGTGGTTCCGTCCTCAGATTGGGAATCAGCAACGGCTTGAGTGTTGAAGATTACTTTACGCCAGACAACGAACAGCAAGAAGCAAACAACGGCACCGATTTGAGCTCCAGTGGTCTAGTCGTTCTACCTGACATTTTTGATAAACGAGGGAGAGCGCATCACTTCTTGGTTGCTGGCGGCGAGGACGCAAATCTTTACCTGCTCAACCGCGACAATCTCGGCAAGTTTAATGCTTCGACGAACCACATCTACCAAGAAATTCCCGCTGTGCTGGGATCAGGATCCTATTCGTCAGCGGCAACCTTTAATACCTGGATCTACATTAACGGAATCGGTACACCGATCCTAAGATTTGAGTTCAACTACTCAAACCCTGAGCAACCGCTTTTAGATACAACTCCGGCGGCTCAGACTGTCCAATCGTCGTTCCAGTATCCAGGGTGTACGCCGTCAATCTCCGCCGACGGCACTGCTAACGGCATCGTTTGGGCCTATGAAAATCAAACGGGCCATGGAGTGTTGCACGCTTACGAGGCGACATCTCTCGAAGAATTGTATAATAGTGGGACGCTCCTTGGACCCGGGGTCCCGTTTGCGGTTCCAACAATTTTCTCGGGAAAGGTTTATGTTGGGACGGCCAACTCCTTAGTAGCGTTTGGGCTTTAGAATCTATCAGGTGCGATTTCGTAACGCCCAACAACCCTCGGTGAACCCATGAGCGCTGCTGGTCCGGTCAGGTTTATGAATATTTTGAAACCGTTGGCTGTTTTCCAATTAGTACAAGGATACGATGAACAAGTTCACGACGATCCTTGTGCTAATCGTCTTTTTTGGTTTCTTCATTGCGGTCCACATCTCTAGGCCCACTCCAAGGACGGCAAAAGCGATCAGGGTTGCTCCACAGGTCGACCAACGCGCGTGTGCCCCCTGATTCTTAGCCGGAATGAGTTCGGAACGGAGGAGCGCTGTTTTCGGCATCCTTCGACACAACCAAATCTTGGCTCGCTTTTATGACTTTCGGCAAATATCACAACATTTGGAGCGTAATTCCTTGATGATAAGGATTTAAGGCGGGGGCGGGAATCGAACCCGCGAATAGAGGTTTTGCAGACCTCGGCCTTACCACTTGGCTACCCCGCCAGACAGAGAATTTGCAGCATCGCCTCGAATTGTTCGGTGTCAACTGGCGAGGGGGGTATGATCGTCGCTTTATGAGGAAGGAAATGGGAAGCGGGCGGCGGCCCCGTCGTACGAATGATTACCGAGACGAGCTCAGTGGGTGAGTCCGGACGTTATAGGCTGACGGCTTGCGCTGGGCTGGTCCCGGGAGCCGCCTGCTTGCGAAACGATAGATCTGCCGCGCTACAAAGCGGCTCCCCTCCCGACGGGTCCCGTCCCGTGGGGCGGGGGCGGTGGTGCGCCTGCGAGGTCGTGCCATTTTGTGATCCGGTTCGCTTCGGTTTCGACTTGGACCAGGTCTGGGGTCCAGCCTTTCCTTAAGGCTCGCCAGATCGCCGGGAAGTCGCGTTTCGTGACTTCGACGGCGTGCAGACCGCTGGCATCACAGAGTTGCAGTTTCGCGAACGCTTTGTAGACGCGGATGGAACCGATATTACGGGCGATTTCTGGGGTTCGACTTGGAGGCGCGGAACGGTCTAAGACCAAGTAAGAGAAAGCGAGGGTGCTGAGATCGATCTCCATCTGTTTGGCGAATTCAGCCCAATCCGCGCTCATAAAGGTCTCAGGCGGTGGCTGCGCGAAAAAATGGCACCAATGGTGGCGGTTCTTCGGAGCCGGTATCGGACAAGATTGGCGATGGGTGCATGGCGCTATTACCGGCCAATCGAGCCGATCTCGCCAAGTCCCTAACTTGCGGCTAACGGTGTAACTGCCGGGCTCAACCCAGATCAAGCTCGAGGCCCGGGCCACGATCTGAGCTAGATGTTGTTCACCGGCCTCGTCGAGTTCACCTACTACATGGCTTAGGACAAGGCAAAATGGTTCCTCCGGCAGGATTCCGGTTCGGATGGAGGTCGCCGGGGACTCAGCCTTGGCCATTGATGCGGCATATCCTTCAGCCACCGGTGAAAGATCGATCAGAAAAGCGTTCTCGAACTGAGCGAACGCAGCCAGAACCTTGCGGGACGCCATCCCGGATCCGCAGCCCCAATCCAGCAGCGTCTTTTCAGTGGGCTGCCATTTCAGAAACTGCAGCTGCCTGATGGCGGCGTCCCATCGCCAGCCGATTCGAACCGCAAACGTTTGGTCGTAGAGAGCCAGAATTTCTTCGGAATCCCAGTAAGATCGATGGTTCGGTTCTCCGCTTAAGAAGAACTTCCGTAGCCCACGCAGCTTCTGCCATTGTTGATAGGAGAACTTCATTCGGCCGGCGTTGAATGCGGCAAATCTGCTTGCAGGCGGTCGGCTAGCCGCTGGGACTCGATTCCGAATCTGTGTTGAAACTGGATCGCTTGATTCAACAGATCTTGACGTGGAGCGCCTGCCCGCACCTTGGAGGCGACAATGAGCAGGTTCTTGGCGGTATGCTCTGTCCCGACAAATTCCTGAATTTTTGTCTGGTAACCCCACGCTTCTAAGTAGAGACACCGGAGTGTATCGGTAACGGCCTCGGTCATACGATCGACTTGTATCCCGTGCCGGAACAGCGGCTCTAAACCGGCCGGCGCCGCTATTTGCGGCCGGAGCTCATGCTGGCAACAGGGTGAGACCACGATCCAACGGCATTCCTCCTGGATCCCCCGATAGATGGCGTCGTCGGTCGCGGTATCGCATGCGTGCAAGGCGATCAGCATATCGATCGGTTTAACGTCGATATCGCCGATCTCGCCCTCAATGAAAGAGATGGTAGAGTCAGCGAGTTGACCGGCGATCTGGTTGGCGGACTGCACCAACGATCCGCGTTTCTCGATGCCGGCCGTAACCGGGTTCAAACCGTTTTCTCGCAGGAATTGGTGAAGCCCAAAAGTCAGGTAACCTTTGCCGCAGCCCATGTCGACGACATGTAACGTTTCTCCCGGGGTAGTGGCCTTCAGGACTGGCGCCAACGCTTCGATAAAATGGTGAACTTGGCGGTACTTGTCTCCCATCTGAGTCCGGGGACGACCGGCAGAATCCAGGACGCCTAACAATTGCAACGCATTTTCGTCTTGCAATAGCCGAACTTTCTGGCGGTCATGAGACCGGTCCGTTGCCGGCCCGGAAACCGCCTCCTGCGCGAATAACTTAGGTTTTCCTCGCCGGCTGAAAACCAGTTGCTGCCTGCCGTTAGTGGTCAGTAACGTGACCGCGTGGCAACTCGAGCCTAACCAGTCTGTTATCAGGCCGATTCCCTCCGGGAGAGCGCTATTCTTGGTAATGTCCTGGTTTGGATACCGATAAACGAATGACAGATGCGGCCCGGTCTTTAGATCGACTAGGCGAACATAAACATGTTCCACAGCTGCGAGTTCGTTTTGGAATTTCCCAAGCGTCAGTCTCTGGAAAGTCTGATCGGCGATCGAAGTTCTGATCGCGGCAATCAGCTGTTCAGCGGGATCCATGAGACCTTTCTCGCCTATAGGACCTCTAGCGGACATTTAGGAAGCGCTTGCAGAAACGACCGGCCATAGGCCCGGGTCAAAATGCGGTTATCCAATATAACCACGATTCCCTTATCGGAGTTTGCCCGGATCAAACGGCCGACCCCCTGGCGCAGCTTCAAGATCGCTTCCGGCAGCGAATATTCAGAAAACGGATCTCCGCCATGCGCTTCGATATGTTCCAATTTTGCTTCGATCAAAGGATGATCGGGCACGGCGAATGGGAGCCGGGTGATGGTTACGTTGGATAGGGCTTCACCGGGGACATCGACGCCAGTCCAGAAGCTATCAGTCCCAAAGAGCACCCCATTTCCGCACCGTTTAAATTCGTCCAGCATTCGCGACCGGGAAAGACCCTGACCCTGCACAAAAAAGGTGTAGCGCTTCTGTAACTCGATTTCCATGCGTCCGGCGAGAGCGGACAAAGTTCGATAACTAGTGAACAGAACAAAGGCTCGTCCTTGAGAGAGCTCGAGGAAGTGCCGGATCCAATGTTCAAGCGCATCTTCATAACCCTTCTCGCTCGGTTCGGGCATCTTCTTGACCGCAAAGATCCGCATCTGCCGCTCGTAATCGAACGGGCTCCCGATTTGTTCGGCTTGCACTTCGAAAGCGCCGATCCGGTTTCGAAAATACGCGAGATCAGGCTGACCAACCGACAGCGTGGCGCTGGTCATGACACAGAGCCGGTCTTCAGAGAATAACAGTTGATTCAAAATCTGGGAGATATCGACCGGCGCGGCATTGAGAGAAAGAAATTGGCCACTTTTTCCGGTTCGTTCCACCCAGTAGACATGGTCTTGTGGCTTCTGTTCGAGGAAATCGGTGATCGCGAACCGGATATCTCGAAGCTTGCGGCCCAAGTCCTGGAGCTCATTCTTTAGCGTCTCGTCCGTTACCGATCGAACGGATGAAACTACGGCCGACTGAATCCGAGCCAGGGCGGTGCCGATGGTATCGGGAACCAGCTCCGGGGTTCGAATCCGAAATTCGCGTCCTTTCGCAAAGTCACATCGAGTATCGACCGCTTCAAAGAATCGTTCGACTTGATCGAGGGTGTCGGTTGTCTCCCGGACCGCGTCGCCGTCTCGCAGAACCGTAAACAAGCCTTTTCGGGTTTTTGGGTTGTAAAGCCGGTAAAGAATCTGGCGAAGCCCATATTGCGAGACACCCAAACCGACTTGTTTGGCGGCAACGGCTTCCAAGGTGTGGGCTTCATCAAATACCGCGAAATCATTGGGGAACAGGTAGCCTGCGCCGCGATTTCCCAGGTCGCCTACTGCTTCTAAATAAAGAAAAAATAAAGTGTGATTGATGACGACGATATCAGCCGTGAGCAGCCTTTTACGGGCTTCCTGATAAAAACATTTGCTGCCGCCGCTGCAGGTTTTCGGTGTGCAAAGATGTGGTTCGCTACAAATTTGCATCCAGAGCTCGGGGTCCGGTTCCGCGTCCAGCTCGCTCAAAGTGCCTTCCCGGGTGGTCCGAGACCACGCTTTGATCCGGGTCAACTCTTCTTGTTGGCTGGAAGTGAATAGATCGCTGCTATTTTGAAGAGCGCGTTCGAGGCGGTTTGGGCAAAGATAATTCTGACGCCCCTTCATGAGAGTAGCTTCGAAAGGCCGGTCGATCAGTTTTCGAACGGCGGGGATATCCTTGTTCAGCAATTGTTCTTGTAGATTGATCGTGTGAGTGGAGACGATCACTTTCCGGCGGTTCTCCAAACCGAAGAGCAGCGAAGGTACCAGATAAGCCAATGATTTACCGACGCCGGTACCGGCTTCGACTACCAGGTGGCGATTCTCGCTCAGCGCTCGAGCGATAGTTCCCGCCATCTGCTGTTGTTCTGGCCGATACTCGAACTTCGGTTGTTGAGACAAGACACCGGAACGTCCGAAGGTTTCGCGGATTGATCCCTCGAACTCGTTGTCAAAATCTTCCCGTAGAGCGATCACGATCGGCCAGATTAGTTAAAGAGGCAGACAATCGGCTGGAGCAGCCTTGCTTGCAAGGGTGTCGTCATTCGGCAATGAAACGTTACGAGCACGAAGAGGGAATAGCCGCGACAGACGTCGCCAAGGCTATGTCGGTCAAGAAAGAACGCAAAAAACGTAAAAAAGCCGACGACGTGGAGAGGCCGCACGCTGGGAGGGGAGCCACTTTGTAGGTTGCTGGCTCTATAGGTTGGCAGCAGGTGGCTCCCGGGAACAGCCCAGGATTCTCGCTCGGAAACAGGCATCTGAGGCGCTGGGCTCAAAGGTAACGCGCTGGGTCACTCTCGGGAGCCGCCTGCTCGACACAAACAGATCTGCAACGCGATAAAGCGGCTCCCCTCCCAGCCGTGTGGCCTCCTCTCGGCATGGGCCTTTTTGCGATCTTTGCGTTCTTTTGCGGCTATTCCGAGGTTTGTCCTGTTCTAACCGGAAGTCGCGGACGACCGGGAGGTCGTCCCAACCGGTCCCTACCGAAAACTGGACTCGATGAGCCCCGTGCTTATTGTACCGGCGTGTTTTTAGGAATTCTTGATCGCTATTTGCTCAAGAACTTTTTGGTTCCGTTCTTTTATGCGTTGTTCGGATCGTTGGGCATTTGGCTGGTCTATGATCTTGGCGTTGAGGGCCCCAGGTTCTTAGAACTGCATCTCTCTTTTCGCGTCATCGCGCTCTATTACCTCGCGCAAGTTCCCTACATGCTGGTCCTGTGGATGCCGCTCGCGGTTTTGCTTGGTCTGCTTTATGTCTTGACCAGGATGTCCCGGCGTAACGAGATCGTGGCGATGCTCGGGGCTGGGCGAAGTGTCCCGCGGGTGCTTTTCCCCCTAATGCTTTCTGGTCTGCTGCTTTCGGGAGTCTGCATCTACCTGAATTACGAATTGGCCCCCAAAGGCTACTACGTCATGAACAACATGATGGATGAAGTTTCCAAGGGCCATTCCAAGATCACGTATTTGGATGGCCACGTCTTCGTCAACCGGCGAGCGCATCGGATTTGGTTCATTCAGTTGCTGAATACCAGAACGAACGAAGTCAAAGGATTGGAAATCACCCAACAGGATAAAGACGAGGTCATCCAGTGGGTGGCCTACGCAAAATCAGCTGTTCATGACACTGCGCGGCAAATTTGGATCCTTTACGACGGCAAAATCTCGCAGGTGGATGCTGACGGGAATGTTACCGACGAAGAATTCTTTAATAAAAAAGAAATAAGCGGTTGGTCAGAGACGATCTGGCAATTGGGCAGCTCCGCCCTCGCCGGCAGAATGATGACCGTTCCCGAGCTACAGCATTATTTGAGAGTCAACGCCGATTTTCCGAAGAGCACCCTCGCCGAATATCGGACCCAGCTTTGGTACAGGTTTTCGCTGCCCATGAACGTCTTGCTGATCGTGCTGGTCGCGAGCCCGCTTTGTGTCGTCTTTTCCCGGCGCGGCGCTCTTGGCGGCGTCGCTGGCGGCCTGTTTCTTTTCATCTTGCTTTTCGGGATCGGAAACGTATTCACAGCCCTAGGGACCGGTTCGCGAGTCTCTCCGCTGGTAGCCGCTTGGTCGCCTGTGGCAGCGTTCTTCTTGATCGGTGTTCTACTGGTGTATCTCCGGTCCACGCATCGTTCGATACCGTTTTTGGGCTAGGTCGGAAATGGCGTGGAGCGCTGCCTCGCTTGCGAGGGCGTGGCGAGCAGAGCTGATGGTGCGGCAAATGCGTTAATGTGCTGCGCCTTTACGCACGTGAAGCGACAGACGAAACAAACGGAGCGCAAATCGCTCTAAGGATGGCTTTACTAGTTCTCGTTGCTCACCACGGCCTCGCAAGCGAGGCAACGCTCCACGGAACTCCTTTTACTGCCCGTCCTCCCAGAGACGGGCCCGTAGAGCGGACAGAGCGGCGGCAGTTTCTGCCTGTTTTTTGCTCGAGCCTTCGCCGGCGCCGAGCTCGGCGCTGTCCCAGATGACTTTAGCAACAAAGAGTTTTTGGTGTTCTGGTCCGGTCTGAGAGACAATCTCGTAAATCGGGCTTTTTGCGGAAATGCCCTGAAGAATCTCTTGCAACTGGCCCTTGGGATTGACCTCCAGCGGCTGCAAAGTGAGGCGCTGAATATCGTCATGCGCTTCGTCGAGTATAAACCGGCGTACTACCTCGAGATTGCTATCCAGGTACATGGCCCCGACTAGCGCTTCAAAAGCGTCCGCTAAGATCGATGCTCTTTCCCGGCCACCGCTGGCTTCCTCTCCCCGGCCCATCATGAGATAAGTCCCCAGACCAATGCTGGTGGCGTGAACTTTGAGACCTTCGCGAGACACCAAACGGGAGCGCAGTTTGGTTAGTTGACCCTCACTGAAATGAGGGAACAGCCGAAATAGATGTTCGGTAAAGATGAGCTGAAGCACTGCATCCCCCAGGAACTCCAGTCTTTGGTTGTCGAAATGGTGTCGCTGAGTTTCGTGGCCGAGGCTGGGATGAGTGAGCGCCTCGGCCAAAAGCAGCGAATTTCGGAACTTATATCCGATACGTTGTTCTAGGGGGTTCATTAACTAAAGCGTAGGCCGGCTGCCTGGCTACGGCTTAGGAAATGATGATTGACCAATCGGCGCAAGACTGATTTCAACCTTTTACTTCCTAAAGATGTACAATTTTTCTTACCGAGACCGCTTCTCTCATTGAACCGGATGCAGTTCCTGGGCGGCTGGTTTTAGATAGCCAAAGAGATGCCGTTCCTTAATTATAGCTGCTACTTTGTCTGGGACGCCTCTTTCCCAGCCGCTCTGGCCGCCTTGAATCTTAGCGAGCACGTCCCGCGAGAAAATGTCCATGATCGACGGGTCAAAACCCACGATCGGGCTGATATAGCGGTTTTCCATGAGATGCGCGTAAAGATTCCGCAAATTGAGGGCCACTTGCAGATTGGTCGCATTGATCCAGACATCTTGTGGCAGAGCCGGAGTACCGGGCGCCGGCGTGGGACAATCAGCCTTCAGACAATACCGATCGTAAGCGCTTTTCCGCATCGGGTAGATATAGAGCTTAGTCGAGGCCTTAAAGAGACGGCCAACCGATTCCAGGATACCTCCCTCCAGGCTATCATAGTATTTCTCGTTGAAGATCTCTAGCAGGTTATTAATCCCCATCACCACGCCAACCATTTCTTTAGTAAAACGGCGGAAATAAGAGGTGAGCCGGAAAAACTCAAAATAATTGGAGATCAAAACGTTGTACCCAATCCCCGCGAGAGTATCTACTCTCGCCAGGAAATCATCATGGTCAATGTTACCTGAGGCTAGCAAATTGTGCATCGTTAGCTCCATCAGAACGATCACGTCTTTGCCGATTACAGCCGGCTCCTGGAGAAACTGAGCCAGCGCGCATTTCAGCATATCGTCGTTTACCAATGTGACCGGACGGAAACTGCCGCGTTCAACTACGATCGCTTTTTTGTGCAATATTTCCGACGGCTGCATGACGACGCCATCCGGATTGAACAACACGGCATTGGTGAGCCCGTATTCAACCAGTTTCAAGCTCATCAGGCGATTGTCGACGTTCACGAAAAGAGGTCCCCTGAAGTTGATCATATCGACCTCGATCCGGTCCAACGTAAGATTGTCGGCCAACGATTTGATAAATTTGTCCTGGTCGGTCAGGTAATAGAAGGCGCCATACATCAGATTGACACCGATGACGCCCAAGGCTTGTTGTTGCAGGACATTTTCTTTGTCCCACATCCGGACGTGCATGAAGATGTCGTTGGGCGGCGAGTTGGGCTCAGATTGAAAACGGATGCCCATCCACCCGTGGCATTCATTAGTGCCTTTGAAGTTTCTGGCTGCCACGGTATTCGCAAAGACAAAAAACGCGCAATTGTCCCCTCGGACCGCTTTAAGCCGCTCCAACAAAAGCTCGTACTCATGGTCAAGCATTAAAACGAGTCGCTCCTGGGACACGTAGCGAGCGGATTTGCCGTAAATCGCGTCGCTGAATTTCATGTCATATGCTGAGATCGACTTTGCCACCGTACCCGCGGCTCCTCCTGCTTGGAAAAAGTGGCGTGCGACCTCTTGTCCTGCTCCGATTTCGGCGAAAGTGCCATATTTTGCCCCGTCCAGGTTAATGGTCAGGGCCTTGCGATTGGTCGTGAGAAGTTCAGAAGACATGGCGGCGTTTATCTTAGTCAAGAATGGCACAAACACCATCACAGGATTTTGACGATATTGAGACAAAGCTTTCTAAGCAGTAACCACGACGATAGCGGATTGCGCATGGCTTCGACAAGCTCAGCCCAGGTGCTTCGACGAGCTCAGCCCGGGCATTTCGATATGTTTAGCTGCGGGCAAGGTCAGTAAAAAATTAGGGTGAATGATACGAGTCGAACTTGCTATTTATATAGTCGCGCGAAAGGGTAGGGGAAGTAGCTGGTGCCTCTTTTTCCTATCTCAGAACGAAAAGCCAGGGCATTGCAGAGCAAGATGGATGCCTTAGGCTGCCGTGAAAAAGACCTCGAGGAAAGCCTTCGCGGGGTCGCGATCACAATTCTTCATCGTCCGACCGGGATCAAGGTCAGGTGCAATCGCGAGAGGAGCCAGGCTTTGAATCGGTTTTTCGCGCGCCGGCTCTTAGTTGAGGAATTGGAGGCGCAAGCCCTGAATAAGACGCGCCACGAAGTCAAAGCGGACCAGTTGCGGGAAAGGAAAGGAAAGAATAAGCGACCGCGAGTGGATCAGAGTCTGGCGCAGTTCAACCTGCGGCCCAAAAAGGCGGCAGGTATCTCGCCAAATGTCGAGACGCTGCTAAAGCAGTGGGATCAGGAGCGAGCCTCTTGAGTTCAAACGCCTCAGTGACCCCTTTTAAACAGGCGCACTCTTCAGCGCTTCAGCTTGTCTCAGTGCTGGTGACAATTTCGATACTTTTAGCCGCATTACCTTTCCAGCTTTGAACTTCACCGTAGCGCGAGGGGGAATTTTGAAGCTGCTGCCCGGTTGGTTCGGGTTACGTCCTACCCGTTCCTTGGTCAGTCGCACCTCGAATATCCCGAAATTTCTTAACTCTACATCCTCGCCTCGGGCCAAGCTGTCAGTTATCAGGTCTAACGTACGTTGGACCACGTCGAAAACCTGATGTTGCACTAAGCCTGTATCGTTACTGATTCTTACAACGATCTCCCGCTTCGTTAGGTTTGGCATTTGAACTCCTTTCGAACGTTCGACTATCCTGGCATTAGCGGTTGCCCATCAACCGTCAGTCCGAGAAGCTCAACTCCATTAACTCCAGACTGATATACGAAATTATCTGCAAGAAAGGGTGTCAGGCAAGGGATTATCTCATTTCTTCATTAAGTGTTGGAGAAGGCAGAAACGCTAGAACCAGGATATTTAAAGCTGGTTTGCGCGGTTGACATGTGCCTCCTGAGCATCGGAGGGGACGCCACTTCGCGATCCGGACGGCGCCCCGCTGATGCCCTTCCACCTGTAACCGTTCATTGATCGCTTCTCACCAACACCTCGGCTGCGGTCCGAAAATGCATCTTAGCAACTCGCGCCAACATTCCCTCTCCATGTTTTGCGATCAGCTCCCGAGCGGCGGCCTTAACTCCCGCGGAGACGCCCTTCGGCAAGGTGATTCTTAGATCTTTTCCTTTGTGGTCGAGCCAACGGACAAACTTCTCCCGAGCCAGAATCGATGCGCCCGCCACGGCGATATCTGCTTCCGCCTTCGTTCGTTGTTCCACGTTAATCTTCTGTCCCGCCGTCAGGAGGGCCCGCTGGATGACTCGCTCGTTGGCAAACTTATCAGAAAGAGCTCGGGGGCAATCCGGCCGCTCTGACAAAAGGTTTTCAATCACCCGGGCGTGGCCCCAGCCCAGGAGATCGTTCAGGTTAGCGAAACGTTCGTACAACTCATTGTATTTTTCGGGACCGATAAGAACGACATTGCTGCTGGCGCCCGGTGTATTACGGATCGACTCGGCCAGCTGCATGATCCGTTGATCGGACGAGATCCGTTTGCTGTCCATGACGCCCAGCTCAAGCAGTTGCCGGGCGATTGATCGATCAACAAACAACCCGGCAACCACCAACGGTCCAAAGAAATCGCCTTTTCCGCTTTCATCGATCCCGAAATGAGGCTCGAACATGGCAGGCTGTAACACTTCTTCATACCCAAGCCGGGCCTCTCCCGTGATCTTCGGTTCAAGCTCGTACTTCACGAAGTCTTCGGTTTCCTTTCCCTGAATCACCACCTTGGGACCTTTTTCGTAAACGGCGATCGAGAGTTTGCCTTTCTTAGCGAAAAAGAGCATGTATGGCCGGCTGATGAACTCGAAGCCTTGGTCGGCCAGCAGTTGTCGTAGCTTTTCTGCTTGGTTGGAGGTCAAGGCCAACGAGAACGAAGTCACCGGCTGACCATGAATCAGGTTGAGCTTCAAAGCACGAGCTTTCGTCCGGCTTTGCTGGCTTGGTATCGGCGACACGGCCGGTCACTTCCTTGGAGAACGACGTCCGATCCTTACCGGATCCTAGTGTCGGAGATAATGCTGCAGCAGACTCAGGTGGTCACCGTTCTTCGTTACTATGATCGGTGGTTTGAATTGTTTCCCACGCTGAAATCGTTGGCTCGCGCGGACGAAGCCGATGTGCTGCACGCATGGCAGGGCCTAGGCTATTATTCTCGGGCCCGGAATCTCCATCAATGCGCTCGCTGGGTAGTTGAGCATCCGGGAGGGAAACTCCCCAGTGACGTAAAAGCGTTGCAGAGGTTGCCCGGAATCGGGCGTTACACGGCAGGTGCAGTAGCCAGTTTCGCTTTCAATCTGCCGGCCCCAATTCTTGATGCGAACGTGAGCCGAGTCTTGGCCCGCCTAATTAATCTGAAAACCCCGATCGATCGCGAGCCTGGTAAAGGGACGCTTTGGGAACTTGCGGAACGGCTGGTTACGGGACCGGAGCCCGGGGTATTTAACTCCGCCATTATGGAGCTGGGCGCCCTGATTTGCACTGCGCGCATTCCCAGATGTAACCGGTGTCCGGTTCGACAACATTGTCGCGCTTCAGATCCGGAGGATATTCCGCTCAAGAGCATTCGATTCGAAGTTGTGCAAAGCCGGGAGAACTATCGCTGGGTTCGCCGTGGCGATCAGATCCTGCTGAGACGATGCGCCGGCCCGCGATGGAAAGGGTTATGGACTTTGCCAGTGGCTGAGGACGTGCAAACCGGTGAAACCCCGCTTTTTGAAACCCGCCACTCGGTTACCCGATTCGTGATCGATCTCAAGGTGTTCTCGGGCTCTCCCCCGGCGGTGTTAGCGCCTGGTCACAGCTATCACCGGATCTGCAATCTTCCTAAGCTTCCCATGCCGACCCCTCATCGGCGCAGCGTAGATGCCTTGTTACGCTAGGGACACGCAGCCTCCGTCAATCGTCCTGGTCGTCGTCCTCGTCCTCGAAGATTTTGCTCAGCGCGAGGTTAATCGGAGACCTCCTTGCAAAGCGCATACCGGATGCGGATTCCCGATAAACACATAGTCCGCGAGGCTAGAGGCGTTCCGTGACGTGGCAGCCCTATCTCGAGGACGAGGACGACTGGCGGAGGCTTTGCGTACTCGGGAGCTCGTCCCTACCGGTGATTGCACTTGATTATGAACCCGAAGCAGGCAGAGATTCCGGGCGTTCGATCAGTGGGCGGCCAGCACCCGCGTCGCGATCGCACGTCATATGCAAAACGGTGTACAGATTGATACGACTCAGTTGCCGGATGCTCGAGGGCGCTTTGGAGAGTTCGGCGGGGTTTTCGTGCCGGAGACATTGATGCCCGCAATCGACCAGCTCCGGGAAGAGTATGCCCGGGCGAAATCGGACCCTCAGTTTTGCTGGCAATTGGAAGAGCTGCTGCGGAACTTCTGCGGCCGGCCTACCCCGCTTTATTTTGCAGAACGGTTAACTCAGAAACTGGGCGGCCCACGAATTTATTTAAAGCGCGAGGACCTACTCCACACGGGAGCGCACAAGATCAACAACGCCGTTGGGCAAGCCCTTTTGGCGGTGCGAATGGGCAAGCGGCGCCTGATTGCGGAAACCGGCGCCGGCCAGCATGGAGTCGCTACGGCCACGGTAGCAGCTCGCTTCGGGTTGGAGTGCGTGGTTTACATGGGCGAGACCGATATGCGGCGGCAAGCTTTGAACGTCACACGCATGGAATTTTTGGGAGCAAAAGTCGTCCCGGTTACGGTCGGTCAGGCAACACTGAAAGAGGCGGTCAACGAGGCGATGCGCGACTGGGTAACGAATGTCCGCACTACTCATTATCTGTTAGGCACGGCCTATGGGCCGCACCCGTATCCGATGATGGTGCGAGATTTTCACCGGGTGATCGGTGACGAGGCCCGCCGGCAGATCCTGGCCGCTGAAGAAAAGCTACCCGATCTGTTAGTGGCTTGCGTGGGGGGCGGCAGTAACGCCATCGGCTTGTTCTATGCCTTTCTGGAGGATGAAAATGTCGCCATGGTTGGAGTCGAGGCAGGCGGGACCGGCATTCTGCCTGGCCAACATGCCGCTCGGTTTCAAGGCGGGCGGCTTGGCGTACTGCAAGGAACCAAGACTTACCTTCTGGCTGATGAAGACGGCCAGATTCAGCTTACCCATTCGGTTTCGGCTGGGCTCGACTATGCCGCTGTAGGTCCGGAGCATAGCTATTTGCATGATATTGGCCGCGTCCACTATGACTACGCGACAGACGACGAGGTGCTGGAAGCCTTCCAAATCCTGGCGAAGACCGAAGGGATTTTGCCGGCTCTCGAATCCACCCACGCGCTGGCCTATGTGATCAAGCATGCTCACGAGATGTCGCAGAACCAGGTGGTGGTGATTAACCTTTCGGGACGCGGAGACAAGGATGTTGATCAGCTTGCCCGGCGCCTACCTCGCTGAGATGATGTCGTGATTCGCATCCCTCGTGAAGTTCCTATCATGGTTCTCCCTAATGCGGTGCTATTCCCGCATTCGTTGCTTCCACTCCATATTTTCGAGACCCGCTATCGGCAAATGTTGAGCCATTGCCTGACAGGCGAAAGGATGTTCTCGGTGGCGCTGGCTAAGGCGGGAGTGCGCGAGCCCAAAGGAGTTGATGAGTTGCGCTCGGTCGCCGGGATCGGCTTGATCCGAGCCTGCGTTGGCAATGAGAATGGAACTTCTAATCTGGTTCTCCAAGGATTAGCTCGGGTTCGGGTCCTGGATTGGATTCAGGAAGAACCGTTTCGTATTGCCGAGATCGAGTTGATCGAGTCGCGAATGACGAATGCGGTCGAAGCCGACGCGTTAAGCGAAAAAGTAAAAGAGCTCTGTGTCCGCATCCAACAACTTGGACTGCCGTTACCGCCTAATTTGCTGGATCAGATGCATCAGATCGATAGTCCAGAAATTTTAGCAGATGTGGTTGGGGCCGCGTTTGTTAGCGATGTGGCTCCTCGGCAGCAGCTGCTAGAATCTCAAGATGTCGCCGAACGTCTCCGTCTTCTGATTCAGATTCTGCGCGTACAGGTGGGGTAGGAACGCCGGGAACGTGCGGGAACGAAGCCCAGCGCCAATCGCCCTCGTCCTCGAGGTAGGGTTGCCACGTCACGGAACGCCTAAAACCTCGCGCTGGGCAAAATCTTCGAGGACGAGGACGACGACGAGGACGAGGACGATTGGCGCTGGGCTACGTTCCCGCACGTTCCTGGCGTTCCCTACGAAAGGGGTTGTCAATTTTCGGCGAATGAATTAATCCTGAGTCCGCGTCTATGATCCGTCCCTTTTACCTCGCTTACCTGATTCCGATCAGCGTAGCGTTACTTTCCTGCGGCGAATCGACACCTCAGCCCCACAAAGGGCAGTACGGCTATTTGCCGAGCCCGACGCCGAAACCTCTCTTAACGCCAACCCCGACGCCGGTGCCGATCCCGGTTCCGACGCCGACTCCAGCGCCGGAAGTTACCAATATGCCTAACCCGGCGGGGACGCCGAACGCGCCGGAGAACTATCCGTATGCCACCAAAGTGCCGGGCAAGCCTGGACGTGTTTATAGTCCCTATGCGCCGAACGCCGGAGAGGTTGACGTCGAGGGATATCCTCCGGGAGCCGAGGTAAAGGATCCGTATACAGGTAAGATTTTCTTGGTGCCCTAAGACATAAGAATACAAACGCAGGTTCGCAGTCGCTGCGAAGCCCGGTTATTGGAAAAAGGACGCGTCAACTCGCGTCCTTTTTGCTTGTGTACCGGAATGTCCCGGCGGAAAGGCAATGCATGGGCTATCCGAATTTGGGGGTGATTGGAACTGGTCTGATCGGTGGGTCGATCGCTCTCTCCGGGGTTCGGTCGGGGTACAAGGTCAATTTCTACGAACCCGGCAGTTCGCCGGCCGAGACCGTTCTGAATGACGCCTTCCGGGTGGCTAGCCTCGCCGAATTAGCGGAGGCAAGCGACCTGATTTTTATCGCAACCCCAATCTCGTCGATAACCTCTGTGGCGGAAGGTTTGACGTCCTCCCTTAAACCGACCTCTCTGGTTTCAGATGTGGCCAGCGTAAAAGGGCCAATCGCGGGACGCCTAGCGGACATTTTCAAAGATCGATGCGCTTACATTCCGAGCCATCCGATGGCTGGGTCCGAAAAATCCGGGGTTGAAGCCGCTCGCGCGAATCTGTTTGCCGACGCCGTGACGATTATTTCGCCGGAGCTTTGCCAGGATAAGGAGGCGCTGGAACGGTTGGTTGAGTTCTGGCAACGGGTCGGCAGTGTTCCTTTGTTGCTTGACGTACCGACTCATGACCGGCTGGTCGCCGCCGTAAGCCATTTGCCCCACCTATTGGCGGCGATTTTGATGGTGCATGTCACGAAGTTCGCCGGCGACGGCCTGAATGTGGTCGGGAACGGCTTTCGCGACGCTACTCGAATTGCAGCCGGCTCGGCCGAGTTATGGCGAGAGATCCTCCTTGCTAATCGGAGCGATCTGCTTACCAATCTCTATCGCTTTCGAGACGCGCTCGACGAGACCATTCGGGTCTTGGAAGCGAATGATGGGAAAAGCTTGCAAGCTTTTCTATACGCGGCGAAGAGAAGTCGCGACAGTTTAGCTGGTTAAAACAATTTATGGCCGAATTACGTGTTGCTCGGGCTCCACACATCGAATCGGAGATCGTCGTACCCGGAGATAAGAGTATCTCTCATCGAGCCGTCATTCTGGCTGCGATGTCGAACGGCAGCTGCACGATCCAGGGATTTCTGCCTAGTCACGATTGCCGGTGCACGATTGAAGCGATGCGTATGCTCGGTATCACCATCGACCAGATAAACGAAACCACCTTGGTTATCCACGGCCAGAGAGGCAACTTTCGGGCGCCGCCGGGTCCAATCGATTGTGGCAATTCAGGTACCTTGATGCGGCTGCTTTGCGGGCTGTTGGCGACCCAGCCTTTTGAATCTGAACTGATCGGAGACGGTTCACTCTCGTCCCGGCCGATGAATCGGGTGATCGAGCCGCTAACCAAAATGGGCGCGGTTATCGAAGCCACCGGCCCAACCGGGACGGCGCCTTTGAAGATAAAGGGACAGAGTCTGCAGCCGATCCGTTACGAACTACCGGTGGCTAGCGCTCAAGTGAAGAGTGCGATTCTGCTCGCTGGTCTCAGAACCCCGGGCAAAACCACAGTAGTGGAACCAATTTTGGTCCGCGATCACACCGAACGGATGTTGGATTATTTCCTGATCAAGACGATCCGGGAGTCGGTTAGCTCAGGGTATTCAATCTCGATCTACGGAGACCAGGTCGCTGAATCGCGCGACTTCACCGTCCCCGGCGATATTTCGAGTGCTGCGTTCTGGATGGTAGCCGCGGCTGCCCAGGAGGGATCCAATTTGTTAATACGGCAGGTTGGTCTCAATGAAACGCGCACCGGTATTCTTTCGATCTTGCTCAGGATGGGAGCTCACGTTCGCGAGGTGGTTCAAGATACTGAGCATGGCGAACCGCGAGGCGAAATTCGTATCGAAGGGACGCGGTTGCACGGGACGGTGATTGCCGGCAACGAAATTCCGAACGTGATCGATGAAATCCCGATTCTAGCGGTAGCCGCGGCGCTCGCTCAGGGTAAGACTTTGATCCGGGATGCGCATGAGCTCCGAGTTAAGGAAACCGACCGGCTCGCGGCGATAGCTGCGAATTTGACTGCTATGGGCGTGGACGTGGTAGAATTCCAGGATGGCTTGGAGATCAACGGAGGCGCTCCGTTAATGAATGGCCGATTGAAGAGTTTCGGCGATCATCGTATCGCCATGGCGTTTGCTGTCGCCGGCCTTTTTGCCGACGGCGAAACCGTTATTGAAGATGCGGAATGCATCCACACCTCCTATCCCGGGTTCGAGAATCATCTGAACGACTTACTGTTTCCAAATGATGATCGAACCACTCCCGTCATTAACCCGGCCGGAGCGTTAGACAAACATTGAATGCTCCAGCAGCATTCTCCGTGATTGCCATTGATGGACCGGCGGCTTCCGGTAAGAGCACGGTTGCAAGGCAATTGGCGAGAATCCTCAGCTTTTCGTTTGTGAATAGCGGCGCCATGTATCGGGCGGTTGCCTGGCTGGCTCACGCGCACAAAGTAAACCCCAACGACAGCGTCGCTGTGGCGAAGCAGTTGATCAGTGTTGCCTTTCAATTTGGTGTCTCTGACAAAGAATCTTTCGTTTTGATCGATAACGAAAACCCGGATAGACATCTCAAGGAAGAAGTCGTCAATCGAACGGTATCAGCGATATCCGCTTTACCGGAGGTCCGCGCTTTTCTGTTGCCTCATCTGCGTAGCTTCGCGGAGTTGGACAACATCGTTATGGAAGGGCGCGATATTGGCTCCACCGTGTTCCCGGAAACGGCCTTTAAGTTCTACATTGATGCCGCCCCGGAGGTCAGAGCACGCCGGCGTGCCGCTCAAGGGCTGAAAGATAACCTGGCGTACCGCGATCGCGCAGATTCGTCGCGGCGTTCATCTCCACTTGTGATCGCGGATGATGCGGAGGTGATCGATAGTTCCAGTCTCTCGATCAACGGGGTCGTCGATGAAGTCGTGCGACGATTGAGGGAAAAGGGGTTGGCGCAAGCGTCGGAAACCAATCGATGACGCCACTCTATTGGCTTGGCTATAGCCTCTCCAAGAGTGTCGCTACTTTGGCATTTCGCCTGAAGATCTATGGGCGTGAAAACCTGATAGAAGATGGCCCGGCCATTTTGGCGTCAAACCATGCCAGCTATCTGGATCCGCCATTCGTCGGGGTTGCCTGCCGTCACGAGATTTTTTTCCTGGCCAGAAAAACCTTGTTGGAACGGCCGGTGATCGGAGCCATCTTGGCCAAACTGAACACGGTTCCTGTCGATCGTGATCGGGGCGACTTAAGCGCGGTAAAAGCTCTTCTCCGGCTCTTAAAATCAGGGAAACGGGTCATTATGTTTCCGGAGGGTACTCGAACCGCCGACGGCCAACTCCAACCAGCGCGAGCCGGTATCGGTCTGATTATTGCCAAGTCGTTGGCTCCGGTTGTGCCGATCCGAATCTTTGGGACTTACGACGCGCTGCCGCGGTCCGGTGGCATTCGGTTCGTACCGGTTTCGATCGTGATTGGCAAGCCGCTCTTCTTTACGAAAGAAGATCTCGGGACCGATGAGCGCGCCGCTTATCAAACGTTGAGTGAACGCGTCATGGCCGCGATTTCGGAGTTAAAAATCCCAGAAACATCGACAGCGCTTCTTGGGCAGTAGTTTGACAAGGTTCGAGTAGTCGGGTGATTTCTCGGATTTTGCTGCGAAACCGATTGAGATCTACACGGCGGTTGAACGAAGCCCAATAGGTAGGGCGAAAATCTCGGCGCGCCTGGCGGTTTCTCTATTCCTACGTGCTCACGCACCCGATTTGAGCCAGCCGTGCGTGTTGCTTTGTTCAGGGCGTGGAATTTGGGTCAGGCGAAGCCGGCTGCATGGTGTCCGCACGGTGTGGCTCAAATCCGGCGCGTGAACACGTAGGGATAAATAACCGTCCGGCGCGCCGAGATTTTCGCCCTACCTACTGGGCTTCGTTCCACCAACGTGTAGATCTCGGTCGAATGGTATTACTCTTTTTGACCATGAAATGGTCTAAGAAAACAGCCCAGGAGCCTGTCGCATTTTCCAGCCGAGACGCTTCTTAATGACTGCTGGCTGCGGTCCGGCGTTGGATGGTAATCCTTTTGATCCGGGCGTCGTCGGTTGGACTAAAACTCATCAACTCCGGATCATCCTTAAGAGTGTTATGAACAATCCGGCGGTCGTAAGAGTTCATCGGTTCCAATTTAACTGGGCGTCCGGTTAGTCGAACCGTCTCGCCAATTTGCCGTATGCGCTGGCGTAGCTTATCGTCGCGCATCGCCCGCCAGTGGCCGATATCCACTTGCACCCGCGGGGCGCTCCGGTCGGTTGCCTGCAAAATCCGGTTCAACAGAAACTGGAGATCTTCTAGGGTCTCACCGTTGTGACCAATCAGGGCGTCCCCTTCGGCTGTGAACACCTGAAGCTGGATACCGTTTTCCGTCTGGATCTCCTGAATCTCCGCTACGAAGCCGAGATAACCTAACATGGTGTCTAGGATCTCTTTGGCGTCCATAAACGGGATTGCGGGAGCCCTTTAATTAACGGTAACTCTTCTTTTTCGCAACTGTCTGGGGCTTGATCGGTTTGGTCAACTGGGGCGCGGCCTGGTTTCGGGTGAGGTAAGTTTGCCCAATGAGGAACAGGTTTTGCACCGTGTAGTAAAGGGCGAGAGCAGAGGCAAAATTGTAGCAGATAAAAAGGAAGACAACCGGCATAATCAGCAGAATCCGCTGCTGAGATGCGTCACCGGTTTTCGGCGTGATCCGCAACTGCCATAACTGAGTCGCCGCCATTACCAAAGGAATGATGTTAATCGGAAAGCCCAGAAGATGGGCGACGGTGTCGGGCTGAGAGAGATCTTTTACCCACAAGAACGAGCTGTCCCGGAGTTCAACCGCCGACCCTAGCATTGCATAGAAACCGAAGAAGATCGGGATCTGGATCAGCATCGGTAAACAACCGGTGATCGGATTGATGTTGTACTCTTTGTACAACTTCATCGTCTCCTGATTCATCCGCTGCGGGTCGTCCTTGTATTTGGCCTTCAGCTCGTTAACGAGAGGAGAGAGCTGACCCATCTTCCGCATACTCTTCATCGAGTAGTTTTGGACTGGCCACAGCAGCAACCGGATAATCAGCGTCATGATGATGATCGCCACTCCGTAACTCCCCACGAAGGAATGGAGAGTGTTCATGGTGGTTAACAGCAGTTGGCTGATGAAACCGAACGGCGGCCCGAAATTTACCACCGCATTGAGATCGTCCCCTAATTTTGAAAGGCGGCTATATTCCTTAGGACCGGCGAAAATGACGAATTCTTTGGTTTTGGTTTCGCCCGGTTGTAGGGTGAAAGCAGGAAACCCGAGAGCGCCTTGGATACTGAAAGCCAAGCGCTGACTGGGGTCATTGGAGAGGGGATCGCGTCTCGCCCAGACTTGGGTTGCGCTCTTGTCTTTCGATTGGAGAACGGTTGCGAAATACTGATCTGCTACCGAAGCCCACGAAATCTGGGCGCCGGTGGCAGAGTAAATGTCGTGGCCGGTCGACGTTTGGAAGACCCAGAAAAAGCTCTGCGGATTGAACCAGTCGACATTGATCGACTGAAACTTACCCTCACTGTCCCAGCCGAAAGTCGTATAGGTTGAACGATCGTTGGAGTGCATCGGCTGGGCCGCGCCCGTGTTCACAAAGAAGCCGGGCACATCCTCAGCGGCAGAGCCGGTGTTTTTGAAAGTAATGCTTAACTTTAGCTGATACGGATCTTCAACCCCAGCCGGCGCACCGATGCTATAAGTCTTGGCTACTCGGATGCTATTGCCGATGTCTTTCGTCAGGGTAACCGAGCCATTGGATTGGTCTTCGGCCAATGCATAACCGCTATCCCTCCAGTCGCTTGGATTCCTGGAGATCGCACCGATGGCCGGCGCGCGATCATTGCTAAGGACTACAGGATGATCGTCCTCCGCTTTGTGCTGGAGCAACTCCACTCGGGTTATGCCGCCACGCACGTTGGAGAATTGCAGTTCAGCCACGTCGCTCTTCAAACTGGCAGTCTGTTCCGGAACCTCGGGCTGCGCCGGCGTCGGCACTGGCTGTGCTGTCTCCGCCAATGGGGTGCTGCTCGGCGTGGCAGAAGGCTGCGCTGGCGTAACCGATTGATTGGCGTAGGCTTGGACTCGAGATTTGGCGGCTTCTTGCTGTTGCCAGAAAATTGTTAGAACCAAGCCGAGAACGGCTAAGGGAACCACAACCCAAGTAAGGCGATCGCGGGGCATGCTAATAATTAGAAGGTTTTGAGTGTCTGGCGGGGACAGGGTCGTAACCTGACCCTCCCCAAGGGTGACAACGCAGGATCCGTTTGGTTCCGAGCCAGCAGCCAGCTAGAAGGCCGTGGGTTTCGACAGCTTCGACAAAATACTCGGAGCAGGTGGGGAGAAACCGGCAACCCGTGCCGGGCCCTCCCGTCAGCGCTGCCAGAAAAGGAGAAAGCGTCAATTTGTAGACCTTCAGTAAGAACCTCAATACGGGCACCATGAGCAAGCTCCAGCGAGTCCAACGACCAAGTGGCCATGCTTAAGACCGCGCTAAAATAGAAGCGCGTTCCGCTAACCGCAACCAATCTCGCTCCAAGTCCCGGAAGCTCGCTTTAGCGGCAGACGGACGCGCGATCGTCACCAGCCAGACCCCCGTCACCAGGTCAAATTGATGCAATCTAAAAACCTCTCTAATCCTTCTTCTAATCCGGTTGCGGACGACAGCAATTCCGACCTTCCGCGTTGTCACGATTCCTACTCGGGCGCGCGTTGCGTCCACTTGCACCAAAACGCCGAGCACCAGATGGCGGCCAGTCCAGGACTTTCCAGCTTGTTTGACCAGTTTGAACTCTGCGGCGCGCGCGAGTCGAGAAGCTCGGGGAAACTTATATCGTTCCCGCTTCTCATCTGGCATACTTGTCTCAGGCTTGGGTGTGCCGGGCGTAATGGAGATCAGTGCCAACCGGCAGCAGTCGCCTCCGGCCACGTTGACGCCGTCGGGCCAGCGTCGCACGGCCGCCCTTTGTTTTCATCCGAGCCCGAAAACCATGCTGACGCTTCCGGGTGCGCTTGGAAGGTTGATAAGTTCGTTTCATATAAACGGATACTGGATCGTCGCGAGTCGGGAAGAATAGTCGGACCGGAACGGATGTCAATGAAGCGTTGCCGGGTAGCAGTTTGCCGTTGGGCGTGCGCGTTTTTGGTTTTACGTTTCTCGTTTATTGGGGAAGCATCTCAAGTTTCCGCGTTCGAAACAGTGAGATGCCACCAAACCGCGAACCGCCAACGGCAAACCGCAAACCGTGAACCCTAGAACCGTCGTCGACCAGATCAAGCAAGGGGGAACGCAGCTCATTGGCGAGCAGGAGCTAATTCAGAAGCTGAGTGAAAATCGGCCGTTGCGAGTCAAGCTGGGGGTGGATCCCACAGCGCCAGACCTCCATTTGGGGCATTCGGTCGGGCTCTCGAAGCTGCGCCAGTTTCAGGACTTGGGCCATCAGGCCATCCTGGTGATCGGTAATTTTACCAGTATGGTCGGAGATCCCAGCGGGCGCTCCACTACGCGGCCGGTACTGACTCAAGAGGAAGTCGCCGCCAATGCCGAGACCTATCGAATCCAGGCCTTCAAGATTTTAGATCCGGAACGAACCGAAATCGTTTGGAACGCGGATTGGCTCGGCAAAATGACCTACATCGATGTCATCCGCCTGAATAGTAAGGTAACGCTGCAACAGATGCTGCAACGCGATGATTTCCGGCGGCGGATCGATGAGGGGGCAGCCGTGTTCCTGCATGAGTTGCAATATCCAGTACTGCAGGGCTGGGACTCGGTGATGATTCGCGCTGACGTAGAGCTCGGCGGTACTGATCAGCTCTTCAATATTATGGTCGGGAGGGGCCTGCAAAAAGAACATCAACAACCTCAACAGGTGGCTTGTTTATTGCCTATCCTCGAAGGGCTCGATGGAGTGCAAAAAATGAGCAAAAGTCTGGGCAACTACATCGGCTTGGCTGAATCCCCGGACACGATGTTCGGCAAAGTGATGAGCATCTCAGATGAACTGATGGGCCGGTACTACCAAGTGCTGTTCAACGAGCCCGCCCCCGAAGGCCACCCCATGGATGCCAAGAAAGCTTTGGCAGGGCGGATTGTGAGGCGGTTTCACGACGCGGCTGCAGCAAAGCTCGCCCTGGAAGAGTTCGAACGCCGGTTCGGCAAACGAGATTTGGAATCAGCGAACCTGCCTGAGGTTCCGGTGAGCGCTCTCGGGAACGATCTAGTTTCGGCGATTGTCACCGCTTATGCCGTGGCCTTTAACTTGACGCGTTCCCGGAGCGATGTACGGCGTTTGATCGAACAAGGCAGCGTCCAGTGGCGCGGCGAAAAGCTCGGTAATCCGAAAGAATGCCCCTCTTTTCAGGCGGGCGAAGTCCTGAAGCTGGACAAGACCAGGGCTGTGCGACTGGTGTAGGGCTCCATCGTCCTCGTCCTCGTCCCCGTCCTCGACCGTTCTGCGCGGCGCCGATGATGTGCCCACCGTCGATTATTGGATCCCGAAGCCCAATCGGCAGGGCGCGCACTTGGCAGCATAACGCCTCAACGCTTTGGTGAGCATCGAATCGAGGACGACGACGAGGACGAGGACGAGAAGTCTGTCGGAAAATCCACAACGTTGGTGAGCGGGAGCGTTGGACCCCCAGACTCAGTGCTCGCGAGTGTCCACTGCGTTTTCGGCGTTTCCGCTCGTTTCCGCTCGCTCTCGCTCGTTACCGCTCGCTTCCTTAAGCATCTCGTCCACGGATCTGCGTTTCCTGAGCCTTAGCCAATTATTCCAGGTCTTTCTGAAGCTATCGCGCATCGATAGGTAGTTCTGGCTTAGATCGTTTTCCTTGCCGATCTGGGCAATGACGCCAGCAACAGAAAAATTCTCGGTTCGGAAGGTGGTAAATGCTGTGCCGATGGCGGCGTAATGATGAGCGTCGCTGGCGGCGGTCATGGGCAGCCTGCGATTGACTGCATAATCGTAAGCCATCCGGTTATAGCGTTTGAGGGTGGTAGCGGCGTTGAAGACCTCGATGGCATCGATCGGCAAAGTATTCAGCACGTTTTCGCGAATTCCAGCTCGGAACAGATCGTACGGATGCGGCGGAATGGCGATCCCGCCAGCCTCGTGGATGAGATGGCACACCTCAAGAGCAGGTCGCCCTTTCAGGTCGGGCAGGACAGCGCCGATACAAAGTAAATGGCCCTCGCCGGTGGTGACCTCAACTCCCGGTATGATCAGAAAATCGTTCACGGGTAAACCGTCGGGTCGCATCAAGCCCCGGTCGATCAAGTACTTAACGGCGTCGCAAGTGTTGTGGTCGGTAATCGCAAAACCACTCAAGCCTTTCGCCCGAGCGGCTTCGATGAGCTGCTCAGGGCTACTGACGCCATCTCCGGAGAAAAACGAGTGGCAATGCAGATCGATCTTCAGAGGCATGCGGCGATTAACTAAGCTGGAAAGCAAAACTGTGCTACTGCTAAGAGATGGTGCAAGCACAAGGGATATCGAGTTCACTCGAAGTTCTCACATCCCGCCGGCGGTCTAACCCGGCTTTCAAGGAGTGGGCGCTCGTTTGCGCATCGATGCTGCGCGGCGAGACCAGCCTGATCTTCCGGAAAGGCGGTGTCGCCGAGGGACGTGACGGGTTCCGGTTCCAGCATGACCGATTCTTTCTTTTCCCCACCTTTTTTCATGAGCAGGTCCAGCGCCTTCGGGTGGAAACGGCCGCGGTCGAACCTGAACCAGATTTGGTGACCTTTTCGGCGTACGCGCAGGTCGAGTTCACCCGTTGGGTCCAAGACCTTGACTTGCTGGCGCCATTTTCGGATCTCCATATTCTGAAGCCGGAGGTCCTGGAGCAGCGTTTTCTTTATGATGAACCTAAGGGGCTGCACTTAGCGATGGTTCGCGTGTTCCGGGTCACGCCGGCGTGGAGTCTGCCTTTTGAGAAATCTTTTCGGGGTTGCCGTTCGTGGGTGGAGCTCCCGGAATCACCCACTGAGCTCCATTTTACGCCGGTGATCACGGATGACGAACAGGCTGTTCGTCGCGAACGGATCCTGGCGAGCATCGGCGTCGTTGGTGACCCGTAAGAAGTGGTACGAAAGCAATCAGTAATTCAGTGGGCAGACGCTTCGTCGGGCCGACCGACTATTAGACGTGTCTTCCACACGCAACACTCGCCGCGGTTTCTCGGTTGCCGCTTGCGGTCACCCAACTGATTGCTGACACACTGCTGATTACTTTCGTACTACCTCTTACGGGTTGCCTACATCTCAACTAGCTGAATCCGATTCATCGTCGAAGAGAGACGATTCTGAACCCGTTTTATCTCCGGCGAGCTGGCGTATTTGAGCAGGTCGCTTTTCAGCGCGTCAAAAGTGTTTTTTGAGGCCTCGATCTTTTTCCTCAGATCGGTCATGAAGTCTTGGATATTTTTTTTGGCCTCCGCGTCGTTGTCCATGCTCTTGAGCACTTCAGAACCCTGAAATCTCTCGCGCACGTCGTTGTACTCATCAACGAACCGATTGGCGTCGTCGCAGAATTTGTCGGCTGCTTTCACCACATCTTCGTCACCTTTAGCATTCTTGATAGCATCCTCCAGATTCTGCATGGCGCTGAGGTAGATGTCCCAAGGGCGCTTGTAAGCGTCCAACGCGGCTTTCTGGTCCGCGTCTAGGGCATACCCAGGTCGTGGCAAGAGGAGAAGCACCAGACCGGTCGATAAAGCAAACTTCAGAAGACTATGCATAGACAATTTTAGGCGGATCGAGACCGCAAAGTGGGGGAGAGGTTACTTCAGATCAATCAAATTTTCTGGCCGATTACTTCGCCCTTCTCTGAAGCAGCAAATAATTCGCTACCACCGCAAGTCCGGATGAGCTCACGACGTCTTCTCCGGAACGCGCCCAGAATTGAGTCGAAGATCCGCCGTCCAGATTAAGAGCCGAGATTAGGGATGCGTGACCCAGTAGGTCGCGCATTGAAAGTATCTGGCCCATTTCCGCCAATGTCACCGACCGGCAGATACCGAAACCCCATAGCGCGCTGCTGCTCATAAAAACGCACGTGCGAGGGGCGCTTCGTCCGTTGTTGAGACCGGTCACGGGTCTGCCCTCTTCCACCAAGAACGGACCGCACTGTATGGCTTGGCTGGCATTTTTTATTTTTGCGAAACGTTGGCTCCGGACGAGGCCCGGTTTTCCATCCCGAACGAAAAAAACACCTGACAGAAGTTTCGCGGTTTCAAATTGGTGAATGATTCGATTGTCGCTGATGAGCAACCCGACCGGAGTGCTGTCAGGTTGGAAGTATCCGCCATTGACCCCGGCTACCGTGTTAATGGCCGCGGCCACATCGCCGACCGATCCATAACGTCCTTCATCGTTGCTGACCACGCGAATCGTGAACTCGTTAGGATGAAAAGTGATCAGCCAGAGGTTGGCGGTCTTATCGCCATCGGCGACCTTCACCCTAAAGGGTATGCCGTCACCCGGCTCCGCCGGCTGCCGCTCGACAACGCGCCATTCGGCAAAGAGACTTGCCGGCAGCAAAAACAGGAATGCGCAGAACCATCGCATGGCGGGCAACTAGTAGCCATGCGCTGAGCCGCGGTCCAGCACTAAGAGTTGCGGGTTACGAGTTGCGGGTTGCGGGTTGGAGGTGTCCGTGGAGTGGCTTAGCTTGCAAGGCTGATCCGACGAGTTCAACGCTCGCCCCTTACCCAGTCCCGTCGACGCCGAAAGCGCCAGAAACGCCTCATGGTGGACCACCTCCTTCCGGAGGGGCGCTGCAATCGGCGATCGCAGGGATACGCGTTAACTGCATCAGAACGGCTGCAGCGCGAAATGCGACGCCCCTCCGATTGGGTGGATCAACGTTCTTAGTGTTCGGGGCTGTCTTCAGCTTTCTTCATTAGCGCCCAACCCGCCACCCGCCACCCGCAACCTCTAACCCTTCACTCCAGTCGCAAAGACCGTTTGGAAATAGGGGCTCTTCGTCTCCCGTGATACGATGCGAACATCCGTGTGAACGAATTTCGCCTCTTTCAAAAACCGCAGTAGTTCGATCTCGCTGAAACCCAGCCAGATGTCAGCGTAAAGCTCTTTCGCCTGCTCAAACCCGTGCGCCAGCAAATCGAGAATAAGAATCCGGCCGGATTTGCGGAGTATGCGATGGGCGGCCTGAATGGCGCGGAGCGGGTCAATCGCGTGGTGGAGGGCCTGACTAAGAACGACGAGATCAACACTTGCCGGATCAATCGGCGGACTTTGAATGTCTCCCAAGCGAAACTCCAGATTCTTCAAACCGTGCTCTCGCGCTAATTGCGAACCGAATTCGACCATTCTTTCCGACAAATCGACGGCAATCACTCGTTTGGCTCGGGGAGCGAGCAGCTGCGCTAGCGTGCCTTCTCCCGCCCCCAAGTCGGCGATTTCTACCTCCGGGATCAGCGTCAGCAATAGATGCGATAGCGCCTGCCACGAACGGCCCGGGCAGTAGCTGCGGCCGAATTTCCCAGCTAGACGATTAAAATATTCGCGGGCTCGATTGTGACGCCGGGCCAACACGTGTTCTCGAGTGCGTCCGTCGGCCTGAGCCTCTGGCAAGTCTTTCATCGCCAGCGAGACCAGCCGTTTCAAGTCGTCGATCGGAATGGCGCCGTCGGAACACCAGGCGTAGTAGATATTCTTGCCGACGCGTCGATCTTGGACCAGGCCGGCTCGCTTTAGCTGAGCGAGATGCGTCGAGATGCGCGACTGCCCCATACCGAGCACTTCCTGGATTTCGGCCACAGATAATTCGTCGGGCTCGATGAGGTGGAGCAACCGGGCTCGGACCGGGTCCGAAAGGACTTTAAGAGAATTCAACGTTGACGACATCGGTTAGTGCGATATATCAGGATATCATGATTGGTCAATATACACCAATCCTACTCGCTCTAAACCGCTTGGGGATTTACTCGTAGTATCAGCTATGGCGAACCGTTACATATTTTCCTCTGAGTCCGTGACCGAAGGTCATCCGGATAAAGTTTGCGACACCATTTCTGACCGGATTCTGGACGCATGCTTGAGCCAGGATCACCAGAGCCGGGTAGCCTGCGAAACCCTGGCTAAAGGCAATCTCGTAGTCATTGCTGGAGAGATTACTACCAACGCCAAGTTCGACTATGTCGAAGAGGTTCGTTCCGCGATCCGTGAGATCGGTTACGTCCAGGAAGATTCGCTGTTCCAGGCCGATACCTGCCTAGTGGTGCAAGCGCTCAGCCGGCAATCCCGCGATATTGCTCAAGGCGTTGATGCTAAGGCGGCCGAAGGCAAGGAGACCGACGAACAAGGGGCGGGTGACCAAGGGTTAATGTTTGGCTTTGCTGTTCGCGAGACTCCGGAATTGATGCCGGCGCCAATTCAGCTCAGCCATAAATTGGGACGCGAATTAACGCGGTTGAGAAAATCAGGCGAGCTTCCCTGGTTGCGTCCCGATGCTAAAACCCAAGTTTCGGTGGAGTATGAAGGGTTCACTCCGATCCGGGTTACTGCCGTGGTCATCTCGACCCAGCATTCCCCAGACGTCAAACACAAGGAAATCCGCGAGACGTTGATCGAACGCGTGGTTCGGAAAGTTGTGCCGGCCGAACTGATCGATAGCAACACCCGCTATCTCATCAACCCAACCGGGCGATTTGTAATCGGTGGCCCGGAAGGCGACTCCGGATTGACCGGGAGAAAGATCATTGTTGATACCTACGGTGGCATGGGACGGCATGGGGGCGGCGCTTTCTCCGGCAAAGATCCTTCTAAGGTCGATCGTTCAGCGGCCTATATGGGCCGCTACGTGGCCAAGAATATCGTAGCTGCCGGGCTGGCCGATCGATGCGAAATCCAATTTGCCTATGCGATCGGGCATCCTGATCCCGTCAGCATCTGCGTGAACACCTTCGGTACGTCGCGGGTGGCTGAAACCAAGATCGAAGAAGCGGTGGCTCAAGCCTTCAATTTCAAGCCGGCGGCGATCATCCAACAGCTTAATCTCTTACGACCAATCTACAGCAAAACGACTAACTACGGCCATTTCGGCCGGGAAGATGACCTGGACGCCTTAACCTGGGAGCGGACGGATAAAGCGGACGCTCTCCGGCACCTTGTCTCCTAATTCCATCCATCATGAGCAGCATTACTACCCCAATCACAGCCGACTATAAAGTCGCCGACATCACCTTGGCCGAATTCGGCCGCAAAGAAATTGAAATCGCCGAGAAGGAAATGCCCGGTTTAATGGCGATCCGGAAAAAGTATTCGGAAGCTAAGCCATTAGCCGGAGTCAGAATCACGGGTTCGCTGCACATGACGATCCAAACCGCGGTCCTGATCGAGACCTTGCGGGATCTCGGCGCGTCGGTGCGTTGGGCGAGCTGTAACATCTTTTCGACTCAGGATCATGCCGCTGCCGCCATAGCCAAAGCTGGTGTGCCGGTGTTCGCTTGGAAAGGTGAGACCTTAGAGGAATATTGGTGGTGTACCGGCCAAGCCATCTCGCATCCGGATGGCAAGGGTCCGCAACTGGTGGTCGATGATGGCGGCGACGTCACCCTGCTTCTGCACAAAGGGTATGAGTTAGAAGAAGGCAGCGATTGGGTAAACACGCCTTCCGAAAGCCACGAAGAGACCGTTATTAAAGATCTGCTCAAGGAGATTCATGCCGAGAATCCGTATCGCTGGCATGAGCTCGTGAAAGCGTGGCGCGGTGTTTCTGAGGAAACCACCACCGGTGTCCATCGGCTTTATAAGCTGCAGGACCTCGGGAAACTTTTGGTCCCGGCCTTTAACGTGAACGACTCCGTCACCAAGTCTAAGTTCGATAATCTTTACGGATGCCGGCATTCGCTGGTCGACGGGATCAATCGGGCGCTGGATGTTATGTTGGCCGGAAAGATCGCCGTGGTATGCGGTTACGGCGATGTGGGCAAAGGTTGCGCCCAATCGTTGCGCGGTCAGGGCGCGCGGGTGATCATCACGGAGATCGATCCGATCAACGCTTTGCAGGCGGCCATGGAAGGTTACGAGGTTACTACCTTGGAGGAAACCTTAGGACGCGGCGATGTCTACGTCACTACCACTGGTAATTGCGATGTTATTACCGTTGAGGACATCGCCAAGATGAAAGATCAAGCGGTGGTTTGTAATATCGGCCATTTCGATAACGAGATTCAGGTCGATAAGCTCAAGGCGTTTCCAGGTATTCAAACCACCAACATTAAGCCGCAGGTCGATAAATTCCGTTTCCCGGATGGGCACGAAATTTATCTCCTAGCCGAAGGCCGCCTGGTTAACCTCGGGTGCGCAACGGGGCATCCATCGTTTGTGATGAGCAATTCGTTCTCAAACCAGGTTCTGGCCCAGCTCGATCTCTGGAACAATAAAGATACCTACACCCCGAAAGTTTATATTCTGCCGAAGAAACTCGACGAAGAAGTTGCCCGTCTGCATCTCGAAAAGATTGGAGTTAGGCTAACCGAGCTCACCCAAAAACAAGCAGACTATATTGGCGTCCCGGTCGAAGGCCCGTACAAGCCCGAGTACTATCGCTACTAGGCTAGAAGTTATAGGTTGTAAGTTAATAAGTTGGAAGTTGTAGGTTGTCGGGCGATATCGCCCAACTTAAAACTTAAAACCTAAAACCTACAACTTATAACCCTTGAGCCGATATCGGCTGAAAACCACTAGGCCTGCTAGGCAAAAAAGGCCGGCGATGGCGGCGGTCCAACGCAGGCCGGATGGTCCGAACGCGGCTTGTAATTGAGCGAACGAGACTACCGACAGGCCGATCATCGATTTCTGCAAGATCGCTTGGACGCCGAAGTAAATTGCTTCTCTTCGCGTTCCGGTTCGGGCGGCATCCGCGTCGATAACGTCTGCTAACAAAGCAAAAGCGAGGACACCGAAACCGGCTACCGGCAAGCCAGCTAGCCCGCAAACAACCTGCGCGCAAACTAGCGGAGACGCCGGAATAGCGAGGTGATCTGACCATCCAAAAAGGCAGAACACAACCCCGGAGAGACTAAATACCAATATCAACGAAGCGGATTTGCCGGCTCTTTTCGCCAACCAGTTGAAGAAGAAAAAGCCCACCAGGTTTACCGCGATGAAGGGTAACATGAGCCAGGTGACGGCTTCTTTGGAGAGGCCGAGCTGCTCCTCGACCCATCTGGGCACTAACATCAGCAAGAGGTTCAAAGCGAACCAATATAGAGAGGTGCCAATCAGCAGCGGCAGGAACTCTCGATTGGTGAGCACGTCCCAGATCCAGCGAAAAAGGCCGCTCAATGATCCCTTAGTTCTTTCCGAGGATCCCTGTTCCCGGATGAAGAAGGCGGTTGGGTAAAACGAAATCAAGACGGCGATGGCCAAAATCGCACCCAACGCCGGGTAACCGTATCGGGCAATTATCAGACCGGATAACGCGAATACCAGTGTCCCGACCAGGGTGGCTAAACCTTGGCCGGTGGTTAGGTTCAGTCGCTCTCGGGGTGTCCTACCAATTTCGGGTAATAGGGCCAGGTAGGGCGTGACCACTAATCCGTAAAGCAGGAAATAACCCTGACAAACGACCGCTGAGTAAATGATCCGGACCGTTTCTGACGCTTTGTCGGGCGGACACCAGAGCAAGAAGCAAAATACCGCCAACGGCAATGTGGCAACGACTAAGAATGGAATGCGCCGTCCCCAACGGGTGTAACTGATATCCGTCCAGTAGGCGATAAATGGATCCGAAATCCCATCGGTCAGGCGTCCGGCGAGTAAGATCACGGAGAACACCGCCGTGCTCACTATCCCTCCGATCACGAACCTTTCATACAGCCATTGTGATAGCACCAAATTGGTCAGGTTCATGGCGAACCCACCGGATACGTAGACGAGAAACTGGAACGTGGAGAGAGAGGGTTTTGATTTTGCTTCGGGGAGTGGCATTTGGTTCTCGAGGAGTACAAGGAGCGATTGAATTCGTCGATTCGGAACCGTGGGGTCCTGTCACTTCAATGGCCAGACTTTCACTTTCCGTCCTTCTGAGCTCCTTGAACTCCTTGAACTCCTTCCCCCGATTCAAGCCTCGTTACCGCTTCATGAGCAAGCTTAACCTGGTCGACGAGCGCGTTGAGATAGAACGGGATCCACGGGCTACCGCCATCAATGGGCGGCTGTTCCTGCAGGTTCGCCGAATCCTGTTCGGATTGCGCCCAACCGTTTAAGGCCGCGAAATCTTTCGGCAGCGGTTTGGGAGGTTGGCCGGTTTCCAGATTCCCGGCCAGGCCATCCAGATCAGCGGCCAATTCCTGAGCAACGGGTTGTACGGCGCCGGAGCGGATCTGCTCAAGTCTTTCCTTGGGCAGGTGTGCGATTGCTGACAGGGAATAAAATGTGTCTCGGCAAAAGTTGATACTGGCCAGTAACGGCTCAACGTCACCGCGTAAATGAGGTGGCTCACTCAGTAATCGCTGGCCTGCGTTCACGGCGTTGGCCACCGCTAACCCGCTTCGCTTCCGCATTTCAGTGACAGAAAGGCGTTCTTTGCCCAACGCAAAAAGGGCCTGAAGAAATAGCGAGGTGGCTCGATAGGCTTCGGCGAGCTGGCTGGGCAATTTGCTGCGCTCCCATACCGGAAAGAGCAGGTAGCCCGAAACAATCGCCAGGACACCGCCGATGATGGTGTGGAGAATCCTCAAAAAGCTATCTGTAACCGTGCCGGGATGGGCGAGGTCGAGCATGACCATGATCATCGGGGTGAGCGCCAGCGAAAAAGCCACATAATTTGCCCATCTCAGCGTAAGGGTCGCAAAGGACAGCAGCACCAGAATCCCCATTAACCAGGCGGGATCCTGGACGAACCATAACAGCAGGGCCGCCAGGAGCGCGCCCGCCACCGTCCCGGTTATCCGCTGCACGGCCCGATGCAGAGTCCCACCGAAATTCGGCTTTAACACTACTACCACTGTCATTGGGATCCAATAACCGCGGGTCAGATGAAACCCGGAAGCCAGGATCCCGGCAATGGCGGAGGCCGCCGCGAGTCGAAGCGCATGCCGGAAGGTACTGGATTGAAATGAGAGATTGTTTCTGAGTTCCGTGATGAAGGTGAACCGTTCGAGTCTTGGACGGGCCCGTTCCTTAGCTCGAGGCGGCGGGTTAGCCTCGCCCGTTTTCAGTTGGCCGGTCGTTTCAGCTAACCATCGAAATTCTTTGGCCAGCGATTCAACGGTTCTCCTGAGCTCGTGTCGGGTAAAATCGTGCTTGGCAGCCGACTCCGATTCGTGGAGCCGAGGTAATAGCCGGCTCATGGCCGCGTCTAGACTCGCGCTATCGATGATGGCGCCGCGCCGAGCTACCGCGCTGCTGATCTCGCCGGCGAGCTGCGTCAAAACCTCGGTGAACTCGCCTAACGCATCACGCACGGAATCGAACCAAGGTTCCTGGCCGAGCAAATTGAGAACTCCTCTGAAAGCGATGATGGTCTTGCCGGCGCTTTCCAGATTCTCAATCAGATCCAAGAGCTGAGTGCTGCGCAGGCTCGGTCCGGCTCTCCGGACGCGAACTGCTCCCCAAACTTTTCGACTCTGTTCGATGCTATTGAGTAGCCCGTCATAGGTCAGGGCCACTTGCAAATTAGAGGCGCCATATCCCGATTTCGGGGCGCCGATCCATACGGAATCAAGCAGATCTCCCAAGCGGCCGCAGCTTTTCGAGATCACCTGAAACAGCGGCAAAAAGGGGTGCGTCGGCCATAATGCCAGAGTGAGTACTGCCGCCCACAGCACTCCCACCGTGCATAGAAACAATCGGGTCAAGAATTCGTTTGGAGCCGTAAGAACTACCGCCACCACTACGATGGTAGTGCTGATCAGGCCGGCTTGGGAAGCCGCATTGCCAGCAACTCCCAGGAGCGTCATGACAAAAGCCCAAGCAAAAATGCCGAGGATGTAGCCGGGTACAGATTGGGTCACCCAGGCCCCGAAAACGTAAGCTAGCAGGATCGCCAAACCGGAGCCCACGATGGTGAGGGCTTTTTGGCGATAAGCGCCGCCCATATCGCACATCAACGTCCAGAAAGTAGCAAGTGCGGTGAGTATGCCCCAGGCCAGATGGCTGGTTAGCAGCCCGATCCCCGTTGGAATCGAGATACCAACCGCCGCCCGAATTCCGTTAGACCAATCGTAGCCGCCGTCTCCGGCGTCCGCGTGCCACGAGATGATGGTTTGCCAAATGTTGCTACGATCGGGCTTTTCCGGCGACACGAGTGCTTTCAGCATGATCCAGAAATCCCATGATTGAAACCCGGGTTTTTATGACCCGTCTAGGTAGTGCTAGACCGGGACTTATCTGATAGCCTTTTCTCAATCATGAATTTCAAGCGAGCTCTGCTAACGATCGGTTGGCTTTGGACGGCAAGCGGGGTGGGATCAGCCGAAAATACTCCTGAGATTCCGATAAATCATATCATCTACATCATTCAGGAGAATATCACTTTCGATCACTACTTTGGCACGTATCCCGGAGCCGACGGTATCCCGGCCGAGTTAAAGCTAGCGTTCCGCCCGGGAGGCCAGGCTGAGGTTAGTCCTTTCCATTTAGACAAGACCGCTATTCCGCATGACTTGAATCACAGCTGGCAAGCCGCGCAGGTCGCCTATAACGGTGGCAAAATGGACGGTTTTCTCTGGGCAGAGTGGCCGCGGGCTTTGCACTACTACTGGCGGGGCGAAGTGCCAAAGATCAATCCGAACAAGATTCAGCCGGTTACAGGTCAGCCCGGTAACGGTGGACCGATCTTCAATCCTAACGTCAGGGACGGCCAACTGGTCGGTAAGAAACCGAATTCGCCGCCTGCCCGACGGCCGCCGGATTGGGTTCTGAATACCGTCTCTTACTACGACTACCACGAGATCCCCAATTATTGGGATTACGCTCGCCGCTACACCCTGTGCGACCGTTTCTTTTCTTCGCTGACTGGGCCAAGTGAGCCCAACCATCTTTACACGATCGCAGCCCAGTCGGGCGGGTTAGTGAATAATCCGGGACCAAACATCGCGCGAAAGGAGGCCGTCTACAATTTTAAGACGCTCGCGGAACTGTTACAAAGCAACGGCATCAGTTGGAAGTACTACGACGAGAAGCCAGACCCTCACGAGCACAGCCTATGGAATCCGTTGCCCGGCTTTAAGAACTTCACGGCGGGCGGAGAACTGATGAAGAACGTCGTGCCGCTGGCTAATTTTTTCTCCGACATCAAGGACGGCCGGCTGCCCAGTGTTTGCTGGATCGTTCCAAACGGGCCGGACAGCGAACATCCTCCGCAGGATTCGGCTCGCGGTATGTGGCATGTCACCGAATTGGTCAATGCCATTATGAATAGCCCTTATTGGAAAGATACTGCGATCGTCATTACTTGGGACGATTTTGGCGGCTTTTATGATCATGTCGCTCCGCCGAAAGTCGACAAATACGGCTACGGGTTCCGAGTACCGGCATTAGTAATTTCCCCCTACGCGCGCGCCGGTTTTGTCGATCATACCCAATTCGATTTCACATCGCCGCTAAAGCTGATTGAAACCCGGTTTCATCTCGCGGCGCTTACCGACCGGGATCGAGCGTCTAACGATATGCTGAGTTGTTTCGATTTTAAGCAAACGCCGTTAGCTCCGGAAGTGATCACTAAAGAAGCGAAGCTGGACTTCTCCGATTTGAAGCCGACGCGTCCTTGAAAGCGCTGCCGAGCCGGTTACCGAGGATGCGAACGGCGGCTAGCGGTGGTCGGTAGCGCCCCTATAGATCGTGGTAAATCCTCGGAACGGCTCGGCGATCTTCTAGGCGGAGTGGGCCTTTCGCTTGGTTTAATTTTCCGCTTCGGGAGGGCATTGAGGCGTGAAGGAGCCTCGCCCTACCATCGGACGAGCCGCCAAACCCGGCCTTGCGTCCATTTATTACCATGGTACATATGTACCAATGGCGGAGCCCAACCAGCAATCTCACCTCGAAGTCGAACGCGTTCAGACCGGTGTCCGTCTCGAAAAACGGCTTCTGAAAATCCTCAAAGCCGTTGCCGAGCTCAAAGACATGTCCCTGGGCGATCTCATTGAAGGAATCGTACTACACGCTTTTGAAGGTAAACCCGCCTTTGGCCGGGAAACGCTCAAGGAAATTAAGCAACTCAAATCCATCTACGGCTTAACTCTGACAGCCGAAGACAGTCACCAACTAGGGGAGCGTTCCCGGTGAAGACTCATCTTCTGGTTTGCAGCATCATTGGAGTCATCGCGTTTATGCCTATACCATCTTCTGCCGATCACGATCTCGGCGCCGCCGCTTCCCAGCCGCAAATTCGCACGAGGTTCGAGTTGACCGTCCACGCCCCTTATAAGATCGCGTTTCCTCTTTTCGGGCCTAACGGGGAGCGTGCCTGGGCCGGAAAGGACTGGGATCCGCAGTTTGTTTATCCATCCCCAGCCACAGATGTCCAAGGAGCGGTTTTTACCATTCAACACGGACCGCATCGAGCCATATGGGTGAACACTGCGTTCGATATTGAAGGCCGTCACATTCAATACGCCTATTTCATTAGCGATGTAATGGTGACGACGATCGATCTTACTTTTCCTCCCTCGGACTCGGACCGCACCAAGATCGAGGTTGTCTATGAACGGACTGGGCTCAATACCGCGGCTAACGCCGACGTAAAGGAATTGGGAGTCATCGACCGAGCCAGGGGAGCCGACTGGGAGAAAGCGATCAACGCCTTTTTAGAGCAACAATAAACCAAGCACCTTTTTGCTGCCGAAAATCTAGTGCGCTAGGTTTCTCAATTCCGGCGGTGCGCCTATGGATAACCCGCTGCGCCGTCCGGGTGATACCATGAAAAAGAACCCGCGCATAACGTTGCCGATCAAGAAGCCGGCTAAAGTGGACAAGCAAGGTCCGCAATGGCGGTTCTTAATCATCTATTTTTTAGCTACTTTGTTGCTCCTCTGGGGCTGGCAGGAGTTCTTCGGACAGGTAACAGAACGGACTATTCCCTACAGTGAGTTCAAAGATTATCTGGCGCGTCACGAGGTGACCGAGGCTCTGGTCAAAGAAGGTGAGATCGACGGTCAGATCGTACCAAAGCCTGCGCCAGCCGCGAGCCCTTCACCGGAGGCGAGCTCGAGCGCAACGCTAAAAAAAGAGGCGCAGCCGCAGGAAGGAGCGCCGTTCTTTTTTCGCACGGAACGCGTGGATGATCCGGATCTGGTGAAACAGCTCCAGGAAGGCGGGGTGAAGTACGGCGCGGCACGTCCGGGGTTCATGAGTCAATTGCTGACGTCCTGGATATTTCCGATCGCGTTTATCTTCATTCTTTGGAATCTGCTGGCCAGGCGGATGGGTACAGCCGGCTCCTCTATCTTTTCCATTGGTAGGAGCAAGGCGAAACTGGTCGCCGATGCTGATACCAAGGTGACTTTTGACGATGTGGCCGGCTGCGACGAAGCCAAGTTCGAGTTGAAAGAAGTCGTCGATTTCCTGAAGAGCCCGCAACCCTACGAAGAACTGGGGGCACGCATTCCCAAGGGCGTATTGCTGGTAGGACCGCCTGGTACGGGCAAGACTTTGCTGGCGCGTGCTGTGGCCGGTGAAGCCAAAGCGCCATTCTTTTCCATTAGCGGCAGCGATTTCGTGGAGATGTTTGTGGGGGTCGGCGCTGCCCGGGTCCGCGACCTATTTCAACAAGCTAAAGAACATGCACCGTGTATCATCTTCATCGATGAGCTGGACGCAATTGGCCGGCAACGCGGTGTCCATGTCGGTGCGGTGAATGACGAGCGTGAACAAACGCTTAACGCGCTTCTGGTACAGATGGACGGATTCGAACCGAACACTGGAGTCATTATACTTGCGGCTACCAATCGTCCGGAAGTGCTGGACCGGGCGTTGCTTCGGCCGGGTCGTTTTGATCGGCAAGTGGTGGTTGATGCACCGGATCTCGACGGTCGCGAAGCGGTTCTTAAAGTCCATTCCAAAGACAAACGGCTGGCTTCCGATATCGATTTGCGCCGTATCGCAGCGGCTACCGCCGGCCTTTCTGGTGCGGATCTTGCCAATATCCTCAACGAGGCGGCTTTGCTAGCCGCGCGTAGATCAGCTAAAGCAATCAGCCAACGCGATCTTGAAGATGCCATTGAGAAAGTAGTGGCTGGCCCAGAACGAAAAAGCCGACGCCTTAATGAAGAAGAGAAACGCAGAGTGGCCTATCACGAGGTCGGCCACGCCCTGATGGCGGCTTACAATCCGGACACCGACCCGGTCCACAAAATCAGCATCGTGCCACGTGGCCGGGCCGCTCTTGGGTATACGATGCAGTTGCCGTCGGAAGATCAGTTCTTGCTGACGCGAACTCAGCTGGTTCATCGGATTGAAGGATTGTTAGGAGGCCGCGCATCGGAAGAAGTCGTTTTCTCCGAGGTGAGCACCGGCGCTCAGAACGATCTCGAACGCGCCACGGCGCTTGCCCGTCAGATGGTCGCGCTCTATGGAATGAGCGATCGGGTTGGACTTGCCAATTGCGCTCGGCGCCAGCCTTCTTTTCTCGATGGCCAGGAATTCCAGATGCAACGCGATTGTAGCGAGGAGACCGCCCAAGCGATTGATGAAGAAGTCAGGAAACTGCTGGCGTCGGCCTACCAGGAAGCGAAAGAGACTCTGTCCACTCATCGGGACCAACTCGAACGCGTCACCGCTGAATTGCTAAAGGCTGAGACCATTGATGGCCCGACTTTTTATCGGCTCATCGGGAAAGAGACACCGCTCATCAAGGAACCCGCTCCATTGAAGACCGCGGCAGCAAAGGCTGAGAACAGCTAAAAATCTCACGCAAAGACGCCAAGAAAAGACCTCCTAGACCAGAATTTGAAGGAGTACGGTCGGGGCGGCGTGTAAGAGTGCGGCTCCGACATGAAACTTCTTCCATGTCCAGCTAGTCCGAACCGCCCGTCCCGGATACGGGACCCACGCCCCGAACCTGGGACTCAGAAGCGTGTTGCCGGCCAGGACGTCAACCGGCCTTTTCCTGGGCAAACCCACCCGATTCAGGGTTGGCACGCGAAATGATATAGGACTCCAGCATCGAAGCGAGTTTATGAAAACATCAAGAATCCCCAGAGAACAAAATCCTTACTTCTTGTCCGGTCGAGTTAAGAAAAAGGTATGGTTCTTTGTCTGGACTACCACTGCCAAGAGAAACGCTCGCTAAGCCGACAACGCTAACTTTGTCGATCAATGCCCGGGGCAAAAATCCCGGGCTTTTCTTTTTTAGTAATCAGTAATCAGTAATCAGTAATCAGTAGGCTTAAGACTAGGAGATTTGTTTTTTGCAGAAGGAGATTAATTCTAAACGCAGTTGAGGGAAAGATTTGTTGTAGCGCCACTCACACTCTTTGAGATGAAGTTCGAAGTAGGCTTTGACCCCGTTG
>Ga0185299_10000640_pt1 | contig 86977 bp, 84 predicted proteins | sample PaiPotPPA55metaG_FD_128002 | JGI IMG/M metagenome (GOLD analysis project Ga0185299, IMG submission 128002) | Iron sulfur acid spring bacterial and archeal communities from Banff, Canada, to study Microbial Dark Matter (Phase II) - Paint Pots PPA... ...
TCACGGCGACCATAAATCCGCAGTCGACGCGATGAGGCGCTTGTACGAGGCGGAAGAAGCCCTCAGCCAGACGCCCAAGGACGGCGAATAGGTAGGCACTGAGGTGTGCCGGCTGTGCGCAGAACGCTTCATATCGGCCACTGGCGCAAGTTTTTGGACGCGATTGATGATAAAATGCAAACCTGTGGCGATGGCCACAAAAAGGAAGGACTGAGTATCATGTCAGCATCACGAGAGAACGACGGGCAACATCGCAGTTTCGGACCGGCTACCAACAACGGGCAGAGGAATGTTAGAGGCTCGGCGGGTGACGTCGGTCAGCCTGGCGGCGGCGAACAAAATCAGGGCGTCGTCCCGGCAGGTCGGGCCGACAGCGACATATCTACGACTCGTGGCGCGGCTGGCGCGCCACGTCCGGGCCCGCGCAAGTAGGGAGGCGCAAGTAAATGAAATCAGATTCGCATCGAGAGAAAAGCAAGTTAACCCATCCCATAAGCGAGCACCCGGACGGTCAGCCGGCCAACATCAGCCACGGCGACGGACTGCCGCATCATCACGTGCACCCATCGGTCGAGCGCCGGTTCAATCGCGAGGCCGAGGCTATCGAAGTCACGCACCACCAGCCGGAACCGCCGGACGATGCCGCCGCACAGCATCGCGAGCGCCTGGAGCGTCATGGGAGGAAAGGCTGAGATGATCCGACACCACAATCCAAGTATCTGCCGGCAGCCGTCGGCAGGTGGATGCCTTTGCACGTGCGCCATCTGCCAGGACAACCATCAGGGAACCAAAGACCCGGTGACGGGCATATTTGTGGCGGGGCCGAACGAGCGCCATCCTAGAAAATAGCCAGTGACCGCGAGCCCCGCGCCGCGCCTTGACCTCGGCCTTGTGCTATCCGGTCCGCGTGTGCGCGGTCTGTAGCATCTTGGCGCCGAAGCCCGAACCGTTTGCTAAGAGATGCCCGCGCGAGTAGGTCGGGCCGGGGAATGTGGTACCAAGCTGGATGTGTCCAAAAATGGGAACTCTCATAGCGATTGCATATAGTCCTCTCGCTACTGCCCTAGTCGGAGCCCTCGCCGCCGTCGCGGGCGGATTGATTGGATATTTCGCGGCAGGCCGGGGTGAGCGTGCAACCCTGCGAGAACAGCAGCGCCGCAGAGAATTAGGGTTTCAAGCGGCGCTGCGCGCGCTGCTAATCGAAATGCTCCGGGGAGCGGACCTCGCGCTGAGTGGTTCGGGTACGGTATTAACTTGGGGGAACCCTTCTGGTAAAACGTCCACGGAGCTAGACCTCGTCGCACAAACGTTTGAGGGGAAAATACCGTTTTCTTCGGCGAAATATTTTCGGGACCGGGTTTGGTTGAAGTATGAAGATGTGCTCGTCGAAAACTTGGCCTCAGCAACGATTTATGCTATTGACGGGGCCTATAGTTCGGCTCGACGCGTCTTCGATATCGTCGGTGCACCCCTAGCGCAAGGGGCTACGAGATTAAGTCCACAGCTACCGTATCTTTTGTGGAGGGTCGCATGGGACTTCTCGGCGACCATTCCGTCGCTACTCGAACGATTGACCGACACTAAAGAACGCAAGCAGTTAGAGCTGCGCCTTCAGAAGATGACATCCATGTTGGAGTCACAACGTAAGGTCGTCGAGTGAGCAGCGCGGAGGCAGCCGTACGCGGACAGGAATGGCTAAGTATAACGTTATCGTAATGTACTCGGGTGATGTGCTCGGGTGGGCTCAAACCGACGACACGTCCATTCGCATTGCACCTTCCATATCGGGGGCCGGCCGCCAGCCTGCGGACGAGATCGATATTACGGACCTCACGTTCAGTTCCGCGACATTACAGAAGCTGGGCAACCCTCCGCTACTCTTAGGCGTGCTGACCCTCGCACCTTTTACGTTCGAGCTTATCGATGAACATACCCAGCCATTCAAAACTCTCGCATCTTGCACACCCAAGCATCCCAACCAATACCTCACTGTGCCGATTCAGGATTCTTCGCTCCTCAAAATAACCTTTCAATTGGTTTAATTAAGGTCTTCCGGGTTAACCAATGGTGGGTTTAACCCCGGCGAAATGCTGCGCCTTGCAACAGTCCAGCGCGATGAGTACGGGTTTCGCGTTGATGTCTGCGCGAAGATAACCGGAAACCGAGTTTATCCCCAGCCTGAGTTCCGCGGCTATATTCAGCATGCGACCGGACGTAGCGAGTTACCGTGCGTGCGGACCGTGAAAGGGCGACGCAAGCTACCGCGTAATCGATCTGATCGCGTAGCAGGAGGGGCGCCGCTCGCCGGCGGTCGGATAAAATATTGACGTGCTAGCACGATCGTAGTGGCATGTGAGACCATGGACGTGAAAGAGATGGCGCGGCTCGGCGGACTGGCCAAGTGGGGGAAGGTCAAGGATCCAAACAAGCGCAACAAGATAATGCGCAGAATTCGCCGCGGCGACAGGGCTCTTCAAGCGGGCGTGAGCGCTGAACGGTTGGAAAGCCCATGAGCACTACCAATGTCCAGCTTTACGAAGCGCTTATTAAGGCGGGCGTGGATTATCCGACCGCGCGTCTCGCAGCGGAAGAGATTCTATATGCCGACGCGCGAGACGGACTCGCAACGAAATCCGAGTTGGCCGAGCTCAGGCTCGAATTGTTGAGAGCTGGACGGAGCGACATGCGGTGGATAATAGGGGCTATCATCGCAATGACGGCTGTCTTTGCGGCCATCGTTAAACTGCTCTGAGTCCCCGCAATCGCGAGTGAGCCGCATACAGGGTTGAAATCTCTCTCAGACGGAGACGAGACGTATGAGCCTTCGAGAGTTTCTTAAGGATCAGCAGGCCGGGGCCGCGGCTGAAAAGGCAAAGGCTGGGGAGGTCAGGGCGAAGTGGAGGGCCTCACTTGAGAAGCTTGTGGATCAGATTCGTCAATGCTTACTGCCGTTGATTGAAGAGAAGCTGGTTTACGTGAGTGCAGAGCAAATGCGCGTAGACGAAGAATGGCTCGGGCCGTACGAAGCACAAGCGCTTACAATTTCCGCAGGCCCCGGAAAGGTGCAGGTAAGACCTGTAGGGCGCGCAATTTTTGGAGCCAAAGGGCGCGTCGATATGTTCGCGGATAGCCGCCCCGAAAAGGTCTACATTTTCACCCTCTCAGAAGACGAGGCTTCTTGGCTGATCATACCGCCAAGAGACACTGGCGCCGGTTGGGACCATGGTAAGGCCAAGCCCCTTTCGAGGGAGGCGCTAGAAGAAGCTTTAGAGGACCTGCTCAAAGCAGCGGACCCGGCTGTTCGCGTCACCGCCCGACCACAGCGACCCACAGGTAGGTGACGCAGGCGCGTTGAAGCGCCGGACGCCAGTCTACGTAGGGAGGGAACATTCGCGTCCGTACGGGTCGCGCGCGTGGGGTGCGTTTCTGTAAGAAGCTTTCCTGCTCCCGCCCTCCGTGCGTCACGACAAGCTGGTCGAAGCGCCGAAGCGCTCAAGCGCTCCATCCCCGAAGGAACGCAAAACGCGGAGCTGAAAAACGAAGCCCTGCGGCTGGCGCGTGAACTGCTCCGCGGGACCAAGTACGAGGAAACGTGAAAAGTCTTGGCGGCCTAGCTCGGATAAAAGCCGGTATTCCTTAAGACAAATTCATAATCAGCCCGATATTTTGAACAGCGCGCGAGGTTGAGCGCCATCTTCATGTTCACGTGTAACTGTCTTGGTATGTAGTCATGGCCAACGCTCATTCCGCGTCGAATGCCGAAGCGTCCAACTTCTCTGCCATTGACCCGGACTATCGCAATATCGTGCTTGGCACCCGACTTAATCTCCGCGCCAAGCTTTTGCGCGATCTGGTCCGCCTCCTGCTCGGTGAGAATGCTACGGTGTCGCTTTGCCAAGGTAGGTTTTGAGCACTGCCAGTTGTTGACGTGGGGCGGGCCCAAGGGCGGACTCATCGGCTGACCAGTCATCAAAGGCCATCAAAATTTCTTCGATGAGCGCCTGATATGCATCCTGTCGTGAAATACCAGAGATCGCGATATTCGCTGCCTCGAAGGAGGCCTGGACATCCGTGTCGCTCATTTCCTCATACGTGACGGGGATCGGACGTAGCACCCTATAACCCTCGATGTGATCGATATGTTCAAGGGTTGGTCTGCTGAGTAGGGAGTTCTCTCTCGTCCCGCCTGCAGTTATGACGAAGCGGGCGCCAATTGGCACGTTAAAAAATGCTGCTGTAGCCATTTCGATGCCCCTTTATCAATGTCGCTGGGTTTGCTGAAACAACGTGATCTGCTGTTGCAGTGCTTGAAGCAATTCCACGGCCCGCCCTGGGGGCAATAGGATACGAGCGATGGGTTGCGCTGCGAGATTCATTCCCCGCGCCTGCTCTTCCGTGATCGGTGCGGTCGTAACCGGTGGGGCGAGAGCCCCGAATGTTAGAATAAATTCGTGCGGTGTCTGTTGAACGAGCACAAGATTTGCTGCCAAGATCGGCAACCGGTCCGCAGCTGACCAATCGACGCGAATCTGAACTTGGGGCGGTATTCCCGCTGGTGGTGTCGCGCTCATGGAACTCTGCTAGGCGGAGAGTCGGATATTTCTCCTACATCGCCATAGAAATGGCAAGAGTCGATAAACCCCGCTCCGATGGCATCCTGACTGGTTTTCCTTTGCGAGGCAACGCGGCTTCATAAGAGAACTTGCGCCGCACGGTGCGCTTTTGTAACCCCGATGCACGCCTCGCTCGTGAATCTGCACGCCGCGCTAAGGCGCATCTCTGAGCCCTCGACCGCCCCGGCCGCTAGCCAGCCCGCCCGACCCGCCCAGCGGCCGCCACGCCTTACGACATTCGCAGCCCGCTACGCTCCTGACACGATTTCCCCCACCGCATAAGTGCGGTCCTTCCAGAATCGTGAAAAGTTCCCGGTACCACGGGACCCGGCACGCTCGAGCGATGGCCGTTTTTGGGGGGTAGGGTAGCCTCGACTTTGAAAAAAGGATTGTTTTTTCCTGGCGTCGATCGCGGAGGGTCGCCTCCGGGGATGGTCGGCGCCGACGCGCGGCTCGCGCAATAGACGCGCGTGCGCGTGCGCGTCTCCCCACCCCCCGCCCCACCCGCCCAGCGGGCGCGCGCGCATAAAGGGCTTAAGGGCTTCAGCGGGCTCGGGTTTCGAGGCGCACGGGCTCGGGCTTGATGCGCCTGGCATCGGCCGAGCGCGCGGGCGTGCTAGCCGAGCACGCGGACATCAGCGAATAGGCTTTGCGTTTGCTGGCGTCGCCGCGGGCTCGGGCTCTTGATGTAGACGGGGCGTAGACGACGGGACGGTTTTGGCGTCGATTCGGGCGCCTAGCGTCGAGCTCGAGGCGCCCGTGCGGGCCCGGTACATGAGCGGCCAGAGCGACGCCATAAGGTCGCGACAGATTCGCGAGCACGTCGTTATGCACTGCCCTGGCCGAATGCTCGACGCGCGCCTCATGACGGTGCGCTCGCAGACCTGGCACACAACCGGCACGCGCTCGGGATTCTGGCGGAAGTGAATCAGCCGGCCCGACCATGACCTTGCGCGCGGCTTCGCCATCGTGGCTCTAAGGTTACGCGGGGGGTGGCAAACTCGAAAGGGCCACGGTCGACCGCCGCATCGGCCTCCTGTAGGGCGGAAACCGTGACCATCGGAGGGGTGGAGGAGGGCGGTGACTGTGCGGTGACTGTGGTGACCGTGGTGAGTGTCTGACCTCGACCGGGGGATTGGGGTATTTTTGGGCCTAACACACTATATACGCTGTAGTACAACGGGAAAAATGAAAAAATGCTCGGAGTAGAAGGCCTCCGTGCCTCATATCAGTCACCATGCGGTGTCTACGGGCTGTCTACACGGACAGGGGCTAGCGCCATTTCGGCGCGAATTTCGCGGCTTTTTCCTTATCTTCATCGTGTTTGAGCAACACGCCGAGCGCCGCGCGGATCGCGGACGCGTCGAGCTGCGTTACGCCCAGGCGCAGCAGGGCGCGCGCCCAGTCGAGCGTCTCGGCGATCGAGGGCGGCTTCTTGAGCGCGAGCTTGCGCAGCGCATTGACGAAGCGCGCCGCGTCGGCGGCGAGCTGCGCGTCGAGTTCCGGAATCTTGAGCTCGATGATCCGCCGTTCCTGTTCGAGGCCGGGGAAATCGATGAACAGATGCAGGCAGCGGCGGCGCAGCGCCTCCGACAGCTCGCGCGCGCGGTTGGAAGTCAGCACGACCACTGGATGCTCGCGGGCGCGCAGCGTGCCGAGTTCGGGCACCGTGACCTGAAAGTCGGAGAGCAGTTCGAGCAGGAACGCCTCGAACTCTTCGTCGGCCTTGTCGACCTCGTCGATCAGCAGGACCACTTTGCGCGGCGACGATATCGCGCGCAGCAGCGGACGCTCGAGCAGGTACTCGCGCGAGAACAGATGCTCGGAGACGTCTTCCCAGCGCAAGCCCCGATGCTCATCGGCCTGCAGGCGCAGGAGCTGCTTCTGATAGTTCCACTCGTAGAGCGCGCGCGCCTCGTCGAGTCCCTCGTAGCATTGCAGCCGGATAAGCTCTGCGCCGAGCATCTCCGCCAGCACCTTCGCCACTTCGGTCTTGCCCGAGCCGGCTGGCCCTTCAATGAGCAACGGCTTGTCGAGCGCGAGCGCGAGAAAGACTGCCGTCTCGACGCGCTCGTTGGTGATGTAACGCGCGCGCCGCAGGCCGTCGCTAACGAATTCGGGCGTGACGTTCATTTTGCTGGCGTGACATTCACTGCTGCGTGGTTGAGAAGCTGAGCATTGCGGTCATCGAGGGCGCAGTCAATTGCGCCAATCAATTGCGCGCGCTCGATCGCGCGGATCAAATTGCACATAAGCATTCGCTCGCGCGAATCTTGCGCGCGTATAGTGACCGCGAATCTCGCGATAGTCGAAATTTGAATTAGCGAATCATCGCCAACCGACGAACCGCAGGCGCACACCAATCGTGGACGCGCCGCTAGCGCAGCACGCGAGTGAGTTTAATCGAGGCCGAACGGCTTGCGCCGTTCGGCCCCAGCCAACCGGGAAAAGGGGGGGCAAACCCCGGCCAGCGAACTCATTGTACGCCAGTTATAATCAGTTGCAATAGGTTCTATGGTGAAACGAAGCGCAATAACTTCAAATCTCGCCTTATTGCTGTTTGTCCAGCCTAAATTGACTAGCCTCGCCTTTGGTAATCCTGGCGCACGAGAACAGGTGACGCTGGCCAGCTTGGCAGGACGCTCGCAGGACAGTGCCTTTGACGGGCGTAATTGCGGCCCACAATTCTTATCAATCGGCGGCCGCGGTATGCAATTCTTCGCCGGCTCGCGGATGGTGCAGCATCGCCTTGAGCACTTTCGGCGGCGACATCGGCAGCTCGGTCATCCGCACCCCGACGGCGCGATAGATGGCGTTTGCGACCGCTGCCATCGGCGACACGATCGAAACTTCGCCCACGCCGCGCACGCCCAGCGGATGGCTGGGGTTGGGAACTTCGACAATAATCGTCTCGATCATCGGCAGGTCCAGGCACGTCGGCATTCGGTAATCCAACAGCCCCGTGTTACGCATGATGCCGCGTTCGTCGTATACGTATTCCTCGTTGAGCGCCCATCCGATTCCCTGGGCGGTGGCGCCCTGCAGTTGCCCTTCGACGTAGGCCGGATGGATCGCGCGGCCGACGTCCTGGGCGACGGCGCAGCGCAGGATTTTCACCTTGCCAGTATCGGGATCGACCTCGACGTCGACGCAGGTGACCGCGAACGCGTTGCCGACCGCGCCGACCGCGCCGGCGTTGAGTGTCGCGCGTCCGGTGATCGGGCCGCCGGTGCGGGCGAGCCGCGGAACGATTTCCTTGATCGTCATCGGCTTGACGCCGTTGCCGATCGCGCTCAGGCGCCCGTTGTTGAACTCGATTTCTTCGGGCTTCTTCTCCCACAGCTTGGCGGCGCGCTCCTTCAGCTGGCGCACCACGTCCTCGGCCGCCTCGTAGACCGCCATCCCGGTGGCGAGCGTGATACGGCTGCCGCCGGTCACGTCGGTATGGCCGATCGAATCGGTGTCCGCGACGATCGGACGCACGTCTTCGGCCTCGACGCCGAGCACCTCGGCCGCGACCATCGCCATCGCGGCGCGCGAGCCGCCGATATCGACCGAGCCGGTGACCACGCTCAGCGTGCCGTCGTTGTGCAGGTTGACGGCCGCCGCCGATTGCAGGCCGCCGTTGAACCAGAAACCGGCGGCGACGCCGCGCCCGCGATGGGGTCCCTCCAGCGGCGAGCGATAGTACTCGCTGTTTTTCATCGCCTCGCAGGTCTCGATGAAACCGATGCGCTTGTATGGCGGCCCGGCGGGTTGCGGAGTGCCCTCATGGGCGCCGTTGAGGATGCGCATGTCGAGCGGATCGATCCCGCACTGCATCGCCAGTTCGTCGATCAGCGATTCGCAGGCAAACGCGGAACTTGGCGATCCCGGTGCGCGATAGGCCGCTACCTTGGGCCGATTGACTACCACGTCGTACGAGTCGATAAGCAGGTTGGGAACGTTGTAGGGGCCAGTGCAGCACATCGCGCCCGGCGCGAACGGCGAGCCCGGAAAAGCGCCGGCCTCGTAGGCCATCCAGAACTGCGCGGCGGTGATTTTGCCATCGCGCGTCGCGCCCATCTTGCCTTTGATCCAGGTGCCCGAAGTCGGTCCGCTCGCGCGCAGCACTTCGGCGCGGCTCATCGTCATCTTGACCGGCCGTCCGCTCTTTTGCGCGAGCAGCACCGCCAGCGGTTCGAGATAGATCGTGGTCTTTCCGCCGAAGCCGCCGCCGATCTCCGCCGGCACCACCTTGATATCGCCCTCATTCATCTTGAGCACGGTGGCGGTGAGCGTGCGCACGTTGAAGGTGCCCTGGGTCGAACAATAGATGGTCGCGTGGCCGTCGGAGCTGTAGAGCGCGACGGCGTTGTGCGGCTCGATATATCCCTGATGGACGGTAGCGGTGCGGAAGTAGCGCTCGACGACATAGTCGGCCGCGCGGAAGCCGGCTTCGAGATCGCCGCGCTGGAACTGGATATGCGCGGCGACGTTGGTCGGCCGGTCGGGGCCCTCGGGCGATCCTGGATCGGTGCGACCCGCGATGAATTTCTGGCGAATCTCGGGCAGCAGAATCGGCGCATCCGGTTTCATCGCCGCATCGGCAGTCATCACCGGCGGAAGCACTTCATAGTCGACCTCGATCAGGCGCAGCGCCTCCTCGGCGATATGCGGGCTGGTCGCGGCAACCGCGGCGACCGCGTGGCCGTCGTACAGCACCTTGCCGCGTGCCATCACATTGAGCGACAGGTAATGCGTGTTGACGACCAGCTCACCCATCATCGCGGTGGTGCCGGGAATATCGGGAATGTCGGCGCCAGTGATTATCGCCTTCACTCCGGGCAGCGCCGCGGCCTTCTCCGTGCGAATCGCGATTATGCGGGCGTGGGCGTGCGGACTGCGCAGCACCTTGCCATAGAGCATCCCCGGGAATGAGTAGTCGGCGCCGTATTTGGCTCGGCCGGTGACCTTTTCGATCCCATCGTGCCGGATGGGTCGGGTACCGATGACCCGGAAGGGTTTTTGCGAAGAAGAACCGTTAGTGGAGTCCGCCATGATCAACCTCGTGTTCATCAAGGTTATCACGACTGGCCGCGCCCCGTCACGAGCAGCGGCGGCGGGCCTGATAGCAGACCTCTCCAATTCCCTCCACCAACTGTTTTGGGGGAGGGTTAGGGCGGGGGTCCAGAAGCGATTTTGAATGTCTGCGAGAACCGCGCTATTTAGCAGCGACTCGCGTGTCGCGAAAAAAAATCGGGACGAGGAAACGCCGCAGAGAAAAAATCCGGCGTTTCCTCGCTCGACCCCCACCTCCATCCTCCCCCAAGACAATTGGGGGAGGAGGTAAGAATGGCTCGACCGTTGGCCGGCGGGCGGTACGCGCTTCAGAGCGCTGCGATCAGAATCTGCACCAGCATCCCGACCATGCAGACCACGCCGAGCACGAAAGCGGCCGTCCTCCACGGCTGCAACTTCGCGAGGTAAGTGATCGTGTGGACGATCCGCGCAGCGGTAAAAGTATAGAAATAGACCTGAGCAGCGAAAGCCGAGGCTCCCATCAGCACGAAGATCAGTGCCACTGTGAAAAAAGGCAGGATGTTCTCGAGGTCGTTGCGATGCAGCCGGAGTATCCGGAGCACGTCGGGATGCTCCTCCTTGACGCCGGCTCCGCCTGACATTCGGGCATCTTCCGGATTGAGAAACTGCTTGACCCGGGTACGCGTGGTCGCGGTTAGGATCCCGGCAGCGAACATTTTGAAGACCAGGATCGAGCATGCGATCGCGTAGGCCCTGAAGGCGGCGTCATTCATTATCTGCGGCATGGAATCCCCCCTCCCGGGCGCAAAAATAGTGTGGCGGAGCGTAGCAGAGCGGTCGCGTATCGGCCAATCAGCCTGAGCGGCGACGCCGGACGATGGAGGCGGCGCCTCGTAGCGTTTAATCAGTCCGCGAGCGCGACGTCCTTCGTTTCCGCGATCATCAGAATTGCGACCACGCCGATCGCGCTGGACGCGATCAGATACCACGCCGGCGCGAGCGGATCGCCCGTCACATGAATCAGCCAGGTGACGACGAGCTGCGTGGTGCCGCCGAACACTGTGACCGCGAGCGCATAGACCGTCGAGAGGCCCGCGCTGCGCACCGATTTCGGGAAGCACTCCGTAATCACCACCAGCGCGACGCTGCCCAGCGCGGTCAGCGCGCCCATCAGACCGGCCATCAGCAGCAGCGCCCCGACCGTATGATGCTGGTTAATCGCCACGAAGGCCGGGTAGGCCACAGCGGTCAGCGCCAGCTTCGACAGCAAGTAGACCGGCTTGCGCCCGACTCGGTCGGAAAGCCATCCGCCGATTAGGCTGAACACCAGCACGCACGCTCCCGTGACCGCGGTTGCACTCATCGACGCGCCGGTCGCCATGTGCAGCGTGCTGAGCGCGTAAGTCGTCATGTACGCGCCGACATAGGTCGCAATGGTACCGCTGGTGATGAGCATCAGGGCGATCACGAGCGGACGCAGGTGATTCTTCAGCAGGGCGGAAAATACGTGGCCGGTACTCGGATGGATTGTCGAGGCATCGGCGTTCACGGTCTCCTGCAGGCGGCTCCGCATGATCAGTCCGACCGGCACGATCGCGATTCCGACGATGAACGGGATACGCCAGCCCCAGGATTGAATCGCGGCGTCGTCGAGCGCGAAGGAAAGCGCCACACCGAACAATCCCGCGAGCGTCATCGCCGCGCCCTGGCTCGCGATCTGCCACACTCCGTACTGCCCGCGTTTTCCCGCGGGCGCTGCCTCCAGCAGATACGCGGTGGATGGTCCGACCTCGCCGCCCAGCGCGAAGCCCTGAATCAGGCGCGCCACGACCACCAGGATCGGCGCCGCAATCCCGATTGTCGCGTACGACGGCGTCGCGGCGAGCAGCACCATGCCCACCGCCATCAGCCCGATACTCAGCATCATCGCCGGCTTGCGCCCGGCGCGATCCGCGTACGCGCCGATCACGATGCCCCCCAGCGGACGGGAGATGAAACCGACACCGAATGCGGCAACCGAGAGCAGCAGGCTGATGAACGGATCGTGCGCCGGAAAAAAGGCGCGCCCGATCATCACCGCGAAGAAGGCATAGGTGGTGAAGTCGTAAAACTCGAGCGCGTTTCCGAGCACCGTTGCGACCACGGCGCTGATCGGGATCGGCGGGTGCGATTGTGCCGCGCGCGCTTGGGTTACGCGAAAGGCTGGAGTCTCGGCCATGCTCGAGCGGCCGCGGTTACTTAAGGCCGCCGCCGATCGCGGGCAGGAAATAGATTTCGCTGTTTTCTTTGACTGGATCGGTCAGGCCACCGATCCCCATCTCGCCATCGACCGAAACGTTGATGCCCGATTTCAGATCGCCGTCCTCGACCAGATGCGCCTTGATGCCGGGGAACTGGCGCTCGAGATCCTCGACTACCTGGCGCACGTTGGCGCCGCGCACCACGACGCGGTCCTGTCCGTTGGTCAGTTGGCGCAGCAGCGCGGGAACGATCACGGTCGGCATAAGTTCACAGTAATAACATTACGGTAGGCATGGAATCGCGGCAGGCACAAATTGAAAAGGCCGGGCTCCGAGATGGAGCCCGGCCCATTGCTCACAGTGACTTAGTCAGCCGCAGCCGATGACTGCGCGGAGACTTCCTTGTGCAGGATAGCCTTGAGCACGCGCCCCGGCGACATCGGCAGTTCGGTCATCCGTACGCCCACTGCGTTGGCGATCGCGTTCGCGACCGCGGCCGGCGGCGGCACGATCGAGACCTCGCCCACGCCGCGCGAGCCAATCGGATGGCCGGGCGCGGGAACCTCGACGATGCAGGTTTCAATCATCGGTAGGTCGAGACACGTCGGCATCCGGTAATCCAGCAATCCCGAGTTACGCAGTACGCCCTTGGCGTCGTAAAAGTACTCCTCGTTGAGCGCCCAGCCGATGCCCTGCACGGTGCCGCCCTGCATCTGGCCCTCGACGTAGCTCGGATGGACCGCCTTGCCGGCGTCCTGGGCGACAGTCGCGCGCAGAATCGTGACCTTGCCGGTTTCCGGATCGACTTCGACGTCGACGCAGGTCGAGGCAAAGGCCGGGCCGACCGCGCGCGCGTTGATCGTGGCGCGTCCGGTGATTGGACCGCCCGTGCGGCCGAGCCGCGGCACGATTTCCTTGATTGACATCGGCTTGACGCCGTTGCTTTTGGAGCTCAGCAGGCCGTTGTTGAATTCGACCTCCTCGGGCTTCTTCTCCCAGAGCTTGGCCGCCCGCTCCTTGAGCTGGCGGACGGCGTCCTGAGCGGCTTCGAAAACCGCGAGCCCGGTGGCGACCGTGGTGCGGCTGCCGCCGGTCACGTCGGTGTAGCCGATCGAGTCCGTGTCGGCGACGAGCGGACGGACGTCGTTGACGTCGAGCCCGAGGACTTCCGCCGTGATAATCGCCATCGAGGCGCGCGACCCGCCGATATCGACCGAGCCGGTGACCACGCTGGCAGTGCCGTCGTTATGGATATTGACCATCGCCGAGGACTGGAAGCCGATGTTGAACCAGAAGCCGCTGGCCATCCCGCGTCCGCGGTTTTTGCCCGTGAGCTTGGACTTGTAGTGCGGGCTGTTCTTGATCGCCTCGACCGTCTCGATCATCCCGATACGCTTGTACGGAGGCCCGGCGGTCTGCGGCGTGCCTTCGTGAGCGCCGTTCATGATGCGGAATTCGCACTGGTCGATTCCGCACTTCTCGGCGAGCTCGTTGATGATCGTTTCGGAGGCAAACGCGGCGTTGGTCGCGCCCGGCGCGCGGTAGGCCGCGGTCTTGGGCCGGTTGACCACCACGTCGTAGGCGTCGACCAGGATGTTCGGGATGTCGTAGGGCGCCAGGATGCACATCGCGGCCATCGGCACCGGCGAGCCCGGAAAGCCGCCCGCCTCGTACGCCAGCGAGGCCTCGGCGGCGACGATTTTGCCGTCCTTGGTCGCGCCCATCTTGCATCGAATGGTGCCGCCTGAGGTCGGGCCGCTCGCGCGCAGCACTTCGGCGCGGTTCATGGTCAGCTTCACCGGATGGCCGGTCTTCTGCGAGAGCAGCACCGACAGCGGTTCGAGGTAAATCGTGGTCTTGCCGCCGAAGCCGCCACCGATCTCGGCCGGCACGACGCGGATTTTGCCCTCAGGAATCCCCAGCACTGCGGCGCTGAGCGAGCGCACCACGAAGCTGCCCTGGGTCGAGCAATAGATGGTGGCGTGGCCGTCGGAGTTGTAGATACCGACGGCGTTGTGGGGCTCAATATACCCCTGATGCACCATCGCGCTCTTGAAGCTGTGCTCGATCACGTAGTCAGCTTTGGCGAAGCCTTCCTTGACGTCACCGCGCTTGAACTGGATGTGCGCCGCGACGTTGGTCTGCTTGTCGGGGCCGTCCTCCTTGTTGCGCAGTGCCGGCAGCAGGATCGGCGCGTTCGGCGCCATCGCGTCCTCGACCGTCATCACCGGCGGCAGCACCTCGTAATCGACCTCGATGAGCCGGAGCGCCTCTTCGGCGATATGCGGGCTGGTCGCGGCGACGGCGGCGATTGCGTGGCCGTCGTACATCGCTTTGCCGCGCGCGAGGATGTTGCACGACAGATGATGCAGGTTAATCGGAAGCTCGCCGCCCTGCTCGATTCGATCGGGCAGCTCAGGAAGATCGGCCCCGGTCACGATCGCCTTCACCCCGGGGAGCTTGAGCGCCTTGTCGGTCTTGATCGATTTGACGATCGCGTGGGCGTGCGGGCTGCGCAGCACCCGGCCAAAAAGCATTCCCGGAAACGCGTAGTCGGCTCCGTAGCGGGCCGCACCGGTCACTTTCTCGACACCGTCGTGACGGATCGGACGCGTTCCGATAACGCGGAATTGATGTCCTTCTGTCGTCGCTGCCATGTTCAGCTATCTCCCTTTACCTGGAAACTGTTTCAGTGCCGGCCACCGTTTTCAATCGCGCCGCCGCGGCCTCAGGCGGCCTTCGATGTACTTGCCTTGGAGGCTTCGAGCACCGCGTGAACAATCTTGTCATAGCCCGTGCATCGGCAAAGATTGCCCGCCAGCGCGTAGCGAATCTCGGCCTCGCTCGGATGCGGATTATCGTCGAGCAGCGCCTTGGCTGACATCAGGAAGCCCGGAGTGCAGATGCCGCACTGGAGGCTCGCGTTCTCGAGGAACTTCTGCTGCAGCGGATGTAGCTTGGAGCCCTGCGCGAGGCCCTCGACGGTTTCGATCTTGTGACCCTCGGCCTCGACGCCGAGCATCAGGCACGAGCAGACTGCGCGGCCGTCGACTAGCACGGTGCACGCGCCGCAGTCTCCGGTCAGGCATCCTTCCTTGCTGCCGGTCATCCCCAGCACGTCGCGCAGGACCTCGAGCAGGCTCTGGCGCGGCTCGCACAGGAATTCCATTTGTTCGCCGTTGATCGTCGTCTCTACTACCGTCTTTTTATCCATGTTCAATCTTTGTTCAATCAGTTGCCAGTTATTGCATTGGAGCCGTTGAGCGCGATTCGATTCCCCACTGGGAAGGCGGCTATACCATCCTCGCGCGTTCTATCGCGATCGCGAGCGTCCTGCGGGTAAGCACGCCAACCAGGTGGCGCCGGAACTCGGCCGTGCCGCGCATGTCGTCGATCGGCGAGCTCTGCTCGACTGCGAGCTTGCACGCGCGGTCGATCGTTGCGGCGTCGATCCTTTTGCCCTCAAGCGCCTCGGAAGCCTTGCTTGCGAATATCGGCGTCGGGCCGACCGCGGCCAGCGCGATGCGCGCGTCAGTGAAGCGGTCTTCTTCGAGGTCCAACGTCACCGAAGCGCCGACCCCGACCACCGCAATGTCCATCTCGTTGCGCGGGATGAAGCGCAGGTAAGCATCCGAGGAATGGGGCGCGGGCACCGGAATTTGGAATTCGACGAGGATCTCGTTTGGCTGCAGCACGGTCCGGCCAGGCGCGGTGCAGAAATTCTCCGCTGCCACGATGCGCTCCCCCTTTGGACCGGCCACTCGGCATTTGGCACCCAGCGCGATGAGCGCCGGGGTGGTATCGGCCGCCGGCGAGCCATTACACAGGTTGCCGCCCACAGAAGCGCGGCTCTGGATCTGGTTCGATCCGATAAGGTGCGCGGCCTCGGTAAGCCCCGGGAAATAGCGGAGCAGATCGGCGTTTTCGTAAATCTGGATTGTCGGCACAGCAGCGCCCAGCCGTAAACCTTTCTGGAGATCGAAGGTGATCTGGTTGAGCTCGGGAATCTTCTTTACGTCGACCACGTAGTCGGGGCGGCGCACTCCGGCGCGCAACTGGATGATGAGGTCGGTGCCGCCGCACAACGGGCGCCCTTTCTCGCCGTGTTGGGCGAGCAAGGCGACCGCGTCCTTCAGCGTTTTAGGAGCTTCGTAGTTAATCGCGTGCAAGTCCGCTTATCCTCCCGGACGGGCGCTGCCGTCCACTAGACTTCGTAATACAAACCCCCGACTTAGCTCCCGTGACTTAACCTCGGTAGCTTTATCGCGATGACTCAATCCCGGTAGCTTAGTCCAAAGACCGCCTAAAAGAACACCCCGCAAGGAGTGGGTCGTTCCGGCGCGGCCGCCGGAGATCTTCCGACTAGAAATAGAGCCTTTCAACTAAAGAACTAAAAGCCCTGGTTTCGCGCACCCGGAATGGCATGTGCCACTTGCGGTTTACTCCCTAAAGCCGAATTTGGCAACGACTCGCGCCGCCTGCCGCGCCAGCACCGGCGCCCATTCGCCCATGTTGGCAAAGCGCGGGTCGTTGGTCTGTCCGCGCACGTAGCGGACGTAAATCTGCTCGACCACCGTGGCGGTCTTCCAGTTGGCCCACGCCCGATAGTAATCGACCATGCTCACGTCGCGCCCGCTCCGCCGGGCGTAACGCTCGGTCATTTCGTCGCGGCTGAGGAAGCCGGGCGCCGTGGTATGCGCATAGCCTTGCGAGAGCGCGATCAGCTCGGGCGGGTCGTCGGCCTGGCGCCAGTACCCCATCGTCAGCCCCAGATCTATCATCGGGTCGCCCAGCGTCGACATCTCCCAGTCGAACACACCGACCACCCTGCCGGAGTCGCCCGCCGCCAGCATCACGTTGTGCAGGTAAAAATCATTGTGCAGCAGGGTGGGCTTCTGCGCCGCCGGCATGTGCTCCAAAAACCACGTACCGAGCCTTTCCATCAGCGGCACTTCACGCGTTTTGGCCTTCTCCCACCGCCCCATCCATCCCGTGATCTGGCGCTGTAAAAAGCCCTCGGGACGGCCAAGCCCGCCCAGGCCAATCTTTTCGTAATCGGCCGCATGGAGGTCGGCCAGCGTGTCGACCAGGCTTTCCGAGATACGGCGAAAGGTTTCGGGCTTGGCGTCGATCTCGGGCGGCATCGGATGGCGATTCTTGATCACCGCGCCCTCGCGCCGCTCCATCACGAAGAACACCGCGCCGATGATCGACGGATCCTCGCACAGCACGATCGCGCGCGGCGCCGCCGCGAAACCCTGCCACAGCCGCGACAGCACCCGATACTCGCGCGCCATGTCGTGCGCCGAGGGTGGCAGCGGTCCGAACGGCGGCCGCCGCACGACCCACTGATGGCCGTCGGCGAAGCGCAGCAGGTAGGTCAGGTTGGAACTGCCGCCGCGAAACTGCTTGACCTCCATCGCGGAGCCCGCGCCGGGGACGTCATGCTCGCGCAGGTAGGCTTGCAGTTTGGGCCAGTCGAGCCGCTCCTCCTCGCGCACCTCGCCATATTCAGCGGCGAGGTCGTCGATTCCCGCCGATGTTTGCGTATGCTGTTCCGGCATATTGTTCCAACAGCTCCCAATCTAACCCGCTACGATCTGCATCAGCTAGTGCTGCCAGCGGCGCACTTCGCGCCGCGAAATCTGCATCCGATGGACTTCGTCGGGGCCGTCGACGATCCGCATCGCGCGCTGCTCGCGCCAGAACCGCGCGATCGGCGTGTCGTCGGTCATCCCGAGCGCGCCGTGAAGCTGGATCGCACGGTCCAGCACATTCATCACCATGTTGGCGGCTTGCACCTTGATTTCCGCGATCTCCTGGCGCGCCTCGCGCTTGCCGGCAGTGTCGATCTTCCACGCCGCATGCATCACCATCAGGCGCGTGGCGTCGATCTCGATTCGCGAATCCGCGATCCATTGCTGGATGTTGGCCTTGTCGGCGAGCAGGCTGCCGTGGGTAAAGCGTGTGGCCGCCCGCTTGCACATCAGCTCGAGCGCCCGTTCGGCCACGCCGACCATCCGCATGCAGTGATGGATACGGCCGGGGCCCAGGCGCGCTTGCGCGATCGCGAAGCCGCTACCCTCCTCGCCGAGCAGGTTGGTCACCGGCACGCGGCAATCCTTGTAGATAATTTCGCAGTGCCCGCCGCCGCCCGCATGGCCCATCACCGACACCGCGCGCACCAGTTGGAATCCCGGCGTGTCGGTGGGGACGATTATCTGGCTCGCGCGGCGATGCGGCTCGGTCTTGGGGTCGGTCACCACCATCGCGATCGCGAACGACGCGCCGACCGCGCCCGAGGTGAACCACTTGTGGCCGTTGATGACGTAGTAGTCGCCGTCGCGCACGGCGCGGGTCGCAAGCTGAGTCGGGTCGGAGCCCGCGGTCTCCGGCTCGGTCATCGAGTAGCAGGTGCGCATCGTGCCCTCCAGGCAGGGCTCGAGCCAGCGCTTCTTTTGCTCCGCGTTGCCGAAGTCGGCGAGGATTTCCATGTTGCCGGTATCGGGCGCCATGCAGTTGAACGCGCGTGAGCCGATAAAGCTGCGGCCCATCAGCTCGCTGAGCGGCGCGTACTCGGCCACCTTCAGGCCCTTGCCATAGTGCTCGTCGGGCATGAAGAGGTTCCACAGTCCCTCGGCCTTGGCCTTCTTGCGGACCTCCTTGAGGATTTCGGGCTCGGTGTGCTCCTTGCCGGGGACGTTCATTTCGTCGTCGACGCGCTTCTCGATTGGATAGACGTACTCGTTCATGAAGTCAGAGACGCGCTTTTGCAACTGCACGACTTTAGGCGACAGCGTGAAATCCATTACTTCCTCTTAGCGGGGCAATATTGCGGTCCGCCGCGTGGCGGCTTCGACGGTAAACACGAATTCAAGTTCGGCCATCCCAAAGGAAAGTCATAACCCAGCGCCACTTGAGAATAAAGCGAAGGACGACCCTCGGCGTGTTGGCGCCCGGCTGGACGGTGGCCTGCGCTCACTGTTGCGCGGGCCGCGACTTTGCTAGTGCGGAACAAGAGCGTAACGACGCGATCGGGGGTAGCGAGCCATGAAGCGCAGCACCGAACGGATTTTGACCACCCATACCGGCAGTCTGCCGCGGCCTGACGACCTGGCCGACATGCTCTTCGCCAGGGAGTCCGGCGATCTCTCCGACCGAGGCGCTTTGGAGGCGCGCGTGCGCTCGGCGGTCGCCGAGGTCGTGCGCAAGCAGGCCGAAGTCGGAGTCGACGTCGTCAACGACGGCGAAATGGGCAAAATCGGCTACTCGACCTATGTAAAAGACCGCCTGAACGGCTTCGGCGACGAAGCCACCAAGCGCGCCTCGCTCACCGCCTCCGACATGGCCGAGTTTCCCGAATTCACTCAGCGCGCGTTTATGGGACGCAAGGCGCCGCCGATGAAACGGCCGTCGTGCAATGGGCCTATCGCGTATCGCAACCGCGACGAGCTCGAGCGCGACCTCGACAATTTCAAGGCCGCGCTCGCCGGCGTCAACGTGGCAGAGGGGTTTTTGAGCGCGGCGTCGCCCGGTGTGATCGCGCAGTTCCTTGGCAACACGTATTACCCCACGCACGAGGCATATATCGCCGCGCTCGCCGACGCGATGAAGGTCGAGTACGACGCGATCCATCGTGCCGGCTTCCTCCTGCAGGTCGATTGCCCGGACCTCGCGATGAGCCGGCATATCCAGTTCGCCGGCGCCAGCACGGCCGAGTTTCGCAAGGTCGCCGAGCTGCACGTCGAGGCGCTCAACCATGCCCTCCGCGACGTACCGCCCGAGCGCATGCGCCTGCATCTATGCTGGGGCAACTACGAGGGGCCGCATCACCACGACATCGCGCTCGGCGACATTATCGACATCGTGCTCAAAGCGCGCCCGATGGCGATATCGTACGAGGCGTCCAATCCGCGGCACGAGCACGAGTTCCAGGTCTTTCGCGACGTAAAAGTGCCGGCGGGCAAGATTCTGATTCCGGGCGTTATCGATTCGACCAACAATTTCATCGAGCATCCCGGAGTGGTTGCGATGCGTATTCGCAACCTGGCAAACGTGGTCGGTCGGGAGAACGTGATCGCGGGCACTGACTGTGGATTTGCGACTTTTGCGGGATTCTCGCGCGTGGTGCCGTCGATCACGTGGGCCAAGTTCCGCGCGATGTCCGACGGCGCGAAGCTCGCATCACGCGAGTTGTGGCCCGGTGAGTTATCGCTCTAAAGGTAGGGGCCTTTCGTGAACGGCCCTGGATGTCGAGCAAGGGCCGCTCCCGAGCGGCCCCCTACAAGCAGAGAAGCAGACAAAAAGAATTTCTGTATCTCGCGCCGCCGCGCTACGACCACTGGCCGACCCGTTCTTTTTATGCCCTCGCCCGCGATCATTCGCGGGAGAGGGTGGGGTGAGGGTCCATTTGGAAAATTCTGAAGCGGAGAATTTCTGAGTCGGGCGCCGAGGCTACCAGCGCGAGCGTGAGCGGCCGCGCGCACGTCCTGCGCCCGATCTGAACAGCGTCACCGGCTTGGGCGCCTTCACCTCGGGCATCTCGAAGCCCTCGACCTGTTCGCGCTTGATCTCCTCGCCCAGTGCCCGCTCGATCTGGCCCAGCGACACACGTTCCTGCGGCGTCACCAGGCTTATCGCCTCGCCCTCGCGGCCCATCCGAGCCGTACGTCCGATGCGATGGATGTAGCTCTCGGCGTCCTCGGGCAAATCGTAGTTGACCACGTGCGAGACGCCAGGGATGTCCAGCCCGCGCGCGGCGACGTCGGTCGCGACCATCACGCGGCAACTTCCCGCCTTGAACGTCCTTAACGCCGTGTTGCGCTCGGCTTGCGAGCGGTCGCCGTGAATCACCGCGGTGCGCACGCCGTGGCGCTTGAGCATCCTGCCGATATGCTCGGCGCGCACGCGAGTGCGGGTAAACACGATCGCGCTCTGCACCTCGGGCTTGCCGAGGATCTCGAGCAGCATCGCTTCCTTATCGCCCCATTGTACGGGATAGATGGTCTGGCTGATCGAGGGCGGTGGCGCGGCCTTGCGGCCGATCATGATGCGCTCGGGGCGATGCAGGAAATCGCGCGCGATCGCCTCTGGCCCGGAGCCCATCGTGGCCGAGAACATCATAGTCTGCCGTTCCTTAGGCACCGTGCGCATCACCCGCCGCAACTGCGGAAGGAAGCCCATGTCGAGCAGGCGGTCGGCTTCGTCGATGACCACCACTTGCATGTGCGCAAGGCTCACCTTCCCCTGCTCCATCAGGTCGATGAGCCGGCCGGGGCATGCGATCAGCACCTGGGCGCCGGCGTGAAGGTCGTCGATCTGGCGGCGCATCGACTCGCCCCCGACGATCACTGCCGCACGCAGGCCGCAATGACGCGCCAGGCGCGTGAATTCCTGGCCGCATTGGGCCGCCAGCTCGCGCGTCGGCGCGATCACTAGGGCGCTCGGACCCTTGGCGTGCTTGCGATGCAGCCGGTCGATGAGCGGAATCAGGAACGCGGCGGTTTTGCCGCTGCCGGTCTCGGCGCTGACTACCAGGTCGCGGCCGTCGAGGGCCACTGGGATGGTTTCGCTCTGGACCGGCGTGGGATGATGATAGCCACAGTCGCGGATTGAACGTTGAAGTTCAGGGAAAAGAGAGAACGCGGTAAAAGACAAAGCTTACACTTCGACCGTAGCCTGTTGACGGCAAAACGGCCTTTCCAAAAATTGGGGTTTGAGAAAGCGGGCGCGATCGGAGGCGGCGCCCTGGTCGGCCTCTGCGGGCATTCGCTAGTAGGGTACAGACCCGGGCCGATGAAATCAACGGCACCTCCGTTCTGCCGCGCCGCGCGTGCGCTTCCGAAGAGCCCTCTCGCGAGCGGTTGCCATCGCCGAAGCTACCCCCGGCGGCGCGGAGCACTGGGCGCAGGTGCGGCGGCGGGCGCGCCAGCATCAGCGTCCGCGTCCTCGGGCGAAGGCGGAGGAGGCGGCGGACCGATCTTGACCGCAAGCTTGGCCCGCACCTTAGCTTCGATCTCATCGGCTAGCGTCGGATTGGCCTTCAAGAGGTCGCGCGCATTCTCGCGTCCCTGGCCGATCCGTTCGCCGTTGTAGGAGTACCACGCGCCCAGCTTCTCGATTACCGCGTGCTCGACCGCGAGGTCGACCAGCTCGCCCTCCTTGGAGATGCCCGAGCCGTAGAGGATGTCGAACTCGGCTTCGCGAAACGGCGGCGCGACCTTGTTCTTGACCACCTTGACCTTGGTGCGCGAGCCGATGACCTCGGTGGCGGTCTTGATGGTGCCGATGCGGCGGATGTCGATGCGGATGGAGCTGTAGAATTTGAGCGCGTTGCCGCCGGTGGTGGTCTCGGGATTACCGAACATCACCCCGATCTTCATCCGGATCTGGTTGATGAAGATCACGATCGTGCGCGAGCGCGAGATGATCGAGGTCAGCTTGCGCAGCGCCTGCGACATCAGCCGCGCCTGCAAGCCCATCTGCGGCTCGCCCATCTCGCCTTCAATTTCCGCCCGCGGCACAAGAGCCGCCACCGAGTCGATCACCAGCACGTCGATCGCGCCCGATTGCACCAGGGTCTCGACGATCTCCAGCGCCTGCTCGCCGTTGTCGGGCTGCGAGATGAGCAGGTCCTCGACCACGACCCCGAGCTTGCGCGCGTAAGCGGCGTCGAGCGCGTGCTCGGCGTCGATAAAGGCGCACACCCCGCCGCGCTTTTGCGCTTCCGCGATACACTCAAGGGCGAGCGTGGTCTTGCCCGAGGACTCCGGCCCGTAGATTTCGACCACCCGCCCGCGCGGCAATCCGCCCACGCCGAGCGCCAGGTCGAGCCCCAACGAGCCGGTCGAAACCACCGAGAGGTCGGCTTCGATCGCCTGCTCGCCGAGTTTCATGATCGAGCCCTTGCCGAATTGCTTTTCGATCTGGCTAAGGGCCAAATCGAGCGCCTTGCTCTTGATATCCTGCGCCATGATTTTCCCGCCTGGCGGGTTTTCGACTCCTGTGTGTAGGCGAATCTTGCCACAAAAAGCGGCGGATAGCGCTAGCCGCGCCGCACAAGCATCAACATCGTCAATCGCTAATACTGACCGCGCGTCGCCGAAGTCCTCCCGAGGTTCTCCGGCTTCACCCGCGCTCGCGGGGCCCGAGCGGGAAGGCGGCCAGTTCGTGATAAGTCGACGATTGAGGTCCAAGTTCGCTGCGATAGACTATCACGCGTTCGATCCGCGACACTCCGAAGTTCGAATCGGCCACCTCGCTGAGCGCGCGCCGAAGCCGCCCCGGCGAATTGAGCGAGCGCACGCGGCCGATCGTCAGATGAGGCGAATAGGGGCGCCGCTCCGGCGCGAAGCCGCATCGCGCGGCCGCCTCTGCGACGCGCGCCGCCAGCGCAGCCAGTTCATCGCCATCAAGACCAACCCAGATGACGCGCGGGCGCACCGGATTCGGAAAGACGCCAACGCCGCGCGCCACAATCTCGAAAGGCGGGGTCGCCTCCGCGATCGCGCCGAGCGCTTCAGAGATAGACGCGAGGCGCTCGCGCGGCACCGCAGGGCCAAGGAAAAACAGCGTCAGATGGAAGTTCGCGCGCCGGACCCATCGGATACCGTCCTCCCGGATATCGTTTTGGGGCGCGCGCAATCGCTCGATCAGCGCAGCAATCGCATCTTCGACCGCGGCGTCGAGGCGAAGCGCGAGGAACGCGCGCACGCGCTCGGGTATCGAAGCGAGGCTGGCGATGCTCGTAGCGGGCATCGATTTTCAAAAACGATCCCGTTCAAAAACGATCGCGTCGGCGCGCGCCGCGTCTGTCCGCGGCCGATCGTCGCATGCGTGTCGCACGCTCTAATGCGAGAGCCGATCCTCGACCAGCACCAGGCGGTCGTTGCCGAAGAACATCTCACCGTCGACGAACATCGTGGGCGAGCCGAAACCGCCGCGCGCGATCACCTCCTCGGTGTTGACCCGCAGCTTGTCCTTGTACTCGGGCGCGGCGATTTTTTTAAAAAATTCCTCGGGGTCGAGATTTGCTGCCCGCACGATGTCGCGCAAGACCTCGTCGCGGCTCACGTCGCGGTCCTCGCCCCAGTAGGCCTCGAAAACCGCGCGCGAGTAGGGCGAAACCCTGTTGTGCTCGATCGCGACGAACGCCCCGCGCATCGCCTTGACCGAGTTCACCGGGAAAACCGTGGGATGGCCGATCTTGAGCCCGTAAAGGCGCGCCCAGTCCTGCAGATCCTTGTCGTAGTAGCGCACCTTGGGTTTGACCGGATGCTCGCGGCCCTCATACACCGAGGGATTGACGGCATTGAAAACGCCGCCTACCAGGATCGGGCGCCATACCAGTTCGGCATCGTGGCGGCGCGCGACGTCCTCAATCCGGCTAAACGCCAGGTAAGTCCAGGGGCTGGAGCAATCGTAGAAAAATTCGACTTTCTTGGCCATTATCTTCCGACCTCGTCTCGCGATGCCCATGCATTAGCAGAGCGCCCGCATGTCCCCAAACCGCCGCCGCTAGCGTTCCACCCGTCGCGTGGCGCTGGCGGGGTCGATCACCTTGACCAGTTCGATCCGGATGCTCCCGATGAAGACCGCCGACTCGATCCGCAGCGGCAGCCGACGCGCGTCGGCCGAGACCCATAGCGTCGTATCATGCACCTCGTCGTTGATCTTCCCGTCACTCAAGTAAGTGACCGAGGGCACGATCCTGAAAGCGTCGAATTCGCCGATCGGCGTGCCGATACGCTCGCGACGAATCACCTTGAGCTCGAAGACGTAGCGCGTGGTGCCGCTGAAGGAGTCGAAGCTCAGCGAATCGCCCGCCTCCAGCGGCTGCGACAGCGCCATCATCGCGCCCGACACCGGCCCCGAAGGATTGTAGGAAAGGAACTTGCGCGTCTGCTGACCGCGCGGCCCATGCTTGACGAGCGTGACCACGTGGTCGCGATGGTCGAAGGTGACCTTGAAGGTGTCGTGGCGGCGGCCTTCGTTCTGTCGGATGTTCATCTCGGTGGGCTTGAGCGCGGGGGTGAAATCCTCGCGCAGATAATCGCGCATCTTGTAAAACTTGTCGGTCAGGCGATTGGTGCTCACCCAAATCTCGGCACTTAAAAGCGCAGGGTAGCCGTTGCCGCCATGCAGGACGACCTTGCCGCCGGCCGCCGGGATTCCAATCCACGAACCCTGGTAAAAGAGCTGCTGGCCCGGATGAAACGGCATCGGACCGGGCGAATAGCTGGGGACTCGAACGCCGTCGGGAAGCGGGCGCGGGGGAACGACCGCGTCGGCGATGTCCGAACGCGCGACGGCCGGGCCTACTTCGTGAAGCAGCGCGCCAGCCGGAGCGCCGGGCGCCGCCACCCCAGCCGCGGCCACGCCAGCCGCAACTATGAGCGCCGCGCCGACTATCGCGAAGATCACTCGGCGCGTCAGGAATCTGCCGCTTGCAATGGAAGCCATTTTCGTCAATGATTTTGCCGCAACCAACGAGGACATGGAATTGTCAAAAGCTGGGCTGATTTATTCCGGAGGCCTGCTGTTGGCGCTGGCGATGCCGCCGGCGTCCGCGCTCGCTCAATTCGGCGGTTACGGCGCTCAGGGCGGCGCCGGTAACATGATGAGCAAGATGATGCAGGGCGGCGGCCAGAAGGGGCAGGAGGCCAAATCTCCCGACCAGCTCGAGACGGACGCCAAGAAGGGGATGAGTGACGCCGATCCGCGTGTGCGTGCCGAGGCGCTCGACAAGCTACGCGGCATCAGTGAGCCCAAGGCCCAGGAAATCCTGATCCAGGGGCTGACCGATCCCGATATCCGGGTCAAGATTCGCGCGATCGACATCCTTGGCGCCCAGCAGGCGACGTTGGCGGTGCCCCTGATGACGCAGCAGTTGTTCCTGCGCGAGACGCAGGCGGTGGTGAAGCTTCATATCGTTGCCGCGCTTGGACGAATCGGCGATTCGCGCGGCACCCTGCCGGTGGTCGGCTACCTCAAAGAAGCTCCGGACGATTCGGCCCGCGGCACCGCGGTCTTCGCGCTGGGCGAGATCGGCGACCCGCACGCGACCGACATCCTGGTCCAGACCGTCACCAATGACAAGAACCCGATGGTGCGCAAGCTGGCGCAGGAGTCGCTGGAAAAGATCGACGGCGAACTGCCTACCGTGCACAGCGAGCAGCAGACCGCCCAGAGCGACTCGCGCTTGATTCCGACCGATCAGCGGCTCTCGAAAATGCGCGAGGTCGATCGGGAAATGCAGAAGCTCGGGGGTGACCAGTAACTTACCATTCCCGGTCGCGCTCGCTCTCCCGTTCGCTCGCTAGAAACTCGCCTCGCAGATTCGATAGCTCCAGGTCCGCTCTTGCAGGTGGGTTTGCATAACCCATACGCCTGGCATCTTCTAACATCTCCTTAGATCCAGGAGAGGTCGCCGCAAGCATCGCGATGCGGCAGGAGAGGTTCGTCTGAATTCCATTGGGGCACAGGCACTTCGAGCGGGTGTCGTAAAGCAACCACCGGACCTCTCCCCAACCGTCTCCTCGGATAAGGAGACGGGCCAGAAGAGATCGTCGCAGTTGTGCAAAGCTCCCCGATTAGGGGAGGGGGAGGCGGGGCCGGGTGGGGGGGACGCCCCGGCCCCGCCTTGGGCAGGAGACTATTTAGCTGTCCGTCGATCATCAGTACGCCACTGCTGTCTCGAAGTTACACATCGAAATCGTCAATTCACTTTTCAAGATTCACCGCTCGCTGCGCCGAGGTATCCGCATGAGTGGTTCCCACCGCGTGATCATAGACGAGCTCTCCACCCGTCTTTCCCTGGTACAGGAGCGCGCATACGGCAACGATCGCAACCGCCAGATAAACGAGCTGCGTCCGCCTGAGCTTCGCCCACATTTCGAGCAGCACACGCCATCCGGCCAGCGCCACGAACGCATACATCAGATACGTGCCGAGAACCGCGTGAGAAAGAAACGGAGCGGAGCCGGTATCGGAAAAAAGGATCTTTTGCGCCGCCGGAGAGATCGTATCCCAGACCCGCTCCGCCTCACTTTCTCCGGTAAACCGCGAAAAGATCGCCGATATCGCACCAGGAATGAGCAGTACCAGCGCCGCTCCGCTCAATCGATCGCCCAACCTCCTGGCGCGCGGGCTTCGATTGCCAAGCAGCGCCACAATCGCGTAGCCGGCGACATCCGCGAGCACCCCGATGCCCAGGAGCGCAATCGTAAAGTGATCGATAATCGGATGCAGATGGTACTTTGCGATGAGAGTTTCCATCGAAAATTCCAGCCCTGCCCTATTTCGATACCGTGTTGGACGCGCTGACGACCGGTGCGGCCGAAGATTTTGCGGAGGCCTCTTGAACCACGATCGTCATCTTCATCCCGCCGTGGCCGAGCCCGCAGTAGTGATCGCAGATCGTGGTATAGGTCCCGATCTTCTCCGGCCTGATAGTGATCGCGGTAGTCTTACCCGGCTCGATGTCGGTGTCGATACCAAACGCCCTGACCATGAAACCGTGCGTCCGGTCGGCGCTCGTCAGTTGAAGGGTGACCGGCTGGTCTTTTGCCAGCACGATGCGATCGGGCGTGAAGTGGAACTTGCTCGCCGTGATCTTCACCACCTGCGCCGTTTCGGCGGCACGCGCGGGGGCCGGCGCCCCATAGGTAAACAGTCCTGTAGTCAGTCCCAGGATACCCAGTACGGCCAGTTGCTTAGTCAGAATCATTGGATGAACTCCCACCGATTGAATTGTTGCCCTTGATCATCTGCTGTATACCCGAGAGCCCGGCAAACTCGGCCTTGGTGAGAACGATGTCGTTGACGCCAACGTCCGCGGGGTTGTTCTCGGGTCCCTTTGACGTGACGAGCCGGATTCCCAGGTCCTTGAACGGATCGTCCTTGTCGAACGGAAGCTGTTTTTTGTTTTCGTTGGTCGCCGGATCGTTGAACGCGAAGATGAGCGAGCGCGCCGCGTAGTGCTTCACGTTTCCGCTCTGATGCACGTCGTGACGATGGATATGCCCGTAGAGCACGGTCACGTTCTCATACGGCGCGAGCGTGTTCATCACGGCGTCGCCGTCGCGCGTGAACCATTCCCATTCCGGCTTCAGATCGAACAGCGGCCGATGTGTGAAAACGATTATCGGCGCGGTCTTGGGAAACCGGGCGAGGTCCGCCTTGAGCCACGCCAATTGCGCCGGGCCTACCTGGGGACTGCCCTGCGACACATTGTCGAGCGCGACGAAATGGACGCCCTTGTGATCGAACGAGTAGTGGCTCTCGCCGAAGTGTTCCCGGTAGAGCACGCCGCCGTCGAGCGCCGCGTCGTTTTCGCCGGGGACGGTGTGGATCGCGCGGGTCCTGATGCCGCCCGCGATTTTCTTGAACAACTGCATGCGCTGAGCGTGCGCGTCGCGAGTATCGGCATCGTGGGTCAGGTCGCCGGTGAAAAGCACGAAATCCGGCTGCTGCGGCGATTTGTTGAGCAACGCCACCGCGCTCTCGAACGCCTTGGTGCCGAGAGGGTCGGGCGGGCCCTGGAAACCGACGTGGGGATCGCTGAATTGTGCGAAGGTGAAGCTGGCGGGCGCTTCGCCATTGGCCTTTTTGAAATAACCGTTCATTTCGCTGGCTTCGGCCCGGCGTTCGAGGAACGGCGCAAATTCATAGAGTACGCCGATCCCGATCGAGGTGCCCGCGATTCTAAGAAACGACCGTCGGTCGATTCGATTTTGTCGATCTCGTTGATCTTCCATTTTTTTCTCCCTCTCCTGACCGGCGGTAAGTCCGCCAACATTGCGGCGCCCGGAACCACGCTCCTTGCGCCATCGTTTTCACCAACCAAGACTCAGTGGGCGTGACGTTTATTCCCGCTCAATGGGAACAATGGCGTAATGCAACGTATTGACCTGGACCATCTACAGGAGGGTTGGGTACAGAATGAGCAAAGCCAGGAATACGAGGACCACTATCGTGTTGAATGCGTCCCTAATACTGAATTGGATATCGTGTTGAACGCGTCCGTAGTATTGAAAATCGCTGGTAGCCGGACTCAACGAATCGATTCGCGTGACCTTTCGATGTTTCATTTTCTTTCCCTTGCCTGACCGGCGGTGGATCCGCAAAGCCGCGCGGCACCTGTAACCGGGCGCCTTGCGCCATCGTCTTCACCAAGCAAGACTCGGTGGGCATCCAGGTTATTCCCGCGGCCGGGCGGCGGCGGCCGGGAATAAAAGCGACTCGCGGGCGGTCTATCACACAGATGGCCGCCAGCGCGGGAGAAGAGAGAAGCGGTTGGCGGACCGGGACGAAGCGCGAAAGTTCGAGGAAAGCCTGCTTGGCTGGCTCGATGATGCCTACAACCTGGCGCGATGGCTTCTACGCAACGACCAGGACGCGCAGGACGCGGTGCAGGACGCGTTCATGCGCGCGGCGCGCTTTGCGAGCGGCTTTCGCGGCGGCGACCGCCGGGCCTGGCTGCTCGCGATCGTCCGCAATGTCTGTTACACGCAGCTTTCCCGCTCGCGCACGGCCGCGAGCAACGTGGTCTTTGACGAGGAACAGCATCAGAGCGCCAGCCCGGCCATCGACCCCGAAACGGCGGCCTTTAGCCGGGTCGATCGCGAGGCGCTGATAGGCGCTCTCGAGGCGCTGCCGGTGGAATATCGCGAGGCGATCGTGATGCGCGAGATGGAAGGATTATCGTACAAGGAAATCGCCGGCGCCGCCGGCGTGCCGATCGGCACTGTGATGTCGCGCCTGGCGCGAGCGCGCGACCGCCTGCGCCTCGCGCTGAGCGCCAAATCTCCCGAGCCTGCCGGCAAGTCCAGCGAATCCGACAAAACCGGACGCGTCCGGCAGCTTCGGTAGGTCCGGGGACGTGCGTGTGAACTGTAACGACGCCAAACCGCTAATCCACGCCTACGCTGACGGCGAACTGGGACTCGAGTCGGCGCTCGAAATCGAGCGCCATCTCGAGCAGTGCGCCGATTGCGCGCGCGAGCGCGCGGCGCTCGCGGCGCTGAGCGCGGCGCTCGGCGACCCTGCTCTGCGCTACGCAGCGCCGGATGCGCTGCGCCGCCGCGTCGGCGCGGCGCTGGCTGGCGAGGCCGCCATCACGGCGCGTGCACCCTCGGCGCGCACGCCCTGGTGGCGGCTCGGATGGCTCGTCGGCGAGGGTGAGGGCGGCGCAATAGCCCGCGGAAATGCGGGATGGGCAGTGGCCGGGGCCGCGCTCGCGATGCTCGCGCTGGTGGTGCTCAACGGCAGTCCGGGGCTATCGCGGACCTTTCGTAAAAGCGCGCCGTTCGGCAACGGCGCGCTTTTGGGCAACGGCGCCGAGGCCGACGTCGTCGCCCGCGAGGTCCTGACCAGCCATCTGCGCTCGCTGATGCCGGGTCATCTGATGGACGTGATCTCGACCGACCAGCATACGGTCAAGCCGTGGTTCAACGGGCGGGTCGATTTCTCGCCCCCGGTCAACGACTTTGCCGCCGACGGCTTTCGCCTCGTCGGCGGCCGCCTGGACTACCTCGACGGCCGCCCGGTCGCGGCGCTGGTTTACCAGCGTCGCAAACATATCGTGAACGTCTTTGTCTGGCCTGCTGCCGACGGCTCCCAGAGCGCGGTGGAGATCACCGCGCACGACGGTTACAACCTCCTGCATTGGCGTCGCGGCGGGATGAACTACTGGATGGCGTCCGACCTCAACGCGCAAGAGATGGGCGACTTTGCCCATCTCCTTCGCGGCGAGGGCGCGGCGCCCGCGCCGCATTCGTAATGGGCGATTTTGCCCGCCTCTTGCGCGGCGAGGGCGCTCCGCCCGCGCCGCATTCGTAGCGAATTTCGCCCCCATTCCCCGCCCGCTGGCCTGTTATTCCGCACGCCTCGTTGAGGCCGGAGCGCGATGCGCGCGGCGGGCGGGGTCGTGGTACGCTGATGCGCGTGCGAAGCGGAACTTTATACGCGCGGCGGACGCTGCCGGCGCTCGCGATGGCGATGCTCGCGATTGTGGCAGCGCCGGGATGCGTTCAGGAAGAGCGTAACCGCCAGGAGATGATGCATCAGAGGATAGTCACGCTCAATCGCGCGGAGCTGATGGTGATGACCGGCGATATGTCCGAGGCTCATCAGACGCTGGGCGAGATAAAGTACAGCGAGCCATTCTCGGGCGCCGCGATCGAGACTGATCATATCAACGAGAAATTGCGCACCCTGGCGATCGACCAATACCAGGATCGGGTCGACGCGATCATCCATGTCACCAACGGCGCGAGCGCCGACGGCAGGGATTTTGTCGTCTCGGGGCAGGCGGTCGAAGTCGTGGGACCGTGTACTTTCTGCCGGCACAAGGAAGTAGTCGTCGTCGACCGGCCCAACCCGGAGCATCGCGAAATTCCGACGCCCAAACTTGAAGTCGGCGACACCTGGGTCTCCCGGCTCAACGATACCGACGGCAAAATCGAGGTGGTGAAAATCGCGGGCAACCGGATGGTCATCAACTGGTTCGGCCATCAGAACACGTACTCGCTCGACGGCAACCTCATCTCCGGCCACGTCGGCACGCTTATCGGCTCGTTCGATCCTGACCTCGGCACGTTCAATTTTCCGCTCTGGGCGGGCAAGAAATGGTCGAAGGACTGGCTGTTGAAGACCGAGGCCGGACGAATCTGGGGCAACACGCACGGACAGGCGCTCGATTGGGAGCAAGTGACCGTCCCGGCCGGAACGTTGAACGCGCTCAAGCTCAAGATCGTATATCGGACCGGTCTCTCCAACATGCAGATGACCTGCTGGTATGCGCCGGAAGTGAACGCGCTGGCCAAATGCGACACCACCGACCCGGATTTCAAGAGCCAGGAACTGGTCTCGTATCGCCCGGCCAGCGCCGCCTCGCGATAAACGCGGCCGGAATTTTGTGCTACGTTGTAATGCATGAAACAGGGAGCGGTAACGGTCCGGCTCGATGACGACCTCGAACCGCTGCTCGACGAGGTTTGCCGGCGTTCAGGCCGCACTCGCAGCGAGGTGGTTCGCGAGGCGCTCAGACGGCATCTCGCCCAGCTTCGCTTCGAGCAGCTGCGCCGCCGGGTGATGCCATTTGCCGAAGCCCGCGGTTATCTGACCGATGAGGATGTCTTTAACAAGGTGTCGTGAGGGTGTTTCCCGACACCAACGTGCTGGCAAGCGCGTTTGGCACGCGGGGCCTGTGCGCCGACGTCTTGCGGCTGGTGCTCGCGGAACATGAATTGGTGACCGGTGAGATAGTAATTGAGGAATTGCGTGGCGTGCTGCGCAGAAAGTTCGCGCTGCCGACCCATGCCGTCGCGGAGGTGGAGACCTTCCTTCGCGGCTACCATGTCGAGCCGAGGCCGCGCCTGTTGCCAGGTTTACCGCTTCGCGACCGCAACGATCTGGTGGTGATAGGCTCGGCGCTCGAAGCCGGTGCGGAAATCCTGATAACGGGCGACAAGGAGATGCTGGCTTTGAAGAAAAAACCAGCAGGCCTTGAAATCGTCGGTCCCAGAGAATTTTGGGTCATGGCCTCGGGCTCTAGGCGGATCTGAAAGCCGCGCGGGAACCGCTGACCGCTCGTATCTTCGGACAACAGGGCCGTTTCACGAACGGCCCCTATGTCGGAAAGAAAGATTTTGTAGGGGCCGTTCGTGAACGGCCCTCTCCGTCAACAGATAAGAATGATCCAGCGCTGGTCAGACCGAGATTAAACCTGCGGTGTCTTCCACGCACCACGCAGCACCTATTGCTTGTTAGCTGCCGCGGCAAAAACTGTACCTAGGGTCGCCGAATTGAAACCTGTCCTACCCGACGTTGGGGCACTCCGAACCGAAGGCCCCCAGGAGTAGCTCATCTGCCGCTACTGCGATTCTTGGGAGGCTGTACGATGGTGAGTAGCAACGTGGCTCATTTGCATCCCTACTATCCGCGCTACCAGAATCGCCAGATAGAACTGGCCCGTGATAGTTTCAGCGACCACCGCATAGCGCGCTTGCATAGTTATCGGACTGATATCGCCGCATCCGATGGTCGATAGCGTAGAGAGGCTGAAGTAGAAGAAAAGTGGGAAAATTTTCCGCTCCCCAGACTTCGGACTAGTAGAACCTCCGAAACTGAAGGCCGATGGCTGCAAATGATGGAGCAAGATATAGAAAAGTCCCCATGTGAATCCAACAAGTAGATAAGCCGAGATCGACATGCTAATGGTTTCGCTGGTGATATTTTTCTGTTTCAATAGACTGCGTAATTGACTCCAGGTAATGAAGGAGAAGAGCAACAGCCACCACATTAAACCGGCTAGGTGAAGTGCCCGGCTGGGCACGGAGACAATGGCCACGCGTTCTGCTATCGCGGGCAAAGCGAGCGCCCAGCCGATGATGGTGTGCCGTCTGGTCTGTGCCAAAAGAGCTTACCGCTCTCCTAGCAATTCATCGATCTCAACGACATAGATCGCAAACAAGAGTAGTAACAAGAGTGCGATACTGAACGCAGCGGTCGTCATTCGGTTGTAGCCGATAAATGACCGTACGATGAACAAAGCCACGATGGCTGCCAGAAAAGCAGTGTGTCTGCGAGGTACGACATAACGACGGAGTGCTGCTCTCAATTGTTCCAAGAACTTGTGCTCCAATGATTACGCGCTCTGCGCCATAGAAATGGCTTCTCGCGGATATCTGTCTGGATCGCTTTTTGCGCGCTAGGCCTCCTCCCTTATGTGGCGAACGCCAGCCCTGGACTACGACTGAAGAACGCAAAGGTTTCAGAAAGTCTGGCTGTGGCGATTTTCTGCGAGGGGTTTCGCCTTCAGGCCGTCCGAATCTGTCGAGGGAGATCCGTCAAAAATTCCGGAGTCTCGAATCCACCCGCATCTGTTGACAAAACTGCGCGTTGCGGAGGTTGAGAGTCATTCTCCTTTGAATCGCCTGCGCGAGGAGAACGATACCGAGAATGAGGACATCTACGGAGTTTCTTTTTTTACATCAAGGTTGGAGCCCCTAGACGTAAGACTGTTTACCTGATCGGTACCTGCTATACCGCGATCAAACTTGCGGTGTGGCCGGTCGAGCGCGGGCGGCCGGGAAAAACGCGATCGATCTGCGCCTCGCCGAGGCCCATGTGACCCCGCAGCACGGTCGCGATCGGCTCGCGGAAATCCGTCGTCACCCCGAGGTCGCGCTCCTGGTAAAGCTGCTGATTCGAGAGCCCCGGCCACGCGCCGTATACTTTGCGACCGCGCACCGGCCCACCCATCACCCACATCACGTTGCCATGGCCATGGTCGGTGCCGCCGTTGCCGTTTTGGCGCACCGTGCGTCCGAACTCCGAGATGACCAGGATGACCGTGTCCTGGTAATGCGGTCCGAGCGCGGTTGCGAAACTCGCGAGCCCCTCGCCGAGCGGCTGTAGATGGTTTGCGAGCTGGCCCTTCGCCGCGCCCTGATTGACGTGCGTGTCCCATCCGCCGAGCGCGAGAAAGGCAAGCCGGATGCTGGGGTCGCGCGCGATCAGATGCGCGAGACGGCCGGTGTCGTCGGGGAATCCTTTGGGTGAGGGCGCGCCGTTGTTGGCCTCGGTCATGTCCTGTTCGAGCTCGCTCCTCAGTTTGGCGCGCGCCGTGCGCCCTTCCAGGTAGACCCGACTGAGCGCGTCGCTTCCCCGATACATCCGATCGAACGCGGTCTCCACGATCGGCCGGTCCATCGGCAGCGGACGCGCCGCGACGCGCCCCGGCGCGATATTGGCGACCGGCATACGGCCCGACAGGATGCGTGGGACGTTGGCGCCGAGGCTCAGCGCCTCGGTCGGCGAAGCCTTTCCCGGCATCACTGCGAGCAGCCGGTTCATCCAGCCATCGCCGGTGCTTTTCACGCCCGGAGTGCCGCTTTCCATGTAATCCTGGGCGTCGAAGTGCGAGCGCGTGGGGTCGGGCGATCCGCAGGCGTGAACGAACGCGAGCGTGCCGTCATTCCACTGTGGCTGGAGCGCGGCCAGCGCGGGATGGAGTCCGAAGAAGCCGTCGAGGTTGACCACCGCGCCGTCGCCGCCCGCGCGCGCAATCGCAAGCGTCGGGCGCGAGTCGTAGTAGTTCGGCTCGCCATACGGCACCACCACGTTGAGGCCGTCGACCGCGCCGCGCATGAACACCACCACCAGCCGTTTGCGGCTTGAATCGCCGCCGAGCGCGCGCGCGGCCCATGCGGTTGGGCTCAGCATCACGACGCCGGCAGCGCCGAGCAGGGCCGCGCGCCGGATGAACGCGCGCCGGTCAAGCGCAACGCCCGTCAGCTCGGTCACGCCGCTCCGGGGCCGCGCGTTCTCGTCGCAGCATCGCGCGTCACCGTATCGCCTGTCACCGTATCGATGGTCTCCGCGTTTGCGCTCCATTTTTCCTTCCCCCCGTCGCGCGCTAGCGCACCATGAACTCCGGACTTCCCAGCACGAGCGCCGAGCGCAGTTGCACCGGCGCGGCCTCGATCGCTTCGCGCGTGTTGGTCGAGAGGCTGCCGCCGAGCGACGCGACCAGTTGCGCCGGCTCGGGCGGGCTCATCTGAGGACCCTTGTTGCGCTGAGCGCCTTTGTCAGGCGGACTCAATTCGAGCATCTTCGCGCCGACACCGCCGCCATTTTTGAACTTCACGCGAAACGCCGGGCCTCCGCCGCCACCCGCCTCGAACGGCGGCGCGAGCAGCGGCAGATGGCCCTGGCCAAGCGCGGTCGCGAAACTCAGCCGCATCATCATCGCGTCCGGGTTGAGCCACGCCTCGCGCGTGTTCGCATAGCCGTCGGGCGTCTCGTGCGCATACGGCGCCATCCCGAGCAGCGTCATCGTGCCGAACAGGGGACCGTAGTTGGTTATCTCCGGCGCGCCGGTCAGGCGCACGGCCGAGATGACGTAGTCGTACGGAGTTTTGAACTTGGCCCCGAAGTAGCGCTCGTCCCAGAACTCGGGGCTGAAGAAGAGTGTCTCGAGCGTCGCGCGGATATCGCCCTGGCTCTGCTCGAAGCGCTCGGCCATCCGCGCTACCAACGTTTGTGGCGGATTATCCGCCACAAAGTATTGCGCGAGCTGGTAGCTCAGATGCCGCGCCGTGGCGGGCGCGCGCGCCAGCACGTCGAGCGCCTGTTCACCTGCGGCGATTCCCGCACCCCCACTATAGGAGCGGCCGAGAACGACCTGCTCGCTGAAGTCGTGGCGGCTCGGATCGAAGTAGAAGCCGTACTGGTCGCCCAGGGCGCCGGGCAGCGGCGTCCGACGCGCCGGGCGCCGCCACCACGGCCCCCATCCACCCAGCCCTCTCATCCCCCCCGGAACGTGCATCCCCGGATTGATTTCCGGAGCGCCCATCCCCATCCCGGCCTGCCCCCATTTTTGCAGGCCCCATCCGGTAAGGATATGCGCGAGCGCGGTTACGTCTGCCTGAGTGTAGCCGCCGTTGACGCCGAGCGTGTGCAGTTCCATCACCTCGCGGGCGTAGTTCTCGTTAATGCCTTCGAACTTGGCGCGCCGCGCGCCGCTGTTGGGCGCGCTGTTTTGCCAGTTGTCGAGATAGAAGAGCATCGCGGGATGCTTGGCGGTCGCGCCGAGCAGCGTGCGAAAGCGGCCCATCGTGTGCGGCCGGATTGCCTCCTGCTCGTACGCGCCGATCCACAGATGGCATAGGCCCTTGGCGGCGAAGACGTTGAAATGGTTGAACCAGAAGGCGGTCATCACCTCCTGCAACTGGCGCGGTCCGTAGATCGCGCGCATCAACCGCCCCTCGACCGCCTCCTGGAGAATTACCTGTGAGCGCTGGTACGCCGCCCTTTGCGCGTCGGTGTCGCCCTTGGCTTGTTGAACGGGAAGCTGGAAGGTCACGAACAGCTCGACCGGCGTCATCTGCAAGGTTTTGAGTGCGGCGACGCGTTCCGTCAGGTCCGGCGGCACCGGGATCGATTGCGGGTCGAGTTGCTCGCGGAGGTAGCGTTCGACGCCGATCTGGTTCACGCGCTCGAGGTCGCCGGGGCGTGGCCCGAAGGCCAGCCGGTTGAGCGCGTGGAGCGCGCGTCTTTCCTGCGGCATGTTGCCGACTTTAAGCATCGGACGCCTCGCCGGAAACTACTCTAGCCAACTTGGCAGTACGACCGCGAAGCCGATCTGGTTTCGGCTTCTCTTAGGATTCAGGAACGGCGCGGAGGTCGGACCGCACGCCGAGGCGAAAGCCAAATTCTCATCGGGGGAACAGCTTTTCCTTGATCGAGCCACTGCGGCGAGAAATTGGCGCGCACCCGTATTGAATCCGAACGTCTGGAACGGCATCCGGATTAGCGGCGGGAGAATTTCTCTACAAATTGGCGACTATATCCTTTGTCGGCAAAGACAATCTCCTGCACGGTTGCGTGGCACATCGCTTGCTCGCATTAGAAGCCAAATGGCCGAGGCGCGAACCACAGCCAAGCATCGCTCCGCCGTCACGGGATGGCTGCCTCATTCAGGCAACAGCAGCCGGCTCGTCTGGAGCGGTTTCGGCACGGCGCTGGTTGCGGCCGCAGTCGTTGTATGGAGCGCGTTGGGCAACCCGAACAACTTTGCCGAGCGGACCAACTGGATAACCCATACACAGAATGTGCTCGAAGTGCTGAGAGTGGCCAGAGCGGACGCCTTTTTTGGCGTCGCCGCGATGCAGGAATACTACCGCACTGGAGACCAAAAGCAGCTTGAGGGCCTGCTGGGCGACTTTTTCTGGCTGCAACATCAGGTCGCCGCTCTGCGGATTCTCACCAGCGATAATCCGGCCGAGCAGGGGCGGGTGGAGCATCTAGATCGGCTCATTAATCGTCTGGTTAATCTGAGCCGGCAACTTACGCTGATGGCCCGGACTCACAGCGTCACGCAGGTTGCGGCAGAACCTGACTCGGCCGAGCTCAGCGGCGGGTTCGGCGAGGTCACGCGGATACTGCGCGAGATGACGGCAGATGAAGACCGGCGGATGACGCTGCGGACCGAAGCCGTACGCGCGACCTCCAGGCGAAGCGTGGCGGCGATCACAACTGGCAGCGTGGTGATCCTTTGGCTGTTGATACTCGGCTTCCACGCATTCAGACTTTCCGCGCGCGCGCGCGAAAGCGCCGAGGATTTGGGGGCGAGTCGCGAGAAACTGCAAAAGCTCAATGCGACTTTGGAACAGCGGGTGACCGAGCGGACCGCCGCCCTGCTCGAGCAAACCAGCTTGGTCAGTTCGATTTTTCAGTCGGTTCCCGAGGCCATGATGACCCGCACCACCGAGGGCATCATCACCAGTTGGAATCCCGGTGCGGAGCGGCTCTTCGGCTACACTGCGGCGGAAATCATTGGCAGGTCGGCTCGCGTGCTGATGTCGGCGGGCGAACATTGGCTGTTCGATCCACGAACCGACAGCGACAAACGTCGCGCCACGCAAACCTCAGAAGCCAAGCGGCTGCGCAAGGATGGCACCGTAATCGAGGTCGTGGTGACCGTGGCGGCGATTCGCCCTGTCGGGGGCCAGGTGGCAGGCTACGCGGTCATCTACCACGACAATGCGCAGAGCAAGCGCGCGCAGGCCGAGATGCAGGCGGCGCGCGATCTCGCACTCGAGGCGGTTCGGGTGAGGTCCGAATTTCTCACCACCGTGAGCCACGAAGTGCGCACTCCGCTCAACGCGATCATCGGGCTGACGGAATTGCTTCTGCTATCCGACCTTTCCCCCGTGCAGCATCAGCAGGCCGACCAGGTCCGCTCCAGCGGTGAGCTGCTGCTCACCATCGTCAAGGACATTCTCGACTTTTCCAAGCTTGATGCGGGCAAAGTCGTGCTCGAAGAGGTCAGGTTCTCGCTTGACCATCTGGTCGAGGAAACCATCCATGACTTCGTCCCGACCGCGGCACATAAGGGAATCGAGCTTGCGCTGTTCGTGGCTCGCGAAATAGCCGGAAATCTGCGCGGCGATCCAAACCGCCTGCGGCAGATTCTCAACAACCTGCTCTCGAACGCGGTCAAATTCACTCGCCAAGGCGAAGTATCCCTTTCGGTGGCGAAGGCGCAGGAGATCGGTAACGACGTGCTGCTTTCCTTTGAGGTGCGCGATAGCGGAATCGGAATTCCGCGCGAGGATCAGGGGCGGCTGTTCCAACCGTTTGTGCAGGCCGATAGTTCGACCGCGCGCAAATACGGCGGCACCGGCCTGGGCCTGGTGATCGCAGCGAGTCTGGTCAAACAGATGGGCGGCGAGATCGGGTTCGAGAGCGAATCGGCCAAGGGGTCGACCTTCCATTTCACCGCGCGCCTGGGACGTGACATCGCCGAGACCGGTGCGGCCAAACTGACACTGGGAGAGGAGAGTTTTGCGGGGACGCGCGCGATCGTGGTCACACCCAGCGCGACCAATCGGCGGATGTTATCCGAGCACCTTTCCCTGTGGGGCATTTCCAATATGTCGATGAACACCGCGGCCGGCGCGCTGAAGGAACTGCGTGAGGCCACGGCGAGAGGGGGCCCGTTTCATCTGGCTTTGGTCGAGGCCACACTGGTCGAGGTTGGCGGCCCGACCCTGATCGAGGAAATCAAGCGCGACCCGGCGCTGGCCGGGGTCAAGGTACTGGCAATTGGTCCGTTGGCTCCCGCTGGGACGGCTCCTGGCGCGGGCGGCGCGGACGCCACCATCGCCAAGCCGATCAGGCTGCCGCAATTGCTCAACTGCCTGATGGCGCTCTTGCTGGGGAATCGGCCGGCCGCGGTCCCACCGCCTGCGCAAGACAAGCTCGCGACAATCGAGATGGAGAACCTGGCCGCGCGCAAATCCGTCGACGTGCTGGTGGTCGACGACAACCTGGTGAATTCCTCACTCGCCCGGACTCAACTGGAGAGGCTCGGCTATTCGGCGGAGACTGCCAACGACGGCTATGGCGCGCTCGAAGCGGTTGCGCTCAGGCACTACGACATCATCCTGATGGACTGCGAAATGCCGGGCATGGACGGTTACTCGGCCACCGCCGAAATCAGACGGCGAGAAAGTTCCGGCCTCCGTGCGACCATAATCGCGATGACTGCCCATGCGATGGCGAGCATGCGGGCGCGCTGTCTGGCCTCCGGCATGGACGACTTTCTCGCCAAGCCGGTAAAGCTGCTGCCGCTCGCCGCGATGCTGGATCGATGGGCGTTCGGCGCATCCGCCGGCAAACCAATCGCGGCGACGCCGGTTGCGCTGTTGGCCGAACTGGTGCCGGCGCTTGCGCCGCCAGCCAAACCTGGCAGCAGCTCTCAAAAGAAAGAGTTCGATCTCTCGACGATCAGGGAGCTGCGTTCGCTTTCGAGCACGCCGGCCGAGGACGTGTTTCTTGATTTGGTTGAAGTATATCGCTCGGAACTGTCAGCCGGCGTGGTGGCGCTTCAGTCGGCAGTCGTCTCTCGCGATATCGAAGCGATTCGCAAGCTGGCGCACGCGCTCAAGGGTTCCTCGCTCACGCTCGGCGCGGCCGCATTCGGAGCGCTATGTGAGGGCGTTCAGATGAGCGCTCAAGGACCGCAAGTCGAAGAAACGATCTTCCGCGCCAGGAAGCTTATCGCGCAGGCCGCAGGCTTGCCCGAGCGGCTTGAGCGAGCAGGCGCGGAGGAGAGGGTGTCGTGAACAGCGGCGGCAATGGCGGGTACGAAATCCGATGGGCCCAAGCCCTCGGGCTAGTGTTAATCCTCGGGTTAGCTCTCGGGCTCGTCGATGATGCTCACGCGAGCGGGAAGAGGAGAGTTTGATGTCCATTCGTGCGCTGGTCGTTGACGATTCACCGGTGGTCCGCAAGGCCATTCGCTATCAACTGGCGATTTATGGCATCAGAGCGATCGACGAGGCCGAAAATGCGCTTGCGGCGCTGGCTGTGTTTCGCGAACACGTGCCCAACCTGGTTATTCTCGATCTGATGATGCCCGAGTCACAGGGCGTGGGCAGCCGCGAGCTGTTTGACACGATCAAGAAAGAAGCGCCCGAGACTGCGATCATCATCGCCACCTCCATCCCCTACGAAAAGGTCCGTGCGACCTTCGTCGGCGAAGGCGCCCTGGACTATATCGTCAAGCCCTTCAATCAGTTCTCCTTCGATCACGCGCGCCGCAAGCTGAGCGGGATTTTTCCGGAGTTTTCGTTGCCACGGAAAATATAAACGCCTCACGCGTCACGGCTCGCGCGTCCGCAAAACTCCGCTAGAGACGCGACGGCGGCTAGGGGGTCGCTAGCGGCGCGGGCCGAGGAGGCACCGGCACTGCAGGCGGCGCTGGTTCCTCGACGGGTGCTGTCGGTGATGCCGCGGACGGTGGCGCCGCTTCGGCAGGGGCTGCCTTTGACTTCGTCTCCAGCGGGGCCTTCTTCTTATGCGCCGCGCTCACCAGGCGGCCGTTATGCATGTGCACGTCGGCCAGGTAATTGCCTGGATCTTCCAGGAAGCGATCCTTGGAGCCCGGGTACTTTGCGAAAAAATCTTTCAACTCGGGCCATCGATTGAGAAAGCTGTCGCTGTTGGCCAGATGCGGGTTGGCCGCGAGCCGGCGCGCCATCCTGGGGTTGGCGTTCGCAATCTCATCGAACGCCGCCAACTCGGCCGTGTTGAGATCATCGTTGGTCATCTCGTGGCTGATGATGACCTGCGGCGTGGGTTGTGCGAATGCCGGCGCCGCAAGGCCGCCCGCCAACAGCAGCGCGACGGATAGGGACAAGGTTCCTCGCATGTTCATTACCTCCTGAAGCCGGGAGGCGCGAAAGGCCGCCGCCATCGGCTCTGGCAACAAACGCAAGGTTATGGCGGCCGCATGCGGAGCATTCATCCGCCGCGCGAAGAGACCACCGCCGCAGACGCAAAAGTGGGGCGAGCCTGATGCCTCGCCCCACTCATGCAGATGCTATCTACGGTACCTCGGAACCTCGAGTCTGTTCCCGATGCATCGCCTTCGCTTCACTATATTTCAGGTATAGGCTCGGGTTGGCCAAGATGTGCTCTTTCGCATCGGGGTATTTTTGGAGGTAGACCTGCAAGTCGGGATATTTCCCCACGAACGAGTCGTCCGAGACGAGATTGGGGTTTTGCTTGAGCCGTTTCCACATCCGATGATGCATCCTGATCATGCGATGAAAAGCCGCCACTTCGTCCGAATGATCTTCGGTAGCGGCCGGTGCTGGAGCTGCCGCAGGTGGAGCTGCCGGAGCTGCCGCAGCCGGAGGCGCTGCAGGAGGAGCGGGTGGCGGAGCTCCCTCCTGCGCTAGCGCGATACCAAAGCCGGCTCCTACGAAGAGAGCGCCGATCAACATTGAAGCGATCCGTTTCATGCCAAGTCCCCTCCCTCGGGTCAGGTTGTGTTAGTCCGCTGCGACTACCGTACGGTTGCGCCCTTTGCGCAACCATCGAGCCGCTCCCCCAAAGAGCGTAAACCTGCAAGGTCCCGCGTATCTTACGAATCTGCACGGCTCGAAGCTAGCGGGGCGCACGCCCCCAGGCCTCGATCAGGCTCTCGAAAGCGCGGCGCAGCTCGGGGTCCTTGAGCTCCGGCAGTTCGATCGAGCGCCGCGGCGCGCGCGCCACCGTGCGCAGGCGTGGGCGGGTGGCGCGGCGGCTGAGGCGTCCCTGCACGAAGCGCAGATCGCGGACCGCATCGTCGCCCACGCGCGCGGCCAGCCGCGCGAGAATCTCGGGCTTGAGCAGGTTGAGTTCCTGTATCCACATCGCGCCCGAGACCCTGACCACGGCGGTGTGGAACTTCAACTCGATCACTTCGGTGCGCCGCGCGATCGCTTCGCCGACGATTTCGGGCCACGCCTGGACCAGCCGCACGATCGCAAAATGGCCCTCGGAATCGAGCCGGTCGATGATCGAGCCGAGCGTACTCGCGATCGGCTCGGGAGCCCTGCGCCGCCGTACAGCCATCGCGAGTTACGATAACCTTCCGCAAGCCGCGCGCAATGGTTGGATAGTCATTCAAGGCATGTTCGGAGGGGCGAAATCGATCATCTGTCCACAGGCGCGGCGAGGGCAGTGCGATTTATTTCTGACGATGGTTGAATTAGCTTTGCTTATATCAGCGAAGATCGGCCGAAATATTGTCAACAACCCTTCCTATGGGTTGTCCACAGGTTGTACTATACAACATGTGGGGGTTTCGCCCTTGACAAAAATGTACGGATGGGGTGTCCTATGCGCATAGGCGGGGCGGGGCGGAGATGGAGGAGGGGACGATGGCGGCTGGCGAGATGACGATGCCTGGACTCGATAAAAAACCACCAAAAGCACCTGAACGAGCTCAGACGGCATCGCGGACTGGCCTCGCGCTGGAGCGCTTTTTCACCCGCCCTGGCATCGACCCGTTCAGCGAGATCGAGTGGGAACTGCGCGCGGCCGTGATAGCCGGCGAGGATGGCCGCGTGGTTTTTGAACAGCGCGACGTCGAAGTTCCACGAGCGTGGTCGCAGACCGCGACCAACGTTGTGGTCTCCAAATATTTTCGCGGGCCGCTCGGTAGCCCCCGGCGCGAGTCCAGCGTCCGCCAGCTTATCGGCCGCGTGGTCGACACTATCGCCGGATGGGGCGAGCGCCAGAGCTACTTCGCCGACGACGCCGGCCGCGACACTTTCAAAGCCGAGCTGACCGCCCTGCTCGTGACCCAGCGCGCGGCGTTTAACAGCCCAGTGTATTTCAACGTCGGTATCGAGCCCAAGCCGCAATGCTCTGCCTGCTTCATCCTGAAGGTCGACGACAACATGGACTCGATCCTGAACTGGTACCGCAACGAGGGAATCATTTTCAAAGGCGGCTCCGGCGCAGGCGTCAACCTCTCGGCCGTGCGCTCGTGCCGCGAAAAGCTCTCGGCCGGCGGCACCGCCTCGGGTCCACTGAGTTTCATGAAGGCGGCCGACGCCTCTGCGGGCGTGATCAAGTCGGGCGGCAAGACCAGGCGCGCCGCCAAGATGGTGGTGCTCAACGCCGACCATCCCGACATCGAAATGTTCATCAAGTGCAAGCAGGAGGAGGAGCGCAAGGCGTGGGCGCTGATCGACGCCGGCTACGACTCCTCGCTCGACGGCCCGGCCTACGGATCGGTGTTCTTTCAGAACGCCAACAACTCGGTGCGCGTGTCCGACGAGTTCATGCGCGCGGTGGCCGATGACGGTGAGTGGACCACTCACTTCGTCAACGACAAGAAGCCTGACAGGACGTACAAGGCGCGCGATCTGATGCGGATGATCGCGGAGGCGGCGCACGCCTGCGGCGATCCCGGGATGCAGTTCGACACCACGATCAACACCTGGCACACCTGCCCCAACTCGGGGCGTATCAACGCCTCCAATCCGTGCAGCGAGTACATGCACCTGGACAACTCGGCCTGCAACCTCGCTTCGATCAATGTGCTCAGGTTCCTCGACGAGCGCGGCGAGTTCGACGTGCGCGCCTTTCGCCACGCAGTCGACGTGATGATCACGGCGCAGGACATCCTGGTCGACAACTCCTCGTATCCGACCGAGGAGATCGGCCGCAACGCGCGCGACTTCCGCGAACTCGGCCTGGGCTACGCCAATCTGGGCGCGCTGCTGATGGCGCTCGGGCTGCCGTACGATTCCGACCAGGGACGCAGTTATGCCGGCGCGATCACCGCCCTGATGACCGGCGAGGCCTACCTGCAATCGGCGCGCGTCGCGCAGGCGATGGGCTCCTACAGCGGCTATGCGATCAACCGCGAGCCGATGCTCAAGGTCGTCGCGCGCCATCGCGAGCGGGCCTACGAACTCGACTCCGCCCACGTGCCGCTGGGACTGCTCCGCGCCTCGCGCGAGGCCTGGGACGAGGCGCTTAAGCTCGGCGAGAGCGCGGGTTACCGCAACTCGCAGGCGACCGTGATCGCGCCCACCGGCACCATCGCGTTCATGATGGATTGCGATACTACCGGCATCGAGCCCGACATCGCGCTGGTCAAGTACAAGAAGCTGGTCGGCGGCGGGATGCTCAAAATCGTCAATGGCACCGTGCCGCGCGCGCTCAAAAGGCTCGGCTACGACTCGCGCGAGGTCCAGGAGATCGTCGAGCATCTCGACGAGCACGAAACGATTGAGGGCGCCCCGCATCTGGCCGACGCGCATCTGCCGGTCTTCGATTGCGCGTTCAAGCCGCGCGCGGGCGCGCGCACGATTCATTACCAGGGCCATCTGCGGATGATGGGTGCGGTGCAGCCGTTCATCTCCGGCGCGATTTCCAAGACCATCAACATGCCGGCCGAAGCCGACGTCGACGACGTGGCCGAGGCCTACATGACGGCGTGGAAGCTGGGGCTTAAGGCGGTCGCGATTTACCGCGACGGCTCCAAGCGCACTCAGCCGCTCAATACCGGGAAGACCAATATCGGAAAGACCAAAGTCGAAAGCGCGCCGGCACCCGCAGCAGCCGCGATGGCGGCCGTGATGACGGCGGCGACAGGATCGGAGCGCGGGCTACATCGCAAAAAAATGCCCGACGAGCGCAAGTCGATCACGCACAAGTTCGATATCGCCGGCCACGAGGGCTACATCACGGTGGGTATGTACGAGGACGGCCTGCCGGGCGAGATTTTCGTGATGATGTCGAAGCAGGGCTCGACCATCTCGGGCCTGATGGATTCGTTTGCGACCGCTATCAGCTACGCGCTGCAATACGGCGTGCCGCTGCGGTTTTTGGTCGACAAGTTCTCGCACATGCGCTTCGAGCCGTCGGGTTTCACCAAGAATCCGCAGATTCCGTACGCCAAGTCCATCGTCGATTACCTGTTCCGATGGCTCGCGTCCAAGTTCCTCGACGAAGAGGCTCGGCGCGAGGTCGGCGTGATCGCGCCCGAGGCGCGCGCCGATACGGCGACGGCGATGGCATCCGCGGTGGTTGCGGGAACGAGCGCGGGGCTCCGCTCGAGCAAGCGTCGGCGGCAGCTTCCAGCGTTGGGGCACGCGCGCGCCAGGCGTTCATCAATCAGGCCGACGCTCCACCGTGTCCGGATTGCGGATGCCTGATGGTGCGCAACGGGACTTGTTACAAGTGCCTCAACTGCGGCGCGACCAGCGGCTGCTCGTGAGGGACGTGGGCGAGGGCAGTGATGCGAGGGTTTTGAGATGAAGGAAGCTGCTCCATCGAAGGAGCGTCGCGACGGTTGATGAAAAAGGTCAGGGTGGGGGGAGGTTGGCGAAGGGATAGTTGGCGAAGGCGGTGGCGGTGCGGTGCGCGACGAATCGACGGGGATGTTGCGGAGGGGGGTGCGGAAATTTCCAGGCGGGGGGCGGTTCTTGAATCGAGCGGGCGGTGCGCGGAGGCGCGGATGCGGATGACGGGGAGTGGCCTCGCTTGAGAAATGTGGTGGCGGGGTTGTGGATGTGGAGCGGCGGGGGGCCGGGCTAACGCCCGGCCCCCCGAGTTTTATGCGCGGCGACGAGAATCGCCGCGCTGTTTTTGGCGGCCCGCTTTCTGACCTCTCAGAAGTTTCTGAATTTATTCGGAAAGCGCTGGAAGGTAAGCCGCGAGTGCCTCTTCTGTCATCCCGAGCGAGTCTGCGAGTCGAGGGACCCCGGATCTTTTTATGCGGAGATTCTCGCAATGCTCGTCGGAAAGATCGGGGTCCTTCGACTCGCGCAGCGCTCGCTCAGGACGACAGAAAGGAGCTTTTTTTCGATCATCCTGAACGAAGGTTGCCGAAGTGAAGGATCGACGCGAAGCGATTTTGTGTTTATCGGCACCCCGAAATGCTGAGAGGGGAGTTAATGCTGAATACATACTCAATACTTAGTAGTATCTGTGAGGCGCGGATTCAGCCTTCTTTGCTGGAGAGAAAACCCACAATCGCGGCGCGCGAATCCTCCGGACGCTCCAGCCAAAAACAATGTCCGGCGGGATCCAGGATCTCGAGCGCGGCCCCCGGAATGCGCTCCGCGAGGAGCCGCGAATTTTCCCACGAGATCAGCGCGTCGTCCCTGCCGGTGATTACCAGCGTCGGACAAGTGATATTCGGCAGCCGATCGTAAGTGTCATGCACGGATAGCGCTTTCATCCGATGGCTGAGCGCGACCGGATCGATCGGCCGCTGACGCCGCGCCTCGATCATCGTCGCAACGATCTCCGGATGCCGCGCGAGATGGCCCTTGCTGAATACTGCTTCGGCGAGCGCCTTGCCGCGCTCCTCGGCCGACATCGGCTGCAGCGAATACGCGGCGGCGAACGCGTTTCCTTGAGCGCGAATCTCTTTGGGTCCGCCGGGCGTGGTGCAGCCCAGGACCAGCGCCGCGACTTTTCCCGGATGGCGGAGCGCGAGCTCCTGGGCGATCATCCCGCCCATCGAGACTCCGATAATATTCGCCGCGGAAAAGCCCACCTGATCCATGAGGGCGGCGGTGTCGTCCGCCAGCATCGCGATGCTGCAGTCGAAATCGGGTTTCTCACTCAGCCCGGAGCCACGCTGATCGAAGGTGAGCACGCGAAAGTTGCCGGCGCATACGGATGCGAGGTCGGCGAACATGCTCTGATCGCCCTGCGCGCCATGAATCATGACCAGCGGCGCGCCGTTTCCGCGCAGCACGTAAGCAAGCTCGACCCCGTTTATACGCGCCCGTTCCATACTCGCTCAGCTTTTGTCCTTCGGCAGCAGACCCAGCACCGCACGATTTATCACGGCTGATTGGAGCAAGCCAGTAAGGCTGTCCTGGCGGAATTTATCCAAGAAAAGTGCTTTAAGACGTTCTCAGGACAAAAAAGAATCGGGCAGCGCCTGCCAGGCCGGCTTTTTCACTTTTTCACCTTTTCACGTTTTCGTCATGGGGCTGTGCATATGGCGTAACGCCGGAGCGCCGGCCCGACTGTGAGCGGCCGGGCAAGTCGGCTACGATATCGGAACATGGCGAGCATGCGAGTGTGCGTTTACTGCGCGTCGAGCCGTCAATGTGATCCGATCTACCATCAGGCCGCCGCACGGCTGGGGCGCGAGTTGGCGCGCGCGGGTCACACGACCGTCTATGGCGGCGGCAGCGTGGGCTCGATGGGGCATCTGGCGGACGCGGCGCTGGCCGCGGGCGGCCGCGTGATCGGCGTGATTCCATCTTTCATGCACGACCTCGAATGGGCGCATCGCGGGCTCAGCGAATTGCTCGTCGTCAACGACATGCACGAGCGCAAGCGGCTGATGATCGACTCGGTGGGCGCGGTGGTCGCGCTGCCGGGCGGATGCGGCACGTTCGAGGAGCTGTTCGAGGCTATAACCTGGAAGCGGTTGGGGCTCTTCGGCGGTGCAATCGTGATCGTCAACACGGAGGACTTCTACCGCCCGCTGATCGAACTGCTCGAACGCTCGATCGAGCGCCGCTTCATGGACGAGCGCCATCGGGCGATGTGGAAGGTTGTCGCGCAACCCGAGCAGGTGCTCGGGGCGATTCACGACTCGCCGCCGTGGCCGCACGAGAACCGGCGGTTTGCGTCGCTATAATGGGCTAATTATGCATCAGGTCACCTACTGAAGCACGTAAGCATAGAGAACAGTGCTGATGAACGGAGCGCAGCGTCAGAAACCATTAATAGTCCCTATACATTCACGTGTGCTGCGTAGCATAATGCTGTCCTGGGGGGCCGGGGGTATCTAGTCGATGGCCGGTTCCGAACGTAGTGAAAGATCTCGTCTGAAGGCGAGCCTCAAAGAGCTCGGGCAGCTTAGGGCTGCGGCGCTGGTGCGCGAGGATTTGCATGCGCGCAATCTCAGCTTTCGCGGTGGCCTTCCTTACTTTGAGCGGACGCTCGGGCTGTTCCACGGACTCGGGAGCGGCAATCTCGCCAAAGTGCCGTCGGCGTACGTCAAAATCGTGGCCGATCACGCCGAGCGAGCCCTTACCCAGTTCGAGGAGATTCTGCGCTTCACCGGCGAGGGTCTCGTGAATCCTGGTGAGGTGCGCAACCATCTGATCGCCGAGGTCCGCGACTATTACCGCGAACTCCACGACGACGTCTCGATTCTGGTCACGCGTCCGCCCGGCCAACAGGAGCATCCCGCTCGCGCGCCCTGGTACGTGGGCGCGCCGCTCGCCGCGCTCATGTTGGCGATGTTCGCCGCTGGCGTGACCGCTGCGTACCACTACGGACTGTTAGGCTACGCGGCGCAGGACATCATCGATTCGCTGCATAATATCGCGCACCTATAGACGTTTCGGGGACGCTTGACCGAAGTCTGGTTTGCGATCGCTAAGCGCTGTTGCGCGAGGGCGCGCTGCCGGACATCACCGCGCCGTCGACGGGCGTTGCCGGGCCGCTATTGTGATCGATCGGCACCTCCCTCGCCGCGACGATCGCGTTGCGGATCTGGCCGGCGATATCGCTCAGTCCACCGGGCGAGTGCGGCAGCATGATCGTATTGGAGCGCCCGCCGACTTCCTTGAGCATGTCGAAGTACTGTGTCAGCAGCAGCACCACCATCGCTTCCTGCACGGTGGCGCCCGGCAATCCCTGCTGGAACATCGCGGCCGAATCGTGAAGGCCGCGCGCAATCTCGGTGCGCTCGCGCGCGATTCCGTTGCCCTGCAACGCCTTGCTCTCGGCTTCGGCCTCGGCCTGCTTTACCTTGAGCACCTTCTCGGCCTCGCCCTTGGCCTTGGCGGCCTCGAGCAGTCGCTGGTTGGCGTTGATCTCGTTCATCGCCGCCTTGACCCGTTCGTCGGGATCGATGTCGGTGACCAGCGCGGTCAGGATGTCGTAGCCGTACTCGGACATCTGCGCGCCCAGCGATCCTTTGACCGCCTGCGCGACTTCATCCTTCTTGAGGAAGACGTCGTCAAGGTCGAGGCTCGGCACGTGCGCGCGCACCACGTCGAAGACGAAGGCGGTAATCTGCGGCGTCGCGTCGGTGAGGCTGTAATACGCCTGGTAAACCTTGTCGGGAAACACCGAGAACTGCACGGCCACCGTGACGTGGACGAAAACGTTGTCGCGAGTTTTGGTTTCGACCTTGACCGTCAGTTGCTGCACGCGCAGGTTGACGTTGGCGATGACCTGGTCGATGAGTGGGATTTTGAAATTGAGTCCTGCGCGCGCGATCCGCAGAAATTTCCCGAGGCGCTGGATGATCGCGACTTCCTGCTGCTCGACGGTGAACCATGAGCCGAACAGCACGATCAATCCGATCATCACTACGACCGCTATCCATCCCAGGACCAAAACATCCGCCGAGCTGTTCATTGTTTTTGCTTCCCCCCTCCACTTCGGCTTTGACGATCATCGCGCCACTAGCCGATAGTGAATACGTCTAAGCCGCAATTGTCACATTTTGACGAGAGTGATTCTATGGGGGCAGGGCTGTGGGTCGAGCGAACGGGAAGGAGCTGGAAATTCGATGAAGTGGCCGAGCGGGATGGAGCCGGGAAATGTCGCGGTGCATGCGCGCGACGAAATCGAAATCGGGGCGGCGCCGGAGCGGGTCTGGCGATGGCTGGTCGCGGGCGAGCACTGGCCGCAATGGTACGGCAACTGCTCGACGTTTCACTACCTCGACGGGCAGCGTGGGCCGGATTTGGCCGCGGGCCGCAGCTTCGAATGGCGCACTTTCGGCACGCGCGTGCGCAGCGTCGTCCGTGCGTTCGAGCCGTTTCGCGAACTCGGATGGGACGCGCGCGCAACCGGGCTTTACGCTTATCACGGATGGATGCTTGAGCCGGCCGGTGCGGGATGCCGCGTGCTCACCGAGGAGACGCAGCGCGGATGGCTACCGATGCTCGCACGATGGTACCTGCGCCGGATGCTCGCGCGGGGCCATCGGGGATGGCTCGAAGATCTGCGCCGCGTGGCGGAATCGGGTGACCCGCCATGGGTCGTGCATTAGCGCAAGCGCGATACGCCCCCGCGCTTATTCAGGCCGCGAGCGGCGAGGTGCAATGAGCGCAGCGTTTGGCGCCGATCGGAATCTCGCTGATGCACTCGGGGCAGGTCTTGGTGGTCGGCGCGGGCGGCGGCTTCAGGCGCGAGATCAGCTTGTTCACCGGCATCACGACCGCGAAATAGACGGCCGCCGCTACGATGACGAAGGAGATCAACTGGTTGATGAAGTCGCCGACCATAAATTTGCTGCTGTTGAGCGTGAACGCAATGTTGGAAAAGTCGGGTTTGCGCACGACCGCGGCGATGAACGGCGTAAGCAGGTCCTTCACGAACGCCGAGACGACCGTGCCGAAGGCGGCGCCGACCACGATTCCGACCGCCATGTCGATGACGTTGCCGCGGAGCAGAAACTCCTTGAAGCCGTTCATGGGTAGACCTCCAAATTTAGGTCGCGACTTGCGGACGTGGAGCTGCTGAAAGTGCTGTGCGAGACTGAGATCGGTTTCCAGATTCTCGGTTTCGACCGCCATTGCAATTACGCGGGCCGCGATTGGCCCAAAGCTGCTACTGCCCAAAGGCCATTACTGCCCGAAGGCGGCTATTGACTAACCGATTCCATCACGCGGCCGCTCTGTGAGTCCGCGATATCGACCGTTACCGTACCGGCGACTTTGTGCGCGCTCTTGGCGCTCGTCAGTCCGGATTTGATGTCCGCGATAAACTTGTCGCGCGCGAACGGCGGCATCGCATCCATCGGGAAGTTATCCATCATCACCTTGGCGCGTGTCGTCGAGGGCCACTGCACCGCGGCGACTTTGGACCCCGCCACCGGCAGATTGCGCATCATATCGGCGACCGCATCCTGGAAAGTCGCGGCAGAGCCGGAAGCGGATGAAGCGGCGGTCGTCATCTGAGCCCCGGAAGTGGGAGCCCCGGCAGTCGGAGCGCCGGCAGTCGTAGAGTCGACGGCGGCGACCGTTACCGATTGCATCACGCGATTGCTCGCGGCGTCGGCGATCTCAACCGTGACCGGCCCCTGCACGTGATGCGACTTCATCGCGTCGGCGGTCCCAGACTTCAAATCGTCGAGAAAGCGCGCCGCCGCGAACGGGGGCATCTGGTCCATCGGGAAGTCGTTCATCAGCAGGCGTGGGTGGTTGTCACCGGTCCACTGCACGCCGTGGACCTTTGGACCTGCGATCGGCAGCCCGCGCGCCATCTGCTCGAACGCGCCCTGGAAAGTCGCGGCGCTGCCGTCGGCCACGACCGCATTGCCGCCGGAAGCGGCGGCGGACTCTCCTGGCGCTCCATGGGCACCGATGGTCGCGAGCATCTTATCGATCTCACCACGGGCTCTGTCGTCGGGCGCGAGCGTGCGCGCCTTGAGGAGGTAGCGGCGCGCGACGGGCTTGTTCTCCTGATCGGCGTAAGCAACGCCGAGGTTGAAATAGGCCTCGAAGAAATCGGGATGCGCGGTCACCACCTTCGTGTACTGGACGATCGCCACGTCCGTATTGCCGGTGGAGAGGTACATCGTGCCCAAGTCGGTGCGCACGCGGGCATCGTCAGGCTTGCGGGTGAGGTAGTGCTCGTAGGCGGCGATCGCCTCGTCGTAGTGGCGGCGGTCGTAGTCGATATTGCCGACGCCGCGGAGCGCCCGAAGATCGTCGGGGTCGAGCTTCAGCACGTGAGCATAAGCGTCGTCGGCTTTCGAGTAATACGACGGGTCGAACATCGCGGCGCGCTCGGCGGCGTCGCCGAAGCGGTCCCACGCGGCGACGTCATTGGGGGCGGCCTCGGCCTTGGCCTGCAAGTCGTCGATGAACTTGCGCGCCTTGTCGGGAATTTTGATGACCTCCGGATGGCCCGGAGGCAGGTTGCCAGCCGCGCCGGTCTGCGCTGGGGCATTGGCAGCCTCACGCTCACGTTGCGGCTGCTGGCGCATGATGAGGGCGGCCGCGCCCAGCCCGATCATGAAAATAGCCGCGAACACCACCGCGAACGCCGGGGTGAAGTGCGACGCCGCGGGCGCGGCGCCGGATACGGGCGCCAGCGGCGCCCGTATCGCGCTGGCGGCCGCACCACCGCCAGCGCCAGTGACGGCGCCCGCGCCGCTCGCGGCGGGCGCCGTCACTGGCGTTCCGCAGCCGACGCAGAACTTCGCGCCGGGCATCACAGGCGTACCGCATTGTGAACAAAATCGCATCTTGCGTTGTTATGCCCGGCTTCGCCCGGGCCAGCGTTCGTACTCTGCGCTGCGGCGAGCGTGGCGGACCGCTTGCGGGCCGCCACGCTCGCCGCAGCCGCACCCAAGAAAAAATCACAGCCGCGCCCGGCTGCGCAACCGCGCGGAGCGGTTGCGCAGCCGGGCGCTCGGCGGGCGTATCGCGCGTTGCCGCCGCCAGCGGCGCGTGCGCGGCGGTGTACTCAAAACTCGCGATGATCTAGGGTAGGGACGCTTGGCGATAAGCGCTTCGCACATAGGCGCTCTGGCCGGAGCGGCGATGCGCCTCGTCGCATCGTCGACCGGCCGAACTAACTCTAAGGAGATAAGCAGTATGAAAATCAATAACTCCTTCGGCCCCAATCCGCGCGCGCTCAGGATGTTCCTCGCCGAAAAGGGCATCACCATCCCGATGCGCGACGTCGATCTGATGGCCGCGGAAAACCGCAAGCCTCCCTACACCGACCGCAATCCAGGTGGACAACTGCCGTCGCTCGAACTCGACAACGGCAAGACCATCGGCGAAACGGTCGCCATCTTTGACTATCTCGAAGATAAGCATCCCAGGCCGCCGCTCATCGGAGCGACGGCCGAGGAGCGCGCCGAAACTCACCAGTGGCAGCGCCGCGTCGAGCTGAACATCACAGAGAATATCTATAACGGCTTCCGCTACGCGGAGGGCTTCGAACTGTTCAAAGACCGCATGCCGGTTTTTCCCGAGGCGGCTCCCGCACTCAAAACGCTCGGTCAGAGGCGGATGGAATGGCTCGACGGGCTGATGGCGGAGCGCGACTGGATCGTGCCTGAGCGTTTCACAATCGCTGACATCATTCTTTATTGCTGCGTTGATTTCTCGTCGGGCGTGGGCCAGACGATCCCCGCCTCGGCCAAAAACCTCCAAGCGTGGTTCAAGCGCGTCGCAGCCCGGCCGAGCGCGAGCGCGAGCCTCCATCCCGCTGCCGAAAAGCTGAAGATGCGCGGCTGAAAAACTTGGTTCGCGGCCGGTCCGCGGCTCCATCTATGGGAGCCGCGGACCGGCCGTGCGCCGCGTCACAAGCACACGATGCAAGCACACGATCGGATAAACGATAAGGACCCGCAGATCGAAGAGAGCGCCCAAATCGCACAGATCGCGCGCCAACTCACGCTGCTGGTGCATGAGAAGACAGGCGACCACGATGCCGTCGTGGGCGAGCCCGCAGCGCTGCCCGGCCATGCGGGACTAAGCTACAGCTTCGAGGTGACTTATCGCGCCGCCGCGACGCCACGGACCGAGCGGCTGGTTATCCGCCTTGCGCCCGAGGGCGTCCCGATCGCGGGGCCCACCGACGTCGTTCGCCAGGCGCGAATCATGGCCTCGCTTGCGGGGACCGCCGTGCCGGTGCCCCCAGTCAAATGGTATGACAGCGACCCGCGATGGTTCGGGCGCCCGTTCTTTGTGGTCGGCTTCCTTAACGGCGACAAGCTCGCCTTGGGCGAGCGCACTTATACTGCCGCCGAGACGCGGGCGATGGTTACGCAGGCGGTCGAGGCGCTAGCCGCGCTGCACTCGCTGCCATTCGAGCCGCGCCGCGAATCCTGGGGCGAGCCGCTTTCGCTGGCCGATGAAATGAAGCGCCTCGATAACCTGCTCGACCGGCCGACGCTCGATCCCAAGGTCGTCGGTCGCGGACCGCTCCTGCGCGAGCGCCTGCGCCACAGTCTGCCGCCACCCGAGCGTGTACATGTCGGATGCGTGCATGGCGACTTCCAATGGTCCAACTGTCTGTTCGACGCCGGGCGCCTCAAGGCGGTCATCGATTGGGAGCTGTCGCAAATCGGCGCGACGCTGATCGATCTGGGGTGGCTCAGCCTGTTTTCAGACCATGAGAGCTGGGAAATCCAAAACCTGGTGCCGCCACACGTCCCGCATCCTGACGAGATAGCCAAGCTTTACGCTTCAAAGGCAAGCTCAGCTATAGATATCGAGCAGATACGATGGTTCCGTGCATTCGCGGGCTATCGGTTCGGAGTTATAACAGCGTTTAATCTCATGTTACATAGACGCGGCAAACGCCCCGACCCGACCTGGGAAGATATAGCCCTATCGGGTCCACGCCTGTTTGAACGTGGTTTGGAGTTGCTAGGTTAGCGCTCCTTTGCTACGGCTGTAGCTGGGGTGTTGGCATCGCGTCGAGGGAGGGCGACGAGATGAAAGCCACTGCTGCGAAACAATCTGTAGAGTTCGCCGAAGCGCCCGAGCAGTCGGTCCGGGCGGCCGATGCTATTTTGGGAGCCAATCCCTTCGTCGGCCTGGATTCCGAGCAGATCCTCGGCGAGCTGACCAATTTCGTCAGCGATACTCTCAAGCAACCGGAAGTCCTCGGCGGCCACCTGACCAGGATGGCGGTTGAGCTGGCTAAGGTCGCCGCCGGCGTTTCCGAAGTTGTTCCCGAAGATAGCGACAAGCGTTTCTCCGATCCTACCTGGTCCGATAATCCATTCTATCGCCGCGTAATGCAGACTTATCTTGTCTGGCGCTCGACGATGCAGTCGATGGTGCCCGAACGGGGCTATGCCAACGGCGAATGGAAGGAGACCGAGCAGCAGCGCTTTGCGGTCCGGCTGCTGACCGAAGCGCTTGCGCCGACCAATCTGCTGCTCGGTAACCCGGCGGCAATCAAACGCGCATTTGAGACCGGCGGGGCCAGCCTGATCCATGGGCTGCGCAATTTCCTCGACGATCTGCGGAACAACAACGGGATGCCGCAGACGGTCGACAAACGGCCGTTCGCCGTCGGGCGCAATCTCGCGGTCACGCCCGGCGCGGTGGTCTTTCGCTCGGAGATGCTTGAACTGCTGCAGTACGCGCCGACAACCAGGCAGGTATATGAGCGGCCGTTGCTGCTGGTGCCGCCGCAAATCAACAAGTTCTACATCATGGACCTGGCGCCCAAGCGCAGCCTGACCGAGTACGCGGTCGCCCGCGGGGTGCCGTTTTTCACCGTGAGCTGGCGCAATCCCAAGCCCGAGCATCGCAACTGGGGCCTCGACGAATACGTGATCGCGATCAAGGAAGCGCTGGACGCGGTGTGCGAGATAACCGGCAGCCCCGCCGCCAATCTGCTCGGCGTATGCTCGGGCGGAATCACCTCGACCCTGATGCTTGGCCATCTGGCGGCACTCGGCGACCGCCGTATCAACGCCGCCACGCTGGTCGTCACGATGCTGGATTCGAGCATGCCGTCGATGACCGGGATGTTCACGACCGAAGAGAGCGTGGCGGCGGCGGTCGAGCGCTCGCGGCGCCAGGGGATGCTCAATGGGGCCGAGATGGCACGCCTGTTCGCATGGCTGCGGCCCAACGACCTGGTCTGGAACTACTGGGTGAATAACTACCTGGTGGGCAAGGACCCGGCGCCGTTCGACATCCTGTACTGGAATGCCGACTCGACCAACCTGCCGGCCCGTCTGCACGCCGGCTTCATGGAACTGCTGCTGCGCAATGGCCTGACGCGCGCCGGCGCGGTCGAGCTTCTCGGCACGCCGATCGATCTGCGCCAGGCCGGCAACGACCTGTTCGTGGTCGGCGGGATGACGGACCATATCTGCTCCTGGCGCGCGGTCTACAACGGCGCGCGTCTGTTCGGCGGACGGAGCGAGTTCGTGCTCAACTCCAGCGGCCACGTCCAGACCCTCGTGTGCCCGCCGACCAACTTCAAAGCCCGGTACTACGTCAATCCCTCTATGGGCGACGATCCCGAGACGTGGCTAAAGGAAGCCACCGAGCAGAAGGGCTCGTGGTGGGACCATTGGCTCGAATGGCTCGATAAGCGCTCAGGCGACAAGCGTGAGGCGCCGGCCAACCTTGGCAGCCGGCGGTTTCCGCCGCTCGAACCCGCGCCCGGAAAGTATGTGATGGAACAATAGCCGGCGGTAATTCGTCCGCGGCTCGTTGGTGAGGAAACGGTAGAGGGACTGAAAAGGGGTGGGAGAAGATGGCAGACACTCAGGAATTGGACGAGTCGATGATTATCGGCGAGGGCGAGGACCTAAACGGCGGTAGCGACGGCGCGATGATGGAGACGGAAACGGCTGGCGCGGCGCCTCATGCCGCGGCGTCCAGGAAGCCGCGCGCCAAGCGCGCCTCAGTCAAGTCGATGGAGGGCAGGGTGGCGGCGATCGAGCAGCGTGCGGAGGCCTTTGCCCATGAGCTGGCACAGCTCACCGGGCTGACTGAGCAGCTTGCGCATCTGAGCGGCAAAATCGCCAAGCTCGAGGAGAGCCTGGAGGCGCGCTCGAGCAACGGCGCCGGCACGGCTCACGACGGTGCGGGAATTGCCGACCAGGTGCGTCAGATGGACGAGCGCTTGCAGAAGCTCGCCTACGTGCTCGCGCAGCAGAACTGGAATCGCCCCTAAGGCCATACTTCGTCGGAAATGAAAAAGGGCCGTTCACGAACGGCCCCTACAAAGAGGTGTTCCGCTGTAGGGGTTTCGTTGCAGATGAAGAAGGGCCGTTCTCGAACGGGCCCTGCAGAAGAGGTTTGGCGTCGTAGAGGCCGATTGTGAGCGGCCCTGTCTGTGGATCGGCAGTGCTTTCCTGGATGAGACGCGGGGTTCTACCTTGATGCGAGCACTTCGGCCAGATGGCGCGTCTCCATATCCAATCCGGCGCGGCTGAGGCCACCGCCGATCTGCATCAGGCATCCGCAATCGTTCGCGACCACCGTATCGGCGCCGCTCTCGCGCACGCTGGCGACCTTGTCGGCGAGCATCCCGCCCGAGATGTGCGGAAACTTGACCGAGAACATCCCGCCGAAGCCGCAACATTCCTGCACGTTGCGCAGCTCGCACAAACGGATTCCGCCGACCGCGCTCAGCAGCAGGCGCGGCTCGTCGCGCACGCCCATCTCGCGCAACAGATGGCATCCCGGATGATATGCGACGGCGTGCTCGAAGCGCGCTCCCAGATAGCGCACTTTCATCACGCCGACCAGGAACTGCGAAAATTCGTATACCCACGGCCGAAGCGCCGCGGCCTTGGCGGCTAGTTTCGGGTCGTCAACCAGCAGGTCGGCGTAAAATATCTTGACCATCGCGGCGCACGACCCCGACGGAACGACGACGGGCTTGCCGGGTTCGCATGCGCCAAGGAAGCGCCGCGCGAGTTCGGTCGCCTGCTCGCGCATCCCCTCGTTGAAGGCGGCCTGCCCGCAGCAGAACGCACGCCGTATCGGGCGCACCTTGAGCTTCAGCCCGCGCAACACCTGGGCCGCCGCGTCGACCGCCGAGGGGTAGAATTCCTCCGCGAGGCAGGTGCCGAACAGGCGTACTTCAGTCATCGCCGTGCCATACCGCGGCGACATGAATCTCGCGCGGGCCGTGGACGCCGAGCACGATGCGCTTTTCGATATCGGCGGTGCGGCTGGGGCCGGTGACGAGGGCCAGGCGATGGCTCGCGATGGCTGCGGGGCCGATCGCCTCCAGCGCGGTGGCGAGGTCGGGCAGGATTCGCTCGGCGCTCACCAGGATAACGTTTACCGGCGGCAACAGCGTGAGCGAACCGGGACGCTCGGGCGTCGCGATCATTGCGAGTGTGCCGGTCGCGGCGATCGCGTAGTCGGCTTCGACCACTGCGAAATCGCATCGCGCGAGCTTGCCGCGCAACTCCGCGCGCGCCGCGTCGTCGGCGCAGGCCGCGTTGCGGATGACGGTGGTGCCGGCGAGCTCGAGCGCGTCGACGATCGGCGTGGGGTCGGTGAAGATGCCCGCGCCGACGGCCACCGTGTGCGCGCCGAGCTTCGCGGCGACCGCGAGCACGCGCGCGACTGTCTCCTTGGGCGTGGGTGTGCCGAGGAAGTAGCCGCCCACCGCCTGCAGTTCGCGTGCGAACTGCGAGGCGAGTTCCACCCGGCGCGCCGCTTTGGTCGTCGGCACCGCCACCGGTGACGCGGCGGCGGCACCGTTGTGCGCCTCGGCGGCGGGGTGCTCTAGCGCGTCGCGCAGATTGGCGATTAGCTTGTGAAACTCGGCCACGCTATGTCTGCGTCCCGATTTTTACGCCTGCGTGCCCATTTAAGTCTGCGTTCCGTTGTTCGCGGCTTTGCTCTCCGCTGGGCTTCGAGATTTACCGCGGCGGCGGCGGAAACGCGGCACCGGAAAGTCGCGCACGCGTGTCCAGTTGCTGAATGGCGGCGGCATCCATCGCACGTAGCCGTGGCGCGCAAACGGCCACATCACGAGCGCGGCCAGCCGGCCCAACACACGCACTGTGATGGGATGGTTCGCCATCCGGGAGAACGTTTCGACTCCCTCGCGCGCTCGGCGCGCCGCGCGTGGCCATTTGGGAGTTGGCAGTGTGCCGTCGCCCTTGGCAGCGGTTTCCTTCCAGCGCAGGTGCAGCAGGATACGCGGGATGTCGATCTTTACCGGGCAAATTTCGCGGCACGCGCCGCACAGCGTCGAGGCGAACGGCAAAGTGGCGGTGGCGCCGCCGAACAGGCTCGGACTCACGATCGAGCCAATCGGTCCCGGATAAGTCGAGCCGTAGGCGTGGCCGCCGACGCGCCGGTATATCGGGCAGACGTTGAGGCACGCTCCGCAGCGCAGGCAGTAAAGCGCCTCGCGCAACACCGGATCGGCGAGCATCGTGGTACGCCCGTTGTCGAGCATCACCACGTGCACTTCGCGCGGACCGTCGGCGTCGCCGGCGCGCCGCGGCCCGCTGATGAAATTCGTGTAGGTCGTGAGCTTCTGCCCGGTCGCCGTGCGCGCGAGCACCTCCAGGAAATGGCTCAAGTCGGCCATCGACGGGATGACCTTCTCGATTCCCATCACGGCGACGAAAATCTCCGGCAACGTGCTCGACATCCGCCCGTTGCCTTCGTTTTCGACCAGCACCAGCGTGCCGGTTTCGGCGATCGCGAAATTGGCGCCGGTCACTCCCATCTCGGCGGCCAGAAACACCTCGCGCAGGCGCTCGCGGGCGGCCGCGGTGAGCGCCGTTGGTTCGGAGGTGTAGGGGATATGCAGCTTCTCGTTGAACAGCAGCCCGATGTCTTCCTTGGAGAGATGGATCGCGGGCGTGATGATGTGCGAGGGACGCTCGCCGCGCAGTTGCACGATATACTCGCCGAGGTCGGTCTCGACCACGTCGCATCCGGCCTCCGCCAGCGCCGGGTTGAGTGCGATTTCCTCGGTCGCCATCGACTTGCCCTTGACCACCCGGCGCGCGCCGCGCTCGCGCGCGAGGTCGACGATATACTTACGCGCCTCGGCCGCGTTGGCGGCGACGAATACGGTGCATCCGTTGGCCTCCAGGCGTTCCTTGAGCTGGACCAGCAGGTCATCGAGCCGCGCGATCGAGTCCTCTTTTATCCGGCGCGACGCGTCGCGCTCGGCCTCGTAGGCGGGGAACTCGGCGCGCGTCGCGGCGACGTGGTCGAGATGGCGTCCGGTGGCGTTCTCGAGTTTGCGGCGCAGTTGGAGGTCGGCGACCGCGGCTTCGCTCGCAGCAAAGAAATCCTGTTCGACAGCTCCTTTCGACATCAGCGGTAGCCGCGTCAGTTGATTCGCGCGACCTGGCGGGTCAGGCGTACCACGGCCTCGCGCGCCGCGTCGGCCGCGGGATGGTTGGCGTATTGGGTGAGAAAGCTCTGGTAATCTTCGAGCGCCGCGCCGAAACATTCCAGCCGCTCGTAGAGTGCCGCGCGCTCTAGTATGTCGTCGGCCGCGCGCGGTTCGAGGATCAGGATGCGGTCCAGCGCGGCGAGCGAGCGCGGCCAATCGGCGCCGCTCGCGTAGATGTTTTTCAAATTGCGCAGCATGCGCGCGAGGATGTGCCGTCCGCCCACCGCCTTCAGCATCGCCGGCTGCAGCTCGACCGGCTGGCCGTAGATCTGCTTGAGGCGGGTGCTGATGTCGTCGAGATCGAGGATCGCGCCGCCGTTGAACGGATCGATTATCAGCTCGCCGCGCTCGTCGACCGCCTTGACCAGGAAGTGCGACGGGAAGGAGACCCCGAAGAGGTTCAACCCGGCGCGCCGTCCGACTTCGAGGTAAATCACCGAGAGCGTGATCGGGATACCGAGGCGGCGCTCCAGCACGTCGTTGAGAAAAGAGTTGCGCGGGTCGCCGTAGTTGTCGCGATTACCGGCAAAGCCGGTGCGCACGAACAGAAAGTCGGAGAGCGTCTGCACGCGCTCCACCGTGTTCTCGGCTTCGCGCAGCGCGCTTTGCGCGGCGCGCCCCAGCGCCGACAGATGATCGAGGTAGTGCGCGACGTCGAGGTCGGGATACTCCTCCTTGGCGACCAGCAGGGCGCCGTGGGCGAGCGGAATCGGTTCGCGAGCGGCGATGCGGGCAAATTCGGTCCGCGCAGGATTCATCTTCGTTATATAACGCCTCGCTCCCGTTTCATCCAGTGCGCGCGCCCGGGCTTATTTTGCGAGCTGCCAGGTCCGGATCGCCTGGATCGGGCGAATCAGCATCAGCACGTTAAGCAGCAGGCTGTCGCGAATCCATAGCGCAAGCGCGACTTCTAGCACGATCACCCCGATGAGTGTCACACGTGTGGGCAGCATCGCGGCCAGGATGAAGCCCAACACGGCGGTTAAGATGTCACACATCGAGTTCATCACGCTGTCGCCATAGTAATTCAGCGATATGGTGGCCGCGCGATAGCGCTGAATCACCATGTCAGTGTTCTCGAAAATTTCCCAGGCGCACTCTAGCGCCACGGCCAGGATGAAGCGTACGCGCACCGGCAGTTTGTTCGCGACCAGCGCCAACAGCCCATACCACAACACGCCGTGTGTAATGTGGCTGAAGGTGTAGGGATCGGTCATGTACTGCGAGTTGTGCGAGCTCCAGATGTCGCCGGACCAGATTCCGGGCTCGCCGCTGACGCCCCATAGCTTGCGATCCATCGCGAATTCCGCCGCGCCTGCAAGTCCAACCAATGCGGCGCCAGCCGTTGTGCAAACCCAAAGCGGCAACGCTGGCGAGGTTTTCGTGGAGGTGCCGGTCATCCGTCGCGTTATCCGGTGGCGTTATCTGGAATTTCGATCACGCAAATTCCGGCTTCGCAAATTCCGAGCATCCGGAGCATCGCCGGCCGCCGCCGCCAGCGCCGCCTCGATCTCCGCGCGCACCTCTGGATCGCTTTCGGTCTTGCGGCGGCGCTCGAGCGTCGCGCGCGCGCCTGTGCCACCCAGTTGCCCGAGCGCCCAGGCCGCGTGCGCGCGCACCAGCGGCTCGATTTCGTGTTGGAGCGACCCTGTTAGCACCGCCACCGCGTCGCGATTGCCGCTGTTGCCCAGCGCCACGGCAGCGTTGCGCAACAGTCCGCGCCGCCGCGTGCGTGCGACCGCGCTCTTGCCGAAGCGGCGGCGGAACGCGTCGTCGTCGAGCGCCATCAAGCTTGGCAGAAACGGCATCAGCGCGTCGTCAGGCGCCGCATCGGCGCTTACATTCCACGGGCAAACCTCCTGACAGACGTCGCATCCGAAAATCCAGTTGCCGAGTTTCGGTCTGAGCGCGATCGGAATCGGCCCGCGATGCTCGATCGTGAGGTACGAGATACACACGCGCGGCTCGATCACGTAGCCTTCGGCCAGCGCGCCGGTTGGGCACAGGTCGAGGCATTGGCGACAGGTGCCGCAATGCTCGCGATACGGTTCGCCGCTCGGCGTGAATTCGGCGTCGGTGAAAATCTCGGCGAGAAAGAAATACGAGCCGTGATGGCGGTTGAGCAGGTTAGTGTTCCTGCCGAACCATCCGATACGCGCTTCGGCCGCCCATTCGCGCTCGAATACCGCGCCGGTGTCGACATATGCGCGCGTGACAGCGTCGGGGCGTTCGTCCTTGAGCCGCGCCGCCACCGTGCGGGCACGCGCGAGCACCGTGTCGTGATAGTCCGGCCCCATCGCGTAGGCCGCGATCCGCCCGCGCATCGTGGCGCGCCAATCGATGTCGGGGACTGCGGGCGCCGCGTAGGGATAGCCGAGGCTGACTACGGAGCGCAGACGCGGATCGATCCGCCGCGGGTCAAGCCGCCGCTCGGGGTCGCGTCCGAGCCATTCCATCTCGCCCTGGCGCCCCTCGTCGAGCCATCGATTAAAAAACTCCGCGCGATCATCCAGGCGGCGAAGCGATGCGAAGCCGACCAGGACGAAGCCCTGCTCGTGCGCCGCTGCCGTGAGAATTTCTTTCAGTCGAACCATCTAAAACATCGCCCGATGCAAAAACCCGCCATCAAAACCCCGTCAGAGGCTGCCCTGCACCTGGGACGCCAGACATTATTGCCCAGTTACGCTTGTTGCGCAGCCGCTTTCCGGCGCGGCATTACACCATGGCGGGATTTGCACCAGGACGGGATTTGCTCCATGCCGGCCGGCTGGGTTAGAATTGACGAGTTGGTTAGCGCGTCGCAATCGCGCTTCATAGTGGAAGCTGCGTCATCGATAAGCAGAGTCCGGAGGATTTTCAACAATGTCTGAGGAAGTTCAACACGAGGATAGGCACGAGCATCGCAACGAGTTCGCTCGTGACGGTGCGGCCGCAAGTGTGTCGGGGATCAATCTGACGCCCAAGGCGCTCGAGATGGTCAAGCAGATGCATGCCAAGGAAGGGCTCGGCGCGGAGCAGGGGCTGCGAATCTCGGTGGTCGGCGGCGGATGCTCGGGCTTTCAGTATTCGCTGAGCTTCGACGTGCAGAAGGAAGGCGACACGGCGCAGGAAATCGACGGCGCGAAGATTTTCGTCGACGAGATTTCGCTGCCCTACATCGCTGGCACCACACTGGATTACGTCGAGGGCTTGCACGCCGGCGGTTTTCGTTTCGACAATCCGCGCGCCAGCCGCACTTGCGGTTGCGGATCGTCGTTCAGCGCCTGAGCGCGGCTCGATTTCAATTTGATCGATTCCGGCCGTCCGCACGCCTGTGCGGGCGGTCTTTTTTTGTGTAAAGAGTGAAAAGTGAAGAAATGAAAGATCTCGAGGGCAAAGGAATAATCGTCACCGGCGCGACGCGCGGGATCGGCCGCGAGATCGCGCTGGAGGCCGCCCGCCGCGGCGCCAACGTCGCCTTCAATTATCTAAAGAGCGAACAGCAGGCCGAGGAGTTGAAAGCTGCGATCGGCGCGCTCGGGGTCAAGGCGATGGCGTTTAAGGCCGACGTCGCCGATCTTAAGGCAGTGCGCGCGATGGTCAACGCGGCCAAGGCCGAGTTCGGCCGGCTCGACGCGGTGGTCAACAACGCCGGGCTCACGCGCGACAAGCTGCTGGTGATGATGAGCGAGGAGGACTGGTCCGCGGTCATCCAGACCAACCTGACCGGCGCGTTCAACGTCGCGCGTGCCAGCGCGTTCATCATGATGAAAGCCAAGCGCGGCGCGATCATCAACGTCACGTCCATCTCCGGGCTGGTCGGGATGGCGGGGCAGGTGAACTATTCGGCCTCCAAGGCCGGCCTCGTCGGGATGACCAAGGCGATGGCCAAGGAGCTGGGGCCGCTGGGCGTGCGGGTCAACGCGATCGCGCTCGGATTTATCGAGACCGATATGACGGCCGCGCTGTCGGAACAGCATCGTGCCAAGGCGCTCGAGATGATTCCGCTGGGACGTTTCGGCAAGGTCGAGGATGTGGCGCCGATGGTGGCGTTTTTGCTTTCGGATGCGGCGTCGTACATCACAGGCGCGGTGATCCAGGTCGACGGCGGCCTCGCGATGTGAAGCGCGCGCGGAACGAGACTTTCCGCTCGCGTCCGTGTGTGTGCAGCTTAGTTCGGCTTTTTGAGAACCTTAAGGCTTAGATGCTTTGTCATCGGGTCGAAATCGCGGTCCGAATGTAAAAGCTCATGGCCGTTGAGAAGGCAGAACGTCCCTATCAGGACATCGATTGGTTTTTCGCACCGTGACGCCTCTGGCGCGTAGTGCCCGGTAATTGCGTGCGCTTGCAATCGCGACACTTCGTCCCAGCATCTCTCGAAACTCAAACGTTTGGAGGATTCTCAAAGCCTCACGGAAATCTTCCTCAGCCCGGAATCCTTGCAGAACTTCAGCCAATATCAAATCGCCGACCAGAATCGGTTCGTGGCCAAGAATTTCATAAAGCAGGTTGGCCTCGTCGGTCGGCCGTCCGTTGAAGTAGTCAATCCACACCGAGGTGTCGACCAGGATCATCGATCGCGGCGCATCTCCTCAAGGTCTCCCTGCCAGTGCAGCTTGCCACGTACCCGTCGCACACTTTCCTGTTGTCTGAGACGGACGAGCAATCTGAGCCCTTCCTCAACGGTCTCCCGCTTAGTCTTTGTGCCGGCAAGCTTCATCGCCTTACCCATGAGCTTATCATCGATCACAATGTTGGTTCTCATCGCTTGCCCCGTTGTGTGTAGAGTTCGGCATATTATACACATCGACAGCCCTGGTCCGCCGGCCTACAGAACGGTATGGCGCCATCTTATGAATGGACCGCTCTCTTAATGCCCCGGCGCGTGGCCCCATTCCGCCTCGCACTTCAGAATGTTGAGCGACTGGCCCTCCTTGAGAGCACGATACTTCTCCCAGAACGCTTCATCGATTAGCCGCAGGTCGCGCGGCTCGTCCGGGCGGCGCCATCGATTGAACTCGTCCGGACCGCCGTTGTAAGCCGCATACGAAGAGCGCGCGAACGCGTCCGGATCGCCCGCGTGCGCGGCCTTGGCGGCCGCGCGGATCATCAGGCGCGCGAGGATTTGGCTGCCGGCGCCGGCGTTGTATGCGATATCCCATTCGAGATGCCGCACGTCGTAGAAGCCGCGCCAGACGTAGCGGTTGACCTGCATCAGGCCGACGTCATGACTCGACGATTCGAGGAAGCGTATCCGGCCGTGCGTGATCACGAACTGGCGCCAGCAGCTCTCCTGCCACGCCGCCGCCTTGACCATCACGCGATAGGTCGGTTGCAGCGACGGGTCGGGCCGTTCGTCGGCAATTTCGCTTGCAGCCGCGGCGTCGAGCAGCGCGCCGAGGTCGCGCGTGTAGCCGTCCACGTTGGATTCGTTCACCACGGCGCGCCGCAGCTTCAATCCGAGCTGCTTCAGGTCCGGAGGCTGTGGCGGCGCGTCGGCAAATGCGTCGGCCGAGGATATCAATTGCATCGTCATGTGCACGAAAGGTGCGGAGGATGACTGGCCTGCGGTTGGCGCCGGGGTTGGCGGCGCGGGCGTGGGCGTCGCACCCGATCCGTCCGGCGGCGACGGGGTCGCCGTAGCTGGCGGCGCAGGCGTGGGCGTCGCACCCGATCCGTCCGGCGGCGACGGGGTCGCCGTAGCTGGCGGCGCAGGTGTAAGCGTTGCACCCGATGCGTCTGGCGGCGGCGGCGCCGCGGTAGCTTGCGGCGTAGCGCCACCGGCCTCTGGAGCGCCGACGGTCGCGGTTGGGATCGGTTCGGCCTCATCCGAGTCCGACGGCTCGACGGAATCGGGTGTCTGCGGCGGCGGCGTGAAACCAAAGATGTGTTGCAGCGCCGGATCTTCGCCGTAGTTGAACTGGAGCGGATCGGTGGTCGATTGCGGAGCCATGATGCGCGCGAGACGGCGCAGGTCGGCCGCCGAGATACGCGCGCCGAGCGCCGGCGCGGCCTGGTCGAACGCCATCAGCGCGTCGCCGGCGGACAGGAACGACAGGAACTCGAGCGCGCGATCGCCCAGTTGGCCCCGCGCCGCCGCCTTGCGCACCACGTCGCGCAGTTGCCGCCACTGATCAAGAAACAGCACGCGCACCGGGTCGGGGCCGCCGGGCGCGGGCAGCTGATCGATCGCCTGGGCGAGGCGATAGCGTCCGTCGAGCAGCAGGTTGAGCAGGTCTGCGCGCACCTCCTTGTCTGGCACAGCAGTGCCGACCTGCTTTATCGCGAACACGATAAACGCATCCCATTCGTCGAGTTTTTGATTCCACGCTGCTAGCTCGGCCGGCGTCAGCGGGCCCGAGGGCGCCGCCGGCGCGGCTGCGGGGAGCGTCGGTGCGGTCAGTCCCAGCGTCACCTTTATACCGTCGGGCGCGGCCACGGCCGGTCCGACTCCATGCACGGTCGCAAGCGTTTGCTTGAAACGCTCGGCCTGGTCGGGCGGTGCGGTCTCCTCGGCGAGCGCACGAAACTCCTCGATCGGCGCGCGCAGGTCGAACTTGAAAGTCTGAAAACGCGGGATGAAGTTGTCCTTGATCAGGTCGAAGCCGCGTCCCACGATGAGGGACTTCTGATGCTGCTGGTCGTAGAGGTTGATGTCGCTCACGCGGAACCTCAGCGTCAGATTCGGGGTTAGATAGGGCGTCGCGTCGATCGCGATGATGCCCTTCCATGAAATCGGATTGACGCATTGGTCGCCCAGCGGCACGCCCAGCCCAAGCTCGCCGTCGGATTCGAGCACGACCGTCGTGGGGCCGTTTTGGGCGAAGCGCGGATTGCGCGAGTAGAGGAACTCGCAGGCATTCGTGCCTTTCCACAGGATTGCGCGGCCGCCGGGCGCGCCGTAAATCTGCCGCTTGAGCGCGATGCCGAGCGTGACGTAATCGATCGTCAGCGGGACGAAGACCTGCACCGCGGGATCGGCGCGAGAGACGCCGCAAAGCGAAACGAGGGCCGCGATCGCGGCGAGGAGTGGTGCAAGGCGAAACATCGGTCCAAAGCGAAACATCGATCGGCGAAACATCGATCAATGATTGCAAGCGCTTGTCAACAATTACAGCCGCCCGCGCGTCACATTACTGCACTATCAAAGATGACCGTGCAGGGCGGATTGCCTTGTAAGGGCGGTTGATCGAAAAGATAATTGAGACTCAGATGATTGAAGCGGGCATAATTGAAGTTGATTGAGGCCCGAATGATAGACGAAGAATCGAAATCGATTTTCTACGAGGCCGAGAATCCGCAGGCTTCGCGCGAGCTCGAAGAGCTGCGCCGCTCCGGCGACTACGAGCCGCCCTTCGTGGTCGTGCGCCGCCGCGTGATCGACGACTTCAACGAAGGCAAGATGACGATCGACGCCACCGTGGTGCTGCGGATCGGCGACGTGGAGGAGACCGAGGCCGCGCGCGGCGTCGGCGTCGTCCATGCGCTCGATGTCGCGCTGCGCAAGGGCTTGCTTAAGTACTTCCCGTTTCTCGCGCCGGTCCGCGTGATCGAGACCTACATGCACGCGAGCGGAGAGTCGACCGAAGCCGAGGTGATGTCGATCAAGAAATTTTCCGACGGCCAGAGCGCCTGGACCACGCTCGCCAAGTCGGCCAACACGGCGGAGGCCGGATGGCAATCGTTGGTCGACGGCTATGAGTGGCGCATCAGCCACGAGCGCAACAAGTTGCGGCGGATGACGGCTAATCCGCGGTTCTCTAGGCGTTAGGTCCGCACGCACACGATGGGACGCCTGTTCGGAGAGCCGCAGCGTATTGCGGCCCAGGCCACGGCGGGCAAGCTCGCGGTGCTCTACGACGGCGGCTGCGAGATGTGCCGCACCGTCGCGGCTGGAATTCTGCACTACGACAACACCGAGTCGCTCGAGCTGTTGGACGCCAATGATCCGGCGGCACGCGGGCTCTTTTCCGAACTCAAGCTCGATGACCTGCTCTACGAGCTGCACGTGATCGACGACCGCGGCCGAGTCTATCGTGGCGCGCGCGCGGTCAATGAAATCCTGCGCCGGCAGGCCGGTCTGCGCAGCCTGTTCGCTTATCTGTGGTATGTTCCGGGTTACGCATGGATCGCCGATCGCCAATACAAAGTCATCGCCGGCGGGCGCAAGCGCGACGCGGGCGCGCCGGTCGCCACCGCTTCGGCGCGTCAGCCTTGAGCGCGGCGCCCGCGGCGCGCGGCGCCGATCGCCCGTGGCAGAGGCAATCGACGTGAAGCCGTTGTACATCTTCAACACGCTCGGCCGCCGGGTCGAGGAATTCGAACCACTCAATCCGCCGGTGGTGACCTACTATTCGTGCGGACCGACGGTCTATCTGCCGCAGCATCTGGGCAACATGCGCGCGTACGTGTTCGTCGATACGCTGCGCCGCGCGCTCGAGCTCAACGGTTACGAAGTCCGCCACGTGATGAACATCACCGACGTCGGCCACATGACCTCCGACGCGGATGCCGGCGAGGACAAGATCGAAAAGACCGCTCGCGCCGAGGGTAAGACGCCGCGCGAGGTCGCGGATTTCTATATTGCGCAGTTCACGCGCGATTGCGGCAAGCTCAATATCCGGCTGCCCGCGCCGCCGCTGCTTTGCCGCGCGACGGACCACGTCACCGACATGATCGCGCTTATCGAGCGAATCGTGGAGCGCGGCTACGGGTACGTCACGCGCTCGGGCGTTTACTTCGACGTCGAAAAGTGGCGCGGGCAAAGCCGCGTCGGCCGGCTTTCGCGCCAAAGCCTCGACGAACAGCATGCCGGCCAGCGGCTGGAACATTCGCCCGACAAGAAAAGCCCGCACGACTTCGCGCTCTGGGTGCTCAATCAGCCGGACCATCTGATGCAATGGGAAAGTCCGTGGGGGCGCGGCTATCCGGGATGGCATATCGAGTGCTCGGCGATGTCGATGCGCTACCTGGGCGAGACGATCGATATTCACACGGGTGGTCTCGACCATATCCCGGTCCATCACGAGAACGAGATTGCGCAGTCCGAAAGCGCGACCGGCAAGCCCTTCGTGCGTTACTTCGTGCACAACGCTTTCCTGGTCGGGATGGAAGGGGCGAAGATCAGCAAGAGCGCGGGGCGCTTCCCGCTGCTCGACGATCTGGTGGCGGCGGGAATCAATCCGCTCGCGTTTCGGCTGCTGTGCCTGGGCGCGAAGTATAGATCGGAGCTGGCGTTCTCGCTCGACGCCGTGCGCGCGGCCGAGCGCAACCTGGACTACTTCGCTGAGTTCGCGCGCAACCTCTCCGACGACGACGCGGGCGCCGCCGCCGATTCGCCCTGGGCCGGGGAGTTCGACGAACGCTTTGTAGAGGCGCTCAACAATGATCTCAACACTCCGCAGGCGCTGGCCGTCGCGCTCGAACTGGTCGCAGAGGCCTATCGCCGCGGCGATAAGCGAATCTGGAATACGCTGAAGAAATTCGACGCCGTGCTTGGGCTCGGCCTCGAAGCGATGCGCAAGGAGACCCAGGGTGAGTTCCCACCGGAAATAGCCGCGCTGCAGCGCGAGCGCGACGCCGCGCGGGCGGCCAAAGACTTCAAGCGCGCAGACGAGCTACGCAAGGAGTTGGAGGCGGAAGGCTACGAGGTGAAGGATCATCGCGGCGGGTCCACTATAATGCTGCGCAGAGGCGTCGCTTGAATATGAGGGCCGGGCTCTCTTAGAATCCGCGCACGCCCGCAGCGCCTCACACAAGGGTGAGCAATGTCGATTGAGCTGAAGAAGTTCGATACCAGGATGCAGGCCGAAGGGCCTGAAGTCCGTCACCTCGACCCGCACAACGCCCCTTACTACCTTGCGATCGCCGACGAGGTCGAAATCTTCGAGGCCGCCTACAAGGCCCGTTTGCCCGTGTTGCTCAAGGGACCCACCGGCTGCGGCAAGACCCGCTTCGTCGAGCACATGGCCCATCGCCTCGCGAGCCTCCCCGACGGCCCCACCGAACTCATCACCGTCGCCTGCCACGAGGACCTGACCGGCAGCGACCTGGTCGGCCGCTACCTCATCCAGGCCGACGAGACGGTATGGATCGACGGGCCGCTGACCCAAGCGGTGCGGCGTGGCGCGCTCTGCTATCTCGACGAGATCGTCGAGGCGCGCAAAGACACCACCGTGCTCATCCATCCGCTCTCCGACCATCGCCGCATCCTGCCGGTCGAGAAGCGTGGCGAGACACTGGAGGCGCACGTCGGCTTCCTGCTGGTGATTTCGTACAATCCCGGCTACCAGAGCATCCAGAAAAATCTCAAGCACTCCACACGCCAGCGCTTCGTCACGATCGAGTTCAACTACCCGCCGGCCGACAAGGAAGTCGAAATCATCGCGCACGAGGCGGGTGTCGATCGCGACATGGCGATGCAACTCGCGGTGCTGGGCGAGAAGGTGCGCAACCTCAAGGCCTCGGGGCTGGAAGAGGGCGTCTCGACCCGGCTCCTGATCTATGCCGGCGAACTTATCCGCCAGGGAATCGCGCCGCGGCGCGCCGCGACCGTCGCGGTGACCTGGTCGCTAACCGACGAAGCCGACAGCAAACGTGCGATCGACGAAGTAGTCAAGGCGATCTTCCCCGAGTAGGCGTACGCTCACGTGATCGATCTGCGCAGCGACACCGTCACCCTGCCGACCCCCGAGATGCGCGAGGCGATCGCGCGCGCCGAATTGGGCGACGACGTTTACGGCGAGGACCCAACGGTCAACCGGCTCGAGGCGATGGCGGCGGCCGCGATGGGGAAGGAGGCCGCGTTGCTGGTCGCCAGCGGCACGATGGGCAATCTGATCGCGATGCTGGTGCATTGCGCGCGCGGCACCAAGGCGGTGCTCGGCGCGCGCGCCCATACTTATCTTTACGAGGCGGGCGGCGCCGCCGCGCTGGGTGGCGTCGTGCTGACTCCGATTCGCAACACCGACGACGGAGAATTCGCGCTCGACGAGCTGAAGGCCGAACTCGAGACGCCGTCCGATCCGCATTTTGCGCCGCACGCGCTGGTCGCGATGGAAAACACGCACAACCGCTGCGGCGGCGAGGCGGTTGGGCTCGCGCACATGGACGCGGTTGCGGAACTGGCGCATCGCCATGGCCTCGGCCTCCATCTCGACGGCGCGCGCATCTTCAACGCCGCGCTCGCGCTCGAGACCAGCGCAAACCATATCGCCGCGCACGCCGATACGGTTTCGTTCTGTCTTTCCAAGGGGCTCGCCTGTCCGGTCGGCACGATGCTCTGCGGGCCGCGCCCGTTCGTGGAACGGGCGCGTCGCATGCGCAAAGCGCTGGGCGGCGGGATGCGTCAGGCGGGGATAATCGCGGCGGCAGGGATTGTCGCGTTGACCGCGATGGTCGATCGGCTCGCCGAGGACCACGAGAACGCGCGCGCGCTGGCCGAGGGACTCGGCCGCGTCGCGGGCCTGCGAGTGCATCCGGCGCACCGGCGTACCAACATGGTGTTCTTCGAGGTCGCCGGCGGTGCCGAGCGCGCGCGCCGCTTTGCCGCCGCGCTCAAGGAGCGCGGCGTGCTGGTCGGCCCGCGAAGCCCGGTCGAGTTCCGCGCCGTCACGCACTATGGCGTGAACGGCGCCGACATCGCGTGCGCGGTCGCGGCGGCGGCTGAGGCCGCCGCCGCGACCGCGCACGGCGCCGCGTCGGCACCGGCGGAGCGCTAGCCCGCGCGATTCTCCATGGATTCGATGAACTCGCTGAAATCGCTGTTCTCGCTGCGCGGGCACGTCGGCTTCGTCACCGGCGCGTCGTCCGGCCTCGGCGTCGACTGCGCCACGGCGCTCGCGATAGCGGGCGCCGACGTCGCGCTGGCCGCCCGCCGCGGCGAGCGCCTGGAGAAGCTCGCCGCCGACCTCGCGCGCGAGTACCGCGTGCGCACCGCCGCAATTCAGCTCGACGTCACAGACGACGAGCAAATCGACGCGGCGCTCGGGCGCGCAGAGAGCGAGCTCGGCCTAATCGACATCCTGGTCAACAACGCAGGCATCTCGCCCACCGGCCGCGCCGAGACCCTGCCGCGCGCGGTCTGGGACGCCGCGATCGCGACCAACCTCACCGCGCCGATGATGATCTCGCAGCGCGTCGCCCGCGGCCTTATCGAAGCCAAACACGCCGGCCGCATCATCAACATGGTTTCGATCTACGCGACCATCGCCAGCTCGATCTACCGGCTATCGGCGTATACGGCGTCCAAAGCCGGGCTGCTTAATCTCACCCGCCAGCTTGCGGTGGAATGGGCGGGTTACGGTATCCTGGTCAACGCGCTTGCGCCGGGATGGATTCCGACCGAAGCCACCGAAGGCGGAATCGCCAAGGGCAGCAATCGCGAGCGGATGGAAAAGTCGACGCCGCTTGGAAGGCTTGGTCGGCCCGAGGAAATTCGTGGAGCGATAATTTATCTGGCCAGCGAGGCTTCGAGTTACGTGACCGGCTCGATGCTGGCCGTGGACGGCGGTTACCAGGCCTGGTGACGCCGTCGCCCACAGACGAGATGTTGCTCTGATGGGAACGGCTCTCAGAGCGCAACTGACGCGCCGCAAGCCGGTCGCTGCGCTTCTGAACGACGCAGGACCGCATCGCGGCGGTCTGCGCCGCGCGCTCGGCGCGCTCGATCTCACCGCTCTCGGCATCGGCGCGATCATCGGGGCCGGCATCTTCGTGATGACCGGGGTCGGTGCGCGCCAGGCCGGTCCGGGTCTAATCATTTCATTCGTCATGGCGGGCGTGGCGTGCACGATGGCGGCGCTGTGCTACGCGGAGTTCGCCGCTATGATTCCGGTGGCCGGTTCCGCGTACTCCTATTCGTACGCCACGATGGGCGAGCTGGTCGGATGGATCATCGGATGGGACCTGGTGCTGGAGTACGCGGTGGCTTCCGGAGCGGTCGCGGTGGGATGGTCGGGATACTTCCGCGTTATTCTTCAGGGGATCGGGATACATCTGCCGCACGCGATAACCTTCGCCCCGGGCACGGAGCCTGGCGCGATCGTCAATCTGCCGGCGGCGCTGATCGTGCTGCTGGTCTCGGCCGTGCTCTATGTCGGGATCCGTGAGAGCGCGCGGCTCAACTCCGCGATCGTCGCGATCAAGCTGTGCGCGGTCGCGACCGTGATCCTGGTCGGGATGTTTTTCGTCCGCCCGCAGAACTGGAGCCCGTTCGCGCCGTTCGGATTCGCGGGGATTTCCAAGGGCGCCGCGTACATCTTTTTCGCTTACATCGGCTTCGACGCAGTCTCAACCGCGGCTGAGGAGGCGATCGATCCCGGACGCGACCTGCCACGCGGCATCCTGTGGTCACTCTTTGTGTGCACCGTGCTTTATATTGCGGTGGCCGCGGTATTGACCGGGATGGTGCCCTTCGCCGAGATCGACAAGAGCGCGCCTCTTGCCTCAGCCTTCGTGACGCGTGGGCTCAATTTTATCGGCGGCGTGGTTTCAGTGGGCGCCGTGGCGGGGTTGACCTCGGTGCTGCTGGTGCTGTTGCTTGGCCAGTCGCGGATCTTTTTTGCGATTTCGCGCGACGGGTTGCTGCCGCAGGCGTTCAGCCGGGTCCATCCGCGTTTTCAGACGCCCTACATACCGACGATGTTAACCGGGGCGGCGGTGGCCGTTACGGCGGCGTTGCTGCCGATCCAGGAGATCGCCGAGTTGACCAATATCGGCACCCTGTTCGCGTTCGTGCTGGTATGCCTGGCGGTATGGATTCTGCGTTACATCGATCCGGATCAGCATCGGCCTTTCCGCACCCCGTTGGTGCCGCTGGTGCCAATCATGGGCGCGCTGTCGTGCCTGTATCTGATGACCAGCCTGCCGATGGTCACGTGGATCAGATTTTTCGTCTGGATGGCGATTGGACTCGCGATCTACTTCGGCTACAGCCGCTTCCATAGCCACGTCGACGCCATCGCTTCAGCTAACGCCGCCGCGGATTGAGTCGCAGGGCAATGAAAAAGGGCCGGGAGATTTCGCTTCCCGGCCCTCTTTTTTGCCTTGTGACAGAACCTATTTGTTGATGCCCACTACATTCTCGAACTTGAGATCCATCGTCGCGATGCCCGCCGCGACATTGAGACCGGTATTGCCCTCGATGCTGAGCGGCTGCAATGAGATCGATCCGTCCATCCCGCCAACCAGCAAGTTTCCTCCAACGCCGAGTCCGAGGGTTGCGCTCGCGGTCGCTCCGGCGTAGTGACCGGCGAGCAGGCCGGGATTGGTCGTGATCTTCGTCCCCGGCGAGAGCACCGTCCACAGGATTACACCGGATTGCAGGTAGCCAATGTCGGCTCCGAATTTGGTGATCGAACCCGAGTAGTTTTCGATTTTCTTGCCCTTCTCAGCCGGGGTGTAGGTGCACTGCAGTTTGCGTGACGAGCCGAAGATGAATCCCCAGCCGCTCGAGACATGGCAGCTCAGGTAGCCGAGCTTGACTACGTGCTTGGCCGGCGCTTCCCCTTGCGCGAGCGCATTGGGCGCCGCGGATAGCATCACGGCCAAGGCCGCGACCGCGAACAGTGCGATTGAGAATTTTCGCATGTGATTTCCTCCCTAGCTGTAGTGAAGTTGGTTGGACGCGCTTGCGTGTGGAGCAAATCTTTTATCACGAACAAAGCTCGCGAGACATCAATTACAGGCCGCGCGTACAACGTTTCTCCGCGTACGGCTTCCTTTCTCGCATCTAGTAAGGAGAAAATTGAAATACGCTTCAAGTAGCAGCAGTAGCTTGTATGACTCGCGTCATATCAAAGGAGAGAGTCGAGAACGCGGCATAGGCGAACCCTACGGATCCGCGTTGCTGGATCTGATACCGCGGCCGAAAGCGGCAACTTCAGAACGCCACTCCTCGCCGAAGGCCAGGATCAGCACTTGCTGGTTGATGTGCTCGTCCTTGGTGAGACTCCGCCACGATCCGCCGCCCGCAAGCGCCATCGCCTGATACGCCGCCTGGGTCTCGAGGTAGAACTCCGGCAATGAGGACGCCGTGACCGGCACCGGTCCGCTGAAGCTCTGCCACTGCTTGACGAAGCGTTCGTGCTCTTCGACGGTGAGGTCGACCGTGTTGAAGGTTCCATTCTCGCCGTGGAACTGGCGGATGAGCTGGAGGACCGGATCGAAATCCTCCTTGAACGGCGGCGTGTCGCCGACCAGCACGATCACTTTCTTGGCGTACGAGCGCCATCCCATGCTGCCGACCGCCATGCGAACCGCGCCCAGCGTGTCTTCCTGCCATTCGCCGCCATTGCGCGCCTGGATGCCGCCCAGGAATTGGACCACGGCGCCGGGCGAAGTGGTAAGCGGCAGCATCTGCATCTGCTCGCCGCGTCCGCCGAATACGATGATCCCCACGCGTGCGGTCGGCACCAGCCGATGGATCGCAAGCATCAACTGGCGCGTCTTGTTCTTGACGTCGTCGATCACCAGGCGCATCGAGCCCGTCCCGTCGATGACGATCACGACGTCGAGGCCGGTGCGCCGCAGTCCGCTGATGAAGCCGCCGAAACCGTTGCCGATCCCCTGCCCGTAGCCCGAGCCCATCCCGCCGCCGCGGCCGATTCCGATTCCGCCGGTGCTCGCGCGCACGTAGTTATTGGCGCTGACGACGGCCTCGCGCGCGTAGGTGTCGATCTGTTTGGGCCTCTCGATCGGCAGCGCCTGCAACTCCGGCATCTGCATCTCGGGCATGTTGGTGTCTTCGCCGGGTTTGGTCTGGCCGCCGCCGCCACCCGCCTGCAGGCTTATCGGGATGAAGTTCTGTCCGGTCTCCATGTGCACGGCAAAGAGCAGAAAGAGCAGGACCACGACGTGCAGGCCGATCGAGAGCGGGAAGGGGCCCAGCAGGAAGCGCAGGCCCTGGCGCAGGCCATGCCTGAACCCGGGCTTTTCCTTTTCCGGATCTTCCTCGTCCAGGTGCGCGCGCGTGGCGATCCAGAATAGGACCATCGCCACTACGACTACCGATACCGCGAGCAGGCCGATTTGTTCCGCGACGGTCACGCGATGCCTTTTGTTTCTAAGGCTCCAGCCCTGCTCCCCCGAGAGGCGGCGCCGATGCTACAGTTATGCGCCGCGAGGGCGCCCTTGGATATTGTGCTCCCGCTGACCGTCCAACAGAAGTCAGGGTCCTTCGGAGGGAGGTTCGGGCGGCACTACCGGCCCGCTGGGCAGACCCGGCTCGCCCATCTCGGCGCCACCGCCGCCACCGCCCTGGAGCTTGGCCACCGCGATAGCGATTTGCTGAGCGCCCGCCGTCTTGGCGATGTCCAGGATGCGCACCATGTCGGCCAGGATCACCGCCGGATCGCCCTGGAACACCACCAGCTTGTCGGGATCCTTGCCGATAGCGTCCTTGAGCGCTGCCGGCAGCGTCTTTTCATTCACCTCGCCCTGGTTGACGAAGATGCGATGGTCCGCGGTGTACATCACCGCCACGCCCTTGGGCTTGTCGGTAGTCGCTTCGGATTGAACCTTGGGCAAGTCGACGTGGGCGGCGGACTCGATCGTGATCGCGGTCGCCACCATGAAGATGATGAGCAGGACCAGGAAGATATCCGTGAGCGGCGTGATGTTGATGTCGGCGAAGACGCCGCCGCTCTGATTGGAACCGATCGCCATGAGTTGATACTAACCTCTTGTTCCCGCGCGTTGCCCGCGTCAGCCGCCGGTCGTGCCCGCCGCCCCGGTCTGGAGGCGCTGGGATTGTCCCGGCGCGACGCGCTTGGCCGCGATTGCTATCTGCTGGGCCCCAGCGAGCTTGGCGATTTGCAGGATTCGGATCATGTCGCCCAGCAGGACTTTCTCGTCGCCCTGGAAAATTACCACCTTGGAATCGACCCGGGTCAACGCGTCGGTCAGCGCCGATTCTAGGTCGCGCTCGGTCACGTCCTTGGAATTGACGAACAATTCATGCTGGGCGGTGTAGGTGACGATGACGCCCTTGTTTTCGGGCGCGGTGTTCTCGGCCAGCGGAAGGTCGACGTGAGAGGCGGCCTCGATGGTGACCGAGGTGGTTACCATGAAGATGATCAGCAGAACCAGGAAGATGTCGGTGAGCGGCGTGATGTTTATCTGCCAGAACATCTCGCCGTTGCTTTGGGGTCCGCTAACCGCCAACGGCCTGTCTCCCTTGCAGCGCGGCGTCGATGAGGCGGGCGGCGTTGATGTGGATCGCGGCGTTGATGTTGTCGATCTTGACCGAGAAGTAGTTGTAGAAAATGACCGCGATGATCGCGACCGCCAATCCGAGCGCGGTTGAAATCAGCGCCTCCGAGATGCCGGCCGCGACGACCGAGAAGCCGCCGGTGCCCATCACCGCCATCGACTGAAACGCTACCAGGATGCCGACCACGGTGCCGAACAGCCCGATGAACGGAGCCGAGGCGCCCGAGGTCGCGAGCACCCAGATGTAGCGCTTGAGCTCGACCAGCTCGGCAAAGCGCCGCTCCTCGTCGAGTTCCTCCAGCCGTGAGCGGTCGAGATCCTTGGCGCCCGAGATGAGCGTATGGAAGACGCGGTCGGCCGCGGTGTGGCCGGTCTCGGTGCGCTGCAGGGCCTCGTTGAATTTGCCTTGGCGCAGTGGGCCGACCAGCGCGTCAGCGGTCTTGGTGGCGCGGGTGCCGATTCCGCGCAGCGCCCACAAGCGCTCGAAGATGACCGCCAGGCAGACGACCGAGATGAGGATCAGCGGGTACGTCGCGTAGTAGCCCTGCTGGATCATCTGAATAATGCCGAACTGGTTCTGCATCGATTAAACCTTCCGCAACCGAAAATTTTGGGTAGACTGGCGCGGCCGTTGCGCCTCCCCGGCGTCCCGGCGGCTGGTCCCTAAGCCCACCATAATTACCTACCCGGCCTATTCGCGCAAACCTGCGGAGAAACTAGGTACTGTCCGTAGGACAGCACCAGAAACTCAAACGCACCCTCGCTGCCTTCTGTGTCGCACGCGCCGTCCGCGGAGAGTCAACCGGCGCGCCGCGCCTGTGGTTCCCCGGCGCTTGCGGGAGGCCGGAGTTTACGGGATAAATCTGCCTGAGGCGGGAGATACCGTTTCGGTCTCCCCGCACAACCACGGAACTACCGACAAAGAGAGGATTGAGACGGCAATGGCACTACTTGATGGAAAGGTCGCGATCGTTACAGGCGCCGGACGCGGTATTGGCCGTGAAGAAGCGCTGCTGCTGGCCAAACAGGGGGCCAAGGTTGTGGTCAACGATCTCGGCGGCCACTTCGACGGCACCGGCCAGTCGCGTTCGCCGGCCGAGGACGTGATCAAGGAGATCCGCGGCTTCGGCGGCGAGGCGGTCGCGAATTTCGAGAGCGTCAGCGATTTCAAATCCTCCAAGCGTATCGTCGAGTGCGCGCTGGACAACTTCGGCAAGCTCAACATCGTGGTCAACAACGCCGGCATCCTGCGCGACCGCATGATCTTCAACATGAGCGAAGAGGATTTCGACGCCGTCCTCAACGTCCATCTCAAAGGCACCTTCAACCTGGCGCGCCACGCCTCCGCCTACTGGCGTGAGCAGCAGAAGAACGGCAACCTGCTGGGCGGCCGCCTAATCAACACCAGCTCCGATTCCGGCTTGCTCGGCAACGCCGGCCAGGGCAACTACGGCACTGCCAAGGCCGCGGTGGCAGCGTTTGCGATCATCATCGACCGGGAGTTGGCGCGTTACGGATGCACCGCCAACGCGATCGCTCCGGTCGCGCGCACCCGCCTGACCATCGAGGCCACTCCCCAAACGGCGGCCACGATGCCCGCCGTCAAGCAGGGCGATTTCGACCTCTTCAGCCCCGCCCATGTGGCGCCGCTGGTCGCATGGCTCGGCAGCGACGACGCCAAGGACGTCCACGGCGAAGTGTTTCGCGTCGGGATGGGACGGGTGTGGCTGATGCGCGGATGGCATTCGGTGGCGCAGGTCGCAGCGGCGCCCGGCACGTTCTGGGAGCCGGCGGCGCTCGGCGCGCGCCTGAAGGAAGAGCTCGCCAAGGGCGTCACCAAGAAGGAAAGCCTGGCCGAGGTCATGAGCGCGGGGCGCTGACTCGGGCCGATGCCTCACGTCAAAGCCGGTGCGCGCGCGGACGCCGCTCCACACAGAGCGCGCCCGCGCCGCGTGCTGATCATCTGCGCGGCCAACACCGCCCGCAGCATCATGGCCGAGCATATGCTGCGCCGTGAGCTTGGGGCGCGCGGCGCCGACGGCGCGATCGAAATTCGCTCGGCCGGTATCGCGCCCTATGCTCGCGACGGCGCGCTGGTTTCGCTGGACACCCGGATGACGCTCAAGTCGATTGGGATCGATATCGGCGAAGAGGCGGCCTCGACCGACCTCAAGCGCCACCCGGAGCTGCTGGAGGCGGCCGACCTGGTGATCGCGATGACCGTGGCGCAGGAGCGCGACCTGCGCGAGCGCTTTCCGGCCGCCGCCGATCGCGCGGTTTTCACCTTGCGCGCGTTCGCCGGCGAGTCGGGCGACATAGATGATCCGTTCGAGCAGGGCCACGAAGTCTTCGACGTCTGCCGCGACGAAATCGGACGGCTCATCCCAAGGGTCGCCGATCGCTTGCTCGGCCATGACTGAGGCAAGAATAAGGCCTGCTGAGATCCGCATCGAAGGGACACTAACCGATGGAGTTCACCAACCCCACGGACGCCGAGATTCGCGAGATCCTGTCGCATCCTGCGACGGTCGCAGTGGTCGGATGCTCGGACAATCCGGCGCGCGACAGCCTGCGGATTGCGATGCTCCTTAGGCGCAAGGGGTTCCGCGTGATCCCAGTCAACCCGCAGCTCGGGCCCGATGCGCTGATGAGCGCGCTTGGCGAGCGATGCTACCCGGACCTCGCTTCGATTCCGGACCCGATCCAGATGGTCGACGTCTTCAGGCGCCCCGAATACCTGCCAGAAATCGCCGAGGCCGCGATCGCCAAGGGCGCGCGCGTGCTCTGGTGCCAGCTTGGCGTGGTCAACCTCGAGGCCGCCCGGCGCGCGCGGGCGGCGGGGATGACGGTCGTGATGGACCGCTGCCCGGCGATCGAATATGGACGGCTGTTCTAAGGGGCGCACGCGGCGCGGGCGCCGCTAGCGATGGCGCGCGCGAAAGCCCGCCGCTGGGAAACGCTTAAAAGCGAGCGCGTCTACACGACGCCCATCTTCGATCTGCATCGCCACCAGCGTTCGCATCCGCATCGCGGCGAACACGACTTCTTCGTGCTCGAGGCGCCGGACTGGATCAACATCATCCCGATCACTCCCGCCAAGGACGTCGTGATGGTGCGGCAGTTCCGCCACGGAATCGGTGACTTCACCCTGGAGATTCCCGGCGGGATGGTCGATCCGGAGGACCCAAGCCCACTCGCCGCCGCGCGGCGCGAAATGCGCGAGGAGTGCGGCCACGATTCAGAGGATGTGATCGAACTTGGCCGCGTCCATCCCAATCCCGCGATCCAGCCTAACTACTGTTACTCGTTCGTGGCCCGCAACGTGCGCCGCGTCGGGCGGCCTCGCCTGGGCGGCTCGGAGGAGACCGAGGTCGTGATGGTGCCGCTCGGCGACGTGAAGCGGCTGATCGCGACGGAAAAGATCACGCACGCACTGGTGATCGCGGCGTTCTCGTTTTTCCACGTCTACAATCCGCCGTCCAAGGCGCGTCGGCGCTGAAGTCCTGGAACTCCCGAAACACAGCTCGCGTAGCAAATCGAAATGTAAAAAATCCATGATTTTTTTCCTACATATAGCGATATGTACCGAGGGCGAGCGATAAATACCGAGCTTGTGAGCGAAACCGCGCCAAAGGTATCGATTTAGTCGCACATTGGTGCGTGGCATGTCTCTTGCCATCTATCGTGACGTTTCGGCGTTCCGACTGACGATGGCACATCAATGGCCGCACCTAACGCGATAGCCTCACCTAAACAGAAGCCAGTGGATTTACCACTCCTCGATGTCTCCGCTGCATTTGGATCGCAAATCCGCCCGGCTCCTCACTACCTTTTTTATTACTACGTCTGCGGGCAGAATGAGCGGAGTCATAACGTGCGCGATGAGATCGGCGGCGGCCTGGATCTCCCGTATTGGTGGACCGTGTGGCGGCCGCGAAGTTGGCCTGCGCTGCCGGCCGGACTCCGAAATCTAAGGTTCAGGCTGAGGCTTCTCTTCCGATGGGTCTTGCATCGGTTGCACCTGTTCGCCAGCTCAGGCAGTGGAGTATTGCTGATCTATGACCATCGGCGGGTAGTGCATTATTCCGGTTTCACTCCGAAGTATTGGCGCTTCCCGTTCGTGGCCGACGACGACTTCCAGATTGGCGACACCTGGACTGAACCGGCGTATCGCAAAAAAGGGCTCGCGTCCTTCGCGCTACAGAGGATCGTTGCGATGCTAGCGAAGCCAGGGCGCCGGTTGTGGTACGTCGTCGAAGATGTCAATGCGCCGTCGATCCAGGTTGTGGAAAAGGCGCAAATCACGCGGGCGGCCGAGGGTATTTGGGTGAGGCCGTGGGGGCTCAAGCTTGCGGGTGCCTATCTAATTCGGAGCGAACTACCGCCCTTGATGGCGGTTCGTCGAGGCGGCGCGCAGAATAGCTGATGGAGAACGATTCCACTGTGGCTGTGGAAAATCACAGTTTCGACTCGCAGGCGTGCGACCTTAACCCGTTGACGGACGGCGCCAGCGACGCCGAGCCACCGCTGATGGACGTGGCGATCCAGCCGCTCGCTGACGCGCTCGATCAATGGAAACAACTTGGGGAGGCGAGCGGCAACGCCACGTTGTTTCACACACCGGCGTGGGCACAGGTGCTGCGCCGCGCCTATGGATTTCGCGTCTTCGCGGCGACGCTCGAGCGCGACGGCAAAGTGCTTGCCGGTTGCCTGCTGTCGCGCACCAAAAATCCGTTCGCCCGCCACGTTGTGGGGCTGCCATTTTCCGATTCATGCGCGCCGCTCGGAGTCGACCAGGACGCGATGGCGGCACTGATGCGCGGCCTCGCGGCCGCACCCCCCCTCGGCGGGAATCTGGAGATCCGGGGAATCAAGGCATCCGCGCCGTGGCAGACGGTCGATTGCTTTGAGCAATGGTCGCTCGATCTCGCGCGGCCGTTCGCAGAGGTCCAACGCGCGGCGGATCGAAACTTCCGTCGCCAGGTTAAGCGCGCCGCGTCCGAGGCGTTCAAGATCGAGAACGGCGACAGCGCCGCGATGCTGCGCCGCTTTTACGCAATCCAACTCGAGACTCGCCGCCGCCTCGGCGTGCCGCCGCAGCCGCTGCGCTTCTTTTCGCTCGTGCGCGAGGTTTTCGCCCAGTCCCACGGCCTCGAAGTCTGGCTGGCCTCGTGCGCCGGGCGTGACCAGGCCGCAGTCGTCGTGCTGCGCGACGGGCCCACGCTTTATGCCAAGTGGTCGGCACGCACAGCCGAGAGTGCCGCCGGCGCCTCGCACCTTCTGTTCTTCAGCATCCTTGAGCATCACGCGGGCAAAGCGGTGTCGCTCGATCTTGGCCGCACCGATGCGCGCAACGCGGGACTCGCGCGCTTCAAGGCCGAGATGGGAGCCGCGCCGGTGCCGCTTCCATACAGCTACTTTCCTCGCACGCCGCGCCGTACCAGCGCCGAGGATCCCGATCGCGCCTCGAGCGCGCTGACGCGAATCTGGCGCCGGGTGCCACTGCCGGTGACCCGCGCGGTCGGCGCGATCGCCTACCGTTACCTCGCATGAGGCGTCATCTCGGGTCAGCCTGTGGGCTGCCTCAATCGCGATTGGCCTTTCGAGTCTTACTATTGGACACGATAGTCAGTGCCACGCGAAAGCGATGACACTACCCGTAAGCCATTCTGATGGCCGTGTCGCACGAGTAGCATCATCTCTCACGCTGGCGCGGTCCTGCGCCGGTCGCACTGGCGCAGGACCGCGCCAGCTGAAGATGAACCTACGCACGCAAGTCGCCCTGGCTCTATGGATCATCGTTAGCGTGGCGGCGTTTGTCGTTTTCGAGTCACTGCCCTCGAAAGTCAGTGACTATCAGGATTTTCAGGCCGTACTATGTCGGATCGCTGGCGCTTCGACAGGATATCAATCCGTACGATAGGGATTTCGCTACGGTCTTCATCGAGGCCGGCCGGCCGCTGGATAGTCTTTCGGCGTGGGAGCGAGCCGAGCCGCTGCTCGATACTCCTGCGTGGTTGATATTTTTCGAACCGTTTACGTTCCTTGAGCCCGCAACAGCGTATTGGGCGTGGACCACGTTCAACCTGCTGTGCCTTGCCGCGGCACTGTTTTTGTTGATCCGCGAGCTAGGGCCGCCTGGCGCGGACGGATGGACGGTCGGCGCGCTGATGCTGCTCTATCCGCCGATCGCGCTAAATTTCTGGTTTGCGCAGAGCGAAGTTGTCCTGCTGTTGATCTTTGCGCTGGCGCTGCGGGAATTGAGACGAGGCCATGACGGGGCGGCTGGCGCGATACTCGCGGTCGCAGCCTTGTTTCGCGCCTATCCGCTGGGGATGCTGGGTTATCTGGTCGCGCGGCGCAATTGGCGCGCGACCGCGTATTTTCTGGCCGCGTGCGTTATCGGTAGTGCTCTCGCGATTGCGTTTGCGGGATTGCAGCCGGTCGTAAGCTTCGTGCGGGTGGCGCTGCCGATATCTGGAACGCTCACTCGCGGCGTGCCGGAGAGCCTGTTGAGGCATCCGGCGAATCTCAACCTCGGTTCGTTTGTGCAACTCGTGCTCGACTATCGCGGCTGGGCTTTTGCTGCGGCAATCGGAATCGAACTGCTGATGGCCGGCTTCGCGTTCGCCGCGACCGCCGCTCTCGAGAATGACCGTTACGGATGCGGGTTCTCCCTGTGGATAGTGGTGATCACGCTGCTCTCGCCGCTGACGTGGCCGCAGTTCCTGGTTTGCATCGTCCCGCTTTATGTGGGAATCGCGGCGGCGAATCATGAGACAGAGCTGCCCCGGCGAGTGCTGAATCTCGCCGGCGCGAGCTATGTCGCGGCATTGTTCATGGGCGGGCCGCTGGGATTCTTGAGCCGCGCCCTGGCGCGTTCGATCTCGGGGCATGTACGCGCGTCGTACTTTGTGCCGGCCGAGGCGGCATTCATTTCGCTCGCCTGCGCCTATTTCGCCGCGCTCTGGATGACGACTTCCAGGAGTACGACGACTACGACTCGAACAGCCGGCGTTCGCATCCAACCCGCGGCGCAAGAGACGGGGCCGGGCGTTCGCGCACGTCTCGAATTAGGCCGCGATTAGTAGGACGATGCGGCAGCGGACCAAGTGGAGACGGCGCCGGGACGGCTCCTTGCCGGCGCGCGCATCCAGTAGGTCAGATCAATCGTCACGGGGCGACACGGAGGACGGCAGCGATGGCCAAGGAAGATTTTTCGAACATCGGCGAAGTGATTCGCAAGGCCGGCGAGGCGTTGGCCGAAACTCTCTCGGCGGTGAACAAGGCGGTCAAGGACCTTGCGGCACAAGCGGGCGCCGGCGTCGACCGCGAACAGATGGTCGAGAACTGGATACGCGCGGCGCGGATGGCCAAGGACGGGATGGTGACCGCGCTGGAGCAGGGCTTCCAGTGGTGGGAGCGCCAGCTCCGCGAGCAAGTGCGCCGATCAGCCTCGGCGGCGGGGGGCGCCGGCGCGGAGAAGAAGCACGCCAATCCAATGGAGGCGTGGGCCGAGAATTGGCGCAAGGCGACCGAGTCGTTCAGCGCCTCGGGCGATTGGACGGAAGCGGCGCGCAAGCAGGCCGAGTCGGTGCAGAAGACGCTGCAGGACGGGCTCCGCGCATGGCAGCGGATGTGGGAGCCTGAGAAGAAGTCTGAAAAGACCTGAGTCCGCGCTCGCTCAGGATTCAGCGGGAATACCTTTGAAAGTCATTTCGCCAGGCACGCTTGCCAAAGGACGAAGATTGGGGCACCTGCGATTTCAAGGATCGTGAAGCCAATGAATGGAATCGGTGGCAGCGCCTGAAGCAGCATGGAAATGAGCCGGCCGACGCCACCGAGAAAGTTCATACCCCAGATAGTCCGGAATAAGATTGTCTGTTTCTCGATTTTTGGGACGAGCCAGAACATTGCGAGTCCCAATCCAAACCACACCCCACCGAAGAACCGCAGATTGCTATCAAGTAACACGTTTGCTGGCAGGCCTGCCGACGCATAGATCGGATCGCTGAGGCCGAACATGCCAATCAAACCAGTGACGACAGGGATGACGCCTAGCACACCGGTTATGACTTGAAGGCCGAGTTTGCTCATGTTGTTTCCGTATAGCTCTCCGCGAAGGTCACCGACGCGTGCGCGAGCTGGTGCCTCTGAGTTCAGAGGTTGTTCTTGTAGTCGAGCTCGACGAAGCTGTCGATCTTGGCCGCTGCGTCCTCGCCGTCGCTCTTCACGGCCAGGTATTTGCCCCAGGAAAAGGCGATGCGCGCGCCCCAGCTCTCGGGCTTCCACAGTTGCGAGCGCATCAGGGCCTTGGCGCAGTGGAAGAAACACTCGCGCACCGTGATCCGGATCGCGAGCTGGGCCGGCGAGCCGTTGGCCGAAAGCCCCGCGAGCGCGGCCGGGTCGACGCTCAGTTCGCCCGTGCCGTTGACTCGCAGCGTCTCGTCGGTGCCGGGAACCATGAAGATTATCCCGGCATGAGAATTCTCCAGGATGTTCTGCAGGCCGAAGAGCAACTTGTTGCCCTTGCTGTCGGGAATCAGAAAGGTGTGTGGATTCTCGACCACCACGAAGCCCGGCTTGCCGCCCTTGGGCGAGACGTCCTGGTTTCCCGCGGAATCTGCCGTCCCGAGCACCAGGAAGGGCGACCGGCCGATGAAATCGATCGCCATCTCGTCGAGCGCGCGCAGGAGCTTGCGTGGAGTGGCCGGATGCGGCTCGCCGATGAGCGCTCGCAACTGGTCGACGGTGGTGATTCGGCCGGTGATTCGATGGTCGCCGGAATTTTCCATTTTTGATGCTCCATCTGCGCCCGCCGCGCATCGATCAGGCTGTAGCATTTAGCGCGAACCGCGGACAGTATCCGCGGTTCCGAATTCCCTCCCCATCAGTTTTGGGGGAGGGCAGGGTGGGGGTCCAAGCGGTTCTCAATCTCCTTGAGAACCGCTTCTGTCTGAAGCAGCGATTCCCGATTCGGGAAGCCGTTGTTAAACGAAGCTGTTATCTATCCCTTGCCGCGTGAGAGAAGCGGAGAGCTCACGGAAAAATCTGGACGAGGAAGCGTCGCGGAAAAACAGACATCCGGCGCTTCCTCGCTCGACCCCCACTGAGCGACCGGAGACATGGGTAACACTTTAGACCGGCAACATAGGTAACACTTTTTCGGACTTCGACGGGGAGGAGAGCGCGGCGGGCTGCCCTCCACGCCCCGCCGTTGAACCCTGGCCGGGATGG